>Ga0194132_10009679_pt1 | contig 13143 bp, 13 predicted proteins | sample TA2KigOf80mmetaG_FD_148612 | JGI IMG/M metagenome (GOLD analysis project Ga0194132, IMG submission 148612) | Freshwater microbial communities from Lake Tanganyika, Tanzania - TA2015054 Kigoma Offshore 80m | ecosystem: Environmental > Aquatic > Freshwater > Lake | place: Tanzania: Lake... | reverse complement strand
ATCAATTTCAGGTACTTGCGCCGTTCATCCACGGTCATCTTCTCTTCACTCGCCATGATTCCCTCGGTAACATTTCTAGCTGAGGGAACCATACCCCTTTGGGTAACATTTTAGGTGAGTGAATACGGGCCATTGACACGGGCTGCACCGGCGAGTTTAATTGGAAGAGGCATCCTCCGGGCGGTTAGCTCAGTTGGTTAGAGCACCTGCTTTACACGCAGGGGGTCGCAGGTTCGAGTCCTGCACTGCCCACCACTCACACGCGCATCAGCACCAGTGGCGGCCCTACCAGCCCGCCGCTTTTTGCGCAAGATGTGTTCTGCCAACGGTGAGTTTCCGCTGTCCTGTCTGCAGCACACTCACCTCATGTTCCAGATCAGCTTTTCCCCTACCCTGCGCCAGTTGGCTGGCTGTTTACTGGAGCGTCCCGGCGGATTATTATCTGAGGCAGAGTTGGTGAAATACGCGACAAAGCCAACCGGAACAGGCCCGGCACTCTTGTGATTGAGCGGGAAGAACATGACAACTGCGCCCCATGAAGTGGCCCATTACTTTGATACCGCCAGGCGGCTGGCGGGGCGAGTGGCGGCCAACGCCGACCTCACAGACCAGGAACGGCAGCTGCCTCCAGACCTGGTGGGTGAAATCGCCGACGAAGGTTTCTTCAGGCTCCTGATGCCCCGCTCCCTCAACGGGGCGGAACTGGACCATCCAGAATTTCTGAAGATACTGGAGATTTTTGCGGCGGTGGACGGCAGCGTGGGTTGGTGCCTGAACCAGAACAACGTCTTTGCCACCAATTGCGTGAGGATGCCAGAGCAAACTGCGCAGAGGATCTGGAAAGAACGGCGGGCGGTGGTGACCAATGGGCCTCCCACAGCTTCCGCTAGGGCCACCCCAGTGGCGGGCGGTTACCGGCTCAGGGGCAAGTGGAATTTTAGCTCCGGCAGCCCCCACGCCACCTGGCTGGCGGCGCTAACTCCAGTGGCGTTGCCCGGGATGCCGGTGGACGCCCCGCTGGACCGGGACAGCGCCCGGGTGCTGCTGATACCGAAAGAGAACGCCAGAATTCTGGACTTGTGGCAGGTAAACGGACTACGCGGCACCGGCAGTTTCAGCTTTGCAGTGGACGACCTGTTTGTGCCCAGCGACTACACTTACGACCCCAATGGTGAGTCGAGGGAGCCGGGCGCCATTTACGTAATTCCCCGAACGCTGCTTTTCGCCGCGGGGTTCTCGACCGTGGCCCTGGGGGTTGCCCGCGCCAGCCTGGACTATGTGATCAGCTTATCGGCCAGCAAGGTGCCGGGGCGCACCAAAACCTTGCTGCGCGACCAGGCCACCACCCAGCGCTTGATTGGCGAGTCCGAAGCCGTGTGGCGGTCGGCAAAGGCCTTCCTGCGCGAGAGCGCCAACCGCGTGTGGGAGGGCGCTTGCAAGAACCATGCCCTCACTACTGATGAACGCATCCAGCTTCGGCTGGCCAGTACCTTCGGAATCCGCAGCGCGGCGCAGGTGGTGGACACTGCCTACGGCCTGTGCGCGTCCAGCGCCATTTTTGCCAGCAACCCCATACAGCGCAAGTTCCAGGACATCCACGTCATCACGCAACATATCCAGGGCAGTTTCGCCCACTATGAAACTGCCGGCCAGCATTACCTGGGCCTTGAGCCAGAGGGAGTGTTTTAATCAGGGCCAAGAACCCTGAATGTATTGAAGAGGAGCCCTTATATTCAGCAGCGGCTTGTAGTCCGCCCCGGCTGGAGCTAGAATCTGGGCGCGTCCCGGAAACGGGGTGACCCAAGTATATGCAGAAATCTGCCAGGAGGTTGAAAATGGCATTCATCAGACTGTACACGGGTGATGACGGCAAAACCCACCTTCAAGTAATGGACCTGGCCTCGCAACCCAGCCTGACAAAGCTGCACGGCGCCAAGGGCATTGAATTTCGCACCAGCCAGCCGGGCCGCTTCAGCGACTGGCATACCGCGCCGCGCCGCCAGTACGTTATAACCCTGTCCGGGCAGGCGGAAATCGGGCTGCGTGATGGCACGGTCTTTCGCCTGGGTCCGGGAGATGTGAACCTGGCCGAAGATCTGACTGGCAGCGGCCACACCACCCGGGTTGTTGGTAATGTGCCAAGGGTTACTGCAACGGTTCACCTGGACGGCTGACGAATTTCCCTGACCCTGGCGTACTGGGGCGGCCAGCCGCTTGCGCCATCCAGTTCTTCGCGGGCATGGATGGGCCAGTAAGGATTTCGCAGCAACTCCCGCCCCAGTAAAACAACATCGGCATCCTCATCGGATAGGATCTGCTCGGCCTGGCGGGCGGCGGTAATCAGACCCACTGCCCCCGTCGGAATGTTGGCCTCATGGCGGATCCTGGCCGCAAAGCCCACCTGGTACCCAGGATAAGCCTTGAGGCGCTGGTGGGCAGAATTGCCCCCGGAGGAACAGTCAATCAGATCCACGCCCGACTCCTTCAGCCACCGGCACAATTGGACGCACTCATCCACGTCCCAGCCGCCTTCCACGTACTCGGTGGCGGAAACCCGCACAAAGAGGGGCATGCCGTCGGGAATAGCCTGCCGGACTGTCTGGGCTGCTTGAAGGGCAAAGCGGGCCCGGTTCTCCAGGGAACCCCCATACTCGTCCTCCCTGGTGTTGGACAAGGGCGACAAAAACTCGCAGCCCAGGTAGCCGTGGGCCATGTGCAACTCTATAACCTTCATGCCCGCCGCCACTGCTCTGCGGGCGGCGCTGGCAAAGCCGGCCACGACTTCCTGGATTTCGTCGGTAGTAAGCGGTGCGGGCATACCGGACTTCTCATCGAACCGTAACGGGCTGGGGGCTACGATTTCCCAGCCACCCTCAGCCGAAGAAAGCAATCCCCCACCCAGCCAGGGCCGGTGTCGGGAGGCTTTGCGCCCGGCATGGGCAAGCTGAATGGCAGGCACCGCCCCCGCCTGGGTAATGGCCTCCACCACGGGTAGGAAGGACTCTATTTGATTGTCCGACCACAACCCCAAGTCCCAAGGTGTGATACGGCCTTGGGCCTGGACCGCGGTGGCTTCCATCATTACCAGCCCTGCTCCACCCACCGCCCTGGTACCACAGTGGACCACATGCCAGGGACCGCATTTGCCGTCCTGGGTCTCGGAAGAGTATTGGCACATGGGCGAGACAAACACCCGGTTGGGGATGGTCTCGCCGCGCAGGGTGAACGTGCTAAAGAGCAGGCTCATGGATTCTTCCCTTTCTAGTCAACTCTACGGAGCATGTCATGGAGCTGGGCTGTTGAAACACCGGCAGACCGGCCCCTTGGACATCGTTGCTCCGTCTCCGCGGGAATCCTAACACACCAGCATGGATTACGGCCATTCCAGGCGCATTCGCAGGAGTGCACGCCAAGTTTGGCAGCTTTGACATCCCTGTTTCGCCGGGAGAGATGCCCAGTTAAGAGACGGTACAACTACGGCAGATTTATCGTATGAACTTGCTGGCGGTTGACATGGAGCGCCCGGCTGCAATATGCTCCCCAAGCCCAGTCTGATAGTGCGCCGGCTTAGAGGGTGTCTAAAAAGGCTAGGCGCTCGTGGTTCGACAGGCTCACCACGAGCGGTCCTTCAGCCGAAGGACGCTCACCCTTCGACAAGCTCAGGGTGAGCGCTGGTAGTGCACAGCACTTTTTAAACACGCTCTTAGACCCACAGCGCGTGAGGAGGGACGGGATGCCCAAGGTAATTCCGGTGGCAGACCCTTTGAGCAAACCCTTTTGGGATGCCGTAAATCAGAAAAAGCTGTTGCTCCAGTTCTGTTCGGGGTGCCGCCGTCTCCAGTACCCCATACGGGACAGGTGCGCCGATTGCGGCTCCGCGGAAAAGCTTGGCTGGAAGGAAGTGCGCGGCCGGGGACACATCTCCACATACATTATTATTGAAGATGGCCGCCTGGACCGGCGGATGTCCGACCAGCCCTACAACTTGGCCCTGGTGACCATGGATGAAGACCCCGGCATCAACTTTTACGCCAACCTGCCGGGGACGCCCGTGGACAAAGTACCCGTGGGTGCGCCTGTGGAAGTGGTGTTTGAAGAGGTGGCGCCGGGACAGCTAATCCACGAGTGGCGCGCGGTGCAATAAGGCCAAGCCAAAAGGAGCCCAAACTTCCTGGTGGCGACCAGCGTTTCAGCATTTTGACGGCAAGTTGCAAGTTGGATGAGGTAGCGAACAATGACCACCCTAGACCCTCCTTTCAAGTGGCGCAGAGAGAAACTGGGAGCCGGTGTCTGGGAACACCGCGGTAAAGTGGCCATCGCCGGTTATGGGCACTCCCCGGTGGACCGGCGGTGGGATGAAACCTCCATGGACAAGACCCTGGGGGCTTACTCCATCCTGGCCTGCCAAAAGGCGATGGACGATGCCGGGGTAACAGCCGACCAGATTGACGGCGTGGTCTGCTGCCCAACCACCATTGCCGGGGCCAGCGGAGGCGCCGCCTCCAACTGGGCGCCCCGGCCCTTCTTCGCCCCTCCCTACGACTCAGAATGGGGCCTCACCAGGGTAAACGCCAAGTGGCTCATTGACCAGATGCATTTGCCCAACGTGAAATTCGCTCCCTCCAGCGTCCCCACCATCGGCGAGATGGTGGGATTGGCGGCCCAAGCGGTGGGAGACGGGCTTTGCACTACCTGCCTGGTAATCTATCCTACCGGCAATCTGACGGGCAGATACCGGCGCGGCGGGGAAAACGCGGAGGACTACGCCAAGGGAGAGCGGCAGTGGACCGTGCCCTGGGGAAACCACGGCGGCAACGATTTTATTAACATATTTCCCCACAACCAGTACTGCATCACATACGGCGGCACCCATGACGACGTGGCGCCCTTTGTCATCAACCAGCACCGCAACGGCCTGTTGACGCCCTGGGGGTTTAACGCCAACCACGGCATACCCCAGCTTACCCTGGAGGACTACGTAACCTCCCGCTTCATCTTGAAGCCCTTGCGGATTTGGGACTGCGACCGCCCTGTAAACGCCTCGGCGGCCTACCTGTTCACCACTGCGGAACGGGCCAAGGACATGAAGCAGCCGCCCATATATGTGCTGAACCATTCCCAGCACAATTTCAAACCCCGCAGCACGCAGCCAGTCCTGGACGAAATAGAGATGTGGACAGACCACGCGGCCCGGCTAATGTATGAGGGCGCTGGACTAGGCCCAGAAGACGTGGACATCTTCAACCCCTACGATGGGTATTCCACTATGACCCAGTTCTTCCTGGAAGCCTTCCAGTGGCATGGCGTGAAGCGGGGGGATTCTTTCGCCTTCTACGCGGGCGATATTCGGGTAGAGGGGCCGCATCCCTTCAGTTCCAGCGGCGGCAACCTGGGCAACGGGCGCACCCGCACCGCCATGTACACCGACAGCATTCAGCAACTGCGCGGCACGGCGGGCAGGCGACAGGTGCGGGTGCGGGCGGATACTGCCCTGTGCGCCTTCACCACCCCCAGCAGCGGCGGCTGGATTATGCTGGGGAAGCACCCCAGCTAATGGGACTTAGTAGTGTATCAGTTTGCTTAAGGACTCAACTCGTCACACCGGCGAAGGCCGGTGTCCAGATACAGAATAGATACAGTTCTCTACTGGATTCCGGCTTTCGCCGGAATGACGAAGGGCTAATTGATACACTACCTGGGACTTGGCCTCTTGCACGGACCAGGAAAGTCACGTTCGCCAGGGACCCAGCGTTGCGCATATTGGCGTTGGCGGCAAAAGAGTTGCCCTGTAGCATAAGAATTGGGAGCAGGCATGACCAAGCTTATCAGCTTTGATATTGACGGGACGCTGGAAGTGGGGGATCCGCCTGGCTGTATCACCATGGAAATGGTGCGCTGGGTCCAGAGCCAGGGATACATCATCGGCAGCTGCTCCGACCGGATGGTCAGCAACCAGCAAAATATCTGGACGGTCCACGATATCCCCGTGCGCTTCACCGTGCTGAAGCATCAGTTAGGGCTGGTCAAAGCCGAATTCGCCGCCGAGGAGTACTACCACATTGGTGACACTGACCTGGACCGCATGTACGCAGAGCGGGCTGGGTTCAAGTACCTGCTGCCCAGCCCCGCCGCCACACTGCTGTGGGAGCCAGGATTTCCTAAGTAGAGCTTTTTACCTGCCGTTCACGGACTCCAGCAGGATCTCATAGCCCGTGACAACAGCCCCGCTCATGGTTAGACAAGCTCGCCACGAGCGGGCAAACCGCTCGTCCTGAGCCTGTCGAGGGAGGAGTGAAAACCTTCTTGAACACGTTTTTGGAAGCGTTGAAGATGAAGGGCAGACCCCCATTGAGTCTGCCCTTCATCTTTGCCCCTTTGGATTCCGGCAAAGCCTCGCTCTGAGGAACATCAGTAGCCGCTAATACTTTATCCGGTAAACCTTGGCGGCAGTGTCGTGGAACAAGGCCGCCCGCTCAGCAGGACCGTAGCCCTTGGACAACCGTTTGAAGGCGTTAAACAGCACGTTGTAAGAAGAGGACACCTTGTCCGGCGGAAAGTTGCTCTCAAACATGCAGCGGTCCGGTCCAAACTGCTCAATGCAGTAGTACATCAACGGCGCCAGCGCCTCGGCCAGCTTCTCGGAGCCAATGGGCTTCTCCCAAGTGTACCAGTCGAAACCGTACCTGACTTGTCCCACGCCGCCCAGCTTCAAATAGATATTGGGGCACTGGGCCACGGTGGCAATGCCCTTGCGCCAGGCCGGAATAACCTCGTCATCCCGGTTGCCATAAGACCCCACCCGGTACAGCCCGCCAATGTGGTTGAGAACTATGGGGAGGTCGGGAATCGCCCTGGCGAAGTCGGCCAACTCCGGCAGTTGGGGGAAATACAGGGTATTTTCCATAGACATCCCCATGCGGGCCAACACCCGCGCCCCGGCGCGGAACTTTTCATCGGCCAGCAGGCCCTTGGGAGCCCGGCGTTCCAGGTCTGGGTGGGCGTCCCACGAAGCAGACCGGCGGACGCCCCGGAAGCGGTTGGGACTGGCCGCCTGCAACGCCTCCAGTACCGGCTTGACCCGGTCGCCCAGGCCCAAGTCGGCGTTGCCAATGATGGCCGCCGCCACCCGGGCCGGGCCGTAAATCCCGCTGGCGCTGGCCGCCGCAATGCCCTGAACAAACTCCACTTCACCCACCGCACGCAGTTCCTCAGGCCCGCCAGCCCGATACATGGACCTGGCTTCTATAAACACTGTGGAGCGCACGTTGTGGCCGCTGCCAATGTCGGCCAAGAGGTCCGGAAGCAGGTACCGCTGGTAGGGCACGCGGTCGGCGCGCTTATCCCAGAAATGATGGTGGGGGTCGCAAATGGGCAGGTCCGGTTCCAAAGTGGGTTCAGGGGTCAAAGCTAACCAGTCATTCCCGCCATAAGCCATTGTCCAACCTCCTCCGCTACTACATTTGCCCAGTCTCAAGTTTATGAAAGGCGCTGGCAATTCTCGCAGGGACCCAGCCCAAGAGTCTTGGGAACCAACATCTTGCCGGCCCGCTTCCGCACCGATAATAAGCTATTGGCCGGTTGCAGTAAACTGTCCGGTGATGGAGGCAGCAGCCCTGCGGGCAGGGTTGTTGTATTCTCAGTGGGTTCGCAGGGGTGCCCAGTTGCCTCCGCCAGGGCGCAGCCCTGACGGTTCGGGATGCCCCTACAATTCGGCAGGGAATAAAACGGCCCTGCGCACCAGGGTCTTTCGATTCTGGGCCCGCTTGTAGGGGCGCCCCGACAAGTCGGGGTGCGCCCTGGACAGGCCCGTCAGACACAGCAGACACAGGGCAGACACAGGGCAGACACCTAGGTCTGCCCCTACATTAGGAGACAACTGAAAGACCCTGGCCCTGCGCACTGCCTGAGTAGTGAACCTGAATCTGCTGATGTATAATGGCCGAACACAATGAGCAGAGGGATCGCAAAACCACACGCCGCAAGGCATTTAGATTGTCGTCCGCTGGCGCCAGGAAACACCAATCTCCCACCATGACTACTCAGCCTACCGAGTTTGAATACCTGTTTCGTGGCCGCCGTTTTCTGCAGCAAGGCATGTGGGAGCAGGCCGCTGCAGATTTCAGCCAGGCTCTGGTTATAAATCCGGCGTTCGCGCCCGCTTACTACTGCCGGGGTTTGGCCCGCCGCAACTCCGGCGACATTCCAGCCGCGGTACAGGACTTCAGCGCCGCCATAGACGCCGACCCAGACTACGCCGTGGCCTACTACGCCAGGGGTGTAATCCGGCGGCAGCAAGAGCAGTTTGACCTGGCCATCCTGGACTATGACCGGGCCATTGACCTGGACCCGGACGACGCCGATTTCTTTTACGCCAGGGGCGTGGCTCAGGCCTCCATGAAGCGCTACGAGCAAGCCATTGAAGACTTCACGGAAGCTCTGCGCCGCAACCCCAACCTGCCCAACGCCTGGTACAATCTGGGCATTGCCCACCGGGACCAGGGACGCCGGGAGAAGGCCCTGGAGTATTACTCCCGCGCCATCGCACTGCGACCCAACGACCCGGACTTCTACTACGCCAGGGGCAACCTTTTTAGCGACCAGCGCGATTACGACAGGGCCGTCCAGGACTACAACCTGGCAATCAAGCTGGCGCCTGCCTTTGCCAACGCCTTTTACAACCGGGGCATCGCCCTACGCAACCTGGGTGAAGCCGCCAGGGCCTTGGCAGACTTTGGCCAGGCACAGCAGCTTGGCATGGCAACGGCCAATCTGTTCAGCAACCGGGGCGCTGCGCGCAACGACCTGGAGGACTATCAAGCGGCCCTGTCCGATTTCGACCGGGCACTGGAGCTTGACCCATCCCATGCCAACAGTTTCCTTGGCCGGGGCAACTCCTGGGCCGGCCTGGGGAACCTGGAGCGCGCAGTAGAGGACTGCAGCAGGGCCATTGCGGCCAAGCCAGACCTGGCTGCCGCCTTCCTGGCCCGCGCCCAGGCGCTCCAAAGCATGGGAAACCGCCAGCAGGAAGCGCAGCAAGATATGGAGCAGTACCGGAAACTGACTGCTCCCCAGCAAGACAGGCCATGACTTCTTCCCTTGGGGCATATGACAAACTGGAAGTGGGGGAGCAGCTAGGTCACCTGGAGTACGTGGTGACCCAGGAGCAGTTGAATGCTTTCCGGCAGGCCGTGGATTTCCCGGAGGCGGCTTGCCTGAGCATTGCTGTCAAGGAGTACGCTGAGGTGCTGACCCGGAAGCACGGCCGCATTCCGGTAGTCAGCGCCAAACATCAGGACTATTACCTGCGCCCTCCCCGGCTGAACAAGCGCATCCAGGTCACCGGCTGGGTCCGGGAGAAGTACCAGCGGCGGGGACGCCATTGGCTGGTAGTTGAGACCTTTGCCGTGGACGAGGACGGCACCGAAATTGTCCGCAGCCGCCACACCTTTCTGGTGCGTGCGCCTGCCGCCCAGGAGTCCCCATGACCTTGCAAGCCGACCGGCTGAAGACTGGGGATCAACTGCCTCCCCTGGTCAAGACTCTGTCCCAAGCCAAAATAGACCAGTTTGAGTCGCTGAGCCGCCTTGTCCGGGCCCCGGATGGCGTCTCATCTTTGCCCAGCAACATGCACACCGATGCCGCCCAGGCCCGGCGCATGGGCATGACACGCCCCATCGCTTCGGGGCAGATGTCTTTCGCCTTCCTCCATGAATTGCTGGCTCGCACCTTTGGCGACGACTTCCTCTGGGGCGGTGAGCTTACAGTGACTTTCATCAAGCCCGTGGGCGACGGAGATACTATTACGGTGCATGGGCAGGTCCAGGAACGCCAGGATACAGGCCGCCGGGCGCGCTTCTTGCTGGACGTTTGGATAGAGAACAGTTCAGGCGATAAGACGGCAACCGGACAGGCGCGGGTAACAGTTCCCAGCCTTCTGCGGGAGTAGAAGAACTGCTATGGCTGGATTCAGTGATCAACTCCGGACTGAAGCGAAGCCCATCTGGCAGTCTATATTTGCCCACCCATTTCTGCAGGAAATCAAGCAGGGCACGCTGCCTGCGGATACCTTTCGTTACTACCTGGTGCAAGACTATCTTTACCTGGAGGGTTTTGCCCGCACCGTAGCCATGGCCCTGGCCAAGGCTCCCGATTCACACACCCTGCAAGAGTTGTCCCGCCGGGTGTTGACTCCCGTAGAGCGGCCCCTCCACCAGAAGCTGCTGGGGGCAGCGGGCGTAGCTCTGGAACACCTCTCCACCTCCGCCATGTCTCCTACCAACACAGCTTATGTCAACCATATGCTCAAGACCGCGGCATTGCATGGCCTGGGCCCCACGGCGGCGGCGCTGCTCCCCTGCCCGTGGACTTACCATTCCCTGCGGGAGGAAGTGGGGGCATCGGAACACCCGTTATACAGCCAGTGGACGGCCTTCTACGTGGGCGGGCTCCTGGAGGATAGCGTGCGGGCGTGGCGCAGCTTTGTGGACCGCGCCGCGGAAAAGGCTGGCGCTGAGGAACGGGAGGCCATGCGCCAGGCTTTTCTGACCAGCAGCCGCTACGAGTACCTGTTTTGGGAAATGGCCTACCGCCAGGAAGCCTGGCCGGTGTAACCACCGATATCGCTGATTTCCGCGCACCGGCGCCTGCTGGCCGGTCCTCAACCCCCTTCCTTAGCACTGTATTCCTCATATTCGGCTTTCACCTTGTAAGCCCATTTCCTGTGAGCTATTTGATGGTGTCCGCACCCCCTGGACATCAGGGCTGGCTCCCTTTCTGCATCAGGCGGCTCTCTAGGAAAATGAGAGGTGGCAGCCCAGAATTTTCGTTGCTGCGGGGCAACCCGTTAAGTCCGCTTTGCCTTTCAAATTCGCCGCGGTACCAGATATTCACCGTAGGGAAATTGCCCGCCAGAGCCTTGCGCTGCGCGGTGCGTTAATCCCGCTTTTCGCATTGGTGGCAATCTGGGGCCCCAACCTATCCGGCGCGGAGCGGTTCCCCATAACTGCATCCCCAGGACTTCTGGCAACGCTGGGAGTCTATCTACTCAGTTCCGTTCTGCTGGCGGTGGGGTATTGGACACGTATTCTGGGCTCCGCCGACGTAGTCTTCCTTAGCTTGGCGGACACAATCTTGTTCCTGTGCGCTGGGACCTATTTCACCGGCGGGGCCGCCAGCCCAGTCGTGTTCCTGTTTATCACCCTGCCCGCGGCTTATCTGGTCCTGGCTACACCTGCCTTGTTCCTGCTGGCCACGTCGGTATCCCTGGTTTTTCTAGTGGCGGCCATCCTGCTGGCCCAGCCAGCGGCCTGGCCGTCCAGCACAGCAACGCAGCTCAATCCTGGCCAGAATCCTGCGCCCTTTTTGTTGGCCGCCGCTGGTTCTTTGCTCGTCGTTGGGGCCTTGGGATGGATGCGGAGCCGCACTTTCATCCAGCGCAGCCAGTCAGGGCGGCACCTGGATGCCGTTCTCAAGGCTTGCCGGGGATCCAGCACGCCAGAGAACCAGGACCACCGGCTGGCGTCGCTTCTGGACACCCTGATGGAAACGCTGCACATCACTGACGAAGTCTGCATCTATCTGTATGAGCCTTCGTCGGGAATGCTGCGCCGCTATATGGGGTTGGGCCTGTTCCAGTGGTTCCAGCGGTTCCCTGGATTCCGGCCCGGGGAAGGCAACGTGGGCATTGCCTTCAAGTCCGGAGGAAGGGTAACTTCATGTTCCCCAGGAGAACTGGAGGCGATGCTGGCCAGACCTGGGGCCGGGCCTTCTCCCGGCGGCTGGCCCGCCTATACCTTTCCTGTACCGCCGTCACGTACTCTTCCACGCTGCCTCGGGTCATCATGTCTACCTCCCCTTCGGTAACACGCATTTTGAGGCAACGTATCCTCCTTAGGTAACTTTTATTGTGAGTCAATTCGCTCCATTGACAATTGCCGCCCTGGCGGTCAACATAGATGCCTATTCTGTCCCTCATCTCCGTTCGCAGCCGGAGGTCGGACTTTGGGAGGAGTGCGCTATGCCCAGGGCAGCAATCAATGGAGCGCAAATCTATTACGAGTCCCACGGCCAGGGGCCTGCCATCGTCTTTGCTCACGGCAGGGGTGGCAACCACATGAGCTGGTGGCGGCAGGTGCCGGAGTTTTCCAAGGAGTTCCGCTGCATTACTTTTGACCATCGGGGCTGGGGCGCCTCCACCGAACCCGCCGGCGGGCCGGGCCGCAAGGCTTTTGCCGAGGACATCAAGCAGCTACTGGACCATTTGAAGGTCCAGCAGGCCTTTCTGGTGGCCCAGTCTATGGGCGGGCTTGGCTGTTTGGGCTTTGCTCTGGCTAATCCCCAGCGTACCCTGGGCCTGGTGCTGGGCGACACCACCGGCGGCATTGGGGACCCATCGGTAGTGGGACTGCTCAAAGACGTGCACCCGCCCACGGAACCCACTCGCCGCTCCCTTTCCGCTGGATTTGTCCAGCAGCACCCTAATCTGGCGTTCCTCTACCGGCAGATTGGCCAGCTGAACCCGGAGATGCCCATCAATGCCGTCTCCGACGCCTTCCGAGACCCTGCCGGCCCTCAGGCCCGAGACCTGGCGCGCATGAAGGCGCCCACGCTGCTGATAGTGGGGCAAGAAGATCTGATCTTCCCAGTGCACGTCATGCAGGCGGCCCAGCGCCTGATAGCCAATTCCCGGCTGGAGATCGTGCCCGGCGCAGCCCACTCCACCCATTTTGAGCAACCTCAGGTGTTCAACCGGCTGGTAAAGGAGTTCTTTGCCCAGGTCATGCAGGGCAAGGCAGTAGCGGCCGCAGGCAATTAAGCGACTTTAAAGGGTGCCAAGATGGCCCAAAGGCCAACTGGCGAAAGGCGGGCAAGCACAGGGCTGTTTCATTCTGGGCATACGCGTAGGGGCGCACCTATGTGTGCGCCTCGGGCGGAAGTTTTCACCCAAGGAAAGACACAAAGGTCTGCCCCTACCCTCGCAGGGAATGAAACGAGCCTGCGGCCAGGCGCTGCCAGGGCGTGTCAACTCAAACAAGAATGTTACCGAAGGGCAGATGATTCACTGATCCAGGAATGTTACCGAAGCATTGTTGCCGGGTCCCTGTGATTGGCTGCCGGGGCAAGCTTGGGGTGCTGCCCCAGCCG
>Ga0194132_10009675_pt1 | contig 13147 bp, 10 predicted proteins | sample TA2KigOf80mmetaG_FD_148612 | JGI IMG/M metagenome (GOLD analysis project Ga0194132, IMG submission 148612) | Freshwater microbial communities from Lake Tanganyika, Tanzania - TA2015054 Kigoma Offshore 80m | ecosystem: Environmental > Aquatic > Freshwater > Lake | place: Tanzania: Lake... | reverse complement strand
ATGGACTCGAGCTTCGCACTCGCGGCGGTCCTGCGCCGCTTCTCAGCCACCGCATCCAGCTCGGCCTCCGTTCCGGCTGCGAGGTCGCGCGCCACCGTCTTGGCTTGAATCGGCCGCGGCACGCCCGGCCGCGGAGCATCGAAATCGGTTCCCATGCGCTCGAGAATGTCGCGCGCCTCGACGCTCTTCACGCCGGTCGCCTGCTGTGCGGACGGAGCGAGGAGCAGCGTGGCTAGCAGCGGAAAATGGAGCTTCATTCGTCGATCCCGTGGACGCTGCGTGTATGGACGAGACGACAAACGGCGTCCACGACGCGCGCAAACGGCGAGCTAGGTACCTCGCCCGGGCGGCGGAGGTTGCGGGAAAACGGCGGAGCGGGTCGCTACCGTGGCACGCTGCGAAGGCCTGACCATGACGCAGAACCGCCCGACGAACTACTGGGACTACATCAAAGTCGAGGAGCTTCTGGCGCTGCAGAGGGGGCTGGAGCGGACGGACGCGGGGGTGTCGAACGACGAGGTGATGTTCATCACCGTCCATCAGGTGTACGAGCTGTGGTTCAAGCTCGTGCTGCGCGAGATGCGCTCGGCGCGCGACCTGTTCGCGCGGCCGCAAGTTGCGGAGCAGGAGCTCTCCGGCGCGGTGCGCGGCATGAAGCGCATCACGACGATCTTCCGGCTGTGCGTCGACCACTTCCAAGTGATGGAGACGCTCACCACGCGCGAGTACCTCGCCTTCCGCGACAAGCTGATGGGGGCCTCGGGCTTCCAGAGCGCGCAGCTGCGGCAGATCGAGATCCTGTTCGGGCTCGACGACAGCGCGCGCATTCCGCTCGGCGTCGACGGCGACTACAAGCAGGCGCTGCGCAGCTTCGGTGGGGGTGCGTCGCCCGCGCTCGCGCGCGTCGAGCGCTCGCTCGCAGACACGCCGACGCTCAAGGGCGCGATCGAAGACTGGCTCTTCCGCACGCCGATCGACGGCGTGGGTCCGCACGAGCCGGGGGCCGAGGCCGCGCTCGCGCGCTTCGCCGAGAAGTTCCTCGCGGCGCACGCGCGCTGCGTCGACGCGGCTCGCGACCGTGCGCTGGCCCTCGACTGGGGCGACGCCGACCGCTCGCGTCTCGCCGAGCGCTACGAGACCGAGAAGCGCTCGACGCGCGCCTTCCTCGAGCCCGAGGACATGCGCACGCGCCGCATCCGCTGCGCGATGATCTTCATCGAGACGTATCGCGACTTGCCGCTGCTCGCATGGCCGCGCGAGGTGCTCGACGCGCTGGTCGAGCTCGAGCAGCTGTTCGTGATCTTCCGCCAGCGCCACGCCCGCATGGTGGAGCGCGTCATCGGCCGCCGTACGGGCACCGGCGGCTCGGCGGGCGTCGAGTACCTCGACAACACCGCGCTCGCCTATCGCATCTTCCGCGACCTGTGGGCCGTGCGCACGCTGCAGGTGCCGCACCTGGCCGCCCCGCCGCTCGACAACGCGGACTTTTATCGGTTCTCGCGGGGCAAGGGATGACGCGCTTCGACCCGCGCGCCGACCTAGCGCAGCTCGACACGCTCTACGCGGAGATTCGCTCCTGGCTCGCCCTGCCGCGCGAGCGCGTGCTCCGCGTCGCCCCCGCGCTCTCGGGCTGGAATGCGGAGCAGCATGTCGTCCACTGCTCGCTGGCGAACGAGCTCGTTGGCCGGAACCTCAAGAACCTGCTGAAGGGCTCAGGGATGCTGGTAGTCGACACGGGCGAGCCCATCGAAGGCGCCCTGGAGATCCTCGCCTCGGGCTGCATTCCGCGCGGAACGGCGCAGGCCCCGCGCATCGTGCGCCCACCGGAGCTCGTCGAGCGCGCGTACCTGCTGGAGTGGCTCGACGGCAACGAGCGCGAGTTCGCCGAGGCGAAGCAGCGTCTCGACGAGCTGCTCGACGCGCCCAAGCGCATCCCGCACCAGATCCTCGGCCCGCTCACGGCCGTGCAGTGGCTGCGCTTCGCCGCGGTCCACACCGCACATCACATGTCGATCGCCCGCGAGCTGCTGTAGCCAGCCCTCAGCGCGCCAGCCAGCCGAGCACGGCGAACCACGCGATCCAGAACAGGCGACAGCGGACGATGCGGTCGAGCATGACTTGAGTCCTCACTTGGGTTGCGAGCGCGCACTCTCGCCTCCAACCTTGGACAATGGCTGTCCAAGGTCCAATCCGATCGAGGTTTCACCCTCGCGTCCGGCGTCCCGGCCTCAGCGGTGCGCCTGCGCCATGCGCGCGGCCTGTTCGCGCACATCGCGACGCAGGCTCGCCGGCTCGCGGACCTCGACCGTGCCGCCGTAGCGCAGCACCTGCCGCGCCACCTCGAACAGCGTGTTCGAGAGGAACGAAAGCGTCGCCGAGCCGTTCCTGTGCTTGCGGACGACCTGCTTCTTGGCCCACGAGCGCTCGTCCGCGATGTGCGCGTGCTCCGGCGGAAAGAAGAGCTCGACCGACTCCGGCTTGCCCTGCCCGTGCATGGCGTTGAAGCCGTGCTCGAAGTAGGCCTGCGCCGAAAACGAGGGATCGACCTCGAAGCTCTCCTCCGTGCGCGCCGCGCGGCGGATGCGCGGCAGGTAGAAGAGCGCGAAGTGCCGGCCGTTCTGCGTGCGGCCGACGAGGAACCACTCGCGGTCGCGCACGACGAGCAGGTAGGGGTCGATGCGGCGCGTCTCGGCGCGGCCCTTGCTCGGCGTGAAGTAGTCGATGTCGAGCTTGCGGTGCGAGAGGATCGCACCGACGAGCTCGCTCCATGTGCGCGTCGGAATCGGCGTGGCCGGCAGTCCGCCGAAGTGCACGGCCTGCGCGGCGAGCGCGTGTCTTGCGCGCAGGCTCTTGGGTAGGGAGCCGAGCACGCGATCGAAGGCGCCGCGCAGCTCGACCGCCAGCGGCGTCCCCTCGTACTGCGCCACGGCGTTCTCCGTCACCATCAGCGCGAACAGGTCGCGCTCGGACAGCGCCGTGGCCGGAATCTGGAAGCTCGCTTCGCTGTAGCGAAAGCCCTTGCGGCTCGCGTCGTACTCGATCGGCGCGGCGAGCTCGTCGCGCATCGCGTCGATGTCGCGATAGATCGACTTCGACGACACGCCGCAGGCCTTGGCCAGCTTGGAGGCGCTCGGGAAGTTGCCCTCGCGCAGGAGCGCGTCGATCAGGTGAATGCGCTTCCAGCGCGAGAGATAGTCCCCGTCGGGACCGCGGTAGAAGGCGGGCGGGCGCATGGAATCCGTCGCGGTGCGAGCGCGCGGCACTCGAATGCTAGCCCCGCCGCGCACGGGGCTCCATTCGACTCCCCCGCCGGCCCGTCAACTCCGATCTGGAAAGTGGGGAATAGGGGGTCGGTGGGTGCTCGGCCGTCAGTCTCTCGTCCTACTCACTTGTGCAACTCGCGAAAACGTGCCTAGCGTCCGGGTGTAGGTCCCAGCTTGGCACGTCGATCCTCCCACTGTCGCGAAGTAGCCACCGAGCGCCCCCAGCGCGTCGCACCGGGCACTGCGTTGCCCAAGCCCCCGAGCGTCACTCTGGAGAGAGGCGCGACCGCCTCGCTGCTCGATCCAGACTTGCCGCCCGAATCGGGCAGCCCGCCGCCGCCGGGGAGCGCGCGCGCGTTTCTGCGGCGCATCTGCGACGGCGACCCGCTCGGGCTCGCGCTGGCCGTGCGCGAGCGCATGGCCGCGCGGGCGCTGCTCGTCGAACCGGCGCTCGTGGGCGACAAGGTGGCGGCGCGCGCGGCGTTCGAGATGGCGTGCGACGGCCGCTGGCAGGACGCGCCGGAGCGCCTGCGCGAGTGGATCGACCGCGGGCTCGCGCGCGAGGTCGAGGACCAGCGCGCGGCGCTCGAGTACCCGATCCCATCTGCCCCGGGCCCGTTCCTCGCGGCCGTGGCCGAGCGCGTCGGGCTCGACGCGTTGCTCATGAACGAGGGCGCGGTCGTCTTCAACGGCCTGCCCACGAGCGTACGACACGCCTTCTACGCGACTTTCGTGCGCGGCCAGTCGACCGACGACCTCGTGGCCACCGGCCACGCGGATCTCGCCACCATTCGCCGTCGCCTGCGCTGCGCGCTGCTCTCGATCGCTCGCCTGAGGCCTAGCGAGGTCGATCCTCAGGATAGGAGTTCCAGCGATGAGTGAGCTCGCCGCACTGCACCCGGAGATCGAAGGTCTGCTGCGCGAAATCGCGGCCGACCCCGAGTCCAACCTGTTGCGCCTCCCGCGCGCGGACCTAGCCCGCAGCCTGCGCGCCGGCACCCTCCCCGACCGCGCCCCGACCACCGGCCTGCGCCCCGCCGAACGCGAGCTCATGCGCACCTGCCGTGACGAAGTCGCCTACCTCTTGCTGTTCGCCTGCTACCACCAGCAGACGAACGCACCCCAGAACCGCTACATCGTCTATTCGACGCGGGTCAACGGCGACATCTCCGAGGACATGGACGTCCGGTGGATGCGACTCGCCCGAAAGAAGCTCGGAATGGAGTCCGACGCAAGGCTGACAGAGGCGTTTTCCCTGCTGGCGCGCTGCGCTTCCGTGGACGGACGGGGTTGGCCGACCATGTTCGAGCTAGCGGCAGCTTCGGCGCGACTTGTCCCCTCGACCACGCCGCGCAACTACGCGGCCTTGGGCCTCATGCTTGGCGGTAGGGCTCGCACCGGCGTACGCATGCTCAAAGGACTCCGCTACGACGCGCCCAGAATGCAATTGATGGCAGCCTGCAACCGGGTCTTTGGTCTCGAAAAATGCGGACGTCTGGACCTCGCCTACGACGCGATCCTCACGTCGGAGTGGTGCGACATCGGCGCACTGACGAGAGCCTTCTTCGGAGTCAGTCTTGCTGCCCAGCTGGGACGATCCTCGGAGACGATCCGGTGGGCGTCCGAGTTGAAGCACCTGTCGCCGACGCGTTACAATCTCGCCACGCTGCTCAGGGGCCTTCGGGCGAGAAGAACCATCGGTACGTGGGCGCCGACCCCTGATGCGTTCGCAACTCTCGATCAGGCAAGTAGGGTCGTCGGAGGCCCAGTGGAGGAAATCAGAGATGCATTCATGTAGGGCGATTGTTCTGTTGTGCTTCGTGGCGTTGGCGCCTCACATAGCGAGTGTGCTACAGCCGTGCTTCGCGATCCAAATGGGCCACGACGTCGCGCCGCCGATGACATTCTCAGCATCGATGCCCGTGCGCCTGCCTGCCGCGTCTCAACCGCGAACCCCATAGTTGCCATGAGGAACAGCCGTCTAACGATCATCCTTGGGTTAGCGGCCGCGATCGGCGCTCTGTGCCTGCTTCGTTGGGCGCAGACGCCTCTCGATGCGGCGTCGGCAGACCGCCGAGACATCCCGGAGATAGCGCCGCCAGCCCCAGTGCAACCATCGGAGCAGCTCGAGAGGACGCCGCCGAGCACGGCCGCGACCACTGGCCGTGCCGTCCTCGTGCTGCGCACGCCAGAGGGCGATCCGATCGAGGGCGCCGAGATCCTGATCGTTCGAAGCAGGCGCATCTCCCTCCGCGACGCGATGCTGCAGCACGGCGCATCCCCTGATCCAACGAGCGTCCTATGGCGTGGAGTTTCTTCCGCGACCGGCACCTGCGAGCTGCCCCGAGAGTTACAGGAGTACGAATCACAGGAGTTCGAGTCACAGGAGCTCGAGTCACAGGAGTTCGTCGAGGGCGCTTCGGAACTTGCGGTTTGGGTCGTAAAGCCGGAATTCAGGGCACTGTGTCTCGACCTGCGCGAGGCGCTGGATGCGGACGTGACGACTCTGGAGCCGGACCAGATCCCGCAGCATGCGCGGGTCGTCCTAGGCGAAGCACAGCAGGCCTCGCAGCTCGTCGTGATCCAGCGGCTTGCGAGCATCTCGTCCCATCCAGACTCTTGGACCGACGTCACCGTCAGCGCCATCGAAATTGCGCATCCCTGTCCACAGACCCATGTCGTGCGGCTGATCCGGGCCGCCGTGAGCAACACCGTGCAAGCCCGAGCAACGGAGGCCTCTTCCGCCATTGCATCGGCGTCCGACGGGCAAAACGTGACGCTCAGCCTGAATGGCGCGTTCTCTGCGAGCGGCGTGGTCAAGGGCGATTCCTTCGATTCCGAGCACCCCGGGCTGGTTGAGTACTCGATACAAGATGGGGGTACCGACGCGGTCGTGGCACGGACGAGGGTCGAGTCGAACGGTTCGTTCCAATTCGCTGAGCTCCCCGTGATCACAGCGATCACACATTCCTTCCGCTTCATCTCCGAGCGGGCGGCGGCAACGTGCGTGTTCCTTCGTCAGCCGCAGTACGGAGACCGGATTTCGGTGGACCTTGTGGCGCAGGCCGCGCAGCCGGGCCAATTCGAGGTCGTCGGGCCGGACCAACGGCCGCTGGCCGGGGCGATGGTCCACGTCACGATTGAGTCGGGCCGCACCCGGCGCGAGATGTTCTCAGCAATCACCGATCGACATGGAAGGGCCACGGTGTTGGGCTTGCCATCCGAAGCCTGCTTGGCGTTCGCAACGGCCAGCGGCTTCTTCGCGCCCCAGGGTGTAGCCTTTTGGCCGCACTATCTTGCGGGCAAGCCGAAACGGATCCAGATGGAGGTGGCCGGCACCCTCACAGGTCGAGTCCTACAGGACGGTCGGCCGGTCGAGGCGTTCGAAATCTGGTGCTTCCCCCAGAGTACCGGAGGTTGGACCGTTGAACGATTTGAATCGACGACCGATGGGACATTTGTGCTTCGGGAAGCGCCTCCGGGCCCAGCCGAGCTGTTCGCCAGCGCGGATGCCCTTGGGCAGAGCGACGTGGTCCATGTCGAGATCGTGCGCAGCGCTGACGAGGTGGCGCCGGTAACGCTGCCGCTACTGTCCGGCATGCGTGGGCGCGGAGTCGTGGTCGATGCAGTCACCGGAGACCCGCTTGAGAGTGCGTTCGTCCAGATCTGGACCTGCGCGGGCGGAGAGGCTGTCGCCATACGCCACGCTGTGAGCGTCGATGCCCTGACCGGCGCATTCAAGACAGATGCCCTCTCGGCGGGCACGGCGCGTATCTGCGTTGGTGCCGACGGACATGCTGCTCGTACAGTGTCCGCTTTTGGAGCTCCCGGCGAGGAGGTCGATTTTGGCGTCGTGCGACTGAGTGTCACCCAGCCTCTCCAGTTGCGCTTGGTCCCCGACGGCGAGCTCCGTCTTGATTTTTGTTCGGCAGCGGTTTCCACCGATTACATCACTCCGATGCGGCTCTTCGACCAAGCGGGCATGCTCGACGTAGGCTCGGTCGTGGCGGGCTTGTGTCGGATCGAGTTGGTTCGCGCGGATCGGTATCAGGAGACGTATCAATTTGTGCTCGGTGCGGAACAGCACCTCGTGGAGCTGCCGGTGAGGATTGCGCCGGGGATGAATGTGGTGTTGGACGAGGGGGCGCCGGAAGGGGCGGCGGCGGTGCGCGTGCAGCACGAGGACGCGACGGGGTGGGAGCGGACCACGCTGGGGAGATTAGACGGCGGGCGCGAGGTGGTGCTGCCGGTGGCTCCCGAGGGGGTGCGCGAGGTTGAGCTACTCAACTTGCGCGCAGAGTCGTTGCTGCGGCATGAGGTGACGCCGGAGGAGCGCGCGGCGGGCGTGGTGCGCATTGGCGCGGCGGAGGAGCTCTTGGTGCGCGTGGTCGATCGCAAGGGCGTTCCGATCGAGGGGACCTCGGTGCTCGTGCGGCGCGTGGGCGGCTCCACGGATGTGATGCTCGACGCGCGCACGGGTGCGGACGGGCTCGCGCGACTCGCGGGCGTCGGCTGGGCACAGATCGAGGTGCTCGCGTTCCATCCGCAGCGTGGCGTGGTGCCGAGCGTGCGCGCTCAGACCGCGGAGCATCGCTCGCGGCCCTTGGAGATCGAGCTCGACGCCGAGGGGCGCTGGGCGATCGATGTGCGCGATGGCGATGCCGTTCTCTCGGGTGTGGAGGTGCGCTTCCTCGATCCGCGGCACAACGCGGGGCGCAGCGTGAGCGATGCCGCTGGGCGCTCGACCTCGCTCCCCTTCGCGCGCGGGCGCTTCCGTGCCGAGGCGGGCGAGCGCGGCTACTGGCCGTCGGAACTCGAGGTCGAGTTCGAGGGCGTGGACATGCGTTCGACGCTGCAGGTTCGCCGCACGGGCAGCGCTGCGCTGGAGCTTCGCTCGAGCAGCACGCCCGACGTGCGGAACATCGAGCTCGATCTCGAGAGTGTCGAGTTCGGCGAACGCGCGAGCAACTGGATCGCAGCGGGCAAGGCGAGTTCGGAGAGCGGCCTGCGGCCTGACAAGGACGGACGAGTGCGCATCGACGGGCTTCCACGCGGGAAGTACCGCTGGCGAGCGTCGCGGGCGGGCGAAGTCGTCGCGAGCGGCGAGCTCGAAGTCCCTCCCCACGGCGCGGTGAACGAGAAGCTGTTCATTCCCTGATCAGCGCGGCAGCGAACGTCTCGGCGCGCGCGAGCGTCGCGCGGCGATCGCTCAGCTGTCCTTGCCGTGGCACTTCTTGAACTTGCGGCCGCTGCCGCAGGAGCACGGGTCGTTGCGGCCGAGCTTCGAGGCGCCGTGCACGAATGGATCCTGCTTTTCCAAGGCCGTGGGAACGTTGCGACCCTCGCGCACGAGCTCGACGAGCTCGCCGCAGGCTGGCGCGAGGGCGCGCCGAGCCTCGAAGGCCTGAGAGAACACACTCGTCGCCGCGATGAAGTCGAGCAGCGCATCGAGTGTCTCGTGGACATGCCCGATTCGAGCGTCCTTGCGCGCGAGCCGCGCTCCGAGGCCGTGCACGACGAGCTCCCGCACGTCGTCTCCGTCGATCAAACGCGGGACCTTGCCGAGTTCGTCGTAGCAGCCCGATAGGAACATCTCCGCGATCTCGCGCACGTGCTCGCGTGGCACGGATCCGACCGTGCGACCGAACGGCGAGTCGAGGAACGCGGCGAGGTCGAGCGCGATCTGCTTGTCGGGCATGGCGCGCAGTGTAGCCGTCGCGGGCGGCGCTCCTTCGGCGCGCGTGTGGTGCGCGCCGAAGCACCGTCCTACGCCGCGCCGCCGCCCTCGTCGCCCCACACGATCCGTTGCAGTTGGTGCAGCACGGTCTCACGGGAGTGTGACGCGAGCTCCTGCGCGAGGTGATCGAAGTCCGTGGCGAGCTTCCAGCACGCCGGGCAGGCGCGGCCGAAGCTGCCCGCGTCCGGCGTGAAGCGCTCGCCGCAGCGCGAGCAGGTGCAGTTGGGGCGACAGCCACGACACACGAGCCGTTCCACGGACTCGGGCTGGAACATTCGCCGACAGCACGCGCAGGAGGCCGCGATGCGCCGCATCTCGCTGGCGAAGGGCTCGCCTTGGCGCCGCCGTGAGCACATCACATCGCTCTCGACCGAGTCTCGCAGGATCCAACTGCCGCCCACGCCACCGTGCACGTTCGTCGCCTTCTGCATGACCTACCTCCGTGGGTGGAGCCTCGCACCGCCCACGCCAACGGTCATCTGGGCCTTGGTGCGTAGACGCGCGGGGAGCGCCAGAGTGGGGTCGTGCGCTGGTTTCGGCGATCCCAAGGGCGAGATCGCGGCCGCGCGGGAGGCCGGAGGGCGCTCAGTCGAGGTGGCCGCGTGCGCTGTCTCCCATCGGCACGCCGCCGGTGGGGAAATACTCTTTCCAGCGGCGGTCGACGAGCGCCGAGGTCGCGTCGTCCGAGAAGAGCTCGGGCGGATACCAAGGCTTCATGCGCGCGTCGATCGCGATCGGCGGAGTGAAGCTGGGATGGTTGTGGACGAGCTCGACCTTGCTGGCGGTGATGTCGCTCGCGGGATTGAAGCGCGTGAACGTGGTCCAGAGGAAGTTGACGGTCGAACGCGTCGCGCGCTCGGCGTCGTCGGAGAGCACGAGCAGCGGCCAATTCGCGAAGCAGGGGTGGCGCGCGATGCGCGCGGCCGCCTCGGGTTCGTCACGGTACATCGGCGCGCTGATCACGAGACAGCCCTTGCAGAACACGCGCACGTCGCGCACTCCCTCCGGCAGCTCGCCCGTGAATTCGGCGCGCAATTCGCGCCGCGGCTCGCCGAGCCCGAGCAACACGCCCTTCGACCCTTCGTCGATGCGCGGGCCAGCGTAGTCGAGCGAGTCCATCGACAGGTTCGAGAAGAGGAACAGGTCCGTGCGGAAGTCCGCGCGCGCGAGGATGTGCTCGAGGGTCGCCTTGAAGTCGCGCACATCGACGGCGCCATCGGTTGCGATCAGGAACTTGGTCAACGACAGCTGGCCCTCGCCGAGGATGCGGAACGCGCTCGCCATCGCCTCGCGCTTGTAGCGATTGCACACGACGGCGCCCGCGAGCGCGTGGTAGCCCGTCTCGCCATAGCTCCACAGCTGCTTCACCGCCGGCATCACGACCGGGAAAAGCGGCGCGAGCAGTTCCTGCAGGTAGTCGCCGATGAAGAAGTCCTCTTGGCGCGGCTTGCCGACCACGGTGGCCGGGAAGATCGCGTCCCTGCGGCGCAGCAGCGCCTTGCAGGCAAAGCGCGGATAGCTGTGCGTCTCGGAGTAGTAGCCGTAGTGATCGCCGAACGGTCCCTCGTCGCGGCGATCTCCGGGGCGAATCTCGCCGACGAGCGCGAACTCCGCGTCGGCGACGATCGGCAGCGGGCTCGCGCGGTGCGTCGCGAGCGGTACGCGCTTGCGCAGCATCAGGCTCGCGAGCAGGAGCTCCGGCACATTCTCCGGCAGCGGCGCGATCGCGGACAGGATCAGCGCGGGGGGGCCGCCGACGTGGATCACGACCGGCAGCGCCTCGCCCTGTTCCTCCGCGCGCTTGAGGTGGTAGCCGCCGCCCTTGCCGATCTGCATGTGCAGGCCGGTGCTCGCGTCGTCGAAGAGCTGCACGCGGTACATGCCGAGGTTCGAGCCGAGGCCGTCGGGGTGCTCGGTGTAGACCAGCGGCAGCGTCACGAAGCGGCCTCCGTCGCGCGCCCATGTCTTCATCGCCGGCAAGCGCGAGAGCCGCGGCGGAGTGTCGACGACCTCGGTGACCGGACCACCCGAGCCGCGTTTCATGCCGACCTTCGCGAGCGACGCGAACAGCGAGCGCTTCGACCACAGCTTGCCCAAGCTCGGCGGCACCAGCTCGTGGGGCAGGCGCGCGACTTCGGCGATCAGCTCCCGCGGCCAGCGCCCGAAGGCGCGCTCGACGCGCGCCGCGGTGCCGAACAGGTTGGTCACGAGCGGGAAGTCGCAGCCCTTGACGCGCTTGAAGAACAGCGCCGGCCCGCCCGCGGCGATCACGCGTCGATGGATTTCCGCCGCCTCGAGCTCGGGATCGACCTCGGCTTCGATCTCGACGACCTCGCCTGAGCGCCGCAGCTCGTCGAGAAACACGCGCAGGTCGGGCGCAGGCTGGTGCATGGGGGCAAGGTAGACCAGCCGGGCCGGAAGATCATCAGCGCACCGGTGACCGGGCCCGCGCACCGCGCGGGCGGGATCGTTCGATTCGCCCAAGGCCGCCGCAGCGGCCCTCGGGCACACGCGGCGCCGCGTCCTAGGACTGTTCCTCGAGCTTGAGCGCGCGGTAGCCGCCGATCGACTTGAAGTAGACGAGCAGCAGCAGGTACAGCGCGGCCATCCCCAGCGGAATGAACGAGTCCGCGAGCAGAGTGCGGCGGTCGCCGACTTGGTTGGCGGCGACGATCTGCTGTTGCTCGGTCGTGCGCGCGTCCTTGGCCTTCTTCGCGGCCTCGAGCTTCGTGCCGTCGATCGGCACGACCGGCTCGAACACGAGGAACTGCGAGGTGCTCGCGGCCTTGGACTGCTCGTAGACCGCCGGCGCGCTTGCCTGCAGGGCTTGCACCGTGTAGCGGTCCTTGGCGTAGCCGAGGCCCGGGTTGCCGATCAGGCCCGCCGAGAGCATGCCGATGCCGCCGATGATCGACATGGCGACGGCGCCCGAGCGCGGGAAGCGATCGCCGACGACCGCGAGCATGGTGGGCCAGAAGAAGGTCTTGCCGAGCGCGTAGATGCCGAGCGCGGCGAAGGCGATCGCGAAGGACTCCATGCCGGAGGCGAGTCGCAGGCCGAGCACCGCGAGCAGCGAGGAGACGAGCAGCAGGGCCACCGGCGAGAGCCCGAGGCGCTTCTCGATGAAGTCCGCGCAGAAGCGCAGCGCGAACATCAGGAGCGAGGTCCAGATGAACAGGATCTTGCCCTGTGTGGGCGTGAACAGGTTGCCGGTGATGCTCTCGATCCAGCCGTCGGTGCCGAGCTCGACCGCGCCGACGAGCGCGTGGGCCACGAACAGCGCGAACAGCACGATCGAGCCGAACGAGAAGCGCGTCAGCACGCCGACCGCGATCACGAGGGCACCCGCGATCACGTTGGCGACCATGTTCGCCGTGTCGGCATCGACGCCGAAGTTCGGCAGCGTGCTCTTCAGGAACAGGAGGATCAGGCCGCAGGCGACGAGCGAGCCCAAGATGCCGACATCCTTGAACATCTCGGCGAAGCTCGCGCCCTTCGACGCGGCCTCGGACTTCGGGAAGTGCTGGCCGAGGAACATCACCGCGTAGGCGGCGGTGGGCACGAGGTAGAAGGCGAGCTGGCCCTTCCAGCCGAACCCGAGCTTGGTTCCGAGCACCCACGAAGCGCCGGCGCCGAGCACCATGCCGAGCGGCCACGAGGCGTGCAGGATGTTCAGGTAGTGCGTGCGGTTGTGCGGGAAGACCGTGGCGACGAGCGGATTGGCGACCGCCTCGAGCGTGCCGTTCGCGTAGGCGAAGATGAACATGCCCCAGAACAGGTAGCCGTAGGCATTGTCGGGGCCGCTGGCGAGGAAGGTCACGACGGCCGAGAGGATGTGGCCCACGAGCGCGAGCGCCACGAGCTTGCCGTAGCCGAACTTGTCGACCAGCACGCCGCCGATGATGATCCCGAAGCAGAAGCCCGAGAACCCGGCGCCGCCGATCGCGCCGAGCTGCGTGGCGCTGAAGCCGTAGGCCTCGGCCCAAGCCCCGAAGATCCCGCCGCGGATCGCGAAGCCCACGCCCGCTGCGAGGATCGCCATGAATCCGGCCCACAGGAGCCTCTTTGCGTTCGTGACCTGCTCTGCGCTCTGCATGCTCGTCCTCGGCTTGGAGATAGGGGGGTAGGGAGCAGCGGGCCACCCCGC
>Ga0194132_10009673_pt1 | contig 13148 bp, 13 predicted proteins | sample TA2KigOf80mmetaG_FD_148612 | JGI IMG/M metagenome (GOLD analysis project Ga0194132, IMG submission 148612) | Freshwater microbial communities from Lake Tanganyika, Tanzania - TA2015054 Kigoma Offshore 80m | ecosystem: Environmental > Aquatic > Freshwater > Lake | place: Tanzania: Lake... | reverse complement strand
GCCGAGCTCGCGAATCAGCGTCTTGACCAGCTCGGCCACGGATGAGGCTTCCGGATCTTGCCAAACGAGGTCGCCGTAACGGCTGTTGTCGCGGTGGTGATCGATATTGACGACGACCGCTGCCCCCGCGAGCGCCGGGCCGAACCGACCGGCGCGACCGAGGTCGCTGCACTCGACGCCGACCGCGACGTCGAACGCGCCGATGCCGTCGACGCGTTCGGTGACGAGCGCGGCCCCGGGCAGATCGCCATACACGGTAGGCAGGCCGTCGGAGCTTCCGACGACGACCTCCTTCCCGATCCGACGCAGCGCCAGGGCCAACGCCAAGGACGAGCCGAGGCTGTCGCCGTCGGGGCTCTCGTGATTGACCAGGAGGATTCGCCGTGCCGCCCGCAGCGCGTCAGCGACCGCCTTGACCATCGCCTCCGGGCTCCTCCTTGCGGGCGGACGTTTCGGGTCGCGGAGCGGACTCCTCACCGGTTCGCGCGGGGTCCTTCGCCTCCCCGGCGGCCGCCTCGTCGTCCTTGGCCCGCACGGCCTCGATCATCTTCACGAGGCGCGTTCCCCGCTCGATGGATTCGTCGAGGCGGAATTGGATCTCCGGCGTGTGATGGATCTTGATGCGGCGGCCGATCTCGCCGCGCACGAATCGGACGGCGCTGCGCAGCCCCTCCATCGTTTGCGCCTTCTGCTCGTCGTTGCCGAGTACGCTGACGTAGATCTTCGCGTGGTGCAGATCGGCGGAGAGCTCGACGTCGGTCACCGACACGAAGCCGAGGCGCGGGTCCTTGACCTCGAACTGCAGGATCTGGCCGGTCTCCTCCTTGATCAGCTCGCGCAGCCGCTCGATTCGTTGCGGGGAAGCCATGGGGTCACCTCGTTTCGACGTCGACGTCCATGAGAACGGCTTCCCGGTCGCGCTCGACGTAGTCGACGACCTTCGAGATCCAGCGGTCGGCGTGCCGGCGGTCATTGCTCACGCAGGCCACGCCGATCGTCGCCCGTGTCCACGCCCCTTGATCGTCGACTTCCGCGGCGGCAACCGCGAACTCGTTGCGGACACGTTGCAGCAGGCTCTGCAGGACCCGGCGCTTGTCCTTGAGGCTCCGGGCCGCCGGCAATCCGACTGTGATGCGCGCGACGCCGACGATCATACCAACCCGTCCGCCTGGCCTCCGCTACGCGGCCGGCTGCTCCTGCATGATGAACGCCTCGACGACGTCCCCTTCCTTGATGTCGTTGTAGTTCTCGATCTGCAGGCCGCATTCGAAACCGGAGACGACCTCGCGCGCGTCGTCCTTGAAGCGCTTCAAGGACGCGAGCTTCCCTTCGTAGATCACGACGTCGTCCCGCAGCAGGCGCACGCCCGCCGTTCGCGTAAGCTTCCCGTCGGTGACGTAGCAGCCGGCGATGTTGCCAAAGCGCGAGATCGAGAAGACCTGGCGGATCTGCGCCCGCCCGAGCACGACCTCGGTGATGACGGGCGCCGTCAGACCCTTCACCATCTTGCCGACGTCATCCAGCGCCTCGTAGATGATCCGGTAGGTCCGGATGTCGACGCCTTCTTTTTCGGCCACGCGGCGCACCGTGCTGTCGGGGCGGACGTTGAAGCCGAGGATCGCACCGCGCGACGCCGCCGCGAGCATGACGTCGGACTCGCTAATTCCGCCGACGCCCGTGTGGATGACGTTGATTGCGACCTCGTCGGTGCCCATGCGCGCGAGCGCTGCCGTGATCGCCTCCAGCGACCCTTGCACGTCCGCCTTGAGGATCAAGCGCAGCTCCTTGAGCGCGCCGACGCTCTCCTCGAGCGTACCCTTGCGCCCTTGCGCCATCTCCACCGTGCGGCGCCGTTCGCGCCGCTCCTCGGCGATCGCCCTCGCGCGACGCTCGTTGGCGACGACCTCGAGCAGATCGCCGGCGGTTGCGACCTCGTTGAGGCCGATGACCTCGGCCGGCGTCGACGGGCCGGCTTCGGCCATGTGCTGCCCGCGATCGTTGGACATTGCGCGAACCTTGCCGTAGGACTCGCCGGCGACGAGCACGTCGCCGGTACGCAGCGTCCCTTCCTGCACGAGGACGGTCGCCACCGGCCCGCGCCCCTTCTCCAAACGCGACTCCAGCACGGTGCCGCGCGCCGGCTTGTTGCGCTCGGCGTGAAGATCGGCGATCTCCGAGACGAGCAGGATCATCTCCAGCATCTCGCGCAGCCCTTCGCCGGTTCGCGCCGATACCGGTGCGAGGACTGTGTCGCCGCCCCAGTCCTCGGGCACGAGCCCGTGCTCGGACAATTGCTGCTTCACGCGGTCGGGGTTGACGCCGACGATGTCCATCTTGTTCATGGCGACGACTATGGGCACGCCGGCGGCCTTCGCGTGGCTGATCGCCTCGACGGTTTGCGGCATCACGCCGTCATCCGCGGCGACGACGATCACGGCCACGTCGGTGACTTGCGCCCCGCGCGCACGCAGCGTCGTAAACGCCTCGTGGCCCGGCGTATCGATGAACGTCAGATTCTTGCCGTCCAGCTCAACTTGGTACGCGCCGATGTGCTGCGTGATGCCGCCGAACTCCCCGCCGGAAACGTTCGTCTTGCGGATCGCGTCCAGCAGGGAGGTCTTGCCGTGGTCGACGTGCCCCATGACCGTGACAACCGGCGGGCGCAGCTCGCCGCCGTCGATCTTGATGCGCTGGGCGGGCATGGCGGCGACGGGCATGGCCGCGGTAACGGAGCCGACTCCCAGCTCGCGGGCCACCTTGCGCGCGGTCTCCTCGGGCAACTGCTGATTGATCCCGGCGAGGACCCCGATCGAGATCAGCCGCTTGACGACCTCCGAGACTGGAACCCCGATCTTCGCCGCGAGGTCCGCGACCATGATCGGACCGCCCAGCGAGATCTCGGCCGCGATCACCGGCATTTCTGGCGCCCTCGGCGCTTCCATCGTCGACCGCGGCGCCTGGTGGCGCGGGCGGGGTGGCGGTGGGGGCGGCGGCGGCGTGCCCGGCCGTCGGACGTCCCCCGCTTTGACCGGCGGACGCCGCGGCGGCATCGGCGGCGGTCCTCCCTTGCGCACTTCCGGCCGCGGCTGCGCCCCTTGCTTCATGACCTCCGGCGCGACGGTTACGGCCGGCTCGGCGTGCCGCTTCGGCAGCACGATCTGAGGCTTCTCTTCGACGGGCGCCGGCGGTGGGGGCGGCGGTGCCGCAGCCGTGATTCGTGCGGCTTCCGCCGCGCGTTCGGCGTCCAATCTCGCCTGGCGCGCCGTTTCCTCTTGATCGCGCGCCGTCTCGGCCGCGATCGCGGCCTGCTCGACTGCGATGCGGTCCGCTTCCACGCGGTCCCGTTCAACTTCGTCAGCGCGCTTGATGATCCGGCGTTTGATCGCGGGCGGCTCCGGCGCGGGCGGCGGCGTCGGCGCCTTGGCTTTCGCGACGGTTCGCGCCGGTTTCTTCGCCGTCGCGGTCGCGGTGGAACCGCTGAGGGCCGGCGGGCTCGCGCGCAACGCGGCGACCGCTGGTTCCGGGATCGCCGCGTTCGGATTCGCCTTCACGTCGAATCCGAGCGCGGCGAGGCGCTCCGCCACGTCCTTCGTCGCGACGCCGAATTCCTTCGCCAACTCATGTAGCCGCATTCAGGATCCTCCCGCCGACTTGGACCTTCCGTGTCGATCCCGCCGGGCCGCCCGGCGGTCCGCGCCGTTCATCGGGACGGCGTCGCGCCCCGCTGCGCCGCGATCGACGACAGCTCGTCGTAGACCGCTTCCGGGATCTCGACCTCGAGCTCCCGCGACAAGCGCCGGCTCGCGCGCAACGCGGCGATGCACTCCGACCTCGGATCGACGTACGCGCCGCGACCGTTGCGCTTCGCCCCACGGGACGTGTCGACGACCACTTCGCCTTCCGGGCTCCGCACGATCCGGACCATGTCGAGCTTCGGCCGCGTCTGCCCACAGCCGAGGCAGGTCCGGATCGGCCGGCGCCGCGAGCGAAGCATCGTCACGATGCCGCGCCGGCCCCCTCACCGCTCGCCGCAGGCTCCGCCGCCGCGCCGGCCGCCTCCGTCGCACCTGCCTCTGTGGTCGTTGCCTCCGTCGTAGCCGCTTCCGCCGCGCCTGCCCCATCCGGCTGCGTCGTCGCGGCGCCATCCGCTGGCGCCGCGACGCTGTCCGCTTGCGCGTACTGGGCGAGCTCCTCTTCCGTGAGGTCGACGAACAGCTTCGCCGCCTCCGCCTCGCGCATCTGCATCTCGTTCTTGATGTCGATGCGCCAGCCGGTGAGCTTCGCTGCGAGGCGGGCGTTCTGTCCTTCGCGGCCGATGGCCAGCGAGAGCTGATTGTCGGGCACGATGACCTTCGCGGTCTTCGTCTCCTCGTCGATTTCGACGCGCACGACCTTCGCCGGCTGCAGCGCCGAGGCGACGAACAACGAAGCGTCGAGGTTCCAGGGAACGATATCGATCTTCTCGCCGCGGAGCTCGTCAACGACCATTTGCACGCGCGAGCCCTTGGGACCGACACACGCGCCGACCGGGTCGACGTTTCGATCGCGCGAGGCGACCGCGATCTTGCTGCGGGCACCCGGCTCGCGCGCGATCGTCTTGATCTCGACGATGCCCTCGCGAATCTCCGGAACCTCCTGCTCGAACAAGCGCTTCAGCAAGCCGGGGTGCAACCGCGAGACGTGGATCTGCGGACCGCGCGGTCCCTGCTTGACCTCGGTGACGTAGACCTTGATGCGCTCACTCTGCCGGTACGACTCGCGGGGAATCTGCTCGGTCGGGCTGAGCACCGCCTCGATGCGTCCGAGGTCGACGTAGACGTTGCGTTTCTCGATGCGTTGGACCGTGCCGGCGACAATCTCTTGCTCGCGCTTCTGGAACTCCTGGTACACTATCTCGCGCTCCGCCTCTCGGATGCGCTGGACGATCACCTGCTTCGCGGTCTGCGCCGCGATGCGGCCGAACTCGCGCGGCGTGATCTCTTCCTCGATGAGGTCGCCGACTTCGGCCGAAGGATCCTCGGCGCGCATGATCGACAACGCGACCTGCGACGCCGCGTCTTCCACGTTCTCGACGATCGTCTTCACGCTGTAGACCTGGATCACGCCCGTGCGGTCCTCGATCTGCACGCGCACGTTCTGCCCGGTGCCGCCGAAGTTCTTCTTGTAGGCGGATACCAGCGCGGTCTCGACCGCCTCCAGCAGGATCTTCTTCGCAATGCCGCGTTCCTCTTCCAGGCGCTCGAGCGCCTGCATCAGCTCTCCGCTCATGCTCCACCTCGCCGCCCCATCAGGGGGCGATCAACGGATTAACCCTTGCGCTGCCGCTTGCTCTCCTTGAGATCCTGCCGGATTCGCTCCGGGTCGACGACCAGGCGAGCCTGGGCGATCGTCGCCAATGGAAACCGCGCCTCAGTGCCATCCTCCAGCTCGACGGCGACACGATCGTCGCGAAATCCGAGCAGCCGCCCCTTGAAGTTCCGTTGCTCCGCCGGCGCGCCGGCCGCCGCCTCCGTCACCGTGATCCGCACGAGCTGCGCGGCAAACCGGGCGAAATCCGCCGCCTTGCGGAGCGGCCGATCGAGGCCGGGAGAAGCGACTTCCAACGTGTACGCGTACGGCAACGGCTCCTCGATGTCGAGCTGTCGGGACAGCATCTCGCTGAAGTTCGCGCAGTCCTCGACCGAGACCCCGCCCTCACGATCCACGAGAACCCGGATCACAGCCCGGCCGTCTCCGCTCGCCGGCTCCACGTCGACCAGCTCGAGGCCGAGGTGATCGGCGATCCGCTGCGCGAGGGGCGTCACCGTTGCCGTTGGATCGTGGCGCAATGCGTCGCTCCATCAAAACGAAAGAGTGGGTGAAAACCCACTCCGCGGCCTTGCCCGTGCCAGTTCGTGCGAGAGGCGCCGGCCACGCATGCGATCGGCCGCCCGCTCAGTTTATCAGATTTCCGTGCCCCGGAACAACGCTCCGGGCGACCGCGGGGCCAGTCGGGTGTCCAACCCCGCCCGGGGTGCGTCGCCGGCGGTCAGCGCTTACGGGCGCGTGCACCGTCCGATGCGGTCCGTCGATCGACAATTTGCCGGCAGAGTAACCGCCGTCGACGCAGATCGCGTGACCGTTGATGAAGCTCGCCTCCTCGGTGGCTACGAACATCACAGTGTTCGCGATCTCCTCTGGGCGCCCCAGCCGGCCGAGCGGCACCTCGTTCGCGAAACGCTGCGCGTACTCGTTGGTGGAGAAGGCGTTCGAGATGCCGCGGATGTCGATGAGCCCCGGTCCGACCACGTTGACGGTGATGTTGTGCGGACCGAGCTCCAGCGCCAGCACCTTCGTGAAGTGCACGATACCCGCCTTGGACGTGCCATGCGCGGCCGCCCGCACGCGCCCGACGTGCCCGCCGGTCGAGCCGAAGTTGACGATCCGTCCCCCCCGCCCTTGCGCGATCATCTGGCGCGCCGCGGCTCGACACGTCAGGAAGACCGCGCGCTGTTGCGTGTCGACCTGGAAGTCCCATTCGTCGTCGGTCATCTCGACGACGGTCTTGTGCACCCCGACGCCGGCGCAGTTGACGAGCACGTCCAAGCCGCCCCATCGTTCGACGGTGCGCTGCACGAGATCGTCGACGGACTTCGTGTCGCGGACGTCCGTCCGGATGAACATGGCCTCGCCGGCGGCATCTCGTAGTCCGTCGGCCACGCTGCGCCCGCCCTCCTCGTTGATGTCGGCGACGACGCCGCGCGCGCCGGCGCGCACGAACGCCTCCAGCGTCGCGCGACACAGTCCGGAGGCGGCTCCGGTGACGATGACGACCTTGCCCTCGAACGAGTAGCGAATCATCGATTTCTCCCCATGGCCGTGCTGCCCAAGGTACCGCGCCGGCGGGGATTCTCCTTTTCCCCCTCTTCCAACAATCTCGGCTCGAGGCCCGGCGGGGGGCTCGGCGTCCGAGCGCGAATCAGCGATCGTGACGACTCCCCCGCCGACTCCTTTTTCGTCCCCGGAACGATCGTGCGCGGTGCGTTGCGGAATCTTCCTCGACGGCACCGGTGGAAGGGTGCGCGACGCCGGTCTTCTCGTCGCCGGCGACCGCATCGTCGCCGCCGGCCCGTGGTCGGAGATCGCCGGACAACGGTTCTCGTCCACCGTAGACTGAGGCGGCGCGACCGTGATGCCGGGGATGATTGACGCCCACGACCACATGGCGACGACATCGCGGGACGGGATGCGCCGCGTGTCCACGCCGCCCTCGCTGTTCGTCCTCGAAGTCGCGGAGTCGATGCGCGCGACCCTGCGGGCCGGCTTCACGACGATCCGCGACATGGGCGGCCTCGATCTCGGGTTCAAGTTTGCCTAGAAAACGGCACGCTCGCCGGACCGCGCGTGCGCATCTGCCTGAACATCCTGACGCAGACGGCCGGCCTGTCCGATCCGACGAACGCCGTCGGCACGTCGACCGAGTGGCTGCGGCTGCCGGGCACGCCGGACAACGTCACCGACGGCGTCGACAACCTGCGGGCCATGGTGCGCAGGTACGTGCGCGGCGGCGCCGACTTCATCAAGATCGCGACGACGGGCGGCGTCAGCTCGCGCGTCAGCGGGATCACGTCCCGCGAGTTCACGTACGCGGAGGTCGAGGCGGTCGTGTCGGAGGCGCGGGCGATGGGGCGGCACGTGGCCGCGCACGCTTACGCCGGCGAAGGATTGAAGAACGCGCTGCGGGCCGGCGTCCGAACCGTCGAGCACCTTGGTCCGCTCGACGACGAGGACATCGTGACGATCGTGCGCCAGGGCACGCACGTCGTGCCGACGCTGCTGAACATGCACGTGCGGCGGCAGCCGCACATCGCGGCGACGCTCTCCGCGTTCAGCCGCGATAAAGCCGAGGAGCTGGCGCCCCTGCAGCCCGCGTTGTTCCGGCGATTGCACCGCGCCGGCGCCCGCATCGCCGCCGGCACGGACGCGCGCCCGTTCGAGCAAGGCGGAAACGCGCGCGAGCTGGCGTTGCTCGTACGGTACGGGATGACGCCGTCGGAAGCGATCGTCGCGGCGACGTCCGTCGCCGCCGACTGCTGCGAGGTTCCCGACACGGGGCGACTGCGGCCGGGGATGCGGGCGGATTTCATCGCCGTCGACGGCGATCCGCTCGAGGACATCGAAGTACTCACGCACGAGGATCGCGTGCGCCTCGTCTGTCGCGACGGGATCGTGTTCAAGGACACCGACGGTCGCGCCGCCGGCCTGTCCAGCTGACGCGCCTCATGGGTAGAGGCGATTGAGCAGCCGCGGAAACGGGATCGTCTCGCGCACGTGGTCGAGCCCGCAGATCCAAGCGACCGTTCGCTCGATGCCGATTCCGAAGCCGGCGTGCGGCACGGAACCGTAGCGGCGCAGATCGAGGTACCACTCGTAGGGCTCGCGCGGCAGGTTGTGCTCGCGCAGGCGTTGCTCGAGCAGCGCCAGATCGTGGATGCGCTGTCCGCCGCCGATCATCTCGCCGTATCCCTCCGGTGCCAGCAGGTCGGCGCCCAACACGACCTCCGGCCGATTCGGATCCGGCTGCATGTAGAACGCCTTGCACACGGTGGGATAGTGCGTCACGAACACGGGCCGGTCGAACCGTGCACTGAGCACGGTCTCTTCGTCGCCGCCGAAGTCGTCGCCCCACGCCACCGGCTTGCCGTTCTCGTTTAAGTATTTGATAGCCTCGTCATACGTCATCCGAGGGAACGGCGCGCGCACCGGCGCGAGCTTGGACACGTCGCGCTCGAGAACCTCCAGCTCGGCCGCGCGCCGGTCGATCACGCGCTGCACGATCGCCTCGACGAGCCGCTCGGCGAGGTCGAGGTATCCGGGTAGCTCCATCGGCGCCGCTTCCGGCTCGAGCATCCAGAATTCGGTGAGGTGCCGGCGCGTCTTCGACTTCTCGGCGCGAAACGTCGGGCCGTAGCAGTAGACGCGACCGAACGCCATCGCGGCGGCTTCCGCGTACAGCTGGCCGCTCTGCGTCAGGTAGGCCTTGCGGTCGAAGTAGTCGGTCTCGAATAGCGTCGAAGTGCCCTCGACGGCGGACGGCGTCAGGATCGGCGCGTCGACGCGGAGGTAGCCATCGGCCTGCAGGAAGTCCTCAGCGGCGCGGACGATTTCGTTGCGGACGCGCAGGATCGCTTGCTGGCGCCGGCTGCGCAGCCACAGGTGCCGATGGTCCATGAGGAAGTCGATGCCGTGCTCCTTCGGCGTGATCGGATACGGCTCGGCGCGGTGGACGATCTCGAAGCCCTGCACCGTCATCTCCACGCCGCCCGGCGCCCGCGCCTCCTCGCGAACCTCCCCCCAGACGCGGATCGCCGACTCCTGCGTGACCTCGTCGAACCGCGTGAACGTCGGTTCGTCGAGCATGGACTTGACCAAAACCGCCTGCAGGAGGCCGGAGCCGTCGCGGACGACGAGGAAGCGGATCTTGCCGCTGCTGCGCTTGTCGTACAGCCAGCCGGCGATCTCGACGGTCTGACCGGCATACGTCCGTAGATCTCGAATCGTCGATCGTATCGGGTCCAGTGGACTCACCTCTCGCGGCGCCGTGGCGGGCCTAGATCGCGAAGACGCCTTGCAGCAGGCACACGTCGAGGTCGATCCGCCCGCGCTGGCTAATCGCCTCTTCTGTGGGGATCGCGACGACCTCGTTACCATGCAGGCCCATCACGATGCCGCTGGCCCCGCCGCGCAACGCGTTCACCGCCGCCGCCTCCAGCCGGCTCGCCAGGACGCGGTCGAATGCGGTCGGGGCGTCACCGCGTTGGGCGTGGCCGAGCACGGAGACGCGTGATTCGATGCTGAAGTCGTCGTTCAGCCGCCGTCCGACGTCGACGGCGCTGCCGAATCCCTCGGCGACGACGATCATGATATGGTCCTTGCGCTCTGCGCGGCGGCGACGGATGCGGTCCGCGACCTCCTCCAGCGGCGTCTGCACCTCGGGGATGAGCACGATCTCGGCGCCGGTCGCCAGGCCGGACTGCAGGGCGAGCCAGCCACACTTGCGCCCCATCGTCTCGAAGAGGAAGGTGCGCTCGTGCGAGGACGCGGTGTCGCGCAGGCGGTCGATCGCTTCGACGATGGTGTTCGAAGCCGTGTCGCAGCCGATGGTGTAGTCGGTGCCGGCGAGGTCGTTGTCGATCGTCGACGTGACGCCAACCGCCGGAAGGCCACGCTCGTGCAACCCTAGGGCGCCGGTCTGCGTGCCGTTGCCACCGATCATCACCAGGCCCTCGACGTCGATCGCCCGCAGCGCGGCGATCGCCCGACCCTGCGCCGCTTCGCTCTTGAACTCCTCGCTGCGCGCCGAGAAGAGGATCGTGCCGCCCTTTTCGATGATGCCGACGACCTCGGTGCCGAGATACAACGCGGTGCGAACGACGGCGTGAACCGCCGCGTTTATCTCTGGGGCGTCACCACCGCTGGTGAGCACGCCGATCTTCTTCACGGCTTACGGGGCGCTACCAGAGGTGCTTGAACTTCGCGGCGAACTGTTTCTCGAGCGCTTCTCGGTGCAGATGGTAGACCGGGCAGTTGCGCAGCATGCACACTTGGAGCGCGTGGTTGCAAAACGCGTCGTCGACGTCCCAGCAATTCCGGTTCAAGAAGAAAGCGAAGCAAACTCCGCGCCGCTCGTCGTAGTGAGCCAGATCCTCCAGCTCCGCGCGGAGCAACCGCTCGCGCGCCTCGTCCAACGCTGGTGATGGAGCGACCGCTGGCGGGTTATGCGGAGGCATCGCGTGCGGCGCCGGGGTCGCCTCCAAGGGCAAGGTCGTCGTCACGGGCTCGGCCACGTTCGTCGTTGGATCAGGGACCCGCTCGACGCCCGGCAGGTACGCGACCTTGCGTCGCACGCGGGGCTCCGCCTCGACGGGCCGCTCGCTCGTGGCCGCGGGCGCCTCAGCGGGCGGCGGCACTGGCGACAATACGTCGAGTTGGACGACGGGCTCCGACCCCGCCTGCATGGGCGACGCTTGGACGCCGCGGTCGTCTGTGTCGGCATCCGTCGCCGCCGGCGGCTCCGCCGGCGCTTGCCGGGCCAGCGACTCCGGGTCTGGCAGCAACGGCTTCGCGGGGCCTTCGGCGGCCGGCGTCTTGTCCTCGAGGTCGCGCAGCTGCCGGCTCGTGTCGCGGATCAGCGCCCTAAGACCGCGCCTCAGCTCTTCCCGCGATTTCCTCACGGATCACCACCTCTCGTGCGAGCGCCATGTATTCCTGCGCGCCGCGGTTTTGCGGATTGTGCAGGAACAACGGAACGCCGACCATGGACGATTCCACCAGCTTGATGCTGAAGTGAATCTCCGTATGGAAGACCTTGTCGCCGAACTCTTCCTTGATGGTGTTGACGATCTCCTTGCTCAAATTGTTGCGCGCATCGTACATCGTCGCGACGACGCCGAGGATCTCGACGTCGTGGCCCGTCTCGTCGCGCACCATGCGCAGGGTTCGCAGCAACTGTTGCATTCCGAGCAACGCGTAGTAGTGCGTCTGGATCGGGATGATGATCTCATCGGAGGCGACGAGCGCGTTGAGCGTCAGCAGCCCCAAGGACGGCGGCGTATCGATGAGAATGAAGTCGTAGGATGCACGCGCCGGCGCCAGCTTCTTCCGCAATTGGTTCTCGCGACCGATGCGCGCCGCCAACTCCAACTCCGCAGCGGCGAGATCGATGGAGGAAGGCGCGACGTCGAGGTTCGCGACGGACGATGGGCGGGCGATCTCTTCGATCGCCACGGGGGCCGTGCCGGGATCAGTTGGGTCGACGAGGACATGGTAAGTCGTGCGCGACAACGTCGCCGGATCGACGCCCAAGCTGACGGACGCATTCGCTTGGGGGTCTAGATCGACGAGCAAGACGCGGTGGCCGATCGTCGCCAAGCAGGCGCCGAGGTTGACGGTGGTCGTCGTCTTGCCGCAACCGCCTTTTTGGTTGACGAGCGCGATGACCCTCGCGCGCCGCGGTGCCGGTTCCGTCATGCGGGCCATCCCATCATTTCATTCACGATCGGTATAGGTTCGACCGCGCGGCGGATCAATCCTCCGGGGCCTGCGGGAGCGGCGATTGCCGCGGCCGTTGGGCGCCCCGGTCTTCCGGCGCCGCTGTCCGAGTCCACCGCGCCGCCGACTCCGCGGCCAGCGCCAGGCCGGCTTCGCGATCGTGGACGCGCCCTTCCAACTGCGCCTCGCGCACTTCCTCGAGGATCTCGGAGAACGCCGGTCCCGGGCGCAATCCCAGGGCGACGAGGTCGTCGCCGGTGACCAGTCTCGGCGGCGCCAGCTCCGCTTGCGTCAGCGCCCCCCGGGTCGCCCGCACCCATTCCCAGATGTCGAGGTCTTGATGGCTGGCGAGGCAGTCGGCGCGGTGGAGCGCGAGGTGGTCGTGAAAGTCCGGTCGCGCGAAGAACTGGAGGCGCTTTCCCTCCCTCATGCTCGGCAGCTTCGCGAACCGCATATGCTCGCCGACGAGCGCGACGACGCGATCGGTGTCGCGCTGGGAGAATCGCAGTCGCCGGCAGACGTCGCGCGCGATCGTGGCGCCGACCTCGTCGTGCCCGTCGAACCGAATTCGCTCTTTCACCGCGAATGTCGGCGGCTTGCCGACGTCGTGCAGGAGCGTCCCGAACGCGAGCACCGCCGAGGGGCTCTCGAGCGCGTCCAGCGCCACCGCCGTGTGGACGAAGACATCCCCCTCCGGATGGAACTCCGGCGGCTGTGCGACGCCCTTCATCGCCGCGACCTCCGGCAGCAGCGGCGCCAACAAATCCGATTCGTCCAGCAGCCTCAATCCCCGCACCGGTCGCGGCCCGGTGAAGATGCGGATCAGTTCGTCACGCACGCGCTCGGCGCTGACGGACGTGACGCGCGGCGCCAGCGGCGGAATCGCTTCGAATGTCTCCGTGACAATGCGGAAATCGAGCTCGGTGGCGAGCCGCACGGCGCGCAGCATACGTAGGCGATCCTCCTCGAATCGCTCGCGGGGATCGCCGATGGCGCGGATGTTGCGGGCGGTGATGTCGTCCTGGCCGCCGACGAAGTCCAAGAGGCGGTCCGTGAGCGGATCGTAGAGGAGGCCGTTGACGGTGAAGTCCCGTCGTGTCACGTCGTGGTAGGCGTCC
>Ga0194132_10009672_pt1 | contig 13149 bp, 8 predicted proteins | sample TA2KigOf80mmetaG_FD_148612 | JGI IMG/M metagenome (GOLD analysis project Ga0194132, IMG submission 148612) | Freshwater microbial communities from Lake Tanganyika, Tanzania - TA2015054 Kigoma Offshore 80m | ecosystem: Environmental > Aquatic > Freshwater > Lake | place: Tanzania: Lake Tanganyika... | reverse complement strand
GCGCCGGCGGCCGTGCCCAGGCGCGAATCGCAGAATGCCGCGGCCGCGCCGGGGTCGGCATGGCGCAGCATCAGGCTGGCCTGCAGCGCCACCGCAATCTGTTCGACCACGCGTCGCGCACCAGACTCGAGTTGCGCGGTGTCGGCCAGCAGGCCGGCGATGGCGTCGGCCACCGGCGCCATGCGCGCGCCGCCGGCGCGGATCTCCTCGAGCAGCAGCTCCGCGCTCTGCGCGCCGCCCTTCGAACCCGCGGCCAGCGAGCGCAGCAGGTCGAGGCACACCACATTGCCGGAGCCCTCCCAGATGCCGTTCAGCGGCGCCTCGCGGTAGAGCCGCGCCAGCGGGTGTTCCTCGACATAGCCGCTGCCGCCGATGCACTCCATGGCCTCGGTGGCGACCACCGGCAGGCGCTTGCACAGCCAGTACTTGGCCACCGGTACCGTGACGCGCGCTAACAGCTTCGCCGCATCGTCGCCCGCGGCATCCTCGTCGAACGTGCGCGCCAGGCGCAGCGCGAGCAGCAGCGCCGCCTCCACCTCGAGCGCCATGTCGGCCAGCACATTGGCCATCAGCGGCTGCTCGACCAGGCGCCGGCCGAAGGCGCTGCGGTGAGTGCAATGGTGGTGCGCCAGGTCGAAGGCCGCGCGCATCATGCCGCTGGCGGCCGAAACGATGTCGAAGCGCGTGAAATGCGCCATCTCGATCAGCGTGGCGATGCCGCGACCCTCCTCACCGATGCGACGCGCCAGCGTGCCGGCGTACTCGATCTCTGACGACGCATTGGATCGGTTGCCGACCTTGTCCTTCAAGCGCTGGATGAGGAAGGGATTGCGCGTGCCGTCCGGCAGCGAGCGGGCGACGAAGAAGCAGCTGACCCGCTCCTGGCCCTCGATGCGGGCCAGCGTAAAGAAGGCATCGCTCATCGGCGCCGAGCAGAACCACTTGTGGCCGGTGAGCTGGTATTCGAGGCCGCCGGCCGGGCGCGCCAGCGTGGTGTTGCTGCGCAGGTCCGAGCCGCCCTGCTTCTCGGTCATGGCCATGCCGATGGTGACGGCGCGCTTCTGCGCGAAGGGCAGCGGCCGCGGGTCGTAGTCGCGCGCCAGCAGCCGCGGCAGCCAGGCGGCGGCCAGCGCCTCGTCGTGCTGCAGCACCTTGCGGGCGGCAAACGACATGGTCACCGGGCAGGCCACGCCGTTCTCGGCCTGGTTCCACAGGTGGATCAGCGCGGCGCGCGCGACGAAGGCGCCGGGCCGGTCTGCCGTCCACGCCAGCGAATGCAGGCCCTGCCCGAAGGCGAGGCGCATCAGCTCATGGTAGGCCGGGTGGAACTCCACCGCGTCGATGCGCCGCCCGGCGCGGTCGTGCGTGCGCAGCTCGGGCGGAAATCGGTTGGCATGCTCGACCAGCATGTGGAAGGCCTCGCTGCCCACCACCTCGCCCAGCGTGGCCGCCTCGCGCGCGATCCAGCCGCCGCCTTCTCGCGCCACCGAGGCGATCAGCAGCGGGTTGCCGGACCAGGCGTTGTAGTCCTTCAGCGCCGGCGGCTGGTTGCTGACTTCGTGGGTGGCGTTCATCGAGTGGGTGTTCCTGCCGATGTTCATCACGGACCTCCGGCGAAAAGCTTACACCGGACGGATTACCCCGGCCATGCGGTGCCAGTCAGGGGGCGGGCGTGGTTCCCGGGGCGGGCAGCGCGCGAGAGATACACGGCACGCCGGCGCGGGCGCCTGCGGTGGACGTAAACGGTGCTTTGCGGCATGCTCAGCCGCTTCCCGCAATCAGTGACACGATCGACCATTCCACCATGGCAACCCTCAAGGAACTGCAAGCCCTCGGCCAGGCCGTCTGGCTTGATTTCATCAGCCGCGAACTCATGGCCTCGGGCGAGCTGTCGCGCCGCGTCGCCGCGGGCCTGCGCGGCCTGACCTCGAACCCGGCCATCTTCGAGAAGGCGCTGGCGCAGGGCGGTGACTATGCCCGCCAGGCAAGGCAACTGGCCGCGCAGGGGCTGAACCCCAAGGCCATCTACGAGCGCATCGCCATCAGCGACATCCAGGCCGCCGCCGATGCGCTGCGCCCGGTGCATGAGGCCACCGGCGGCGGCGATGGCTATGTCAGCCTGGAAGTGTCGCCGGACCTGGCCAATGACACCGCAGGCACGCTCGCCGAGGCGCGCCGGCTGTGGCGCGAGGTGGCGCGGCCGAACCTGATGGTGAAGGTGCCGGGCACGCCGGCCGGCGTGCCGGCCATCCGCGACCTCATCGCCGAAGGCGTCAATGTCAATGTCACGCTGCTGTTCGCGCAGGCCGCCTACCGCGCGGTGGCGGCAGCCTATGTCGAAGGACTGCAGGCACGCAGCACGCGCGGCGAGAAGCTCGATCGCGTGGCCAGCGTGGCGAGTTTCTTCGTCAGCCGCATCGACACTGCCGTCGACGCCCAGCTGGAGGCGAAGATCGCCACGGCATCAGACCCGGCGCGGGCGGAACTCGAGGCGCTGCGCGGCAAGGCCGCGATCGCCAATGCCCGGATGGCCTACCAGCACTACCTGCAACGCTCGGCCGGCGCCGACTGGAAGAAACTGGCCGCCGCCGGCGCGCGGCCGCAGCGCCTGTTGTGGGCGAGTACCAGCTGCAAGAACCCGGCCTATCGCGACGTGGTCTACGTCGAGGAACTCATCGGCGCCGACACCGTCAACACCCTGCCGCCGGCCACGCTGGATGCGTTCCTCGATCACGGTGTCGCGCGCACCAGCATCACGCAGAGCGTGGACGCCGCGCGCCGTGATCTCGACGCCCTGGCGAGGCTCGGCATTGCGCTGGATATGGTGACCGACGGCCTGCTCAGGGACGGCGTGAAGCAGTTTGCCGATGCCTTCGACAAGCTGCTCGGCGTGGTGAGTCAGTCGGTGCACTAGCCGGCGGGGTCGATACGCTGCCGGTATTTCAACAAAATAAATATTGAATCGCCGCGCCCATCCTGTGTTTCCAGGCGATTGCTATATCGCTACTGATATAGACCCCGGGCGACGGCTCAACCCTTGGCGCGCCAGCGCCCTGCGGCTTCGGCGGCGCGCCCCTCATCCTGCAGCTTGATCAGGTGCGCCAGCAGCGAGCGGCTGGCCATGGGGTGCAGCGCCGGCGGCACGTCGTCGTAGACCGTCGCCACCAGCGCGTCCATGCCGGGCTCGCCGAGGGCGCGCAGCGCCTCCACCACCTTGTTCTCGCGCGACTGGCGGTGCACCAGCAGGCGCTCGATGGCCACCTGCGGCGCGCCGATCAGGTAGCCGTGGCCGGGCGCGAGCCATTCGAGGTCCTCGCCCTGCAGCTTGCGAAGCGCCGCCATGTACACCGCCATGTTGCCGTCGGGCGGGATGATCACCACCGTCGAGCCCTGCATGATGTGGTCGCCGGTAAACAGCAGCTTTTCCTCCTCCAGCAGGTAGCAGCACTGGTTGGAGGCATGTCCCGGCGTGGCGATGACGCGGATCGCACACCCGGCGACGCTGATGCGGTCGCCGTCGTTGACGATGTGATCGGGCTGGAAGCTCTGGTCCTGGCGCTCCTCGTCCGGCGGTGGGCGGCCGATGAATTCGACGCCCGCGCCTTTTCCAAGTCTTGCCTTGATCATCGCCGCGGCGGGCGAATGGTCGCGATGCGTGTGCGTGGCGAGCACCCAGCCGATGCGGCCGCCGGTGGCGGCCAGCAGCGCATCGACATGCTGCGGCAGGTCAGGGCCCGGGTCGAGCACGGCGAACCGAGTCGCGTCGCCGCGGCCACTAATCCGGCCGATGATGTAGCTGTTGGTGCCGGGGCCGGTCATCATGCCGGGATTGGGCGCGGTGATGCGGCGCACCGCCGGCGACAGCGCGACGGTGACGCCGGGAACGATTTCGCAGCACTGGTCGCCGCGGCCCTGCGGGTCGCGCTTGCCGATCTCGGCATAGGCATGGTCGCCCGGGATGAGGCGGCGCGGGCTGCCGTCGGCGGCGATGGCCACATGCGGGTGGATGGGCGCCACCGAGGGCAGGGCGCGCGTGTGCGCCATCAGTGCCGCAGCGTCCCTGAACCGGGCCAGTCGCTCCAGCGTCTTGATGGTCGGGAACACCAGCGCGAATTCGCCGCGCCTGAAGCGCTCGAGCGCGTCCTGCGGGCGGATCCAGGTGTTGTCGGTGGTCTCGGCATCGTCGTGCGAGCCGCTCTGCTGCGCCGGCGCCACGGCGGTGAAGAAGCGCGTGTCGTAGCGGCGCTTCTCGTTGGGCGGCGTCACCCAGTGGCTGAAATAGGCCATGCGGTCCACGGCGAGGCGGACACCGTGCTCGCGGCAGATCTGCTGGAATGTGGTTTCACCCGCATTCAGCTTGCGGCGCAGCTCGGCGAAGCGATTGACCTGCTCCTCCTCGTCGACGCTCAGGATTTCGCCGCGGTCGTTGTACCCGAGCAGCAGCCCGGATTCCTCGAAGCACTCGCGCAGCGCGCCGATCCAGTAGGCGAGGCCATTCCTGTCCACGGCCAGCACCCGGCTCGCCACCGTGTCGTCGAGCGCCAGTTCGTGCGTGCCCCAGTGCGACGGGTCATCGCCGTCGTCCAGCGCGCCGCCGGGGAACACGTACACGCCGCTCATGAACACCGAATTGGGCGAGCGCCGCATCATGAACACCTCGAGCCCCTGCGCGGTGTCGCGGCAGAGGATGATGGTGGCGGCGGGACGGATGGGAATGGCGGGCTCGTTCATGCGAATGGGACGTGCGGTTGCGGGCTGCGCCGGGCGGTTTTCGGGTTCGAGGCGGCGGGTCGAAGCGGCCGCGTCGGATCATGATAACCCAGCGGCATGCACGGCCCATGACACGCACTCCGCGCCGATCCGCAGGCAAAAAAATGGCCCCTTGAGGGGCCGAAGTGTGCGCTGCGTGCCGGTCGGATCTACCGGGGCACGAATCGTCGCCAACCCGCAAAGGTATTCGGATGATGCAAATTCATTCGTCCCTTTCCATGCGTTCTGTCGGTCGTTCCTAGCCGCAGACGCCGACCGCCCCGCAGGCGGTGCAGAAGTCGCAGCCGTCCTTGCGGATGACCGTCATGTTCCCGCACTCATTGCACAGCGCGCCGTGCATGACCTGCTGTTCGTTGTCCTTGCGCGGTGCTTCGAGCATGCCCATCTCGCGCGTCGGGTAGCCGGCCTCGTCCAGCAATCCGAGCATCGCGTAGCGATGGATCAGCAAGCGGGCGATGTAGGCCACCGTCGAGGGCCATGTCTGCTGGCGGCGCTCGCCGGGGATGAAGGCCATGAAGTCGCCGAGCGGCTCGGAATAGTTGAGCAGCTTCCGCAGCTTCATTCCGATCCAGGCCGGGTCGAGCACGCGCATGTCGAGCGACAAGAGGCGCGCCAGACCGTCGAGAGCGCGCGGATAGTGGCCGGAGAGGAACATGCCATAGGGGCGCGTGACGCCCGACGGAAAGCCACCATCGGCGGGCAGGGTGATTTCCTTCACACCCATGACGAAGTCCTCGCCGGTGGCCGGGTTCTGGATGTCCACCGTCCAGGACAGCGTGCCGCCGGTGCCGGTCTTGGGTTCCTGCACCGCGAACATGGCATCCAGCACCGGGTGCGGGCGGCCTTCGGGCGACAACAGGTCGGGGGTCTTTTCGTCGAGCGCGCCGAGCTGGTCGCAGCGCCAGCGCACCACCTGCGCCACCGCCGCCACGGCGCTGGGCACGAGGCGGCGCTCGCCCGAGGGCGGGAAGGGCATCTCGAAGGACTGCTCACCGGGCGTCTTGGACAGCACGTCGAGCTTCAGCGCCAGCCAGGCGCGGTCGTTGGCGCGCATGTCCATGGACAGCGTCTTGGCCACGGCGCCCAGGCCGCGCGGCTGCTCGGTGCCGTTGACCCAGACCTCGAACGGAAATTTCTTCAGCTCGTCTTCGATGTGCCCGACGAATAGCGCGAACTCGCCGCCCGGGTGCTGCATCATGTAGGTCCACGAGGGGTTGCCGCCGGACAGCGATGGCCGCCCGGGCCACACCAGCGAAGCGAGCACCGGCGCGGGCAGCGACTTGATCGACAGCCGGCGGTTTGCCTCCGGCAGTTCCACGTCCTGCGCCTGCTTGCGGTCCGCGTCGGCGGCCGCCTTGGCTGCCGCCTTCTCCTTGTTCTCGGCGCCGTCCACCGACAGCACCGAGCCCAGCACGCTGTTCGGGCGATAGGTGGCGAGGCCCTTGAGGCCGGAGCGCCAGGCCTGCATGTAGAGGTCCTCGAAGTCGGCGTACGGGTAGTCGGCCGGCACGTTCACGGTCTTGGAGATCGAGGTGTCGATGTAGGGCGCGACCGCCGCGACGATGTTCTTGTGCGCGGTGGCCGACATCTCCAGCGCAGTGACGAAGTAGGCGGGAAGACTGCGCGTGTCGCCGCCCAGGTGCTTGTACAGGCGCCAGGCGTAGTCCTCGACGTCATGCTCCTTCCAGGTGCCGTCGGCCATGCGCTTCCTGCGCTGGTAGGTCCAGGAAAAGGGCGGCTCGATGCCGTTGGAGGCATTGTCGGCGAAGGCCAGGCTGATGGTGCCGGTGGGTGCTATCGACAGCAGGTGGCTGTTGCGCAGGCCGAGCTGGCGGATCTTCGCCTTCACCTCGGCGGGCAGGCGCGAAGCGAAGTTGCCGCCCGACAGGTACATGTCGGCATTGAACAGCGGGAAGGCGCCGCGTTCGCGCGCGAGCTCGGCCGAATAGAGGTAGGAGCGATCGCGCAGGTATTCGGAGATCTGCGAGGCCATGGCGCAGGCCTCGGGCATGTCGTACTGCAGGCGCAGCATGATCAGCGTATCGCCCAGCCCGGTGAATCCCAGGCCGACACGGCGCTTGTTGGCGGCCTCCTCGCGCTGCTGTTCCAGCGGCCAGCGCGTGGCGTCGAGCACGTTGTCGAGCATGCGCACCGACACGTCGATGACGCGGCCGAAGGCCTCGAAGTCGAACCCGGCCGTTTCGCCGAAGGGGTTGGTGACGAAATGCGTGAGGTTGATCGAGCCCAGGCAGCAGCAGCCATAGGGCGGCAGCGGCTGCTCGGCGCAGGGGTTGGTCGCCTCGATGGTCTCGCAGTAGTAAAGGTTGTTGTCGCGGTTGATGCGGTCGAGGAACAGGATGCCCGGCTCGGCGTGGTCGTAGGTCGAGCGCATGATCTGCTCCCACAGGGTGCGCGCCGGCACCTTGCGGTAGACCCACTGGCCGTCCTCGCGCTGGTAGGCGCCCACCGCGTCGCCCTCCTGCATCGGTTCGGCCTTGTGCACGAGTTCGATCTCGCTGTCGCTCTCGACCGCCTGCATGAACGCGTCGGTGACGCCGACCGAGACGTTGAAGTTGGTCAGGTCGCCCTGGTCCTTGGCGTGGATGAAGGCCTCGATGTCCGGATGGTCGCAGCGCAGCACGCCCATCTGCGCGCCGCGCCGGCTGCCGGCGGACTCGACGGTCTCGCAGGAGCGGTCGAATACGCGCATGTAGGACACCGGCCCGGAGGCGTGCGAGTGCGTGCCGCGCACCAGTGCGTTCTTCGGGCGAATGGAGGAGAAGTCGTAGCCCACGCCGCCGCCGCGACGCATGGTTTCCGCGGCCTGCGCCAGCGCCGTGTAGATGCCGGGGCGGCCGTCGACGACTTCGGTGATGGAGTCGCCCACCGGCTGCACGAAGCAGTTGATCAGCGTGGCCGCGAGGTTGGTGCCGGCGGCGGAGTTGATGCGGCCGGCGGGAACGAAACCGTTCTCCTGCGCTTCGAGAAACTTGCGTTCCCAGTAGGCGCGCTTTTCTTCGACTTCAACGGCGGCCAATGCGCGCGCAACACGCAGTCGCACGTCATGCACATTGCGCTCGCTGCCCTTGGCATATTTCTCAAGGAGGACTTCGTTGGAGATCGCCTGCTCGGGCAGGGTCGCGGCTGTTCTGTCACTGGAGAGAGCCTCGGAATTCTTAGTAATTTCAATGGGTTCCATGGTCTTCTTCGTGTTATTTGATATAACTACGATACGCCTTTTGCGGCGCCTTGCAAGATTTTTTGCAGATTTTTTTTGCGGCCCGGGGGAGGTGGAACCGGGGGACAAGGGGCGCGATTCTACGGGCTGCCGGCCGCTTGTCCAGCGGCACTTTTAAGCCATTGATTCTGTAAGCTATGGGTGTCCGGAATGACCCGTCCCGGCGAGCTTGACAATGGCGGGCGAATGCCTTCCGGACCCGATTGCCGTCCGATTTCGAACCAGACCCTGTGCCAACGGCGCCGGACCCCCACCCCTTGAGGAGAGCGGCATGAACACGACCGAAACCGAACTCGCGACGCTCGCAGGCGGCTGCTTCTGGTGCCTGGAAGCCGTCTACGACGAGATGCGCGGCGTGTTGTCGGTGGAGTCGGGCTACATGGGCGGGGCCAACCCCAACCCGACCTACGAGCAGGTCTGCTCGGGTACCACCGGCCACGCCGAGGTGGTGCGGATCCGCTTCGACCCGGCGGTGACGAGTTTTGGCGAGTTGCTGGAAGTGTTCTTCGTCATCCACGATCCGACCACGCTGAACCGCCAGGGTAACGACGCCGGCACGCAGTACCGCTCGGCGGTCTTTTTCCATTCGGCCGAGCAGCGGCAGACGACCGAAGACCTGATCGCGCAGCTCACCCGCGAGAAGGTCTGGCCCTCGCCCATCGTCACGCAGGTGGTGCCGGCGGAAAAATTCTGGATCGCGGAGGGCTACCACCAGGAATACTTCGCGCGCAACCCGAACCAGGGTTATTGCGCCTTCGTCGTCGCGCCCAAGGTGCAGAAGTTCCGCAAGCACTTCCTCTCGAAGCTGAAGCAGGGCTGATGCGAGTGCAAGCGCCTGTCAGGATTAGGCGCTGACAGACAAGAGCGGCGCCGGCTACCGTTTTAACCTGGCAGTATTGTTCGGGTCGGTGACGGCCGCCGGCGGAGAAGCGCCGGCGCAAGTGAACCCATGGTCGGCGCATGCGCGGGCGCGCGCGATCAGGGCGCCAGGCGCTCGATGATCCAGGCTTGGCCGGCGCCAGGCGCGCTGCCGTGCGTTGCGCCGCGGTAGCGCACGCGGTCGTGCAGGCGGCTTGCGCGGCCCTGCCAGAACTCGAATGCATGCGGCGCGACGCGGTAGCCGCTCCAGTGCGGCGGTCGTTGCGGATCGTCCCCCAGCTTTCGCGTCAGGTCGGCGATGGTGGCCTCGAGTTCCGCGCGTGCCGGCAGCACCTCGCTCTGCGGCGAGGCCCAGGCGCCGATGCGCGCGCCCAGCGGCCGTGAGCGGTAGTACTCGTCGGCCTCGGCCGGGCTGACGAGCTGGACGCGGCCCTCGATGCGCACCTGGCGCTCCAGTTCCCCCCAGAAGAACAGCAGGCTGGCGCGCGGGTTGGCGGCAAGTTCGCGGCCCTTGCGACTCAGCGTGTTGGTATAGAAGACAAAGCCGCGCGAATCGAACCCCTTGAGCAGCACGATGCGCGCGTCCGGCGCGCCCGCCGCGTCCGCCGTGGCAAGGCACATGGCGTTGGGGCCGGGCAGTTCGGCCTTCACGGCGGCCTCGAACCAGGAGCTGAACTGCGCGAAGGGGTCGCGCGCGACCTCGCGTTCGTCGAGCGTGGCGCGCATGTATTCGGAGCGGATGCCGGCGATGTTCATTCATGCATTCTAACCTGCGGCCCCGCGTGGTCCGCCGCGCTGGGCGTAGAATCCCTGCTCGACACGCCGGCGGCCGGAGCTCGCGGCAACCGGCCGCAACATTCAGGAACCAGCTGCCATGAGCGACGTCATCGATTACGACTTCGGCATCTCCGCCATCGACTCAGGCTACATGCGGCCGATGATGGATGCCATCCACCTGGTGGTCGAGAACGGCCGCGCGGCCATCATCGACACCGGCACCAACGACTCGGTGCCGCGCGTGCTGGCGGCGCTCAGGCAGAAGGGCCTTGCTCCCGAAGCCGTGGACTACGTGATGCTGACCCATGTGCACCTCGACCATGCCGGCGGGGCCAGCACGCTGATGCGCCGCTTCCCCAATGCGCGCCTCACCGTGCATCCCCGCGGCGCGCGCCACATGGCCGACCCGTCGAAACTGATTGCCGGCACCATCGAGGTGTATGGCGAGGCCGAGATGCGGCGCATGTACGGCGACATCCTGCCGATCGCGCCGGAGCGCATCGTCGAGACGCCTGATGGCGCCAGCGTCAGGCTGGCCGGCCGCATCTTCGTGTTCCACGACGTGGCCGGGCACGCGCGCCACCACGTGGCGATCCAGGACCTCAAGTCCGGGCATGTCTTCTCGGGCGACACCTTCGGCATGTCGTACCGCGAGCTCGACGAAGGCGCGCGGCAGTTCATTTTCCCCACCACCACACCGCCGCAGTTCGACCCCGAGGCCTTTCACCGCTCCACCGACCGCATCGCCGGCCTCAATCCCGACGCGGTGTACGTCACGCACTACAGCCAGGTCCGCGACATCCAGGCCAAGGCGGCAATCCTGCACCAGCAGCTCGATGCCATGGTGGCGCTGGCCATGTCGCTGAAGGATGCCGGGGCCGACCGCCATCAGCGCCTCGTGGCCGGCGTCAACGACCTCATTGTCGCCGAAGCCCGGCGCATGGGTTTCGCGCACTCGCGCGAGAAGGTGCTGGCCTGCTATTCCATCGACGGCGAACTCGATGCCCAGGGCCTGGGCGTGTGGCTGGATTCGCTGGACAGGCCGGCCGGGCAGGCCTGAGGCGGCGACGCCCTGCCCGGGATCCCGTCCTCGTGCCCGCGGCGTCGCCGGCGGGCGCCAGCCGTGAGGCATTGAAGCCACGACTTCAGGAACCGGAAGCGGCCTTCTCCCTGCGACGCGTCGCGCCCTGCTCGCGCGCCAGCAGTTCGCGCTTGCGGTCCGTGCCCCAGCGGTAGCCGCGCAGCGAACCGTCGCTGCCCACCACGCGGTGGCAGGGCACGGCCAGCGCCACCGGATTCCTTGCGCAGGCGCTGGCGACGGCGCGCGTGGCGTTGGGTTTGCCGAGTCGCGTGGCGAGCGCCGCATAGCTGAGCGTTTCCCCCGGCGGTATCGCGCGCAGCGCCCGCCAGACGCGCTGCTGGAAGGCAGTGCCGGCGAGGTCGAGCGGCAGCGCGAGCGGTTTCGCCGGTCGCGCGACGAAGGCGACGATGCGCGCAACCCAGCGCTCGAGCGCCGGGTCGGCGCTCGCGATCTCGGCCTTGCTGAAGCGCCGCTTCAGCAGCGCGAGGAGTTCGTCGCGGCTCGCGCCGAACTCGACTGCGCACAGGCCGCGTTCGGTTGCCGCCGCCATCAGCCAGCCGAGCTCGGTCCTGACGACGGCATGGCGGATGCACAGGCCTGGCGCGCCAGCGCGATACAGCGCCGGGGTCATGCCGAGCAGCGCCGCGCTGCGCTCATAGACGCGGCTGGGCGAGCCATAGCCCGCGCCGTAGATGGCGTCGTCGACGCCGTCGCCATTGGCCAGTGCCTGCTGCAGGCGCCGCGTGCGTTCCATGGCGTGGTATTCGCGCGGCGACACGCCGACGATGCGCTTGAAGACGCGCTGGAAGTGGAACCCCGACAGCCCTGCGGCGCGCGCCAGCGCGTCGAGCAGCGGCGGCCGTTCGCTGGCGAGGATGCTGCGGCAGGCGGCGAGCACGCGCTCGGCGTGCGGTTCGGCACTTCGACTGTCGTCGTCGCGTGCCCCGCCATGAAGGCGGTCGGCCCGGCGGGCTGGCGTTGTCGGCGGGAGGGCTTTGCGTGACATGGCGGCGGGGATGTCCATGCCGCGCAGTTTAGGTGCACCGGCGCGGCGGCACCATCCGCGGATTGCGGTCCGGCCGCCGTCGGCACCCGGGCATCAGGGCGTCCCGCCCGGCGACTGTCCCTTGCGTCGATGGCTGCGCCAATAGGCCCGGGACGACCAGGACATGCCCAGCATGGCAGTGGCCAGTCCCCAGAATACCGGCGCGAGGCCGATCAACGCGCCGACCGCGCCAGCCAGCAGGGGAATGCTGGCCTGCGACACATTGTTGATGAGGGTGCGCAGGCCGATGACCTCGCCGGCCCGATCCACCGGCGCGGTCTCGAAGATCAGTGCCATGGTTACCGGCAGCGCCACGCCCATGCCCATGCCACCGAGGAAGGCGATGGCCAGCAGCAGCGGCAGGGTGACGAAGGCCGGCATGAGGGCGAAGCAGGCGCCGGCAAGCGCCAGCGCCATGACGAGTATCTGCCAGGACGTGAAGCGGGCGGTCAGCAGCGACACGATGGCGCGCACGAACATGGCCCCCGCGGCAAAGCTGCCGGTCAGCGTGCCGATCCGTGATGCCGGCCATTGCAGCTGCGAACCGTACACCGGCGCCAGGAACATGAACACGTCCCAGGCGCCGTTGATGATGACGGTGGCCACCATCAGCCGGCGCAGCGCCGGGTCGCGCAACAGTGCGAACGCGCTGTTGCCGCGCCCGCCGCTGGCGGCGGAGGCAGCCGGCCCGGGAATGGCGATGATGCTGCTGGCAATGGCGACCAGCGGCAGCAGCGCCAGCAGCGCGTTGCCAAGGAAGGTCGCAGCGAAACCTGCGTGGTCGATGGCGTATCCGGCGGCCAGCGGCACGGCGACGGTGGCGACGGAATAGACGAGGCCCAGATGGCCGAAATGCTTCGCCCGCGTGCTGCCATCCCCGAGCCGTCCCACGGTCTGCTGGCTGGCGATGCGGAACACGATGAAGGCGGTGCCGCTGATGAAGCTGGACAGGAACAGGACCGGCAGCGACTGTGACAGCGCGGGCAACGCCGCACCGGCCAGTTGCGCGGCGAGCGCGACCAGCATGGGCGAGCGCGCGCCGCGCCGGTCGATGAACTTGCCGATGTTGACGGCGATGAGCGCCGGCCCCAGCCCGCCCAGCGAGATCAGCAGGCCGGCCATGGTTGGCGAGAGGGGCAATTGCAGCGCGTAGAGGAGCAGCGCGAACTGCGCGCTCAGGAACACCGATTGGCTCAGGAAGCAGGCAAGGTACAGGAGGTGGAGCGGATTCAACAGTGAGCCATGAGGTTGGGGCCGGGCCGGACGATCCGCGTGGCCGCCGGGCACCGTCGCGGCGTCACCGCTGCACACCGGCGTCGCCGCCTATTCTAGGTGCTTCGGCGCGCCCATGCCCGGACC
>Ga0194132_10009671_pt1 | contig 13149 bp, 25 predicted proteins | sample TA2KigOf80mmetaG_FD_148612 | JGI IMG/M metagenome (GOLD analysis project Ga0194132, IMG submission 148612) | Freshwater microbial communities from Lake Tanganyika, Tanzania - TA2015054 Kigoma Offshore 80m | ecosystem: Environmental > Aquatic > Freshwater > Lake | place: Tanzania: Lake... | reverse complement strand
TGGTGTGAGGTTATTGTCGCCAGATGTTCCTCCCGGAGGATTAGTATCAGGAAGCAAAACATATCTTATGTAATTAAAAGACACAGTACACTTTAGTAGAGATGACGCATCATAAGAAACTGGCATGGAATTAATAGAGATTGGAAACGCATGAACAAACTCATATCTAAGATTTCTTCCAGTATAAGATCTTTCAAATTTAGTAACACTCAAACCCTGCTTTAACATATACTCATCGGGATAATTCATCCTATAATAATAATTTGAATTCTGTGTTCCAGGTCTAGCATCATTACCTTTTGATTCTTCTCTTGTTGCAATTTCTTCACCAGCAACATATTTTATCCAAGTTTCAAAGAATCTAACAGGCAAATAATTATCTTCATCTACATAAAAAGTCAAATCAATTCTATCATCATACAATCTTCTATATGCGTGCTTTTCAGTAACTCCATGAAAATCATTTGTAATATCATGAGTTGCAATAGAAGATCCTGGTAGAGATGCCTCACAACATAGCAGATTTAACCTATCCTGATCAAAGAAAGTTATACCATTTTCTTTTAGATATTCGTTACTAAGACCTGTAGGTTTTCCAACAGTTACTGAGAAATGTGAGGTAGTTGCCGGTCTTAATAACTTTGATTTTATTTGTGCTACATTCTGGGGAGTAGTCATCTATAAATATTTTTTGACCTTATATATTATGTATGGCAGAAAGTATAAAAAGTAAGTATAAACCATCGTATCCAAAAAAATATAAGGGAGATCCCAATAATATTATCTGTCGTAGTAGTTGGGAAAGAAAGTTCTGTCATTGGTGTGACTTAAATGAAAGTATTTTGGAATGGGGAAGTGAAGAATTTTACATTCCATATATCTCACCAGTAGACAAAAGAGTTCATAGATACTATCCAGACTTTATTATTAAAGTTAAAGAGAGCACTGGTAAAGTAAAGACTTATGTGATTGAAGTCAAACCAGAAAAGCAAACAAGACCACCTATCAAAAAATCAAGAGTAACAAAATCATACATTCATGAGTGTGTTACGTATGAAGTGAATCAGGCAAAATGGAAAGCAGCAAGAGAATTTTGTGCTGACAGAATGATTGAGTTTAAAGTTATTACCGAAAACGAACTAGGTATCAAGTAATGGCAGAAGGATTTGGAAAATATGTAGAAGAAAAGTCTGCCACAGCAAGAATAAAAGAACTCAAAAAAAGAATTGATGAGTTAGGAAGTAAAGATCCAGAAGATCTTATGATGGTAATCATTGATGTCTTCAAAGAAGAAGTATTATATCCAGAACCAGGAAAGTTTTATACGTTCATTTATAATCCAAAGACTCCGAATATAGAATACGACCAACATCCTTTGATTGCTTGTACAGAATTAGAAAGATGGGGATTCAAAGCAATCAACTTTCATTGGGGAATGCCAAGGCAATATACCTGGGAGGAAGTAGCAGGAAAACTTCACGTTGTAAAATATAACGAGTTAGATGAGTTATTAGCTATACCATATGCAAAGATGCGTCTAAATAAATAAAAAACCATTCTGATGCCTGTTATTCAGAGCAAACTTCCCCCACAAAAAGTTACAGTAGGAACGGGGGCTAATGCCAAAACGTTATACACATCAACGAAAACCACGTATGAGGCGGATAGTAATGGATCGCCAAAACCAGGTACGATAAAGCACGAACTTATAGTATATCCAAGCGCAACTTCAACAACTGGATCTGTACAAGCAACCTCAAAGGGAAATACAAGTCAATGGACTCCAGTTTCTGGTTCATCCCTTACAACAGATCAAAAAAATTCTTTAAAGTCTGGAAGTTTAAACAACACAGTTAATCAACAAATACAAAGTGCCGCAACATCTAGTGGATTATCCAATTCACAAGTATCATTTCTTACAGGTAAATCAAATACTGCAACAAACAATCCTGACGATTCTAGTGATACTAACAAACAAAATGGACAAGAGGATGCTCAATTAACTGATGAGCAAAAAAATCAAGCAAAAGAAGAAGCAGGAAGTTATAAAGAAAATACTAGAAACGAATACGGAACACTATACTATCCAGAACTTTTATCTCAAGAAAGTCAAGATTGTGTAAGGTTTTCTATTCTTGAGTATGTTCCATCATTATCAGATGCTGCTAAAGGGTCTGCCCCAACTTCTGGTTTTGCATCAAAATCAAGAGCAGTAACATTAGAAAGCAGTAAGTTTCCTGTTGTAGCTGGATCAAAAAGACTTGGAACAATAACGTTACCTATTCCGGGAGGTATTTCAGATTCAAATACAGTCACTTGGCAAGGTGGAGATATTAATGCTATTCAAAGTGCTTTTGGAGAAATTGCTCAGAAGCTTTTTTCTGGAGGAGATGAAGCAGCAGGAACAGAAGTTGGTAGACAAATAAAAAAATTAGATGGTGCATCTAAAGAACTTGAGACTGCTGTCACTGGATTTTTTAGCAACTTATCTGCAAGTAATAATAATTTTTCCTCAAGAATTTATGGAGCAAAACCAAATAATAACTTAGAAGTATTATTTGATGGTCCTGGTCTTAGAACATTTTCTTTTAGATTTTTATTTTCACCAAGGAATAAAACCGAGGCGAAAATGGTTATGAAAATTATAAGAGCCTTTAAGCAATCCATGTCTGTGAAAAGATCAAAGACTTCTTTATTACTTAAAGCACCAAGAACATTTGCAATTTCATATACAACTTCTGAGAATGGAACAATAGTTCAACATCCATACTTAAATAGATTTAAAGAATGTGCTTTAACATCATGTAGTGTTGATTACACTCCTGACGGAAGTTACATGACATACTGGAGTAAAAACGCTGACGGAAGATCAATGACTTCCTATGCTTTAAATCTTCAGTTCCAAGAACTAGAACCAGTATTTGATGACGAATATGGTTTCGTAGATCAAAACAAAGATACATTCATAGGTTACTAAAATGGCATCATACTTCAGAAATCTTCCAGAACTAGATTATGTGAGCAGACTTCCAAATGCTCAAATATCAGACTATGTTCGTGTAAAAAATCTTTTCAAAAGAGGAAAGATTAGAGATGACATTTTTAAAAATATATCTTTCTTTGAGAGATACAAAATCAAAGGAGACGATAGACCCGATAATGTAGCATTTGAACTTTATCAAGACTCTACATTAGATTGGGTTGTATTATTGGCAAATAATGTTTTAAACATTCAAACAGAATGGCCACTTACTCAAGATGAGTTTGATCAATATCTTTACAAAAAATACAGTAATGTAAATAGTGTGTTTACTTATTATAATCCAGAAGGATTAGATATATCACAAATACCACAACCTGATTATGAGAAAACTACTCAAGTAATTTTTAGTGGTATTCATCACTATGAAACAAAAGAAGTTAAGAATCGTCAGGGAGTTACAATCGTTCCTGCTGGAATGCAAGTACCTGAAGATTATACTTTAACTTACTATGACGAATCAATAGGTGCTTACAATATTGAATCAGATGTTACTGTTCCAGTTACAGTCTATCAGTACGAAGAAAGTTTGGAGAATGCTAAAAGAAATATATTCGTTCTAAAGGCAGATTACCTTGGTATCATTCTCAATGATATGAAAGAAATCATGGCATACAAAGAAGGTTCTACCCAGTATGTGGATAGAACCTTGGCAAAGGGTGATAATATCAGATTATATCAATAATCATTCTTCAGCAAGACGCTGAAAGTAAGCAAGAGCATCGTCTTCGTCATCATCATTTGAAGAAGAACTTACAACAGGAAGTTCGGGTTCAGGACGACGTGAAGTAAAGTCGGGAGTATAAGAACCGCGATCATTATCCTCATCATCAACCTCTTCATCCAGACGGGGACGAGGAGCACTCTTTTGACCAAGAACATACTTCAGACGCTTCTCAAGATCTTCATAAGACTTGAACTGGTCAGGAGCAGTTACAGCAGTCAGAGAATATTGCTTCTTCCAAACTGCTTCCAGAGCATCGTCATCTTCTAGGAGAGGAGCGACACGATCAAACTCCGACTTATCATAGTTCCAGTAACCATCCTTCTTCACCAACTTCAGTTTGAAGTTAGCACCTTGCCAGAAGTCAAAGGGATTGATTGGAGTTTCATCTTCAAACTCAGGTTGCATTGCTTCCATGATCTTATCAAAGATCTTCTTACCATACTTGAACAGGAAGACCTTACCTTCGTTTGCAGGATTTGCGGGATCCTTTACAACATAGATGTTGCTGTAGTAAGACAGTTTACGCTTCTGCTTACGAACAGTTTCTTTATCCTTTTCACTACCACTGTTCCAGAGTTCACGGTTGTATTCCGAAACAGGATCTTTCTGACCAAGAGTGGTCAAAGAGTTTTCAATATACCAACCACCAGGACCTTGGAAGGCATGGGTATAAAGTTTTGCCCAAGGAAGTTCTTCACCTTCTGGGGCAGGAAGGAAACGGATGATAGCAAAACCGTTGCCAGTCTTGTCCATTTCGGGTTTCCAGAGACGCTCATCAGCACCACTGGAAGTATTGCTCATCTTCTCTACTTCCTTTACCAGTTTGGAAGTCAGTGAACCAAGAGAAGATTGTTTTTTAAGGTCAGCAAAAGACATTGGATTACCTCGGATTGTGTACGGATTTGGCTTGTGTGTACCCAGTTATTCTACAGGTCAGGACCAGTCTTGTCAATCTGTTCCTTCATCACTTCAAGCATTTTGGACATGTTAGAAAAAATAACATTCATGTCAACATTAGGTGGAAGACCCATCATAGCAGCAGATTCTGTGATTCGTTTTTTCATCAGAACAGCTTCAGGATCATCAGACAAACAAAGACGAGTATAAAGAACTCGTTGTTTGTTGAGAAGTTTTTCTAGAAGATCTACATGATGAATCCTATCTTCCTTTGACATTGTAGGAAACTTAAAAACGCTTCCATAGATCTCCTCTTGCATTTCGGAGATCTCCGTCATCTCTGCTCTAACAACTTCAGAATCAAAAAAACTCATTTTTCTCCTAAAATAATTTCTCTCAAGATAGTTTTATAACGTGGTACATCTATATGTAGGAAAGGAGAATACTTTTTTATTTTTTTACTTACGGTTTCCCACACCGGATCTTGCAGTTTCTTATCAAAATTTTTCCCGAACAGGAATATTCTATCATAAATGACTAGTGTTTCTAGACTAATATTACCGCTCAGGAACTTCTTAAGAATAGGTGGATGACCTTTAGAGCAGTCAAAAACTTCATCTACTTTTTTATTCTCAAACAAAGTTTGAGTTTCTTCCTTGAAAACATAAGAGAGTGATTGATTTCTTTTCTTCCATTCTGCATATCTATCATCACCTTCTCGTATCATTTCTCCTATCCAAAGCTTACTTGGATCAGTGCAGGCAATAAAGTTTGATACAAAGAACTCAACAACTTCTTGGTCGGTTTTTTGTCTGGAAACTTTTTCGAACCAGAATCTATCGCGTCTACCATAGAAAGATTTTATTGTAGATCTTGATTTGCCGCAGTATTTGAAATAGTCATATGAATCTTTTACGAAATGATTTTTTAAAGACAGATAACATTTATAGGTATCAAATGGGGTCACTTTCCAAACACTCATTAACTAATTTTCTCCTTGTTTCGAGATCAACATTATTCCTCAAAGTGGTAGTCTTGCTCTGGAACTCCTCTTCAAAAAGTTTAGTTCCATTGCTTCGTACTTGATCTTTTCCTTCAATGGTTTTGAGATCAGTTTAGGGACTGACTCAACATCAATATTGTTCTGTTCACAGAAGTATATGATTGCATCAATATAATTCATGTCAGCATTAGTCTGAACAAGTGCTTCAATTTCTTGAGCAAACCTTGACGGGCAGAAAAATTTACTTTCTAAAACTTTTTCTAACTCATTCTCCATCTGACCTAATATTGTGATGTACAAATTCTTTAATATAACGAACTAATAACTTAATATAATCCCCTTTGTTCCTTTTGTCAAATACTTTAACTTCACCACTTGGAGTGACCATTAAAGTAATCAGTTTTTTAATAGGGATTTCTGTAAGTTCGTAGTATGCCGCAGCATAAAACATTTCCTGAACAAAATAGTTTTCAATCCACTCTTCGGGTTTTATTTTGTCCGATGTTTTGAAATCTATGACTGCAAGTTCTCCTTCGTATTCTGCAATACAATCAACTCGTCCTGCAAGTCCATAGTATTCAGAATAAAGAGTTCTTTCAATCGCATGAATATTATTTATCTTATCAAGTTCTGGTTTGATATGATAAAACATAAACTTTGTTAGGGGTTGATAATCATTCCAGTTAAGTTCTTTATTCTCCAGATAGTCTTGACAGACTTGGTGAAAGTCAGTTCCCCTTGCAGTTGCTCTTTTAGTAATACGATTTGCTTCTTCAAGACCAACACGTTCTCGCCACTTCACAAAGATCTGACGATTATAAAATGAAGTGACAGAAGTAATAGAAGGCACCCAGTCTCCATTGGGTAGATTATAGAGACGGATGCCATTCTTTTCTTTCTTTTCTAGTTCAAGGTCACCTAAAAAATTACAATGAATAAAACTCATACACCGATTTCCATTTTGGCAAGAATATATTCTTTCACTAATCCAGAGCGAACAATATCATCAACTCCAAATTCAATAATATCAATTGAAGGCATAATGCGAAGAACTTTCATAAAGTCAATGATTCCATTCTTCTCATTTGTTTTGATAAGATCGGATTGAGTGGCATCACCACAGAACATAATCTTACTATTTTCACCAACACGAGTGATTATACTATCAAGTTCATGATAGTTCAAGTTTTGAAACTCATCAACAATGATGATTGCATTGTCAAGAGTAGTACCGCGAATAAAAGAAGTACTCCAAAAACTAATCGTTCCTTGAGTTTTAAGATTGCCATAAAGCATTTCAAAGTCTGCTTCTGTTGGCAACTCAAACATATACTTCACCATATTCTTATAAGGAATCTGATACAGTGAAGACTTATCTTCATGATCTCCTGGAAGAAAACCAATCTCACGGGTTGCTACAAGAGACCTAACAATATAGATCTTTTCGTAGGAGTTTCTTTCATCCAGTACGTCTCTGAGAGCATTGTAAAGAGTGATAAAAGTTTTACCAGTACCAGCACATCCATAAGCAACGATGTTCTGGTCATTCTTGTAACAACGAAAAAGTTCTTTTTGATTATCTGTAAGAGGATCAATCGTCCTCATCAAATCTGAATTGATGGGCTTCTTTCTCTTCATTTGTTTGTTGCTCATTCCAAATGGTACGGGTGACTTTGGAGTGTTTCTTTTTACTGGCATGAGACTATCAGAATGGTTTAATTTTTGCGCCTGGTGCTTTTGCTGCTGTTTTAAGGACTTCGTTCCATCCAGGATGTTTAGAGACTAGTTTGTTTTGCCAGTCTCCAACTTCTCCAGGTGTTGCACATCCTTCAGACCAGTCTCTTTGCCATTCTGGATTGTCTTCATACCACTGCTGAATGTCGTGAACGCTCATTTCAACGACTTTTTTCTCACCAGTTTCTTTATTGATGATAGGGTAAATTGCCATGAGTTACATAAAAATATAGGAATATTTATTCAATAGTAATAGAAGGTGCATCTACACAATCAGCACATCCATCACGCTTCCAACCTAGTGCTTCAGATACTGCAGGGAACTGACAGATAAAAATACAACGGATTGCTTCAGCAATATCCATATGTTCCTTCTGAGTTCCATGTGCAGAGCGAAGATCAATGTAATGGATCCATGACCTTACAGAACCGGTCATATAGAGTCTTGTAGGCGTCGCTAAGGGCAGTACAAACCTTGCGCACTCCTTTGCCACTCCTTTATCCAGAAGGCGGTTGTAGAGGCGTAGAGACTGCTCAAAATGCATTCTAATATCCTCAAGCAAAGTCAGTTTCAGATAGTCTGGAATGTCATCAATACTGTTCTGACGATTCTTTGTATCCTGACGACGGAGATCAGGAAGAGGAATATTCTTGTTCAGAAGATTTGTATCAGCATATCGTTGCGAAAATTCTTGATATGTGAAAGACCTATGCCGAAGGATTTGAGCTGCAATACCACGAGTAGTATTGATCTCTACAGTCATTGATGCTTGCTCAAAGATGCTCCAGTGCTGATGCTGAATACAATATTTCAGAAGACCAGAGAACTTTTCATTTTCTTGATTGGCAGGATTACTTACCCGAGCACAATATGCCATGTGCTTTTCTGCATCGGGAGTAACACTAATGAGTTTGACTTCTGGTTTCATAAACTCAAACTCAGTCGGGATATCCATCATCGTCGTCATAAAATACTTCGTCGTAATCTGTTAGGTGTTGTTTAACTTCTTCGTATTGTGGAAACTTGTAAGAATCCACATCAGAATAAATCTCTGACTTTAAACATTCTACCAGAGACTCAAGGTTTTGTACAATTAATTTAAGCTTGTCTTTATCCATTTTTATCAACCCTGACAAAGGTATTATAGTTAAAAAAAAGGAGGGTGTCAACCCTCACTTCTTTATCTTGCACTAGGTCCTTGTGATGCAGCATTCTGTTGCTGCCTATTCATAAATGCTGCTGCTCTTTCACGGGGAACAGGAGTAGAAATTTGCGTTGGTTGTGGTTTCATTGGACCACGTACTGGAGTTGATACCCTTGCTTGCGCTTGTGTTCTACTTTGAGAACTTGGTTTTTCTGGTTCGGGTTTATTTGTATTAGTATTAGACTTACCAACTGTTGCAGAATAACTGATGCTTCCACTTCCAGTTACACCAGTCTGTCCTTTAATTTCAGACGCAGACTGTGGGGCTCCTGGTTTAGCAAGTGCTTGATCGACTGCTTAGATACTGAGGTATCAGTTGCAACCGCAGGCACTGAACCATATCTAACATTTGCTTGACCAGACCACTGTTCTAGAGCAGAAATAAATTCTTTATAGGTTCTCATTTTTTTCTGTTTTTAGATATTTATAAAAAAAAGGAGGGTTGCCCCTCCCTAGTCTTCGTTACTTTGCACTTACTAGTTGTGCTAGTTGTGCTTGATGACGACGATCTTCTTTTTGTTTTTGCTCTTTGATGATTTGAAGGAAGTTAAGTTTTTTCATTTATGCCCATCCTTTACAAACTTAATACCACGATAGGTTTCGTTGTATTGTTGAGGTTGCTGCATCATCTGCTGTTGATACTCCAAACGTTTTTGTGTGTCGTATTCAACACCACGATATACTACTTTTGACATTAGGGTTCTCCTTAGTTTTTTAGGTTAAAGAGCGTTCCTTCAGTCGGCGTTTCCGTCCTTTATGAGGATGAACGATAATGCGTTCCGCGTCGGCTTACTTCCGTCGCATAATGCGATGAACGATAGAGATACTATAATCTCGTTATCGTATATAGTCAAATAGTTTTGTAACTTGTGTTACAGTTTAATCTCTCTGTCTCCAGTCTTCTGGTTTATCGCCACTAAAAAAATCAATAATATCATCAGCACCGTTAAATCCAGTTCTATGATTTGATGGGTCTGGATTACCCAAGTCTAATGCATTCATAAAATCATCAAGACTACCTTCCTGCATATCAGGATTAGCTGCACGGCGTCTTGCTTGCCTTAAAAGAGTTGCTGCTGAACGGTTTGCCTTTGATAGTTTTTCTGCCCATATCATTTCACTTAACTCTACAGATTCGCCTTTTACAATTCTCTCGCAGATTGCTTCAAGGCGAAGACGGTATTGAGTAGAGAGCATATACTTCTCCAGATATAGTGTATTTAGTTAACGCTCAATATAACTTAGTGTATGGTTTTGAGCGTAGAGTTGATGAATAATCATATCGCAACCAATTTTAGGATTGCAATCACCACAAGTATAAACATCCACTGCTGCCTTACCTTCCTCAGGCCAAGTATGAATACTAATATGACTTTCTGATAATAAGCAAATTACAGTAACCCCTTGTGGTTCAAACTTTTTTGAGATAGTTTGAACCACAGTAGCACCACTTGCAATTGCTGCGTTCTCTAGTAAGTCTATAAGACAACGCTCGTCGTCCAGAAGAACAAACGAGCATCCATATAAGTTAAGTAAGTAATGCTTTCCCATTATTCAATTGCTTCAGAGTCTATCCCATATTGGTTGATTAGTTTATCAATTTTTGTCTCTTGTCCAGACAACTTTTCTATCTCAAACATAGATGACTTTTGATACTTTTTAAGTTTTTTATATTCCTTAATCAGTTTATCAACACCACTGTTCTTAATATAAAGGTTAAGTTTCTTGTCTTCTGCTGGTTTAGAGAAACCTTTGAATCCTTCACTCATTTTCTTTTCTTTTTTTCAGGTTGTTTAATTCCCCAAAGTTTTGGATTAGTTCTACCATATCCAAAATCAATTTTTTGAACAGCACCTGGACCATACTTGTCATAGTACATATCAAAAATACGAACTCTGGTTCCTCTTACTAAATCAATATTAGTTGTACCATCTTCATCATACCAAATTAAGTATGCGTCATTTGGAAAAGAAGAATCTTTTGCTTTATCCAGAGTTGTTTTTTCTAGAAGGATATCACATCCATAACTACTCGGCAGAACAGTGTTATCATCTTTTCCATACTCTACCATATCTTTCTCCATAGACGCTGCAACTGTCACGAGCGACCACCCCATTGGATTTCGGGATATGCCTCTTTGACATTATCAAGAGTTATTTTGTATTTAGTGGATAGTTTTTTGTCCTTTGTAAGAATTATTACTTCCGCTTCTTTTGGATGAAGACCCCGTAGAAGATTGATAAACATCATCTCTCTACGAATGTTATTCAGACTTGCGTTACCACCTTTTACATAATGGTAAAGATTCTGATACTCTCTGCGAAGAGATGTGCGACCTCTTCCATCAAGATCTTGTCCTGTTGCAGATTCGCCACCAGCAGCTTCCATTCTCAGATTTTCTGAGAGAGTTCCACTATAAGTGGTTTGTTCGTTTGCATCTCCATAAGGAACATCACCTTCGGGAAGAAGACTGATAACAGTGTCATCAAAGTTCCAAATAAAAATTGTTTTTAAAGCATCATGTTCGTATGTTTTTAGAACTTCTACTTTCTTTGCATTTGTTTTTTGCTTAGAAGCAAGTTCTAAAACTTCAAAAACAAAAGGGTTTGGTGGAAGAGTTTCGATTGCAGTTTCAGTCGTCCTCTTCGTTTTCGTCGTAGTCATAATCGTTTTCAAATCTCACAGCTAAAATTTCGTCGGGTATTATATTCCCATTTGAGTCAAACATCTCTGGATGGGTATAAACAGGTTGAGTTTGGTAGAAATGTTCTTTTGCCAACCATCCTACTACTCCTCCTACAAAAAAGAACATGATTGAAACTAATGTTCCTATGGTTAGAGTTACTGCTAGCATTTTTCTTTCTCCAGAGAGTTTTATTTTTTTCTAACATCAAAGTGAAATTCTATATAAAAGTGAAACTCTCTGCGAAAGAGAGAAATCATTTTACCAAACCTCACTTGAAAAGTTTTGGGTCTTGATTCTCTTTTCCTCCTATTGCGTAGTAATAACTCAACACCCCTGTTTATCTGGGGTTCATTTTTATTTAGTTTGCTTTTTGCGCCGCCCAGGTCGTCTATCATGACTATACTTCCAAGCATCTTCTAGGATGCCATACAAATAGTTTCTAATTTTTCTTGCTTCAGGTTTTGGTAAGTATCCATATCCTTCACGAAGCTGTTTATGAATTTCATCAGAACCACCTTCAAGATAGTCATCAAGATCCATTACAAGATTACTGATTTCATTTGCGGTGGCACTCTGAATAAACTCTTCAACTTCATGGCGTTTTGTTCCACGAATTTTCAAATAGTCATAAAACTTTAAAACAAATTGTCCTCTAAAAGCATAGTCAATTGCTTTCTCAACATCACCATAAACTTCGTGAAAATTGTTGTTCATTAAACTAGGTTTTGCTCCTGCAAGTATTGAACAGTATCTGAGCATCCACCTAGATGCTCTTGGTCATTTAAAATGACCTGAGGAAAAGTCGATCCTTCTCCAAATTCTGAATAGAATTCTTCACGAGTAAAATCAATATTCAATTTGTAATTTACGTATCGTAGTCCAGCTAATTGTAGCACCTGTTCTATTTTAGTGCAATAGGGACAACCATCTTTTGAATAAACTGTAAACTTCATACTTTTTATAAAACTGAAAGTTATTTAGCGTTAACTGGAATTCCTTGTCCTTCAGGTAACCATACTTGTTGATGAAGTTCTACAAAAGGAAGTTCTTCTTTTGCTGCAGGTAATCCTTGTTGACCGGGAAGTTGTTTATCTGTTATTGATGTTACTGTAATCACCTGATCCATGATAAACTTTTGTTTTCTGTAAGTTCTTTTATCCAGATCAAAACTAATCAACATAAGTGCGTCACTCTCTTCACCACAGTGAGCAATAACTCTACCAGTGGTTTTATCGGTCACCACCCAATAATCATACATTCTTTTTATTCTCACTTTTAGTATTATAGGTTTCTTTTGCTGGTCTGTAAAGGTTAGGCCAGGTATCTCTAATAATTTCTGCGAGTTTATGTGGTGTTGTGGAGGTTATCATAAGTCTTGCAATATTGATAATATAAACATTAAAATTCCAAAGAGTTGGAAGAGAATAAGAATGAGGAACATAAAAAAAGGAGTTCAGAGAACTCCCTTATTTATTTTTTTAGAGTGCATTCCCCCTCGGGAGAACTTCTTCTGGGAACACAAAGTTCTCATGTGGTTGGTCTACTGGTGCCATCCAAGCACGGAGTCCTTCATTGAGTAGAATATTCTTTGTGTAGAAGGTTTCAAACTCAGGATCTTCTGCTGCTCTCACTTCTTGACTTACAAAATCATAAGCACGAAGATTAAGGGCAAGACCAATGATACCAATGCTGGAAGTCCAAAGACCCATAACAGGAACAAACAACATAAAAAAGTGAAGCCAACGCTTATTGCTAAAAGCAATACCAAATATCTGCGACCAGAATCGGTTTGCAGTAACCATTGAATACGTTTCTTCTTCCTGCGTAGGTTCGAAACCTTTGAATGTGTTTGAGGCA
>Ga0194132_10009667_pt1 | contig 13152 bp, 12 predicted proteins | sample TA2KigOf80mmetaG_FD_148612 | JGI IMG/M metagenome (GOLD analysis project Ga0194132, IMG submission 148612) | Freshwater microbial communities from Lake Tanganyika, Tanzania - TA2015054 Kigoma Offshore 80m | ecosystem: Environmental > Aquatic > Freshwater > Lake | place: Tanzania: Lake... | reverse complement strand
TGGTCCCCGTAACTGGATGATTTGCGCCAATCGCGCCCGGTGACGGTCGTCACAGGCAACCCGTGACATCGAGTTACGGCGGGGCGTGACCTCGGGTGATTCCTCACGCGCCCTGCCTCCAGTACAAATCGGTGCACATGGTCGGCTGGCGCGGGTGTCGTTGCCCGCTTCCTAACCCCCGGTCTGGGCAGGGCATGGAGGGTGCGCATCTTGGTCGAGATCAAAGTCCTCCGACCGGAAGCGGTCAGCCAGGGAGACCTGAAGACGTTCTCCCAGGCGCCGCGGCCGACGACGCTCGACGGCAAGCGAATAGGGTTGCTGTGGAATGACAAGCGCGGCGGCGACGTAGCATTGCGCAGGCTCGGGCAACTCCTTCAGCAGCGCTACCGCGATGTCCAGCTGGTCCCCTACCAGGGACCGAGAGGCTACCCGAAGGCCCTGCTGGAGAAGGCCTTCCGGGAGTGCGATGTGTTCATGGGCGCCACAGGAGACTGAGGGGGCTGCACGTCGACCCTTGTGCTCGACATGGTGTTCATGGAAAAGGCCGGGAAGCCGGCGGTCGCGATAGTCTCCGCGGGATTCGAAGAAGACGCTGCCATCACGGGACGGGTGCTCGGCATGCCCGGGCTCCGATTCCTGACGGTGCCACATGTGCTCACCGGGCTCCCGGACGAACAGATCGAACATGAAATCGAGGGCACTCTTTCTTCTGCCATCGAGTTTCTGACTCAAGCTGTTGCAGGGACCAGTGGCGGTGGCCACTCCGTTCAGGCCGTGGGACAGCAGGTCGCCGAGTCGTTTCGTGGCGGCGACGAGCCTGACGCCTGGAGGAGAATGACCGCGGCCTTTCTGGAGCGCGGGTGGTCCGACGGGTTTCCCATCATCCCGCCAACCCCGGAACGCGTCACCACCATGCTTGGCGGTACTTCGCTTGCCCCCGACTACGTCGTCGGGATTCTGCCGCCGGGAAATGGAATCGCCACGGTCGAGAAGATCGCCATTAACTGCGTGATGGCCGGGTGCAGGCCCGCGCACCTGCCAGTCATGATCGCCGGGGTCGAGTCAATCCTGGCGCATGCCGGCCCGGGCTATGACATGTCCACCACTTGCGCAGCACCGCTGATGCTGGTCAACGGACCAATCGTGCGAGAACTTGGGATCAACAGCGGGCGGTGTGCTCTCGGCCCCGGCGCGCAGTCGGCTACCAACATCGCGCTGGGTCGAGCGCTGCGCCTCATCAAGATGAATATCGGCTTCAACCGGCCGGGTCTGATGGACATGGACACCATCGGGTCGCCGACGAAGTTCAGCCTCTGCCTCGGCGAAAACGAGGCCGCCAGTCCGTGGGAACCATTCCACGCGGAAATGGGTTTCGATCCCCGGCATAGCACCGTGACTGTCTTCGACATCGTCAATCAGAAGGAACTGGCGGACATGTACAACACGACGCCAGAAGGAATCCTGGACACCTTCGCCTTCCTCACGTCGGTCTCGCCAATGCACTACGGGTATTACGGCTCGAATGAGGGCGGTGGCAGCGGGTATCTGATCCTCGTCTCGCCGGAACACGCCAGCATTCTCGCTCGACACGGCTGGTCCAAGGACTCGACGAAGAAGTACGTGTGGCAACGGGCAAGGATTCCTGCCAGCCGCCACTCAAACCAGAATCAGCTCCGGCACGCAGGAGTAATTGCAAATCACTGGAAGAAATTCCTGAAACAGCCCTCTGCTGTGCTCGACAAAACCCTGCTTCCGGTCGTTGAGACCCCCGACCTCTACAACCTGGTAGTCGTCGGCGGTCAGGCCGGCAAGAGCCTTGCGTTCTCCTCGAGCAACAAGTTCGCGGTGATCGAGATCAAAAACCGAACCGGATTAGGAGCGACCTGATGTACAGCCTGGAAGTGATGATTCCAGCGGCGGTGAGCCAGGGGGACCTGAATATCTCTCAACCGGCGCCACGCCCAGCCTCGCTCGATGGCAAGACTGTCGGACTCCTTTGGAACGACAAGCGCGGGGGAGACGTTGCATTGCAGCACCTGGGCCAATTGCTGCAGGGGCGGTTCCGAGACGTGAAGGTCAACTTTTACAAGGGACCGCGAGGCTATCCGCGGCCGTTGCTCGAAAAGGCCCTGTCCGAGTGTGACCTGTTCCTGGGGTCGACCGGAGACTGAGGCGCCTGCACGTCGAACCTTGTGCTCGACATGGTGTGGATGGAAAAGGCGGGCAAGCCAGCCGCAGCGATCGTCTCCGGTGGCTTCGAGGAAGACGCGGCCACGACAGCCAGAGTACTCGGTCTGCCCGGTCTCCGGTTCATCACGGTCCCCGATGTACTGACCGGTCTGCCCGACGAAAAGGTAAGAGAAGAAGCTGAGGCAGCTCTCGGATCGGCTGTCGAAATCCTGACGACGCCAGCCAGAAACCCCTATGCCGGCGCCCGCGAGCTGGCCACTGGCACCGAGCCCGCGAAGATCGAGACATTCCGTGCGCCTGGATACTTTCTTGCGTGGGAGGAGGCGAATGCCTCGTTCCAGAGTCGGGGCTACGGCGACGGAATTCCAATAGTTCCGCCGACGCCCGCGTGGGTCGACCGCATGCTTACCGGCACGACGCTACGACGAGACCACGTAGTTGGCGTGCTACCACCGGGGAACGGGATCGCGACTGTCGAGAAGATCGCGATCAATGCGGTGATGGCTGGATGTGAACCACAGCATCTGCCGGTGGTGATAGCTGCGGTCGAGTCGGTCATGTCATATGCCGGGCCCGGGTACGACATGTCGACCAGCTGCGACGCACAGTTGATCCTCGTGAACGGGCCCATCGTCAATGAGCTGGGAATCAATTCGAGGCGCTGCACGCTCGGCCCCGGAGCACAGTCCAAGGCGAATATCGCTATCGGGCGCGCGCTCCGCCTGATCAAGGTGAATATCGGGTTCCAGCGCCCCGGCGTGATGGACATGGACACGATCGGCTCGCCGACCAAGTTCAGCATGTGCGCGGGAGAGAACGAAGCCGCTAATCCCTGGGAGCCATTCCACGCAGAGCATGGCTTCCCGCGCGATGCCAGTACCGTCACCGTCTTTGAGGTCCGCAACCTCAAGGAAGCGGCGGACATGTACAACACGACGCCCGAGGGGGTTCTAGACACGGTGGCGTTTCTCACCTCTGTCGTGCCCGAGCATTACGGGTACTTCGGCACCCACCAGCACGGCTACCTGATCCTTCTGTCCCCAGAGCACGCCAGCATCATCAAACGTTTCGGCTGGTCCAAGGAATCCGTGCGCAGGTACGTATGGCACCGCTCCAGGATTCCCGCCAGCCGTCATACGAACCAGAACCAGGTCCGTCATGACGGCGTCCTTGCCGATCACTGGAAGGCGTTCCTCAAGCTGTCCGAACTAGAAATGGCGGAGCTTTCGCTTCCGGTCGTCGAGACGCCGGACCTTTACCAGATAGTTGTCGTCGGAGGGCCCACCGGAAAGACGCTTACGTTCTCGTACAGCGGACGGTTCAAGCCGGTCGAGATCAAACATCGCGCCAGATAGGTTGCGCGCGTGGTCAGGCTTCAGTCTAGGAGGTTGGTATGAATCGGTATGTGAAGTTCACCTGTAGGGGTGTACTCCTCGGGTTTGCCGCCGCACTCCTCGGGGCGCTGCTGGCATGCGGCACCTCGGAGCCGACTGCCACGGCCCCGGCGGCGAAGCAGCCCGCGCCAACCATTGCAGCGGCAACTCCCACGGCCCCGGCGACGAAGCAGCCCGCGCCAACCATTGCAGCGGCAACTCCCACGGCCGTGACCGCACCGACCGCCGCGGCAACGCCCACTGCGGTCCCAGCCGCACCGGCTCCCACAGCCACGGCGGCGGCCACGGCTACGCCAGCGCCGACGAAGGCGCCTGCAGTTCCTTCGAAGCCACAGGGCACGCTGACCGTGGCGTTATCCGAGATCTCGTTCCCCGCAATGGTGCCCAGCAAGCTGCCGGTCAGCCCCGGCGGCCTCATCCACCGATGGAGGGTGTACGAAACCGCGCTCAACTGGGCCTCCGACAAGCCGGAGCTCGAAGCACGGCTGACCGACGAATGGTCAATCGATCCCACCGGCACCATCTATACCCTCAAGATCCGACAGGGCATTCAGCACCACGGTGGGTGGGGAGAGCTGACGGCGGAAGACTTCAAGTGGAGCTTCGAGGACGAGATCAAGGAAGGGAGCATCCACTCCAGCATCGGCCTGGCCCGGGAGGCCGGGGCGAAGGTCGAGGTCATTGATAAGTACACCTTCAAGGTGACCATCAAGAGCCCGAACGTCTTCTTCTTCGAGACGTACTTCGGCAACGCCGGCGGCGCCACGACCAAGTTCTTCAGCAAGAAGAGACACGAGACTCTGGGCGAGGAAAAGGCGACCCTGGACCTGACCGGCGGCACGGGCCCGTTCAAGTTCGTGAAATGGGAGCAGGGCAACGAAGCGGTAATCGAGGCTGTTCCCGGTTACTACGGTAGGGCGCCGCAGTACCAGACCGTAAGGATCGTCGAGATGAAGGAGGCCGCCGGCCAGATTGCAGCCCTTCAGTCCGGGCAGGTAGACGTTGCAATCGTTCCGGCCCCGCTCGCCAAGAACGTTTCAAACCAGGCCGGCCTCGCCGTTCGCGGGTTTGGTGTACCGGGTTCCCAGAGGCTATACCCGCAGGGCCAGTTCTGCATGAAGCAGACGCTCGATGGGAAGCCGTTGACCCCGGACCCACGGCCTGGCTATGACCCGAAGAAGCCATGGGTGGGCAACTGCGACGACCCCGCATCCCAGGAGAACGCACGCAAGGTGCGCAACGCCATGTCTGTGGCGATCGACCGCAAGAGTATGGTAGCGAACATCTTGAGCGGCTATGGCCAGCCGAGCTATCTGCCGGAGGTGTCGCCTCCCCTGCTCGACCAGATATTCAAGCCGAAGTGGACGATCCCGTACGACCCGGCGAAGGCGAAGGCTCTGATCAAGGAAGCCGGGTACCCGAACGGATTCGACGCCTTGCTGCGCATCACCACCGGTGACCATCCGCTCGAGACCGAGATGGGGCAGGCGGTGGCCCAGTTCCTGACGGGCGTTGGCATCAACGTGAAGATCGAGGTTCTCACCTACAACGCGAACCGGCCAGATGTCGTAGCGCGCAAGCTGAGCGACCTCTGGTTCCGTTCGGGCGGCGGTGGAAGTGCCGAGGCGCCAGAGACCGTACAGTTGCGCCGGAACCCGGAGAACGCGTTCAACCCCGGGCTCGAAGTCGAAAAGCCGCTCCAGATCATCCGGAAGATGGATGGACTCAAGACGGCTGCGGAATTAAATGCGGCGCGCGATGAGCTCTACGACTGGTACTACCACACGCAGGCGATCATCCCGGTGGTTTTGGCACAGCAGCTTATCGGCGTCAGAACATCGAAGGTAAGTGCATGGACGATGTCCAGCGGAGCAGGATCGATAGGTGACTTCGAATACGTCGAAAAGCCGAAGTAGTCTTCTGAGGTAGTTCGCGACGTGATCGCGTTCATCAGTAAGCGTGCTCTGACGGCCATGGTCACAATGCTCGTGGTGACCATGGTCGTCTTCGCCCTCTCGCGTATTCAGGGCGACCCGCGCGGTGTTCTGCTCCCTGAAGACGCGACGCTCAAGCAGTACGAAGATTTCGGGAAAGAGCTCGGACTCGACCGCCCGGTGTTCGTCCAGTACGTGATCTACATCTCCAGACTGGCGAAAGGCGATCTCGGCAAGTCGATCCTCCAGCGGAAATCGGTGGCGGAGATCCTCAGGCTTCGCATTCCCAATAGTGCCCAGCTTGCGGCCAGCGCGTTCATCTTTTCACTGCTGGTCGGCATCCCGCTGGGCGTGATGGCGGCGCTGAAGCATGGGACTGGATGGGACTACGGCGCACGACTGTTCGCCATGGTGGGACAGGCAATGCCCGTATTCTGGATCGCGCTCATGCTGATCTTTGTGTTCGGTGTGGCATTGGGGTGGGTGCCGACGTCGCGGAAAGTTGACTGGACTTCGTACATATTGCCCACGGTAACGCTGGGATGGTTCGCGGCGGCCGGACAGCTGCGTTTGATCCGCTCCTCTCTACTAGAGGTCCTCCAAGCGGAGTACGTCAGGCTTGCCCGCGCCAAAGGTGTATCCGGTGTCTTAGTTGTTTGGAAGCATGCGTTGCGGAACGCGCTGATCGCACCGCTTACGTTCGCCGGCTTGACGCTCGCCGGTCTGATTTCCGGCTCGATCGTGGTTGAGACGGTTTTCGCATGGCCAGGTCTTGGATCCCTAGCGTTCCAGGCGGTATCGAACTCAGACTACCCGATCCTGCAGGGCGTTATTCTCCTGATCACATTCTTCTATGTCCTCGCGAACCTACTTGTCGACATCCTCTACCTGTTCCTAGATCCCCGCATCAAGGTTTAGTAGGAGCTTGAGCATAACCACGCAGGCCGCCATCGACGCCCGGCGTGTGCGCCGTGGCATTCAACGGCGCCTGATCTCGATGCGGCGCTGGCCCATTTCCTCGTTCGTCGTGATCGGAGCGATCATCCTCGCGGCCGTCTTCGCTCCCTGGGTGACGTCACACGACCCCATTGCGGGTAACCTGGCCGACCGCCAGATACCGCCCCTGCTGTTCGGCGGTTCCAGCGCTCACGTATTGGGGACCGACAACCTGGGCAGGGATATTCTCTCGCGCATCGCATACGGCGCACGCATCTCGGTTCTGGTCGCGACCATAACTCTCGGGGTGGGTGGGGCCCTCGGATCTCTCATAGGCCTGATATCCGGATACGCTGGTGGCTGGGTCGACGAGTTGATCATGCGCATGGTCGATATCAAGTTCTCGCTCCCGCTGATCCTGATCGCACTCGCCCTCGCAGTGATACTTGGACCGAGCCTGCCACTGCTGCTTGGTCTGCTCGCGTTCCTGATATGGGGCAGCTTCGCCCGCCAGGCGCGCGCTCAGACGATGCTCCTCAAGGAGATGGATTACGTAAAGCTGGCCAAGGTTGCGGGTGCGTCCCCCGTGCGGGTCGTCGGCCGTCACATCTTGCCGGGCGTGATGAACACAATCCTTGTGGTTGCGACAATGCAGGTGGGATCAGTGATTCTCGCAGAGGCCTCGCTGAGCTTCCTGGGCGCAGGGGTCCCTCCCCCTACGCCGTCGTGGGGTTCGATGGTCGCCGAGGGGCGGCTCTACATCAACACAGCTTGGTGGGTAAGTCTCGTGCCCGGGCTCGTGATTGGCCTGCTTGTTGCGAGTACGACGCTTCTCGGTGATTGGTTGAGGGACCGTCTCGACCCTCGGCTTCGACAGGCTGTGGCGGACTCTCAGAGGTAGAACATGGCCAGGCAGATCAATGTCGTCCACTATCTGAACCAGTTCTTCGGCGGCCTCGGGGGTGAAGAAAAGGCCAATCTGCCGCTTCAGGTTGTCGAGGGTCCGGTCGGGCCGGGCAAACGCCTCCAGCAGGACCTGGGCAACGATGGGCGGGTCACGGCCACGATCATCTGCGGGGACAACTTCTTCAACGATGAGAAGGCGACGGCTACCCGCTCACTGGTCGTCGAACTCACGAGGCTTAAGCCGGATGTCGTGGTTGCTGGTCCCGCCTTCAACGCCGGACGATACGGGCTCGCATGCGGAGAGGTATGCAAGACTGCCCAGGGGATGGGTATCCCCGCCGCCGCGTCGATGTCCTCGGAGAATCCTGCCGTCGAGTCGTATCGCCGGCAGGTCTACATCCTCCCTACGTCCGAGAACACCGTCGAAATGGTGCAATCGCTGATCTTACTCAGCAAGTTCGCGCTCAGGCTTGCCGCTGGGAGGGTTGTCGGAGGTGCGAAGGAGGAGGGTTACATCCCTAGAGGCGCTCGCCGAAGCGCCCTGGCGCCGCAACCCGGCTACCGACGTGCTGTCGACATGCTCGCTGCGAAGGTGAACGGTCGGCCGTTCACGACCGAGATCCCGGTCATCATGCCGGACCGCGTGCGGCCGGCGCCACCGGTGACAGACCTTGGGAGTGCGAGGGTCGCTCTCCTGACAACCGGCGGCCTGATCCCCAGGGGGAATCCCGACCGGCAGCTGTCTGGAAATCCGGAGCGGTACTTCCGCTATTCCGTTGCGGAGTTGGGGGAACTGACTGGCGACAGGTGGGAGGCCTTCCACGGTGGGTATTTCAATGCCACGGCGAGCGCCGACCCGAACTACATCCTTCCGTTGAGGGCGATGCGGACCTTCGAGAGCAGCGGGAAGGTCGGGACGATTCACCCCTGGATCTTTACTCTTCCAGGCGTCGGCACGCCGGTCCCCAAAGCCAGGAGGCTCGGCTCCGAAATAGCTCAGGAGCTCGTCAACGAGGGCGTACAGGCCTGCGTGTTGGTGTCCACTTGAGGCACGTGCAATCGTTGCGGCGCAACGATAGCCAAGGAAATCGAGCGGCGTGGGATACCGACGGCGGTGATATCCGCGATCTTCGGACTCGCGCTGACGACCGGCGCGAACCGTGTCGTCCGAGGGGCCAGAATCGAGCATGTTTGCGGCGATCCAAACCTTGGGCCAGTCAGGGACGCTGAGTATTCCGAACAGATCGTGCGCACAGCCCTGTACGCGGTCTCATCGCCGGTCGAAGAGCCCACCGTGTTTGATCCCGCAGACTACCGTGCTGAATCAGGAAAGTAGCCATGAAACTGCAGCTAGGAACTTTTCCGGTTCGAGATGTAGCCATTGGCAGACGTTCGGAATGGCACGACGGCCGCCTGACGTTGAATCTCCAGGAGCTTGCCGACATCGTACTGACCGACCGTCGGATAGTCAGGGCGACAGTCGAGATTGCACGCCCCGGCGAGTCCGTCCGGATCTGGCCGGTCAGAGACGCGGTTGAGCCGCGTATCAAGGTCGAAGGACCCGGGACGGTCTACCCCGGCATCTGCGATCGACCGACCTCTACCGTCGGACAGGGCATGACCCATCGCATGTCCGGCGTGTGTGTTGTCGAGGTCTCCGAGGTGAAGTGGCACGACGCTGGGCACGACCATCTGATGGTGTATACGGACATGGCTGGGCCGTGGGCTGATGCAACACCGTATGGCAAGCTGTTCAACATATGCGTGCTCGCCGAGCCCGACCCGGGACTGGAAATCGACGTCAAGAATCGCGCTGTTCACCTGGCCACTCTGGTTGTCTCCGACCACATCGCTTCGCTCACCCGCCACTTAAAGCCTCCGCAGGTTGAAACCTTCGAGTTGGGTCCCGTCGACCCCGCGTTGCCGAAGGTCGTCTATATCCCGTGTATCCATTCGTCCGAGGCAACGTCCGGACGACCGACTACCTTCTGCACGTCGATATACGGCTCGACGCAGTTGACCCCACCATGGGCCGTGCATCCGAACGAAATGCTTGACGGAGCCGTTTCTGGACCGTACCGGACGGCGTTCGCTACGTCCTGGACGCTCGTCAACAATCCGGTGCTGCTCGACATGTACCGAAGACACGGGAAGGACTTCAACTTCCTGTCGTGCATCTTCATGCGGACCGAATGGACAACGCAGCGCGAGAAGGACCTCATCTCTCAGGAAACCGCCAAGCTCGCGTGGCTGATGGGCGCACGGGGCGCAATCGTCACCTGGGACGCCGGCGGAAACGAGTTCATGGAGGTCGTGCGGGTGGTGCGGGCCTGCGAGCGTCTGGGGATCAAGACCGTCTTCCTCACGAGTGAGGATGCGTCAGCCGAGGGTGTGTCGACGATGCTGGAGCCGGTGCCGGAAGCGGACGCGATGGTCAGCTCCGGTTTCATCAGCCCATCGCTCGCCCTCGGCCTCGATGTCGCCCCGGCCGTGAGTCGCGTCATTGGCTCTCCGACTAAATTGATCGGGCGGCTGCGGGATCAGGAAGTTAGCACCGCGGGAACACTGCCGCCGCCGAGCCGCTACGACGACCACTACGGATTCAACAGCCTGACGTGCGTCGACGATTGAGCCTGAGCGACGCCGGAGGGCTGCAACCGGGGGGCTGAGGCCGATGGCTCAGCCTAACCGTTGCAAGGCAGGAGGGACGAAGAAATCGGCGTAGCTCTGCTTGCCGAACCCGAAGTAGTCCTGTACGTGTGCGATGCCGTAGCGACCGTGAATCGGCGGGATGGCGTTGAACCACGCTTCGGGTGCCTTGCCGATCGTGCCGATGACGTGCTGGACGGGTTCGAACCCGACGACGTCGCCAGTTCCAGTCGAGATTCCAGCAGCGAATTCGGGGGGAGCGAAGAGCAGCGGAGGCGCAGCGCCCGCTTCGTTGTCCTCCTCTTCGGTGACCAGTACCGTCTTGATTCCGGCGCGTTCGCACGCCTCGAGGGTCAACATCGTGCCGACCCAACGCTGGCCACGGATGTCGGTCGTCAGTATGACGCCTTTGACCCCCAGACCCAGGCATAGCTGTGCAGCCCGATCCGCTGCAACCCGGTACTCCTTCTGGTTGGTCCAGTTGGTCCGCTGAATCAGGCAGCCGATGAAGTTCGCCTCGCGTGCGTGCCGCTTCCAGAGTGACTCGACGATCGGGTTGTTTGCCATGCGCCACGTCGCACCGCCGCCTGACACGGCTCCTGCCCCGCCCCCGCAAACAGCTCCGTCCAGCATCTCGGTCCCGGTCAGGTACCAGGCGGCCGACAGCCTCACCTGTCCGTACACGGCGGTCCCGTAGGTCCCCTGAGCGCCAACCACCGGCTCGGTCGACGCAAGGTGCGGAATGTACATAACCCCGGGCAGGCCCGGTTTCGGCGTCGTGTCGTAGGTCTCGACCCGGTCCGGCTTCAGGTGCCTCGTCAGCTCCGCCAAACGGTCGGCGAGCTTGAGCGAGTTGGAGAACGAGACGTAGTGCTGGTCCTGCGCGGCCAGCCCGTCGACAGGCTTGACGATCAGGCAGATGTTGATCAGGGACGCGTAGGGCGTAACGGCGCCCGGGCCCCGCATATCGAAGAATCGGTGATGGACCGCTCGCCGGGCCTTGTCTTCGCCTTCCTCGTGCTCCCGCCCCCACTGCCTCGACTCACCGGGTGCCGCCTCGGCAATGTTGCTGAGGTCCAGGCACTCGACGACGGCGACGCCGCCGAGCCTGTGCGTCTTGCCACTGCCGACCATCTCAGTAGCTCTCCCGCAGACGCCTGGATAGCAGTTGCCTCCGCCATCGACCTTCAGCTTCGGCTCGATGACGTTCTCGTATTCGACTACTCGCGTTGATTCGCCCGGTCTGGCGATCTCCAGGTCGGCCTTTGCCACGTACTGGTCCTGGAGGACCGGCTTCAGGAGCTCTTCCTTGTCCAGCTCTAAGATGCCCCCGCGAAGGCTGGTCTGCCGCCCGAACCTCGCGTCCTTGATCTCGAAGGTCGCAACCTCAAGACGCATGTACGGCCTCCTTCCTCGACACATCGGCGGGGTCGAACAGGGTGGGCTGGGTTACCGGAGTCTGAATTGCCTGCAGGGCCGCCTGTACTATTCGATACATGAGGCCCCGGTCGCGTTCCTCATTCAGGTTTGGATCGCCGCACAGGTGCTCGACCCTCACGCCGCGCACCACTCTGTGTGCGCCCAGCGACAGAGGGATTGCCGGCAGGGCGCTGATCATGGCCACGACGATGCCCTCGCGCTCGAGTTCCTTGCTCATCGTTGCGCCGCAACGATTGCAACTCCCTCAAGTCGAGCAAAGTATTGCGGCACCTACACCTTCCCGTTTGAGTTCCTGCGCTATGCCGGCGCCCATGCGCCTTGCGTCAGAGACCGGACAGCCTCCCCCCACAACGGTGAAGATTCGAGGGTAGATGCCCTTTATCAGCTTCTTCCGCGCGGCCTCACGGACGGCTGGCAACGGCAGCGCGTAGTTCGGGTTGACCGTGTTGTAAATGAACCCCTTGAAGCCGCTGTGCACGGATTCCCATTCGTCCACCGTCAGGCGATCCTTGCCGCTGACGTCGTAGACGAGAGCCCGCCGCGGCACCGATCCCGACTGCTGGTCCGGGTTGCCCCTGGGAACGAGCCCTGCCGAAGTGATGAGCGCCACCGTCGTCGTCTGCAACTCCTTGAGCGGAGGCGGGACGGCCACGGAGTCGTACTGCGTTGCCGGGATCTCCGAGACGAACGGCTTCCCCGCGATGCGCCTCAACAACATGTCCGCGGCCACTTCCGCCCCGATCTCCTGGCGGACGTATGGCCGCCTGATGCCAGTGGGCAGATAGCCTTCGACGTGCGCTGGACCCAGCTGCTCACTCCTTGCGAGCTTCAGGCCCAACCTGACCATCGTCTTGAGGTTGGCCACCATCTCGGTCGGGTTGTCGCCAGTGGTCGCAGCCAGCACCTGCTGCCTGTATGGAGCGATGCCTGCATTCTCCGGGTGCATTCCCGTGACGGCCGGAATCCCCATCTCCCACGCGGCCTTGCAGACCAGTGCGCATGCCAGTCCGTACCTTCCGGCATCGAACGCCGGTCCGGCGAAAACCACGTCCGGGCGCAGTTTGCGCAGGTGGCCCTCCACCCCCTCAACACTTGCTTCTTGGTTCGACACGAAATAGTCGTCGCCTGCATAGATCGTGGCGACGACCACTCCCTCTTTTCCAAGGACCTGCTGGAGTGCCCTCCCCGGGCCGATGGCACCGTCCTTTGATTGAAGGGGCGTGTCGTTTGCCGTTTCGCCACCCAGGCCGGCGAAGAACTGATTTAGATAATGGACCACTCGCAACGGGCTGCTCAATTCTGTGCCTCCTGACACGATGCCACTGCGTCCGGACCCAGGTGAATTCCGGATCGGCGCATCGATTCCCCATCACGACGCAATCTCGGCATCGGCTTCCTCCGGCAGATCGGCGACAGGATCTTAGGGCCCAGGCCCGATCCGGCGTATCGGACGCGGGTCACGAACTTTGGTGGCCAATGGGCATCGTACTGAGTGCCATCCGTCACGTTCGCGCCGCCAAGGAAATCCGATACCTCCGGGACCCCTAAGTTTCCCGCCTGAGTGGATGAGTCGGCAGGTTGGACGGTTCCGCAACGGCGAAATCAACGCTCGCCGCCTCGAGGATATCGATGACGCGTTGGATGGCAGACCAGGCTTCGTCGCCGACCCGGCAAGCCCCTTCTTGCGCGCAGGCACCCGCAAA
>Ga0194132_10009666_pt1 | contig 13153 bp, 14 predicted proteins | sample TA2KigOf80mmetaG_FD_148612 | JGI IMG/M metagenome (GOLD analysis project Ga0194132, IMG submission 148612) | Freshwater microbial communities from Lake Tanganyika, Tanzania - TA2015054 Kigoma Offshore 80m | ecosystem: Environmental > Aquatic > Freshwater > Lake | place: Tanzania: Lake... | reverse complement strand
CGCAGGCTGGCGTGCGTGGCGCGTCGCAGGCGACCGGCGGCGCAGGGGCGACGGGCTTGGCAGCCGGTTCCGTGCCTGCCGGCGTTTCCGGGGTGCCGATTGGTGCCCCGCCCCCGGGCATGATGCTGGTGCCGGTCCCGGGTGCGCAGAACCCCGGGGTGCAGGATCCGCCGACGCAGATGAATGTGCCGGTGACGTTGATCCGCTGAGGGGCGCTGCTCCCGCCCGCGACTATCCCCGGCTTTGCCGTCTAGGCGTCCTGCAGGGCCCGCCTCGCGTATGATATGGGGCTGTCTTTCAACCCGCTGTCCCAATTTCTGGCCTGCAGGAACTCCGCATGAACAATCCGGGCGATCACTCCCTCCGCAGCGCAACATCATCGGCAAAGCATTCCCGCAAGCTGTCCGGCGCGCAGTGGATGCTCGAAGCGATGATCGACTGCGGCGTGGACACCATCTTCGGTTATCCGGGCGGGGCGGTGCTGCCGCTGTATGACGCGCTGTATGCCGAGCCGCGCCTGCGCCACATCCTGGTGCGCCACGAGCAGGCCGCGGTGCACGCTGCCGAAGGCTATGCGCGCAGCACCGGCCGTCCCGGCGTGGTGCTGGTCACGTCGGGCCCGGGCGTGGCCAACACCATGACCGGCCTGCTCGATGCGCTGTCGGATTCGATCCCCATCGTCTGCGTCAGCGGGCAGGTGGCGCTGCCCGGCATCGGTACCGACGCCTTCCAGGAGTGCGATGCGCTGAGCCTGTCGCGCTCGGTCACCAAGTGGAACCAGCAGATCCGCGATGCCTCCGATGTGTATTCGACAGTAACGCGCGCATTCGCGGTCGCCACCCAGGGGCGGCCCGGCCCGGTGCTGCTGGACTTTCCCAAGGACCTGCAGTTTGACCTCTGCGAGCAGGTGCCCAATGCGCTTCCCGCCAAGCGGCACGGCCGCCTCACGCCCGTCGACGTGCCGCAGGGCAGCCTGAAAAAGGCAGTGTCGCTGATCAAGGCGGCGCGGCAGCCGATCTTGTACGGCGGCGGCGGGCTGATCAATTCGGGCCCGGTCGCGAGCGAGCTGTTCGCGAGGTTGGTACGCAAGACCGGAGCCCCGTGCACGCTTACGCTGATGGGCCTGGGCGCGTTCCCGTCGACCGATCCGCAATTCGTCGGCATGCTGGGCATGCACGGCAACCTCGAGGCCAACCTCGCGATGCACCATTCCGACCTGGTGATCAACATCGGCGCGCGCTTCGATGACCGCGTGACCGGCAAGATCAGCGAGTTCTGCCCGAATGCGAAGAAGATCCACGTCGATATCGATGCCGCGTCGATCAACAAGGTCGTGAACGTGGAAGTGCCGGTTGTCGGCGACTGCGCCCAGGTGCTGCAGGCGCTGCTCGGCGCGCTGGAGGCCGAGGTCGGCGCGGCGCCCATGGACGCCAAACGCCTGGACCCGTGGTGGGCGCGCATCAACTACTGGCGCTCCAAGCAGTGCCTTGCCTACGAGCACAAGTCCGACGGCATCGTGCCGCAGCACCTGCTCTCGCGCCTGCAGGTGGCGATTGCAGGACGCGACGCCATCGTGACGACCGACGTCGGCCAGCACCAGATGTGGGCTGCGCAGTACCTGCAGTTCGACAAGCCCAACCGCTGGCTCACGTCCGGCGGCTCGGGCACCATGGGCTACGGCGTGCCGGCGGCGATCGGCGCGCAGATCGCCAACCCCGACCAGCTGGTGGTGTGCGTGAGCGGCGACGCCTCGGTACTGATGTGCATCCAGGAACTTTCTACGGCCATGCAGCACGACACGCCGGTGAAGGTGGTGTTGTGCAACAACGGCTATATGGGCATGGTGCGCCAGTGGCAGGAGCTGCTGCACGACAACCGCATCAGCCACAGCTACAACGAGTCGCTGCCCGACTTCGTCGCGCTGGCCAAGGCCTTCGGCTGGGGAGCGGCGCAGGTTAGCGACCCGGCCAAGCTCGACCGCGCGCTGGCCGATTGCATCAGCTACAAGGGCCCTTACTTCCTCGACGCGCGCGTGACGGAGGTGGAGAACTGCTTCCCCATGATGCCTGCCGGGCGCGGCCATCACGAGGTGATGCTCGCCCCGGGCGTGTACTACTCCGAAGACACCTGAGCGCGCCTTTTCCCCTGCCCGCGACCCCTCGCATGGGCGCGGGCATTTCATTGCCTGGAGCCATCGCATGAAATACAACACGCTGGATTGGTCCGTGGCGGCGGACGGCATCCTTACGCTGACGCTGAATCGTCCCGGGCAGCTCAATGCCTTCACAGTCGAAATGGCCAACGAGCTGGTCGATGCCTTCAATCGCGCCAGCAGTGACGACGCGGTGCGCGCCGTGGTGGTAACCGGCGCCGGCCGCGCCTTCTGCGCCGGCATGGACCTGTCGGTCGGCGGCAACGTGTTCGGCCTAGACGAGAGCCTGCGCCCTACGCTGGAGGACATGCACGAGCGCCTTGACGAACCGGCGATCCACAACGGCGTGCGCGACACCGGCGGGCGCGTGACGCTGTCGATCTTCAACTGCACCAAGCCCGTGATCGCCGCCATCAACGGCGCGGCGGTGGGCATCGGCGCCACCATGACGCTGGCCATGGACTTCCGCCTGGCTTCGGAGAAGGCGCGCATCGGCTTCGTATTCGGCAAGATCGGCATCGTGCCGGAGGCCTGTTCCAGCTGGTTCCTGCCGCGCCTCGTTGGCCTGCAGCAGGCGCTGGAGTGGACCTACAGCGCCGACATCCTCGATGCGCAGGAGTGCAAGCGCGGCGGCCTGCTGCGCTCGATCCATTCGCCAGAGACGCTGCTGCAGGACGCCTATGCGCTTGCCCGCAAGTGCACGCACAACCGCTCTCCCGCCGCCGTGGCACTGACGCGCCAGATGCTCTGGCGCAACAGCGCGCAGCCGCATCCGATCGAGGCGCACCGCGTCGATTCGCTGGCGGTGTTCTACTCCAGCCTGAAGGACGGCAAGGAAGGCGTGCGGTCGTTTCTGGAGAAGCGCGCCCCGAATTTCACCAGCCTGGCATCCGACCTGCCGCCGTTCTACAGGGACTGGAAGTAACGCCCGCCGGCGTCGCGCCTTCCGGTTCTGCCCGAGACGGCCGGCGCGCTGTTGCCGCCGGCAACGCCTGTCAGTATTCAATTGTCGATGATGCAACCGGCGGAGCGTTTATCTTCAGTTTGTCTGTATATGCAGATCACTGCGGCTACGCCTGCCGTGGCAGCCACCGCTGCGGGTGGCGACCAACTCAGTGCGCGGCGGCGAGTCTTGCTGCCCAGCTCTGCTTCGGGAATTGCAGCAGCACGGCGTTGAAGCCCTCGCTGCCGGCGGTGATCTCGAGCGCAGCCTCGTCCGGCGACACGAACAGGCAGGATCTCGCGGGCAGCACTTCATCGCCGCTGCGGGCTGCGCCGCTGGCGATCAGCACGTACTGGCCACCGCCGCTGGCGGGCGATGGCGCGACGACCCGCCCGCCGGGCCCCGCGGCCAGGCGGAAGATCGCGAGGCCGTCGGCATGCGGGGCTTCGAGCGCCTGCACGCCGCCCGCCGGCACCGGCTCTGCGGCGTCGGGCAGGTGCGCAAGCACGATGCGGCCGGGCTTCTTCGTCATGCTGCCTCGCGATTCGGGCATGACGAAGGCGCCCTGGTCCTTCATCAGCCGAAACACGAAGAATGCCACGCCCTGCGGCCCGCCGACGATGGGGCCATAGGGGCTGCAGGCATCGGCGTACTGCACCATCACCGGTTGCAGCGCATCGGCCCCCAGCCACGCGCCCGGGCAGTCGACGAAGACCTGGAACTGGTCCTGGGTATGGAAGTGGGGCGCCGCAATCGACCCTGCCTCCGGGATTTCGATGCGGTAGGCGGCAAGACCTTCGTGCTCATCGGGGTTGATGAACCAGTTGCGCCGCACGATGGCGTCGCGCCCGTCCTTCTGCGTGGACTTATCGGAGAGCTCGATGTGGCGGGTGAGAGCGACGGCGCTCGACGCGTTGATCTTCATGGTGCGAACCTCCCCGTTGAAACCCGCAATCAGCCCCTGCCAAGAAACGGCATGCTCACCGGCAGCACGATGCTCTCGTACAGGTTGGCGTCGGCGGGCAGCGAGGCCATAAGCACGGCGATGCGGGCGACGTTGGAGGCATCCATCAGGCCCTCGCCCTTGACCTTGTCCTCCTGGCCGCTCCACACCCCGGGCACGGTATTGCCCGGATGGATGATGCTCACGGCCACGCCGAATTCGCGCGCCTCGATGGCAAGCATGCGCGTGAGACCGTCCAGCCCCCACTTGGATGCGACATAGGCGGCGGACTTCGGCCGCGGCACCTTGGCCGAGGTGCTGCCGATGTTGATGATGCGCCCGGCGCGCTGCGACTTCATGATTCGGAAGGCCTCGCGGAGGCACAGGAATGCACCGGTCAGGTTGGTGTCGATCATGTCGCGCCACATCTGCAGCGGGAACTCGTCGGTGGGCGCGCCGGCAAAGCCACCGGCGTTGTTGACCAGCAGGTCGATGCGTCCCCAGGCTGCCTGCGTGGCGGCGAACAGGTGCCGGACCTGCTCCTCGTTCGCCACGTCGGTCGGCACCGCCAGCGCGGTGCCCCCGGCTGCGGCGATGGCGGCCACCGATTCCTCGAGCTTCTCGCGCCGCCGCCCGGCAACCGCCACGCGCGCGCCTTCGGCAGCAAAGGCCTCGGCGATGGTGCGACCGATGCCGCTGCCTCCGCCGGTGACGACGGCGACCCTGCCCTCGAGCGCCCTGGCTGCTCCGCTCATGCGGGAAGGGCCCCGTGTTCGTTGCCTTGAACTCTCATCGCGTTCTCCCCGGGCCTGTCCTCAGGTCATCCAGATCAGTCCGACTACCAGCGCAGTGATGAAAATCGTCAGCCAGAAGATCCCCATGATCCGCTGGCGGTCGCTCGGCACGAAGCCTTCCTTCTTCCGCTTCGCGACGAAATACTCGATGATCATCAGGACGATGCCAGCAGAGAAGGTGATGATGCCCCACTTGATCACGATGCTGCCTGCTTGGCCTGTATGAGCCTGAAGAACCTGGTTCAATGCACGGGGGGAACCTCCCCTCCCGCTCCGGCGAAGTCAGGGAGCCCGACCGCAGGTCCGCTAGGCGCTCCAAGTGTAACCGCTGCGGCCCGGAGTGTGGTCGCCGCGTGCTGGGGTATGATGATTGCAGTCCGCATCGAAAGGGGCCGATGGACAACTATCTGCTGTGGGTGATGGCAGGGATTGCGCTGATCATCGCGGAATTGCTGACCGGCACGTTCTTCCTGCTGGTGTTGGGCATCGCCGCGCTTTCCGGCGCCGCCATGGGTTGGCTGGGCCAGGGATTCTGGCCGCAGGCGCTGGTGGCGGCAGCGGTCGCCGTTGCCGGCGTCATCTGGGTGCAGCGCCACCCGCGCAGCAGCCGCGGCGAGCCGATGGCCTCGCTGGATGCGGGCCAGGTGGTGACCGTCGACCATTGGACGGACCGGGCCGGCGGCCGTGCGCGCGTGCGCTACCGCGACACGCTCTGGGACGCGGTCGTCGAAGGTGCAACCGATGGCGAGGTATTCCACATCACCGCCGTCGAAGGCAATACCCTCAGGGTTTCGTCTCGGCGGCACTGAGCGGGTTCTTTCCATGTCGCGGTCCCGGAGGAGCGGCAGATGGCGCCGGCAATGCACGATGCAGGCTGATCGCAAACGCAAGGAGATGACATGATTCCAAAACTCGTCGGCGTGCTGGTGTTGACCTTTTTCGCCGCAAGCACCGAAATGACACGGCCCTGGGCGATCCCGATCTTCATCATCTTGCTCGCCATCGTGTTCGTGATCGAGGGCGTGCGCGTGGTGCCGCAGCAGAATGCCTGGGTGGTGGAACGGCTTGGCAAGTTCCACGTCATCCTTGAGCCCGGCCTCAACGTGATCGTGCCCTTCTTCGATCGCGTGGCCTACAAGCATTCGCTCAAGGAGGTTCCGCTCGACGTGCCCGAGCAGGTCTGCATCTCGCGCGACAACACGCAGCTCGCGGTGGACGGTGTGATCTATTTCCAGGTCACCGATCCGCGCCTGGCCTCGTATGGATCGTCCAATTACATCGCGGCGATCACGCAGCTGGCGCAGACGGCATTGCGCAGCGAAATCGGCAAGATGGAACTCGACAAGACCTTCGAGAGCCGAGACGAGATGAATCGCCAGGTGGTGTCGGTGCTCGACGAGGCCGGGCGCAGCTGGGGCGTGAAGGTGCTGCGCTACGAGATCAAGAACATCACGCCGCCGGAAGCCATCCTGCGTTCGATGCAGCAGCAGATCACTGCCGAACGCGAAAAGCGCGCGCTGATCGCAAAATCGGAGGGCGAGAAGCAGCAGGAGATCAACGTGGCCGAAGGCGAGAAGCAGGCTGCAGTGCTGAAATCCGAAGGCGACAAGACCGCGCGCATCAACAAGGCGCAGGGCGAGGCAACGGCGCTGCGTCTGGTGGCCGAGGCGACGGCGGCGGCCGTGGAATCGGTGGCCGCCGCCATCGGCAAGGAGGGCGGGGCGCAGGCGGCCAACCTGAAGATCGCGGAGCTCTACATCAACGCCTTTGCGCACCTGGCGAGGACCAACAACACCATGATCGTGCCCACCAATGTGACCGACGTTGCCGGCCTGGTGGCCACCGCCATGACGGTGCTCGACAACACCCGGGCGGGCACGAGATCCTGACGCACCGGCAGGTTGTCGTGACGCGGCAATTATTTCGGCGGTTTCCGGCATCGCGGCGGCTTTTGCGCGAGAATTGGGCCGCCTGACCGCTCGCCAGGCCCTGGCGGGTCCCGCAGTCACGTTGCCGGTACGCGTCCCCGCCCGCGCGGGCGCGTTTCATCAGGAGTCCAGGGATGCATACGGAAGTACATGTACACGGTGCAGTGCCGCTGAAGAGTGGCGTCACCCAGGCCGAGGTTGAGCAGGCGCTGCGCCCCTGGCTCGACTATGTCGATCTCGATGGCCTTGCCGATGCGACCAGTGCGCACCAGGACGAGCCCGGTGTGGTGTTCGACCGCCGCAGGCGCGTACTCGACATCTGCTGGACCGGCTGGGTCGGGCGCAACTTCCAGCGCGCGCTGGAAGTCTCGTTCGAGGCCCTGTGCGCGCATGCCGAGCAGGCCGCGGGAGTCGAGGTGACCTACTATCACGAGGACGGCCGTGACGAGCATTCGATGGCCTTCGTCGGCCCCTCGGTCGAGGCGATCCAGGAAGAGCAGCGGCGCAGCATGATCGAGGACGTCTCCGGGCTGCTGTCGCGCCATTTCGCCGAGGCGGAGATCAGCGAAGTCCTGCAGCACGTGCACCAGTTGTTCGAGCGGCGCTGGAGCGCTGCCGGCGCTGGTGCGACCACCAGCCGCGGGCGCGCCAGCACGACGGCGCCGACCACGCGCGCGCCCTCGAGCAAGAAGCACCTCCACTAGCGGCATGGGGACGGCGTCACGCCGTCCTCCCGCATGCCGGTCCCGCGGTTCAGCGTGTCGGGCGGCGCTCGACGCGAATGGACGGCCAGGGAACGGAATACCTGCGCCAAGGGCGGCCTCTCCCTGCAAAACGGCACCTGATCTGCGAATTGTGTAGATGACATACCAATCAGACGGCGTAGAATTTTGGGAGAAGCGGTGGGCCTCCCTTGAATCGGTCGAGGGGCATGCCTACAGGGCCCTCGAATGGTTCCGCATGCCAAGAATCAATGACGATCTGCTGAATTGCGCGATTTACCTATATCCGTCAGTCCCGATGGCGGAGGCAGGGGAATCTTGGGGTGGAAGCGGGTTCTTGGTAAAAGTTATGAGCAAGTTCGCAGATACCAAGAAACGCCACTATTACGCAGTCACCAATAGCCACGTTGTTCAAGGCCGAAATTCTGTAATTCGGATCAACCGGAAGGATGGGACGGTTGCCACTATTCCGACAGAAAAGAGTCTGTGGACGTATTCTGATAGTGCTGATTTAGCAGTGCTCCCGATAGAGTTAGACGACGCATACGATGTTAAGGCGTTCAATACCGATATGCTGCTCACGAAATTCAAATTGGGCACGAAGGGATTGGGCATCGGTGATGAAACCTTCATGATTGGACGTTTCATTAACCACGAAGGTCGGCAGCGCAATAAACCCAAGGCTAGGTTCGGGACTGTTGCCATGATGCCAGATGCATCGGAAGGCGTTTATAACCACCATATGAGTCAACGTCAGGAGGCATATCTGGTCGAGACTCATACCGTTTGCGGGTATAGCGGTTCCCCTGTTTTCTTTTTTATACCGGCCATGAGCAAGCGTCCACCGGAGGATAAGGCGAACAATCCTCTCGCATGGCGCGGCCCCTGGTTGTTGGGCGTCGAGTGGGCACACATTATCGATCACGAACCTGTAGTGGAGAAAGGCGTAGAGGGGGAGTGGAAGAAAACTGGGCAGTATGTAGAAGTGACAACGGGGATGATGTGTGTGTCCCCCGCTTGGCATTTGGAGGCGTTGCTAAATGACCCTCACCTCGCGCAACTGCGCGACGAGCAAGAGGCGAAATGGGAAAAGGAATCGAAGCCTAGGGTTGTGGCGAAATTGGACAGCGCACACCAACCCGCCCCTGCTGGAGACTTGCTGCTCGATGCTCTGCTAAAGACTCCGCCAGCACCGAAAACCAAGGTCAAGGCAACTTCCAAAAGGAAGGCTTAATCAGTCAACTATAGACCAAGCGTTTTCCGTCAGCGCCCTTGAGAATCATGGCAGCGCGTTGCGCGTCGGTAAAGCCCAACTTGGCACGAGTGTTGTAGCGGAAATCAAACTCGCAAACGTAGCGGTCAAGATGCTGCTGCCCTACGTGGTGGTAGGTTCCAATCAGTCCGCGCTTCAGGATTGAAAAGTAGCCTCCCACCGTGTTTGTGGTTACGTCGCCACGCACGTATTCATGTTTGCTGTGGTTCACGGTCTCGTGCCTGTATTCGTGGCAAACCCATTTGTAACTGCTGCTCTCGTCGGTGACTACAAGCGCATCTTTTGCAAGTGAAAGTTACATGATCGGCTTTAGCGTCTTACCTGTGACCGTAGGGACATGGAAACTACGGGCTTTGCCGCCGCGCTCAACAAGGGTAAATATTTTCATCTTGTGTTCGTAAGCGCGGCCTGAGTAGTTGCCTGCTTTGTATCCGCCCTTGTTGTTCCCCCAAAATGTTTCGTCTGCTTCCACAGTGCCGCCGCCGCTTCCCATCGGGCCGTCAAACGTCTTAGTGGTCATTGCTTCACGAAGGCGATGCATCATGAACCACGCCGTCTTGTAGGTAACCCCAATCATTCGGTGCAATTGATGGGCGGAGAAACCTTTTTTGCTGGCCGCCATCAAATGAGCTGCCAGAACCCACTTGTGAAGCGGAATCTTGCTCCGCTCAAACACCGTGCCGACTGTTACGGTGAAATGGCCGTAGCATGAATAGCACTTGAATAGCCCGGGGCGATGCGATTTGCCTTTGAGAGCGATGAACTGCTTGCACTCGCCACAGTGGGGACAGGCAGGGCCATTAGGCCAGCGGATGGACTCCAAATGCTCGCGGGCTGCATCGGGGTCGTTGTACATAGCTAGGGTCATGTCCATGTCACATCTCCTGAGTTGGTATGCGAAGTATCTGGTATGTGAAGTGATGTGTCAAGTATATAATTCGCCCTGATCTTCAGAAGATACTTTCAATTAAATAGATATCTATCTAATTTCTATGACTATTCTTCTTCAAGATCGATTCTCGGCATGTTGAGATAAGTCCCTGTCCCTGCAGCAATTTCTTGAATTTTTGGCTTGACCCCCTGAATTCTTTCCAATAAAGTGGGACTAAGTAGAAATTGGTGGGAAATTATGGAGATCAGACGTCGATTTCCAGGCCCCACCGACTTTTCAGGGGGGGGGTCGGTGTTTCAGGGGGCGACGCAGCTCAGTGTCGATGCCAAGGGGCGGCTTGCCGTGCCGACGCGCTATCGCGACGCGCTGGCCTCGGGTGGTGCAGCCGTCGTGCTGACTGCGCACCCCGATGGCTGCGTGCTGCTCTATCCCCTGCTGGCTTGGGACCCGATCGGCTCGAGGATACAGTCCCTCTCCAGCTTCAATGAACAGGCGCGCTGGTGGCAGCGCCTGCTGGTCGGCTTCGCCGAGGAGACCGGTCTCGATGCGCAGGGCCGCATCCTGCTGTCGCCCGCGCTGCGCAAATTCGCCGACCTCAAGAAGGACGTCATGCTGGTCGGCCAAGGCAGCCATTTCGAGTTGTGGGACGTCGCCCTGTGGGACGAGAAGCTGTCGCGCGCCATGAGCCGGGCGAGCAGTTCGCCGCCCCCCGGCACCGAAAACTTTTCGCTGTGACCGGGCATGCAGACTCTCCTGCCGACGCACACCCCGCCGCACCCTCACATGTTCCGGTCCTCGCGCGCGAGGCGGTGGACGCGCTGGACATCGCCGATGGCGATCGCGCTCACGGAATCTATGTCGACGTAACGTTCGGGCGCGGCGGGCACGCGAGGCTGATCCTCGCCGCGCTGGCGCCCGACGGCCGGCTGATCGCGCTCGACCGCGACGCCGATGCCATGGCGGCAGGCCGCGCGTCGACGGATCGGCGGCTCGCGCTGGTGCACGCGCGGTTTGGAGAGTTGCGGCGTGTAGTGGCGGAGCGGGGCGCAGAGTCGGTGGACGGCGTGCTGGTCGATCTCGGCGTGTCTTCGCCGCAGCTCGACGAGCCGGAGCGGGGGTTCAGCTTCCGCTCCGACGGCCCGCTCGACATGCGCATGGATCGCAGCAGCGGCAGGACGGCGGCCGAGTGGCTGGCCGTAGCGAAAGAAGAAGAAATCAGGGAGGTCTTGGAGCGCTATGGCGAAGAACGGTTTGCTCAACAGATTGCAAAGGCGATTGTTGCTGCTAGGGCAGGAAGGCCTCTCCTCCGTACCCGGCAGCTTGCCGATATCGTGGGTAAGGCCGTCCGCACGCGTGAACCGGGCAAGGACCCGGCGACGCGGACGTTTCAAGCTCTACGGATTTTCCTCAATCAGGAGCTTGAAGAGTTGTCGCTGATGCTGCCCCAGGCACTCGAAGTCCTGAGGCCCGGCGGTCGCCTCGCCGTGATCAGCTTCCATTCGCTCGAGGACCGCATCGTCAAGCGCTTCCTGCAGGGCCATGCGCGCGCCGACAGCCTGCCGGAGAAGCTGCCGGTGAGGGCCGTCGACCTGCCGCAGCCGCGCCTGCGGCTCATCGGCCGCGCGGTTCGCGCCTCCAGCGCCGAATCGGCCGCCAATCCGCGCGCGCGCAGCGCCACGCTGCGCGTCGCGGAGAAGCTGCGGTGAGGTTACAGGCATGACGCGGCTTAGCCTGATCCTGCTCGCGGTGCTGACCGCCAGCGCGCTGAGCCTGGTCTCCTCGCAGCACGACGCGCGAAAACTCTTCATCGCGCTCGAGGAGCAGCAGGAGAGCTCGCGCCAGCTCGACGTCGAGTTCGGCCAGCTACAGCTCGAGTCGAGTACCTGGGCCATGCACGCGCGCGTCGAGCGCATCGCGCGCCAGGCGCTGCGCATGAGACTCCCGGAGTCCGGGCGCGTGAAGATCATCGAATCCGCACCGCGCGATGGCGCGGCCGCGCACGATGGCGGCGCCGGCAACCCCGTCCCGCCGGCGGGGGCGGCACCGTGAATTTCTCCGCCAGTCCCGTGCTGACGCTGCGTCTGCCCGTCTGGCGCTCGCGCTTCCTCGTGCTGATGTTCTTCGCCGGGTTTGCCGTGCTGATCGGCCGCGCCGTCTACCTGCAGGGCTTGAACAACGATTTCCTGCAGGCCAAAGGGGAATCGCGTTACAGCCGCGTCATCGAGATCAGCGCCAACCGCGGGCGCATCACCGACCGCCACGGCGAGGCGCTGGCGATCTCGACGCCGGTGAAGTCGATCTGGGTGATCCCCGACGAAGTGCAGATGGAGCAGCCGCAGCTCATGAAGCTGGCCGCGCTGCTGGAGATGCCGCCGAAGGAAATCGAGAAGCGCATCGGCGACCGCAACCGCGATTTCGCCTACGTCAAGCGGCAGATTCCGCCCGAGGTCGCAGACCGCATCGCCGAGCTGCGCATTCCCGGCGTGTTCCAGAGCCGCGAGTTCCGGCGCTATTACCCTGGCGGCGACGTCATGGCGCATCTGCTTGGCTTCACTGGCGCCGATGACATCGGCCAGGAGGGCGTGGAGCTGGCCTTCCAGAAGGCCCTCGCTGGCAAGCCTGGCAGCCGCCGCGTGATCAAGGACCGCATGGGCCAGATCATCGAGGACATGCAGTCCATCAAGGCGGCGCAGGAAGGCCGCGACATCGTGCTGTCGCTCGATGCGCGCATCCAGAACCTGGCCTTCGGCCGGCTACGCGAGGCAGTCGTCCAGCATCGCGCCAAGGCGGGTGGCGTGGTGGTGCTCAATGCTCAGACGGGCGAACTCGTCGCGCTGGCCAACCTGCCCACCTACAACCCCAACAACCGCACGCGTCTGTCCGGCGAGAGCCTGCGCAACCGCGCCATCACCGATACCTTCGAACCGGGTTCCACGCTCAAGCCGTTCACGATTGCGACGGCCATTGAAGCCGGTCGCATCATGCCCGAGACCACCATCCAGACGGCGCCCGGCACTCTCACCATCGGCAAGGCGACCATCCATGACTCGCATGCCGAGGGCCTGCTGACGGTGTCGCAGGTAATCCAGAAATCGTCCAACGTCGGTTCGGCCAAGATTGCCCTCGGCATGCCGGCCGAACTGATGTGGGAGATGTTCCGTTCCGTGGGCTTCGGCCAGCAGCCGCGGCTCGGATTCCCGGGCGAGGCCACGGGCAAACTGCGGGCCGCCAAGACCTGGAGGCCGATCGAACAGGCGACCATGGCCTACGGCCACGGCATCTCGGTGAGCCTGATCCAGCTGGCGCGGGCCTACTCGATCTTCGCCCGTGACGGCGAGCTGATGCCGACCTCGCTGCTGAAGCTCGATGCACCGGCGGCGGCGCAGCGCGTGATTGCGCCGGAGACGGCGCGCGCGGTGCGCGCCATGCTCGAGCTGGCGGTGCAGCCCGGCGGCACCGCGCCGCGCGCGCAGATCATGGGCTACCGCGTCGCCGGCAAGACCGGC
>Ga0194132_10009663_pt1 | contig 13155 bp, 7 predicted proteins | sample TA2KigOf80mmetaG_FD_148612 | JGI IMG/M metagenome (GOLD analysis project Ga0194132, IMG submission 148612) | Freshwater microbial communities from Lake Tanganyika, Tanzania - TA2015054 Kigoma Offshore 80m | ecosystem: Environmental > Aquatic > Freshwater > Lake | place: Tanzania: Lake Tanganyika... | reverse complement strand
CCGCCGCCTATGCGCGCACCGCCGCGTACGACGCGGCCATTTCGGAATGGTTCGCGCGGCAGAACGGCGAGGAATATCCCCCGCTCCTCGTCCTGGCGGGTCGCCGCGCACAGACATTGCGCTACGGCGAGAACCCGCACCAGGCGGGCGCCTTCTATCGGGGCGGCGACGCGCGCGCGGGCGTGGGCACGGCCCGCCAGCTTCAGGGCAAGGAGCTGTCCTACAACAACCTGGCCGATGCGGACGCGGCCATCGAACTGGCCGCCGAATTCGCGGGGCCCGCGGTCGTCATCGTGAAGCACGCGAATCCGTGCGGCGTGGCCGTGGCCGGAACCCTGGCCGAAGCCTACGCCAAGGCATTGGCCTGCGATCCGGTGAGCGCCTTCGGAGGCATCGTCGCGGTCAACCGCGCGCTCGACGGGCCGACGGCGGCCGCCATCGGCAAGCTGTTCGCGGAGGTGATCGTCGCGCCCGGCTTCACCGAGGACGCGCGCGCCGCGCTGGCGGACAAGAAGAACCTGCGCCTCTTGGACATCGGCGCCATGCCGGATGCGGGCGCGCCCGCTCGCACGGTGAAGAGCCTCGCGGGCGGCTATCTTGTCCAAGGCCGCGACGCGCGGCGCGTCGGGTGCGCCGACTTGAAGGTCGTGACCAAGCGCACGCCGAGCGAGGCGGAGATCGAGGACTTGCTGTTCGCCTTCACGGTCGCCAAGCACGTGAAGTCGAACGCCATCGTCTACGCCAAGGGCAGGGCCACGGTGGGCGTGGGCGCGGGCCAGATGAGCCGCGTGGATTCGAGCCGCACCGCCGTCCGCAAGGCCCAGGACGCCGCCGCGGCGGCGGGCGAGACGGCCTCGCGCACGGCGGGGTCCGTCGTCGCGTCGGACGCGTTCTTTCCGTTCGCCGATGGCCTGATCGCCGCCGCCGAGGCCGGCGTCACAGCGGTCATTCAGCCGGGCGGCTCGGTGCGCGACGCCGAGGTGATTGCCGCCGCCGACGCGCGGGGCCTCGCCATGGTCTTCACCGGCGTCCGCCACTTCCGGCATTGACCGGCACCGCCAGCATCAGCGCGAGACCGGCCAGGATGAAGGCGAGCGTCGTCGCCATGCCCGCGCGCTGGCTCTCCCAGATCGTGGTGGCCCACGCAAGCGCCAAGGGACCGAGGAACGCCGTCGCTTTGCCCGAAAAGGCGTAGAGGCCGAACAGCTCCGCGGCGCGCTCCGGCGGCGCCAAGCGCGTCATGAGCGAACGGCTGGCCGACTGAACCGGCCCGAAGAACGCGCCCAGCGCGATGCCCAAGGTCCAGAACCAGGTCTTCGATTCGACGACCAGAAGCGCGGCGCCGATGATCAGCAGGGCGGCGAGCGAGGCGACGATCACCGGCTTGGGGCCCAGCCTGTCGTCGAGCCAACCGAAGCCCGCCGCCCCCAACCCTGCGGTCACGTTGAGCGCGATGCCGAACAGAAGTATCTCCTCGAACCCCATGCCGAAGCTGCCCGCGGCGTAGATTCCGCCGAAGGCGAAGATCGTGTTGAGCCCGTCGATGTAGAGCATGCGCGCGAGGAGAAAGCGCCCGATGACGCGCTCGCGCGGCAGCGTGCGCAAGGTCCGCAGCAACTCCGCCACGCCTTCGCGCACCGCGCGCCCGAGCGGCGCCCCGGTGCGCGGGCGATCGGGCGTCCATAGGAGGAGGGGCACGGAGAAGACCGCCACCCAAAGCGCGACGAGCAGCGCCGTCGCGCGCACCGGCTCTTGCTGGGCCGTATCCAGCCCGAAGGGCGGCGGTTGCGCCTGCACGAGAACGACCAGCGAGACCGCGAGACAGAACAGACCGCCCGCATAGCCCATGCCCCAACCCCAGCCGGAGAGGCGGCCGATGCGGTCCTTGGGCGCGAGATCGGGCAGCATGGCGTTGTAGAAAACCTGCGCGAACTCGAACGCCATGGTGCCGAGCCCAAACCAGACGAGCGCCCACAGCGCATAGTCCGGCATCGGCTTGGTGAACCAGAGGCAGAAGGACGAGAGCGCGATCATCGCCGTGAAGGCGGCGAGCCAGGGTTTGCGCGCGCCCGCCCGGTCGGCGACGGCACCCAAGGCAGGGGAAATGAGCGCCACCGCGCCGCCCGCCAGGCCGAGCGCCAGGCCCCACTGGGCCGTTCCCGTTTCGGGATCGCGGGCCACCGCGCGGGCGAAGAAGGTCGCGAAGACGAACGTCTCGATGACGGTGGGGAACGCCGAATTGGCCCAGTCGTAGAGACACCAAGCGAAGCGACCCCGCCGCCCCGCGCGCGGATCGGACGGGGCGGCCGCGTTCAAGCGATGAGGGTCCGAAGCTGCCGGTTGGCAACCGCCAGCATGGCGAGATCCACGCCGGCGACCGTGCGCAGTTCGGCGAGCAGTCCGTCGGTGCGCGCGACGGCGGCGGCGCGCCCCGCGAGCCACGACTCGACGGCGCCCGCGGCGGCCATGCCGTTCGCCCCGACGCCGTTCGCCCCGACGCCGTTCGCCTGTCCGGTGCCCACGCCATCGAGCACGCGCGCGGTCAGTTCCGACTGTTGGCCGAACAGATCGTCCATGACGGCCTCGACCGCGGTGCGCTGCCACGCTGTTTCCGTCTTGATGGCGCCCGCGGACGCGCGCAACCAATCGAGCCCGAGCCGCGCGCCGAGCGTGAAGTACACCTGCGCCACACGCTCGACGGCGACGTTGCGCTGGCGCGCGATGCGCACGATGTCGGGGGCCGAGGCAAGCTCCTCGAGCGCCGCCACGCGGCGCGCAAGCTCCGCCGGCACGCCCTGCGCGACCAGCGATTCGGTGCCGGCACGGAAGCGCTCCTCGCGCTCCTGGGACAGGAGGCCGTCCAACGCCCGCGTGAGCGTCTGGATGCCCGGCCGGTATTCTGCCGCCGTCGCCGCCACGTCGATGGGGGACGCCACGTTGGCGAGGAACCAGAACACGCCGCGCTCGACCAGCCGGCCCGCCGCGAGGAACATCTGCGTCTGCAGCGCGGCCGGCACCTTGCCGTCCAAGGCCTCGACCGCGCGCCAGATGCCGCGCAGGTCGAAGGCATCGCGCGTCACGGCATAGGCGCGCGCGATCTCCGCGGCGCCATGGCCCGTCTTTTCGCGGATGTGGTGGACGAAGGACGCACCGACACGGTTGACCATCGAGTTCGTCACCACATTGGCGATGATCTCGCGCCGCAGGCGATGGCGGAGGAGCGCCGCCTTGTGCGCCTCCTGGAGGGGCGCGGGGAAGTACCGCACGAGATCGTCCACGAGCAGGGGATCGTCGGGCAGGTCGGAGGCGAGCAACTCGTCGTAAAGCGCGATCTTGCCGTAGGCCATTAGCACGGCCAATTCGGGCCGCACGAGGCCCTGGCCGGCCATGCGCCGCTCGGCGATCGTCTCCTCGTCGGGCAGGTACTCGATGGCGCGGTCGAGGCGCCCGGCGCGTTCGAGGGCCCGCATCATGCGCGCCTGCTGTTCGAGCAGTTCGGGGCCCCGGGCCGCCATGACGGTCAGCGCTTGGGTTTGTTGGTAGTTGTCCTTGAGCACCAGTTCCGACACGGCATCGGTCATGCGTTCGAGCAACTGATCGCGCTGCTTGAGCGTCATGTCGCCGGCCTGGACCACGTCGCCCAGGAGGATCTTGATGTTCACCTCGTGGTCGGAACAATCCACGCCGCCCGAATTGTCGATGGCGTCCGTGTTGATGCGGCCGCCCTTTTGTGCGTACTCGATGCGCGCGCGCTGGGTGAAGCCCAGATTGGCGCCTTCGCCCACCATCCGCGCACCGATCTCGCGGCCATCAACCCGGATGGCATCGTTCGCCCGGTCGCCCGCGTCGGCGTGGCTTTCCTCCGACGACTTGACGAAGGTGCCGATGCCACCGAACCATAGAAGGTCGACCTCGAGCTTAAGAAGCGCGCGAATGACCTCGGCCGGCGTCGCCTGCTCGCCCTCGAACTTGAGCAATGCCTTCACCTCGGGCGAGAGCCTGATCGATTTCACGTCGCGCGCGAACACGCCGCCGCCCTTCGAGATGAGCGCCGCGTCGTAATCGGCCCAGGTCGACCGCGGCAGGTCGAACATGCGCTGACGCTCCTTGAAGCTCGCCTCGGGGTCGGGGTCGGGATCGAGGAAAATGTGCATGTGGTTGAACGCGCCGACGAGCCTTATCGCGCGGCTCCGCAACATGCCGTTGCCGAACACGTCGCCCGCCATGTCGCCGACGCCGACGCAGGTGAAGGGCTCCTTGGCGACGTCGCGGCCCATCTCGCGGAAATGCCGCTCGACGGAAACCCAACCGCCCTTGGCGGTGATGCCCATCTTCTTGTGGTCGTACCCGGCCGAGCCGCCCGAGGCGAACGCATCGTCGAGCCAGAAGCCGTACTCGCGCGAGACCGCGTTGGCGATGTCCGAGAACGTCGCCGTGCCCTTGTCGGCCGCGACCACGAGATAGGGATCGTCGTCGTCCAAGCGCACGACGCGCGGCGGCGGGATGACCTGGCTGCCCTTCAGATTGTCCGTCAAATCCAAGAGACCGCGCATGAGCATCTGGTAGCAGGCCACGACCTCCGCCTGCAGGGCCTCGCGGCCGCCTGTCTTGGGCGGGCGCTTCACGACGAAACCGCCCTTCGAGCCGACTGGGACGATGACGGCGTTCTTCACCACCTGCGCCTTCATGAGGCCCAGGATCTCGGTGCGGTAGTCCTCGCGCCGATCCGACCAACGGATGCCGCCGCGCGCCACCTTGCCGCCGCGCAGGTGGATGCCCTCCATGCGCGGCGAGTAGACGAAGACTTCGACCCAGGGGCGCGGCAGGGGCAACTCGTCGATCTTCCGGCTGTCGAACTTGAACGAGAGATAGGGCTTGGGCGCGCGGTCGGCGCCGGTCTGGAAGAAATTGGTGCGCAACGTGGCGTGTATGAGGTTGAGGACGCGACGGAGAATGCGGTCCTCGTCCAGGTTCGCCACCTTGTCGAGCGCGCGCTCGATTTCGGCCGTGACCGCGGCCATGCGCGCGTCCGCGTCCGTCTGCGTATCGGGGTCAAAGCGGGCGTGGAAGGCGTTCGCCATGAGGCGCGCGGTGGCGCCGTGTCGCGCCAGCGTGTCCTCGATATAGGCTTGGCTGAACGGCGCGCGCGCCTGGCGCAAATAGCGAGTGTAGGCGCGGAGGAGCACCACGTCGCGCCAGGCGAATCCGGCCGAGACGACCAGGCGGTTGAGCGCGTCGCTCACCATCTCTCCGGCCCAGATGCGCGCGAACGCCTCCTGGAAGGGTCCGCGCACCGCGCCCAGGTCGATCTCGCCAGGCGCGGCCATTTGGAAGTCGTGAATGAAGATGGGCTTGTCCGAGTCCCGCGGCACGACGGCGAAGGGCAGCTCCGAGACGACCTTGAGCCCCATGTGCTCGAGCATGGGCAGGATGTCCGACAGCGGCACCGGCGCACCGCCGTGAAAGAGCTTGAAGTTAAGCTCGCCGTCGCCCGCGCCGACGCGGCGGTACAGCGACATGGCGATGGGCGCGCCCGCCGCCACGGTTTCGCAGCGTTCGATGTCCCCGGCCGCATCCTGCGCGGAAAACATGTCCTGGTATCCGACGGGAAACGCCTCGCGGTAGCGGTGGAAAAGGTCGTGGCCCCGCGCTTCGCCCAGCCGCTCGATGAGTGCATCCTGCAGGTCGTCGGCCCAAAGCCGGCTTGATTCGGCCAGCCGCGCCTCGATGCCCGCGACGTCCACCTCCGCCGCGCTCACGCGCGGGGCGCGCACGATGAAGTGGACCCGCGCCATGGGCGCATCCGAAATATGCGTGTTGAAGTCGACGGTCTCGCCCTGGAAGGCGGCGAGCAGAATGCGCTCGAGCCTCTGGCGGAGCGCCGTGGTGTAGCGCTCGCGCGGCACGTAAACGAGGCAGGAATAGAATCGCGCATAGCTGTCCTGGCGCACGAACAGACGCACGCGCTGGCGCTCCTCCAGATGGAGGATGCCCTTGGCGGTCTCGTAGAGGCGTTCCGCGCTGATCTGGAACAGCTCGTCGCGCGGATAGGTCTCGAGGATGTTGAGAATGGCCTTGGCGTTGTGGCTGCCCGGCGCGAAACCGGAGCGCTCGATCACCTGCCGGACCTTGCGGCGAAGGAGAGGGATATCCTTGGGGTTGCGGTTGTAGGCCGAGGATGTGAACAGGCCGACGAAGCGCCGCTCGCCGATCACCTCGCCCGCCGCGTTGAAGCGCCGAACGCCGATATAGTCCATGTAGACGGGACGATGGACGCGCGAGCGCGTGTTGGCCTTGGTGATGATGAGAAGGCTGCGCGTGCGCGCGACCGCGGCCATGTCCGGCGCCAGCGCCTCCGCCTGGCGCCTGGCGGACTCGGCCGAAACGGCGCGCAGCACGCCCTTCCCCGATTCCGGCACGATGCGCAGGTAGTCCTTGGCGTCCTTGGTTTCGAGCGCGTAGTCGCGCACACCCAGGAAGGTGAAGTTGTCGTCGCGAATCCACTCGAGGAACGCCTTGCCTTCCTCAAGCTCCTCCGCGGCGATCTTGGGTGGCCGCACGGCGAGTTGGGCGATCGCGTCCTCCAGCGCGCCGCGCATCGCGCGCCAGTCTTCGACAGCCAAGCGCACCTCGGCCAGAACCTCCGACACGGCCTTGCCGATGGCGTCCAGCGCCGCAGGTGCGGCGCGCTGGCTGATCTGGACGTGGAGAATCGACTCGTCGGTGCCCCCGTCCGTCTTGTCGGCGAGCACGTCCTCGAGCTTGCCCTCCGCGTCGCGCCTGACGCGCACGATGGGGTGGACGAGCAGATGGACGATCAAGTCTTGGCGATTGAGCGCGGCGACCACCGAATCGACGATGAAGGGCATGTCGTCGTTGACGATCTCGACGACCGTGTGGGTCGTGCTCCAGCCGTGCTCCTCGTGCGTGGGGTTGTAGACTCGAATCTTGGGCGCGCCCGGCACGCGACGGGCCGCGAAACGCCACAAGGACAGGAGCGTGCCCGACAGCGCCTCGGCGCTCGTCTCGAGCAAGAGTTCCGGCGCCACGCCTTCGTACGTCCGCCGCGCGAACCGTTCGATGGGATCGGCGCCGGCCTTGGTGGCGGCACGAATGCGGCGAACCACCTCGTTGATCAACGCGGCCTTCAATTGTTCGGCTTGGGCCGGCATGGCGCTCATCTCCGCTCGTCCCCGCGCGAGGGCGCGGCGGATCGGCGATGCTAGGGGGCTCCAATTACGGGAACGCTAACCCGGCCGTATGGTTAAGACCACGCCGGGCCACCAGGACATGGGAGCGACGATATCGCAGCGCAACAGGAGAGGCGCGCCGAAAACCATAGAGGTTGTGGTGCCGATCCGTCGTATGCCAATATCTTGCGGGTAGAGCGGATCAAGGAGATCCGATGAGCGACCGTGAGGAAGTGGCCCGCATCACCGCGTTGTGGATTCTGCACAGCGCGGCCTGCGCCAAGCTGCTGAGGTCCAAGGGGCGGAACTGGCAGGCGGACGCCTTCGAGGCGGCGCTGTCGGAGCTGACGGAGATCATGTCCGGCGAGCTCGGCCGCAAGCGGCTGGAGGCGGCCATGAGTTGGGCCGCGGGCCAAGCGTCGAAGAGCGGGGCCGAGTACGACCCGATTCCGTCGCGGCACTGAACGCGGTCGCGCCTATTCGTCGGCGAAGCCGAAGGGCGAGACGTCGCGGCGGTGCTCGCTCACGATCATGCGGCGGTTCAAGGGCGGAAAGGCGCGTTGGCCGCAGTCCTCGCGCGGGCATAGCCGGCAATTGATCCCGATGGGCGTGCGGTTCGCCGCCTTGGCGAGGTCGTAGCCGTCCGCGTAGACGATGCGCGAGGCGTGCGCGATGTCGCAGCCGAGCGCCACGGCGTGGTGATGCTCGGCGCCCGCGCCCGCGAGGCCCGGCCGCCCCACGGTGCGCGCCACGCTGAAATAGGCCGCCCCGTCCGGCATCTCGACGATCTGCGTCAGCACGCGGCCGGGCGCGCGGAAGGCGTCATGGACATTCCAGCGCGGACAGGCCCCGCCCAGGCGCGCGAACTGGAAGCTCGTGGCGCTGAACCGCTTCGAGACATTGCCCGCATTGTCCACGCGCACCAGGAAGAAGGGGATGCCGCGCGCGCCGGGGCGCTGGAGCGTGGTCAGCCGGTGGCACACCTGTTCGATGCTGGCGCCGAAGCGGTGTGCGAGCACGTCCAGATCGTGCCGCGCCTGTTCCGCCGCCGATAGAAAGCGCGCATAAGGCATCATGACGGCGCCCGCGAAGTAATTGGCGAGCGTGATGCGGAGAAGCCGCCGCGCGTCCTCCGCCGCCAGGCCCGACTGCGCCACGAGCCGGTCCAGAAGCGCTCCATGTTCGACGAGCGCCGCCTGGAAGGCGAGCTGAAAGACCCGCCCCGATTCGGGCAGCATCTCGGACAGAAGAATCCGGTTGCGGTGCCGGTCGAAGCGCCGAAGCGTCGCCGGCATGACATCCGCCGGCACGATGGCCGTGGCGATTCCCGCGGTGCGCCGCAGATACGCCTTCAGCCCCGTGAAGGCTTCCTCGCGCACCAGCTCGGCGCGGACGAGAAGCGCCTCCGCCGCCTCCTCCAATTCCGGGTAGTGGTTGTTGCGGGCGCGCAGCGCGTCGCGCACGTCCTCGGCGGCGAAGCGCGAGGGCTCCGCCACGCCCTCCTGGCGAGCGACCCGTTCGGCCAACTCCGTCGTGTTCGTGACCGCGTCGCGGTAGGCGCGATAGAGCGCCAAGACGCCGTCCGCCACCTCGGGGCTGGTGGCGGCGAATTCCTTCACGTCCTGAAGGCCGGGCGCGCGCGCCGCGAAGAGCGGATCGGCAAACATCTCGCGCAGGCCCGCCACCACCTGCGTTTCGCCGCCATCGCCCAAGGCGCGCAGATCCACGTCGAACGCCTCGGCCAGCCGCAGCAAGACCTGCGCGGTCAGCGGGCGTTGATTGCGCTCGAGAAGGTTCAGGTACGAGGGCGACAGACCCAATTCTTCGGCCATGCGCACCTGCGTGAGCCCGCGCTCACGCCGGAGGCGGCGCAGGCGGGCGCCCTGAAACAGTTTCCGATCAGTGTCTTGCGCCATAAAAATTGACAATATTTACTAAATCGGAACCGGAATGTGACGACTTCATACTTGTTAACATATTGATTTTTCGAATTCTATTCACAATCCGCCACGAAAAGAAAATATTGAAGCCCTCTTGTTGCGACGCAGCTTGTGCAATGCGTCACAGACGGTCAAGCGAGGATTTTCACCCATGGATGCCAGCTTCTCTTCCCTCTTCTCCGCCCTGCCGGCCCGGCGTTTCGAAGGCATCCGGCGCGACTACACCGCCCAGGACGTGCAGCGCCTGCGCGGCACCCTGCCGGTGCGCCACAGCCTCGCCGAACACGGCGCCAACCGACTTTGGTCGCTGCTCCACGAGACCGACTACGTCCACGCCCTCGGTGCCGTGACCGGCAACCAGGCCGTCCAGATGGTGCGCGCGGGCCTCCGCGCGATCTATCTGTCCGGCTGGCAGGTGGCGGCGGACGCCAATTCGGCGGGCGCCACCTATCCCGACCAAAGCCTCTACCCCGCCGATAGCGGGCCGCGCCTGTGCCGGCGCATCAACGCGGCGCTCCAGCGCGCGGACCAGATCGACCATGCCGAGGGTCGAGCCGGCACGCATTGGTACGCCCCCATCGTGGCCGACGCCGAGGCCGGCTTCGGCGGACCGCTCAACGCCTTCGAGATCATGAAGGCGTACATCGAAGCGGGCGCCGCGGGCGTGCACTTCGAGGACCAATTGGCGTCCGAGAAGAAGTGCGGTCACCTGGGCGGCAAGGTTCTGATTCCCACCCAGGCGCATGTCCGCAACCTGAACGCGGCACGCCTCGCCGCCGACATCCTGGGGGTGCCGAGCCTTATCGTCGCGCGCACCGACGCGGAGAGTGCCTGCCTCATCACGAGCGACGTGGACGAGCGCGACCGGCCGTTCCTCAACGGCGAGCGCACCGTGGAGGGCTTCCATCGCCTGAAGGAGGGCACGGGCCTCGCGCACTGCATCGCCCGTGGCCTGTCCTACGCGCCCTACGCGGATCTTCTGTGGTGGGAAACCTCGCATCCCGATCTCGACGAGGCGCGCCAATTCGCCGAGGCCGTGCATGAGGCCGTGCCCGGCAAGCTCCTGGCCTACAACTGCTCGCCCTCGTTCAACTGGAAGGCGAAGCTCGACGAGGGAACCATCGCGCGCTTCCAGCGCGAATTGGCCGCCATGGGCTACAAGTTCCAATTCGTGACGCTGGCCGGCTTCCACAGCCTGAACCACGGTATGTTCGAGCTGGCGCGCGGCTATGCGGCGCGCGGCATGGCGGCGTACTCCGAGTTGCAGGCGTCGGAGTTCGCGAGCGAAGCGGCGGGCTATACCGCCACGCGCCACCAGCGCGAAGTGGGCACGGGCTATTTCGACGCGGTGACCACGGCGATTTCGGGCGGCACCTCGTCCACGACCGCCTTGGCCGATTCGACCGAGGCGCACCAGTTCAAGCGGGCCGCCCAGGCGGCCGAGTGACGCCTTCGCGCCGAGACAACGGGGATACGGAGGATGACGATGCTGGATGCGCGCTATTGGATCGTGGGCGGCGAGTACGAAGACGCCGCCTTCGACCGCCTCGTGCCTGGAACCGAACGCCTGGTCGGGCCGTTCCGCGACAAGGGCGCGGCCGAGGAAGTGTGGCGCGGCCTGGCGGTGGCCACGCGGCCATCCTGCCACACGCGCTTCACCATCGCCGAGGAACGCGCGCGGCGCGCCTGAAGGTCTAGACCGCCAACGGGTTCGGCGGATCGGCCGCCGCTGCGGCCGCCTCCTGCTCGGCGGCGAGCACGGCCAGATAGGCCGCGAACGGCGCGTCCGCGTCGAGGCCCGCCGCCGTCGCGGCGGCGCTCTCCTCCGCGTTGAGATCGAGCGCCGACAAAGGCGTGGCAAGGAAGGCGGCCAGGATATCGTCGTCCGTCTCGTCGCCCACGGCGCGCGCGATCGCGTCGATTCGGACTTCGGCCTCGGCCCTCCAGGCCCGATACGCGGCGAAGGCATCTAGCGCGTCCGCGGCGTCCCCGGCCTTGAAGCCGCGCGGCAATTGGGATTCGAGTCCGGATACCAGGCGCATGGCCATCAGCTGCACCGCGCCGCGCGCGGGCTGCCCCACCATCCACTCGGCCGCGCGCGCCGCGATGCCGACCACCGCGTCAGCGATGGCGGCATCGTCCGTGCCCGCGATGGCGCCGGTCTTGAGTTCGTAGCGACCCCTGGTGCCGATCGTGATCCAATCGTCGATGCGGTCGACGAGACCGCCCACGTCCAGGCCTTGCGCCAGATACGGGTAGGCCTTCGCGTTCGAAAGGAACTGTGCCACCTGGCGCAAGCCGGAGGTTTCGAACCATGTGGCGCGCGCCGCGATCTGATCGGCGATGCGCTCGGCCCAGTCCGGCACGTGCGGCTCGCGCCAGAAGGAAAGCGGACTGTCCGCCAATTGGCTCGCGCGCAGAAGCTCCGGCACGATCTCCAAAGCCTTCGCCGCATCGAGACCGATGCCCTTCGCGACCGTCCAATTGGACAGGAACGCTTCCAACTCCTCCGCAAACGGGTCGCGCGGCACCGCCGCGGCGTCCTCGCGCGGCGTCGCCATGACCACCGCCGCCACCGCATCGACCAGGCGATCCGCGCCCGAGCCGCCGAGTGCTGCGGTCAATTCGTCGGTTTGCGCCGCCATCCCGTGCCGATCCGACTCGCCGGTCGAGACGACGGCGGCATCGATCGCGGGCGCCGGCACGTCGGCCGACGCGGCGAGGAACGCGGCCATGTCGTCGTGGACGTCCGCGGCCGCATCGGCGTCGTTCGGCTTCGCCGCCTCTTCGACGGCGAACGTTTCGTCGTCCGGCGAGAGGACGGAAACATCGAGCGCCTCGTCCCTCGCGAGCGCGATGTCCTTCGCCGCGGCGGTCATGCCGTCGGCGCCGTCCGCCGCCGAAGCGGTGGCCACAAGGCTCTGTGCCGACAAGATACCCGCCGAGTCGAGCCCGATGAGAAGCGCCATGACACCCAACGGCGCCAAGGCCGCACCCGAAGGCGCGCGCGCGTCGTGCTCCGGTGCGGGCGCCTCCTGCGCCTTCGCGTGACGCTCGCCGCCCAAGATGCGATCGAGGATGAGCGCAAAGAAGACGCTCGCGAGAGTCCGCAACCGAAGCGTGCCCAACCGTCGGGCCGCATCGAGAATGGACTGGCGCTGTTGCGGACACGCCGCGAGCGCGGCATCGACGAGGGCCGGGCCGATCTCGGGCGAGGACCGCACCGCCGCCGCCAGGATGTCGGGCGCGCGGTTCGGGAACGCGCGCAGGGATTCGCGCACGAAGGTGATGTTGGGATGCACCGGCCGCGGGCCGGAGAAGGGATTGATGCCGCGGCTGGCGAGGGCGGATTCGCTCAAGCCCGGAAATCGCGTGCCGCCGTCGAAGGACGAGGTCTCCGTGTCCTTGCCCGCCGCTTCGTTGTCCCACTGGTCGTGCGCCATGGCGATCCTCGCCTCCGTGCCATCGACCCCTCCCCGCGCCGCGTCCTGGCGCGGGGTTCCCCTCAACCAAGTCTTAACGATAGGGGGTTAACGACGCGTTAATCGCGGCGCCTAAGACGGCACAGCGCGCCACGTCCATGGCGCGCGGGCAAAAAATTCGTGATGGGACCGGACGGAAAGATGGAGCGGGAGAAGGGATTCGAACCCTCGACCCTCACGTTGGCAACGTGATGCTCTACCCCTGAGCTACTCCCGCAAGGTCGGCCGGGATATTAGGGCGTCTTCCTGTCATTGCAAGACCGGCGGGCAAGACCGGCGGCGATGCCAAGTGACGGCACTCAAATGACGTTTCGGGCCTCGATCCGGCTGCCGTCGGAGAAGCGCGCCAGGCGGAAGGCGCCGAGATCGAGCGAGGCGCGCTCGCCTGCGGCCAGCTCGGCCGCCAGTCGCCCGACGATGGGTCCCATGCCGAAGCCGTGGCCCGACAGTCCGGCGGCCACGACGAGGCCCGCCGGCGTCTCAAGCCTGTCGATCACGGGGATCATGTCGGGCGTGAAGTCGATATAGCCGGCCCAGCTGCGT
>Ga0194132_10009662_pt1 | contig 13155 bp, 17 predicted proteins | sample TA2KigOf80mmetaG_FD_148612 | JGI IMG/M metagenome (GOLD analysis project Ga0194132, IMG submission 148612) | Freshwater microbial communities from Lake Tanganyika, Tanzania - TA2015054 Kigoma Offshore 80m | ecosystem: Environmental > Aquatic > Freshwater > Lake | place: Tanzania: Lake... | reverse complement strand
CGCATTGGGACGTTCCCGCATTGGGACGTTCCCGCATTGGGACGTTCCCGCATTGGGTCATGTCCCAATGGGAGACTGAAAAAAAGTGGACGCAGGCTAAAGTTCCGCGCCGGTTCTGCCGATAAAGAGAGCGAAGGGGAGATCTGAAAATGCACACCATGACCCATGCCGCCGTTCTGCTCCGCGCCGACCTAACCTCGCTAGATACGCTGTCCGCTTCTCTGCGGGAGGCAGAGTTGACCAGCACCGAGGCTCTTCGGGTCGCGGATGCCCTCGCGGTCCTTGCGGCTCGCGAGCGGTCCTTGCCTCTGCTCGTCTTCGCGAGCATGGTCGGAGCCGCGCTTGCCGAGGATGATGCTACGTCGCTTGCCTCCGCTCGCGCTCGCGTCGCGGATGCCCTCGCGGATTTTGTCGCGATGCTCAACCGCAACCTCGTCTCGGCTTGAGACACCATCAAGAATCGCGGCGCAAGTTCCGTCGCGGTTCTGCCGATCATCTCGCCATGGAAACACAACTCGACGTTCGCGTTCGCGAAGTTCTCGCCGTTGCGGCACCGTATATATCCGCGATTCGCGGAGGGGAAGCATTCCTCGCGGCTCTCGCGACCTTCGCGAGAGGTCGCGACCCGCTCGCGTGCGCTCACGCCATCGCAAGCGGGCTATATTGGCACTCCGTACAATACTACGTCGGCCAAGCCGACCCGCTGTATGCCCTCGCTAGCGTCCTAGGCTACCGTCCGTCGCCCTTCGCGTCCGGTCCCGAAGAAGGGAGCGATGCGGAGGAAGTGTACGACCTCGCGGCGGAGTTCCTCCGCGTCTCGCGCTAAGACTCATTCAAGAATCGCGGCGCAAGTTCCGCGCCGGTTCTGCCGAAGAACCCGTCGCCATGAATACGAACACAAATAACACTCTCGCGCCCGAAGTGCTCGCTCGCGTCCGTGCGGGTCTGTCGCTACACGGCGCAGCGTTCCGCGCCTTCTTGGACTCGCAAGATCCAGGGGTCTTCTCTTCTCTTCCAGACGCAGACTGGCATCGCTACTTGCTCCGTGTTTCTGCGGAGACGGGCGATGTTTCTGCTGCCCTCGCTGACTATGCAGGCGAGGATTACGGGAGGACATCCGCGACCCTCCGCGAGAAATATGCCCGCCTACAGGCTCTCGCGGGTCTGCGCGCAAAATCGCCGCACGCGCTCCGCCTTGCGGAATACTATGCCCTGTGCATCCGCAGACTTGAGCGCGCTCGCGCCCTCGCCCTCCTGGGTACGGAGGAGCGACCGTCCCGCCAAGTGCCCATTGTGTTCGACATTCCCGGCCTCCGCGAGCGACCATCGGTGCAGCCGCCTGCCTTCTAGGGGAGGGGGCGCAAGCGGTCGCGTGGGGAATGTCCCGCATTGGGTCATGTCCCAATGCGGGACGAAATATATATTCCCATTCGGAGACATGACGCAGAACGGAGGCCGCGCCAGATTGAGAACTCAGCTCGGCCTTCTTTTCTCTCTACCCCTCCCCCATAGCTCCGCCAAACCCCCCAAAAAACCCTCATTTCGGTCCACCGTAACCCGTAACCATCCCCAAAGCCCCCGGAAAACGCAACACCCCCACCCCTTCCGAGGGAACCACTACACATTTTCCAAAAAAAATCGCCACGGACACCTCAAAACATCGGCTTCGCTCCAACTTTAGGTGGCGATACCTTCCCTGGGCACATGAACCTTACGCCAGACCAGTTGAAGTGGGCACTTCGCAACCGCGAACAGGTGCTCCGTGACCTGGATGCCCTCGACAGCGACGAATCCCTGCTCGGATTCATCAAGGTGGGGTGGAAGCACCTTGAACCAGAGACCCCATTCATCTCCGGCTGGTCGGTTGAAGCCATCTGCGATCACTTGGAGGCAGTCAGCAGGGGCGAGATCCGACGCTTGCTCATCAACGTGCCTCCCGGCTGCATGAAAAGTCTCACCACGGAGGTGTTCTGGCCCGCCTGGGAGTGGGGTCCCTGTGGGCAAAGCCACCTTCGCTTCATCTCGGCCTCCTACGAGAAGGGTCTTGCGACCCGCGACCTTGTTCGCTGCCGCGATCTGCTGATGAGCGAGTGGTACAGGAGCCTTTGGCCCATTCACTTCAAGGAGGACCAGAACCTCAAGACGTACTACGAGAACACCAACAGGGGCTGGAGGCTGGCGGCTTCTGTGGGCGGAACGCTCACCGGCTACCGTGGCGACCGCATCATCGTGGACGATCCCCACGACGTGCGTTCCGCGGACTCCGACACCAAGCGAGAAGACGCGATCCGCTGGTTCACCGAGACGCTGCCCACGCGACTCAACAACCAGAAGGAGTCGGCGATGGTCGTCGTGATGCAGCGACTGCACGAGCGCGACGTGTCTGGGCTCATCCAGAAAGAACTTTCGGACGAGTGGGAGCAGCTCGTGCTGCCGATGGAGTTCGAGGAGTCGCGTCGGTGCCACATCCGCGCTACGGGCTGGACCGATCCGCGGAAGAACGAGGGTGACTTGCTCTGGCCCGAGCGATTCGACCGCGACAGCGTCGAGGAGCTGAAGAAGACCTTCCGTGCCCAGGGCGGCAGCTACGCCGAAGCGGCACAGCTTCAGCAACGCCCGGCTCCTCGTGGTGGCGGCATGTTCAAGCGGGACCAGTTCCTGTTCGTGGACGCCCCGCCCACCGTGGGCAGGACCGTTCGCGGCTGGGACTTGGCGGCGACGGCGACGCGGAACGCCGCGTACACCGTGGGCCTCAAGCTCATGCTCTCGCACGGCAAGCTGTACATCGTCGATGTCGCTCGCAAACGTGGCACGCCCAGCGAGGTTGAGGACCTGATCCGCGCCTGCGCCACCAGCGACGGGCGCAACGTCGCCATCAGCCTCCCGCAAGACCCTGGGCAAGCGGGCAAGGCGCAGCGCAGCCGCCTCGCCTCACTGCTGCACGGCTACAACGTCCACTTCAGCCCGGAAACCGGCAGCAAAGACGATCGAGCGATTCCCGTTGCTGCTCAAGCGCAAGCCGGTAACGTGTACATGGTTCGCGCACCATGGAACGATGCCTTCCTGGCGGAGGCACAACTGTTTCCGTCAAGCGAATACAAGGACCAGATCGACGCCTTGAGCCGCGCCTACTCGTACTTGCTCATGCAGAACGTCCGGTCCGTGGCCCTGGAACCGGCACTGATCATCACGAGGTCCTAGCATGTCCGAACCACTCGACCCGACGATCGAACCCAGAAAGCCAAAGCCCTTCGAGTCGATGGGCGTGTTCGGCACTGCCATCTACGGCGGGTACATCGTCGAGTCGGAGAAGGATGCGCGGCTCTCGGGCCTGGAGAAGTACCGCACCTACAGCAACATCTTGGCGAACACCGCCATCGTTGCTGCCGGTGTCCGCTACTTCCTCAACCTCGTGGGCAAGGCCAACTGGCGCGTCGAGCCCGCGGACTCCAGCGAGCAGGCGGAGGTCATCTCGGAGACGATCGCGGACATCATGACCGACATGGTCACGCCATGGCACCGGGTCATCCGGCGTGCGGCGATGTACCGCTTCTACGGCTTCAGCCTGCAAGAGTGGACGGCGAAGCGGCGCGGCGACGGGGCGATCGGCATGTACGACATCGCGCCGCGTCCGCAGAAGACCATCGAGCGGTGGGACGTGACGGACATCGGCGAGGTACGCGGCGTGGTCCAGCGCATCCCGCAGACGATGCAGGAGGTCTACCTCCCGCGTCCAAAGCTCATCTACCTCGTCGATGATAGCCTCGACGACAGCCCGCAGGGGCTTGGTCTGTTCCGGCACATCGCGCCGAAGGCCGAGGTGCTGTCGAGCTACGAGCTGCTCGAAGGATGGGGCTTCGAGCGCGATCTGCGCGGCACGCCGATCGGTCGCGGTCCGCTGTCGGAAATGTCGCAGATGCTGAACGCGGGCACGCTGACCGCGGAGCAAGTCAGCACGCTGCGTACACCGATCGAGCAGTTCGTCAAGAACTCACTGAAGGGCAAGGACACTGGGCTCGTGCTCGACAGCGCGGTGTACCGCGGCACGGGCGAGTCGCAGACGCCGAGTCAGACGCCGCAGTGGAACGTCGAGCTGCTGCAAGGCAGCACGAACAGCCAGCCGGACATGGCGCGTGCGATCGAGCGGTTGAACCGCGAGATGGCGCGCATCCTGGGCGTCGAGCACTTGCTGCTGGGCGCGGACAGCTCGGGCAGCTTCGCGCTGTCGAAGGACAAGACGCAGTCCTTCGGCATGATCGTCACGAGCACGCTTCAGGAGATCAAGGAGTCGTTCGAGGCGGACTTCCTCGCGCCGTTGTTCGACCTGAACGGCTGGGACATGAGCCTGTGGCCCACGCTGAAGGTGGAGCAGATTCAGTTCCGCGACATAGAGCAGATCACGGGCGCGCTGCTGGACATGGCGCAGTCGGGTGCGGCGATCGCGCCGGACGACCCGGCGGTGAACGAGGTGCGCGACATGCTGGGCCTGTCCTCGGTGCCCGAGGTCGAGGCCACGGACACGATGGTCGCAGAAGGCGACGAGCCCGTGGGCGAGGACCTCGCGCCGGAAGACGAGGACGCGGAGGTCGAGCCCTCCGAGAGCCTGACCGCCGACGTGTCCGAGCATCCGCTGGCGAAGGCAAAGAGCTATCAGCCGCCCGCAGGGGCGAAGGGCAACGCCGCGAAGGTGCTGCGCTGGAAGCGTCTCTACGGCAGTGCGGTGAAGGGCATGACCCCGGTGGGCTGGGCGCGTGCGCGTCAGCTCGCGTCGGGTCGCCCTGTTGGCCGCGACACCGTGAGCCGCATGGCGCAGTTCAACCGCCACCGCAAGAATGCGGTGGTGGACCCCAAGTTCAAGACCGAGCCGTGGCGCGATGCGGGCTACGTCGCTTGGCTGGGCTGGGGTGGCGATACCGGAGTCAACTGGGCTATCCGCAACATGCAGGCCGAAAAGAACTAACCTCAACGGAACAAGGATCAAACCATGGCAGCAGGAAACTGGACCTTCCCGAACGGTGCGCGCACCCGGCTTCTGAACGGCACGTTCGACATCGACACGGACACCTGGAACATGGCTCTGTTCACCTCGTCGTCCAACCTGGGCGCGAGCACAACCACCTACGCGGGCGTGACAGACGAGGTCTCCAACGCCAACGGCTACAGCACGGGTGGCGAGTCGATCGCGCTCACTCTGAGCGGCACGACCACGGTCACGGTGGACATCAGCACGGACCCGGTGTGGACGGCGAGCGGTGGCTCGATCTCGGCGCGGTTCGCTGCCATCTACGAGGTCGGCGGCGACGTGCTGTGCTACTGCCTGCTCGACAACACGCCCGCCGACGTGACCGCTACGGACGGCAACACGCTGACCGTGGCTGCGAACGCTTCCGGTGTCTTCACCCTGAGCTGATCCCCATGGGCACCGTCACCACCGTCACGATCAGCGGCAGCACCTACTACACCTACGCTCTCTCGGCGGGTGCAGCGGTCACCGACGCCACGACGTGGCACGCGGGCCGACTTGGTAACGGATCGACGGCGTGGGGGACGGCAACCGCGGACAACCGTGCAAAGGCCCTCGTCAGTGCGAGCGAGTGGATTGACCGCGCCGTGGGCAACCTGTTCAGCGGCGAACAGACCAGCACTTCGCAGCCGCTGGAGTGGCCGCGAGACGAGGCGACGAACAACGGCGTTGCGGTGCCCGACGACAGCACGCCGGACGACATCGCATATGCCACGTTCTGGCTTGCTGGGCAACTGCTCGTAGATGCGAACCTCGCGTCGGGCACCGGCACGGGCAGCAACGTGAAGGAAGCGAAGGCGGGCAGCGCGCTCGTTCGCTTCTTCTCGTCCACGATCGGCACGACGCAGGACACGCGCCTGCCGATCACGGCGATGGACTTCCTGCGTCCGTTCTTCGGTGGCAGCGGCACGATGTACGCCGCTGGCGTCGCCAGCGGCGTAACTTCAGCCTCTGCGTTCAATGCGAGCAACTTCACCCGTTCGGAAGGAGTGGCGTGAACGAGGTGCTGCGCGTCACGGTAAGCCAGGACGAAGGAGGCTTGGGCCATGTCCGCATCTACGCCGTCGATAGCTACAAGGCACTGACCGAAGTCACCAATCAGTACAACATCGTCGCGGTTCACTACGAAGCCGAGGGCTCCCTCGGCTTCGCCGTTCTCAAGAAGAAGAGCCTCCTTGAACCAACGCCATGACCAACACTCAATCCAGGCGGGACTACTAGAGAGCCATGGGCAATCCGCTGTTCAGTGTCAACATCAGTGGACTCATCAAGGAGTACATCGGGCCCGGTGTGCTTGATGCGACTCTGACGAAGTCCACTCCTGGCAGCCGGACGGCAGGGCAGCTCACGGGTGGTCGCAATCCCACGACCGCAACCTACGCCTGCAAGGGGTTCATCGACGAGCAGGCGCGGCAAGACTTCGACGGCACGCTGACCTTGGATGGTCAGGTGGTGATCGTCTTGATCGGCGACACGATCGACGGCGGCAGCACAAAAGCCGAAGTTGGTGATCGCATCACGATCGAAGGCGTGACGTACATGATCGACAAGCTCGATCGGGACCCGGCTGCCGCCACCTATACCTGTCTGAGCACGCCCCAATGAGCAGCAGAAGCACGCAGATCATCGGTGGTCCCGACCGCGAACACGCCTTCGTCGATACCGCGACGAACGCGCTGCTCGTCAAGGTCATCAACCCCAGTGGCCCCGGCAGCAACGTCAACATCGCAGAGGTTGGTGGCACGGCGATCGGATCAACCGTACCAGTCAGTGGCACGGTCGAGATCAACGAGCCGGTGTCGGTGGACGACAACGGCGGGAGCCTGACGGTAGACGGCACGGTCGCTGTGTCCTCCGTGGGCGGGACGGTCGAGATCATCGACGGTGGTGGCAGCATCACCGTCGATGGTACTGTTGCTGTTTCCTCGGTTGGCGGCACCGTCACTGTGGGCGATGGTGGCGGCTCGCTGACCGTGGACGGCACCGTTGCTGCGACGCAGTCAGGTAACTGGACGGTGTCGGTCAACGAGCCTGTCTCGGTGGACGACAACGGCGGGAGTCTGACGGTAGACGGCACGGTCGCTGTGTCCTCCGTGGGCGGGACGGTCACCGTGGGCGATGGTGGCGGCTCGCTCACGGTGGACGGCACGGTCGCAACGACGCAGTCGGGTTCGTGGACCGTCTCGGTCAACGAGCCGGTGAGCGTCGATGACAACGGCGGCAGCCTCACGGTCGATGGCACGGTCGCCGCGACGCAGTCCGGCTCATGGACAGCGACTGCGGTTCAAACCACGCACGATAACCTCAACGCCAACGCCAACATCCAGGTCGGCGACGCTGACGTGGGCAACGGCAACCCGGTTCCGGTTAGCGATGCCGGTGGCAGCTTGACGGTGGATGGCACGGTCGCAGCGACGCAGTCGGGTTCGTGGACCGTCTCGGTCAACGAGCCGGTGAGCGTCGATGACAACGGCGGCAGCCTCACGGTCGATGGCACGGTCGCCGCGACGCAGTCCGGCTCATGGACAGTGACTGCGGTTCAAACCACGCACGACAACCTCAACGCCAACGCCAACATCCAGGTTGGCAATACTGACGTGGGCAACGCCAACCCGGTTCCGGTTAGCGATGCCGGTGGCAGCTTGACGGTGGACGGCACGGTCGTCGTTTCTTCCGTGAACGGGACGGTCACCCTATCTGACTCAAGTTCCACGCAAGTCTCATCCGTCATCCCAGGAACAAGTAACACCGAACTCGGTAAGGCGTGGGACCAGCTCTTCGATAGGGTGGACGTTGGCGTCCCCGCCTATGGTGTGGTGGACACCACGGGGTACACGATCGCGAACGAGGGCAACTACATGAATCTGCGGCTGGACGCTGCGGGTCGTCTGTACACCTACGTCGATGGAGGAGTCGTCCCCGGCACTGGGGCAACCAACCTCGGCAAGGCCGAGGACACCGCACATACCAGCGGTTCAACCGGCGTGATGACGCTCGCCGTCCGCAACGACTCGATGACGGTGTTCGCCGGGCCGACCGGCGACTACATCCCGTTGAGCACCGACGCCGCGGGTCGCCTTCAGATCATCAAGTCGGGCGGCAAAGCCACCTACCGCGCAGCGACTACGAACAATGTGGCTGCTGCTGCTGGCAGCGCGATCTTCTTCGTACTTTCGGGTTCTTCCACGAAGACGATAACGATTCAGCGAATCGTCGTCACTTGCCCGACGCTGACAGCCGCTGCGTACCACTCCATTGTCTTGGAGAAGTTTTCAACCGCCCCGACCGGAGGCAGCGCGACGACGTTGACCAAGACGCCGCTCGACTCGTCGAGTGCGGCTTCGACGGCCAACCTGTGTCAGGTCTACACGGCGGCTCCGACCGAGGGCACCCTGGTCGGCACCCTCGGGTGCCAGCGGTTCTTGGCACTGACCGCGACCGACCTCATCGTGCCGGGTGACCCTATCACCTGGGACTTCCGAAACGGCTTCGGAGAGGGCAGCGGTATCGTCCTTCGCAGCACGGCAGAGAACATCGGCCTCGCCTTCGGCGCAGCTCCGGCGTCTGCCGTTACCCTGGGTGTCGAAGTCGAGTGGATCGAGGAGTAACCCATGGCTACCCAGTTCGAGAACAAGGTCCAGGTCGTCAAGGTCGATTCTAACCTTGGATTGGTCTTTGGATTCGCTATTGTTTCAACCTCTGGCGGTGAACCGTACTACGATGTACAGGGTGATCACATTCCAGAGGCTGTGATGCTGAAAGCGGCTATGGAGTTCATGGAGAACAGTCGGATCGCCAAGGAGATGCACCAGGGACAGCCCAAGGGCAGCGTCGTCTTCGCGTTCCCGCTGACCACGGACATCGCCAAGTCGCTGGGCATCACCACCGAACGCACAGGGCTTCTGATTGCCATGAAGCCCACCGCTGCTGTCCTGGAGAAGTTCCGCGACGGCACCTACACCGGCTTCAGCATCGGCGGGGCCTACGGCGAGATGGAGGAGGTCAAGTGATCCGCAACGGTAAGGTCGTCAAGACCGTCATGAACAGCTTCCGCATGGACGAGATTAGTGCCGTGGATCGCCCTGCCCAGCAGGAGGCCAAGGCCACGATCATGAAGCGGGACTCCGGTGAGCTGGAGAAGGCCAACTACGCGATGGCGATTACCACCATGACGGGTGGGCACAGTCACCTCGTGACCCTCGGTGGCGGCGACTACCTCCGGCGAGCTGGCGATACCAGTGTTGTCGATGGTCACTGCCACCCCTGGATCATGAACGAGGCTGGCGACGTGATCGTCGGCCACGCGATGGGCCACAACCACGGCATCGAAGTCATCAGCAAGACCATGGACGATACCACCAAGCGTGAGTTCAGCCCTGCCGAGCGCGAGTCCGCTGCCGAAGGCGGCGCGGCCATGCCGGATGGCTCGTACCCCATCGAGACGGTCGAGGACCTCAAGAACGCGATCAGTGCATTCGGTCGCGCCAAGAACCCCGAAGCCGTCGCTCGTCACATCCAGCGTCGCGCTCGTGCGCTCGACGCGACCAACCTTCTTCCCGACAGCGGCGCGCTCGCGGACCCGTTGGGTAAGAACATTTCCGCGAGCAACACTGAAACCACCGATGATCTCGGTCGGGTTGAGGACAACAGCATGACTCAGCAGGCCACACAGACCGCCGACATCGCGGCGGTCGAGAAGAAGTTCCAGGAGCAGCTCGACACGCTCACCAAGCGTGCGGAGCGCGCCGAAGCCCTCGTCGCCATGACGGAGGCTCACCGCACGTTCGTCAAGTCGCTCACCGTGGCGACCGAAGCGGACGCCTTCATCGCTGCCAGCGAGGTCGAGCGCGACCAGCAGGTTGCCAAGGCCCAGGACGCGAACGCCGTCGTCTACAAGGCGATGGACGGCAGCGTCTTCCGCAAGAGCGACGACCCGCGTCTCGCCACCATGGCGCGCGAGATGGACGAGGAGAAGAAGAAGCGCATGAAGATGGAGGCCGAGGCGTACAAGACCGACCTGGAGAAGCGTGCGTCGGAGCTGACGCACATCCCCGGTGACCTGAACGTCCGCGTCTCGCTGCTGAAGGGCATCGACACGCTGCCCGCCGAAGAGAAGACGGCGGCGGTCGCTGCGCTGAAGGCGCAGAACGAGAAGCTCGGCAAGGCTTACGCCACGCTGGGCACCACGTTCGCTCCGTCCACGGACGATACTCTCGATCCGCTCGACGCTCTCGCCAGCGAGATTGCCAAGCGGGACGGCACCACCTTCGAGAAGGCGTACACCAGGGCTCTCAGCACGGCGGAGGGCCAGAAGCTCTACAACCGCCACGTTGAGAAGCGCATGGGCAACCCGGTCTGATCCAACCACACACCACAGAGACACACAATGGCTACCTACCAAGGCGTCGAAACAGTGAGCCGAACCGCTGGTTCGGCGATCACCATCTATCGCTTCGTCGCGTTCTCGACGAGCGACTCCAAGTATGACCACGTTGGCACGGCGCAGGCGCGCATGGACGGCATCTCGGCTGAAGGCGTCGCCGCGGACGGCGATGCGTTCCCGATGGTCATCCCGAACGGCGCGATCTGCAAGGTCCAGGCCGGTGCCGCGGTCGCTGTCGGCGCGTCGATCGGCAGCGACAACACGGGCCGCGCGATCACTGCTGTCAGCGGCGTTGGCAACTTCACCGCGGGCATCGCTCTGACCGCCGCCGCTGCGGCGGGCGAGATCATCGAGATCCAGTTCATCCAGGACCGCGATCAAGCGTGATCCAACATAGCGGGCGGCTAGACGCCGCCCGCTGCAACCAACCACACACACAACTCAAGAGACACTCAGATGCCGTACATCCAACCGTCGCGGAGCGATGTCCACGTTGATCGCCCGCTCACCAACATCTCGATCGCGTTCATGCAGAACGCGAACAACTTCATCGCGGATCGCGTGTTCCCGGTGATCCCGGTCGCCAAGCAGAGCGACAAGTACTTCACCTACGATCGCGGCATGTTCAACCGCGACGAGATGAAGCTCCGCGCTCCGGGTGCGGAGTCCGCGGGCGCAACCTACACGCTGACAACCGCCAGCTACTCGGCGGACGTGTGGGCCCTGCACAAGGACGTGGGGGATCAGATCCGCGCGAACGCTGACACCCCGCTCCAGCTCGACCGCGAGGCCACGGAGTTCCTGACGGTCAAGGCTCTGATCCGCAAGGAGAAGAACTGGGCCAGCAACTACTTCGCGACCGGCATCTGGACGACCGAACGCACTGGTGTTAGTGGCAGTCCCAGCGGCACGGAGTTCCAGCGTTGGGACGAGGCTGCCTCGACCCCGATCGAGGACGTTCGCGAGGGTGCGCGCACGATTCACGGTATGACGGGCTTCCGCCCGAACAAGATGGTCATCGGTCGCGCGGTCTACGACGCGCTCCTCGACCACCCGGACATCGTCGGTCGCATCGACCGCGGCCAGACCACGGGCACGGCGATCGTCATGCGCCAGAACCTCGCGGCTCTGTTCGAGATGGACGAGATCCTGGTCATGGACGCGATCGAGAACACCGCGATCGAGGGCGCGGCCAACGCGCACTCGTTCATCGGCAGCACGAATGCCCTCCTGGCCTACTCCGCTCCGTCGCCGGGCATCATGGTCCCCTCGGCTGGCTACACGTTCTCGTGGACGGGCTTGCTGGGTGCGGGTGCCCTGGGCACGCGCATCAAGCGTATGCGTATGGAGCACCTGGAGTCGGATCGCGTCGAGATCGAGATGAGCTTCGACCAGAAGCTCGTCGCCGCTGACCTCGGTGCGTTCTTCTTGACCTGCGTCTCGTGATGAGAGCTGACCCCCACCCCTGACGGGGTGGGGGTCCCACAAGGAACCTCATGAGAATCGTCCGCCACTGGAAAGATGTCTTCGATCCGACGAGTGACTTCGTGTTCATCAAGCGCATGAAGCTCGGACTCCCCGGCCACGAAGTCGTGCAGGCTGGTGACGCTGTCACCGGGGCGATGAAGCACGCACTGGGCCGGGAGAGGCTCAAGATCTGGTGGACTGCTCGCGTCATCGGCACGCGGGAGTACGCCATCGGCATCGGCATCAACCCTTCGGCACCGGACCTGAAGATCCGCCCCACGGGGCGCGGTTGGTTCGAGGTAGCGATGGCGGATGGCACCGTTCGGAAGGTCCGCGGTCGTGAGAGCGCGGAGCAACTGCTGCACACCTGATGGTACGTTCCAGTTCAATCACCGTCGTCATCAAAGACCTCAACAGGCTGTTGGGTGTCGTGATGTCGAGCGTCGCCACGAACGTGACGATGCGGCTGCGAGAGCAACCACCCGGCACGGCGTTCGGCACGCCGGTAGATACCGGCTGGGCAAGCAGCAACTGGCTGCCCACGCTCGACAGGCAAGTCACTGCTCCGACCGGCTCGAAGAAAGCGGTCTCGACGGCGGAGTCGGACCAGGGCTTGGCAGCTCTGAAGAGCTTCAAGTATCGGCCCGATGCGGTGATCTACGTCACGAACAACGTGCCGTACATCACGGAGCTGAACCAGGGCTACAGCAGGCAACAGCCTCGCGGGTTTGTGCAGCGAGCCATCACGCAAGCGATGACCACCGATCTGATCGGGGAGCTGCGTCGCTATGCCTAGCCTCGTCGATGCCCGCGAGACCATCTACCAGCGGTGGGACACGCAGTGGGGTGCCACGACGCCATACGTCTTCGCAAACGAAGTCTGCGACCCGCCCGTCAACACGGCGTGGGTGAGCTTCGCTGTCGTCCACACGGCGTCCACCCTCGAAGCGATCGGTGGGAGTGGGTACGGCGGCATGAACCTGTTTCAGCGGCAGGGGCTCTGCAACATGCGGATCTATGTGCCACAGGACCAGGGCATCCGGGCAGCAGACACGCTTGCCCAGCAAGCACGCGGCATCTGGGAAGGCGTGACGCTGGCGAGCAACGCGATCAGATTCACCAACGTGGACATCCGCGAGATCGGGCCAGCCGATAGCTGGTTCGTGATCGAAGTGGACGCCACTTTCCAATACGACGAGAGAAAGTAACCACCATGGCACGGGTCAACACCAACAACACTTCTCTTCGGTACGCGATCGAGTCCTCGACGGGCGTGTTGCCA
>Ga0194132_10009661_pt1 | contig 13155 bp, 17 predicted proteins | sample TA2KigOf80mmetaG_FD_148612 | JGI IMG/M metagenome (GOLD analysis project Ga0194132, IMG submission 148612) | Freshwater microbial communities from Lake Tanganyika, Tanzania - TA2015054 Kigoma Offshore 80m | ecosystem: Environmental > Aquatic > Freshwater > Lake | place: Tanzania: Lake... | reverse complement strand
TAATATATAATTTAATAGTATTTAAATTATCTGACAAATAATCAAAATAAATAAAAAATTTAGTAAATTATATTTAAATTATTAAATTAACATATTTTTAATTTTTATTTCTTGCTGAAACGTTAAATGTTTTAAATTGATTAATTTTAAGTATAAATTTTTATAATGTTTAATAATACATAAAATTTATAATTTATGGTAATTTTGAAAATATTCAAAAATATTTATAAAATATATAACAGATATTTATTAATTATTTCATAATAATAAATAAAATTTAAGATTCATATTATTTGACATAATGTCGAGTTTCAATTACTTGCAAGTTAAATAGCGAGGAGTCTATTCAGAAGTCCTTAATCCTGATAATTTGAATTTATCAACAAATAATGTATTATAATATTTCAAATATTTAAAGGAATCAATAATGTAAGGATAATATAAATCGATATAAGTCTTTTAGAAATAAAATTAGCCAAAAGCTTCAAGATTAAGATCTAAGACATCTCAGGTGCCTCAACAACCACCATAAGGTGATAAAAATGGAGACAAAGTTGAACAACCTACAAAAAATGAAGTCAAAGTTGAACCATCAACAAAAATTATATAAAATTTAAACATTCGTAAAATAAATTTAAATCGTCCTATCACTGGTATGAATGTTATAAAAGAAAATAAAGATGAAGATGCAACGATAGATCCAAAAGTTCTTGAACCATTCGAACCTATTCCTGGTAGAGTTCCTAGAAAAGTAGCTATTGATAGGAAGAAAAAAGAATATTTTTCTTTTAATTTAGAGTAATTACTTAAGTACGAAAACATAGACTTCAATAAATAAGATCCTAAATTATAATGGCTTCCATTAGAAATTTTTGATGATACAACATATGATGATTATTTTAATGAGGAATGGATAGCAAAATAAATCGATGAGGAAGGAAAGAAGAAGAAAATCTATGCTAAAGGTCTGTTCAAAGATCCATCTTCTGGATTATATTCCTTTAGAAATATTTAAATATTATCTTACAATAAATAAAATGATCTATTCTACGGAAGATGGAGAGACACCTAATAGGAAGTTAAGATTCATCGTATATATTTCTGCTTCGATGCGGAAGATCCTCGTAAATATGTAAAAAGAATTTTAAATGCATTCAATTAAAGGATTTATGCAGATTCATTGATTAGATATAATTTTTATATTGATAATATGCCATAACAAGATCTAAGCGAACTAGACACCGAGTAGAAAAAGAGATTAGATCATTTGGCCAAAACTAAAAATCTTGATGGCGCAGAGACCACTCCATTGATAATTGAAATAAACAATGATTATGCTAGAACGATGAATAAGATAATTTTTGACAAGTATTTAGAAGATAATAGCCATATATAAGATGAAATTTATCCAAAAATAAGATTACCACAGAAAAAATCCTAAGACATTACTCCTTATTATGGGATGATGCCTTTAGAAAGATAAAAAGGAGTTAAATTGATATGGTTGGAAAATTATACAGGAAAACCAAATGATAAAATTCACTGGGAAGAACCCAAAGATTTTACAGAAACTTTTAAAGATTTTTGTTTTAGCAGTTTGTATATCAAAGAGGAAGTTATAAGTGCCCTGCAAGAAATTAGAGTCGAATGCAATAAAGTCTTTTCAATGGAGATTTTTTCAAATTAATTCAATTAAGGGATTGTCCTAGAGGAGTTTAAGCATATTTAAGAGTCATCAATCGCCTCTATTATTTACTATTTGAGAGGGAATTGGATAACTGAACTTACTAAAATAATTAAAAACAATTTTAATGGAGTTGGAAAAGGATGGTTCAATATGAAAGAAACCTCTAAAATTACATATGATTTCGGAAAACTTAAAAGATTTTTGACTGTTGTTAGATTAATGATGCAAGATACTGTTCTATCTCTTGTTTAGCGTTGTTATAAAAGCCTAGAGCAAGTTATTATATCATACATTCCAAAAAAAGTTAATATCACCGATCCATCTAATAGCCATAATATATATGATGAATGGCAAATAAAGGAAGGAATCAGTCCACCCCCTCTATTTTCAATTGAATTACTAAAGACTAATAATGATTCAGACTTTATATACAGTGTTAAACCTGAAAATTTTGTTAAAATGATTATTTAAAATTTTGAAAAAGGTCTTGATGAAATAGCGAAAATTCCAGATTTGGAACCCAAGATATTAAGTGATCTATATAAATCCATAAAAAGTGAAACATATATAAGAGCACCGATGAAACCTAGAGAAAAACCGATAGACCCAGATCCAGAAGAAAGACCAAGAAAGTATCCCGATGAAAATAAATGGATATGGGACTTGATAGAGAATTTAAAAGATAAACTTACTTAGGGTTTATAACCTTTACAAGATTATATGGATAAATTTTAAGTTTTCATAGAAGTTTTATAATTGGATCCAAATTAATATATTGAATAAATTTAAAGGGAACCAATTCCTTGGGATGTGGACTAGCTTTAAGAGGAAATATTAAAAATACGAAAAAAAGAGGAGAAGCTTAAAAAGAGCATACCTAATGGCTTATAAGTTAGTTATTTCCAAATTTAAACTTAAGAAATATCAGCTTATTTATGTGAAAAATACGACAGTTTACATAAAAGTCTTGTAGATATGATAGCCAAAAATGCTAGAGCTTAAGTCGGTGCCATATTTTGTTAATTTTAAGTTATCAAGAATAGAATAAGAGAAGTTCCTAATAACATTGAGAAGCTTGCGGAAATGTAAGAATATATGAATGGTCTTCCAAACGAACTAGAAAAAATAAAAATTGAAATGAATAAATGCTTTGATGTATATAAAATTTTAGAAGGGTTCAATTTTAGATTTTCAAAGGACGATTTAGATAAAAAATGGATTGTTTTTGGAGGAATAAAAGATACACTAGAATTAGTCAAATAAAGAGAAAAACAACTAGGCAAAGATCAAGTTGCTTTCTAAGAGCAAATGAAAGAATAGTAAGCTGATCTTAAAGATCGAATCGAGAATCTTGCTTAAACAATATCCACTTTCTCGGATTTTGACAATATCGCGAACAGTGAGGTAGTAGCCACAACAGCTCTTGATGTCAATAAAAGTTTACAATAATTTGCTGAGGAGGCTAAGAAATTTAATTATCGGGAAAATCTATGCGGAATTGAAGTCACTAATTATGAAAAGATTGCATAAATAACAAAAGATTTTTAACCTTACAGTAATCTTTGGCTGACAGTTGATAAATGGGTTAAATATAGAAAAATTTGGCATAAAGATGATTTTAATACTGTTAATGCTGTTTTAGCTGAAAGATTTGTTGAGGATTCAAGCAGACTACTTAATGGGATTTGTAGATTTTTTAGGGAAAGAAATATTATTCCAATATATAATATCTCAGCTTAAGTTAAAAAAGAATTAGATGAATTTAAGCCTAAAGTTCCATTATTGGTTGCTCTTAGAAAACCTGGTATGATGTAACGACATTGGGATTAAATTGCATCCAAGGTAGGATTTGAAATAAAATACTAAGTAGATGGCTTTAATTTTTAGAAGATTTTAGATTTGGGATTGATGAAAAATGTAGATGATATTGTAGAGGTAGGGGAACGTGCCTCTAAAGAGTATTAGATTGAAACTATGCTAACTGATATGGAGAATAAGTGGCAAGTAATTAATTTTCAAATCATGGTGTATAAAAATAGTCATATCATTAGAGGATATGACGAAATATAGATAATATTAGATGAAAATATAGTTAATACATAAGCTATGTAATTTTCTCCATTCAAAAAACCATTTGAAGAAAAAATAATAGAATGGAACAATACTCTTAAAACTATGTCTGATGTTCTTGAGGAATGGGCTAAATGTTAAGGGTAGTGGATGTATTTGTAACCAATTTTTGACAGTGCAGACATAGCAAAATAATTACCAGCTGAGACTAAAAAATTTAAAACTGTAGATTCTACTTGGAAACATACTATGATTACAGCTAATACATTACACAATGTATTAAATGTCTGTATATAAGATGGATTGCTTGAAAGATTATAGGAGGCAAATAAGAATCTAGAAATTATTTAAAAAGAGCTTAATAATTATTTAGAGAAAAAACGTGAAAAATTCGCTCGTTTTTATTTTTTATCAAATGATGATTTACTTGAAATTTTATCTTAGACTAAAGAACCAACAGCAGTTTAGCCTCATTTAAAAAAAGTTTTTGAAAATATGGATGAGATTGAATTCAAACCAGACAAAAAAATTGTTGCTATGTTTTCAGCTGAGAAAGAAAAAGTCAATTTTGCATCTCATGTTGATCCTGTTAAAAAGAACGTAGAAGATTGGATGGGAGAAGTAGAAACCATGATGCAACTTTCTATTAGACATGCTCTTTTTCATGCGGTTAAAGAATACACCGCTACACCAAGAACTAAATGGGTCATGAATCATCCTGGTTAATGTGTTTTAAATGGAAGTTAGATGACATGGACATCAGAAGTTGAAGAATGTTTTTTAAAGGGTTCGAAAGAAGTCAAAAGTTATTTCCAAAAGTAAACAGTTCAGATGGAGGGCCTTGTTTAGTTAGTAAGATAGCGCCTAACTAAACAGCAAAAAACCACCATTAATGCACTTATTGTTATAGATGTCCATGCCAAGGATATTGTCGAGAAGTTAGTGGCTGAACACGTTAAAGATGTAGCAGCTTTTGAATGGATTAGTTAATTAAGATACTATTAGGAAAATGATGACAAAAATGAATTATAATGCTTTGTTAAATGCATGCAGACTAGATTTCCTTATGGTTATGAGTATTTAGGAAATACATTAAGATTGGTAATTACACCTCTCACAGACAGATGTTATATAACATTGATGGGAGCATTAAATCTCAATTTAGGAGGAGCTCCTGCAGGACCAGCAGGTACAGGAAAAACTGAATCTGTAAAAGATATGGCGAAAGCTCTAGCAAAATAGTGCGTGGTATTCAATTGCTCTGATTCAATGGATTATATCATGGTTGGAAAATTTTTTAAAGGACTTGCTTGTGCAGGTGCCTGGTGTTGTTTTGATGAGTTTAATAGGATAAACGTTGAAGTTTTATCAGTTATCGCCTAGTAATTATTAATTTTGTTTGGAGAAAAAGCTAAAGGTTCTCCTTAAATCGAATTTGAAGGCTCAACTATAAAAATAAGGCCAACTTTTTGTGTATTTATTACTATGAACCCAGGATATGCAGGTAGAACTGAACTTCCCGATAATCTTAAGGCTTTATTCAGGCCTGTTGCGATGATGGTTCCTGATTATGCATTAATTGGAGAAATTTTGCTTTATTCTTTTGGATTTTCAGCGGGTAGAGCGCTTGCTAAAAAGATGGTTGCTACTTTCTAGTTATCATCTGAGCAATTATCTTCATAAGATCACTATGATTATGGTATGAGGGCTGTGCGTTCAGTTATTAATGCTGCTGGTTTATTAAAAGCTCAAGATCCAGATATGGAAGAGGAATAATTACTATTACGAGCTCTCCGTGATGTGAATGTTCCTAAATTTTTAAAAGATGATCTACCGTTATTTGAAAATATTATAGATGACCTTTTCCCTGGTACATAGAGACCCGAAATTAACTACGGTAAATTATTACGTTAAGTAAATGTGTAATGCAAGTCTAAAAATCTTTAGCCAACTGAGACTTTTATTACTAAAGTTATATAATTATATGATACTATTCAAGTAAGGCATGGTCTTATGCTCGTTGGTCCAACTGGTGGTGGTAAAACAAAGAATTATTAAGTTTTATAGAGTGCTATGTCTGATTTAGTGAATGATGGGCAATCAAAAGTCAATGTTCACATATTAAATCCAAAATCAATTACAATGGGTTAGCTTTATGGATAGTTTAATGAATAAACACATGAATGGACTGATGGAGTAATAGCATTCCGAGTAAGAGAATGTTGTAGAGATTAATCAAATGAAAAACATTGGGTCATTTGTGATGGACCAGTCGATGCATTATGGATTGAATCAATGAATACTGTACTTGATGATAATAAAAAATTATGCCTTAATTCTGGTCAGATATTGACTTTATCTTCTTAAATGACCATGATGTTTGAAGTAGAAGACTTAACAGTGGCAAGTCCTGCAACAGTAAGTAGATGTGGAATGATTTATATGGAGCCTGAAAGTTTAGGTATATAGGTACTCATTGATAGTTGGATTTCTGCCTTACCAACAAATATTGCTGTTTATAAGAATATAAAAACTAGAGTTACATAATTATTCAACTTACTTATGAAAGATTCTTTAGATTACTTGAAAAAATTTTTAAAAGAACCCATACCATCTATGAATAATAGTCTTGTGTAATCACTCCAAAAAATTTTTGATTGTTATTTGATTGATTTTACAGAAACCGAACTTAAAAAGGTATAAGCTGAAGAATTATAGGTTTTAGAAGATGTTATAGATCCATTGTTTGTATTTTGTTTAATATGGTCAGTAGGATGCACTACTGACGAGGATGGAAGACTAAAATTTTCGTAATGGCTCAAAGCGAAAGTTTTTAATTTGTGTATTAATGTTAAATGGCCTGATGAATTTGTAGATATTTATGATTATGAATTCAAAATAGAAAATAAATCATTCATTCATTGGAATGAGAGAAACAAGAAATTTTAGCCAGACTCTTCATTAGGCTATCACGAAATGATGATTCCTACAGCTGACTCTACAAGAAATTTATTTTTTTTAAAGTTATTTATGTAAAACTCTAGACACACTCTAACACCAGGTCCTACTGGTACAGGAAAGACTTAGAATATATTTTAATTAATAACATAGGAATTAGGAGATAATTTCTAGTATATAAATTTAACTTTCAGTGCATAGACTAGTTCTAATTAAACTCAGGATACAATCGATAGCAAACTTGATAAGCGAAGAAAAGGTGTATATGGCCCACCGATAGGAAAGAAATGTATAATTTTTGTTGATGATTTAAACATGCCTAAAAAAGAAGTTTTTGGTGCTCAACCTCCTATAGAACTTTTAAGACAATATTTAGACCATAAAGGATGGTATAATCGAAGAGATTTGTCATTTATGAAGATGGAAGATATAATAATATTGGCGGCAATGGGACCTCCAGGAGGAGGAAGAACATTTATAACAAATCGAATAATAAGGCATTTTAATATTATAGGATACACTGAATTGAGCGATTAAACAATTAATCTTATATTTACGACTCTTGTTGATAATTTCTTTAAACGTTATGCTGATCCAGTAAAAGAATTAAATAAATCTTTAGTGAATGGTGTCCTATTCATTTATAATTCAGTAAAAAGAGATTTACTACCTACTCCATCAAAATCTCACTATACATTTAATTTGAGAGATATTTGGAAAGTTTTTCAAGGAATTTGCTCTGGAAATCCTAAATACACAGGGGATCCTACTTCTATGATAAAATTATGGTATCATGAGAATATGAGAATATTTTATGATAGACTAACAACTGAAAGCGATAGAACATATTTGGCAAATTTACTATAAAATTAAATTAAATCCTTGTTTGGATTTGAAGTTGAAACTATATTGGATTAAGATAGAATTCTTTTTACCGATGTGATGGGTGGCAGAGAAGCTGATCCAAGATTTTATTAATAAATTACTGATCTAGAAATGTTTATCAATAAGATGGATGCATTTTAAGAAGACTATAATAGTGATTAGACTTTTATTTATGGTGGTCCTAAGAAACCCATGAAATTGGTAATGTTCTTAGATGCGTGTGAACATATATCTAGAATTTCTAGAATAATTCGATAACCTCAAGGAAATGCTCTCTTATTAGGAGTTGGAGGTAGTGGTAGACAATTCTTATCTAGGATGTCAACATTCTTAACAAATTACAAACTTTTTTAAATTGAGGTCATTAAAAACTATAATACAAGATCATGGAGAGATGACCTAAAGAAGGTTTTAATGTATGCAGGAACAGAAAATAAACCTATATCTTTCCTTTTTACAGATACATAGATTATTAGAGAATAAATGATGGAAGATATAAATAATATACTAAATTCAGGAGATGTTATCGGCATTTACTAAGAGAAGGATTATGAAGATATTATTTCTGCGTGTAAAAATGAATGTGTAAAAAGATCAATTTAACCTACAAAGAATAATATTTTTACTTAATATCTTGTAAGAGTTAAAAAAAATATACACATGATAATCGCTATGAGTCCACTTGGAAATATTTTTACTACAAGATTAAGAATGTTCCCTTCTCTTGTTAACTGTTGTACTATAGATTGGTTCACGGAATGGCCAGAAGAGGCCCTTCTTGGAGTTGGCAAAGGATAACTTATTGATTACGAAGAGGAATTAGGCATTATAGGAAAGACTACCTTGATGGTTGAATGTTTTAAAAATATTCATAAATCAGTTGAAAAACTCTCATAAACATTTTTGACTGTATCAAGAAGGTATAATTACGTGACCCCTACATCTTATCTTGAATTATTAACTATGTACCGAGTAATTCTAGCTTAGAAGAAAAAAGAATTTTAATTAAGTGTGTAAAGATTAAAAAATGGACTGGACAAGTTAGAAGATGCAAATAAAAGTGTCGATGAAATGAAGATATTATTAGGAAAAATGGAACCGGAATTAAAAAAGGCATCAGAAGAAACAGAAAAAATGCTTGATAGACTAAAAATTGATAAAGCTGATGCTGATTAAACTTTAAAGATTGTTTCAGTAGAGGAGGCTGAAGCCTCAATATAAGAATAAGAGGCACGAAAATTAGGAGCTGAAGCAGAAGCAGCAGTCTCAGAAGCTAACAATTAGTTAGATATTACACTAAAAGAAGTTTAAAAGTTAAAAAAAGAACATTTAGTAGAGATTAAATCCTTAGGATCTCCTCCAGAAGCAGTTAAAGTTACTTTAGCAGGTGTCGTCATTTTAATGTCTGATAAAATAAAAAAAAATGGAGGAGAGATTATTATGTCTGCCAAAGAAGGTTAGGTAGGAGGAAAAAAGGAAGAAAATTACTTTGAAACTGCTAAAAGATACTTACTCAACGATCCTAGAGAGCTATTAGATATGCTTATGTCATATGATAAAGATAATATCAATCCAAACATAATAAAAACCTTAGAAACAAAATGTTTATCTCGTCCTGAATTTACTTTTGCAGCAGTTGAAAGATGCTCCTTCGCTACAAAATTTTTGTTTATGTGGGTAAAAGCTATGATGGATTATTACAGGGTATTTGTTGAAACCAAACCCCTTAGAGAAAAACTAGTAGCAATGCGTAAGATAGTATAAGAGAAAACAGCAGAACTAAAAATAAAAAAAGAATCACTTGAAAAAATTAATAAGAGAATTTAAGAATTATAAGATTTGTTCAATGAAAAAATGTTGTAAAAAGAACACTTATAAGAAAAGATAACAGAATGTTAAGTAAAATTAGAAAGAGCTGAAAAACTTACAAATGGTTTGTCTGAGGAAAAAGAAAGATGGGCCAACGATATCAAATCTTTAATGGCTAGGGCAGATCTTGTTCCTGCTCATAGTGTAATAGCTGCTGGAATGATATCTTATAGTGGACCTTTTACGTCTTAATATAGATAAAAATTAGAACAAGGATGGGTTGCTAATTTGGCTAAATAAGGTTTACAACATGACCCACGTTGTACAATGAGGGGTTTCCTAGGTGTTCCTGTCAAAATTTAGTCATGGAATATAGCAGGACTTCCTAAAGATGATACTTCTACTGAAAATGGTTTAATAATCGATAATGGAAGGAGATGGCCCTTAATGATAGATCCCTAGAATTAAGCTAATAAATATGTTAAGAACTTAGGAAAAGATCATTAAGAAGGAATCGAAGTCATGAAAATAAATGATCCTAATCTTATGAAATTAATGGAACTCGCTGTTCAATTCGGTAGGTGGGTGCTTTTGGAAAATGTTGGGATAGATATCGATCCTTCATTGGAACCAATCCTCCAACAATAAGTAATTAAACAAGGTTCTTCACTATCCATTACTATTGGAGATAAAACTTAAACATATTCTGATAAATTTAAACTTTATTTGACTACTACTATGTCGAATCCTCACTATCCTCCTGAGACTTTTGTAAAAGTAACAATAATAAACTTCGCTATTACCCCAAGCGGTTTAGAGGAATAGATGCTTGCTCAGATTGTGGCCTTAGAAAATCCTAACTTAGAGTAGAGGAAAATAGAAATCGTCAAGAAAAATGCATAAGATTAGAAATAATTATTAAAAATTGAAGATGATATTCTAAAATCGTTATCAGATACAGGTGATATTGCAGAAATTTTGAAAGATGAATCTCTTATAAATTAATTATAAACATCTAAGAAATTTGCAGCAGAAATCAATCAAAGAGTGAAGGACTCCAAAATAACAGAGGCTTAAATTGACGAAGCTAGAGAGTCCTATCGTTCGGTGGCCTTTAGATCATCAATACTATTCTTCTGCATTGTTGATCTTTCTACAATTGATCCTATGTATTAATATAGTTTGTAATGGTTTACTAATCTATTTATAATGGGTGTTGAAAATTCGTTGGCTAGTAATAACTTAGAAGAAAGACTTAATAACTTAAATGATTACTTCACATATTCCCTATATGAAAATGTATGCAGATCGTTATTTGAAAGACATAAATTATTGTTTAGCTTTATGCTAACTATTGCTATTCTTAAAGGTTCGAATGCAATTGATATGGAATAGTGGAGATATTTTTTAACAGGACCTTAAGGTGAAATTGAAATTAAACCTAATCCAACTAATTGGATATCAGAAAATTCATGGCCTTAGATCTACAGAGAAATTTATGGAATGAATTAATTAAAGTGTTTTGAAGGAATCGAATAGCATTTTATGAATAATCCTATGGAATTCAAAGCAATTTATGATTCTCCTAATGCTCATTAGGAACCCCTTCCTTCTCCTTGGAATGAAAAATTAAATATATTCTAAAAATTGATATTCTTGAAAATGCTTAGATCAGATAAAATTGTTCCAGCTGTTTAGAATTATATCGCTGAAATTATAGGAAAATAATTTATAATAGTCCCTACATTTGATTTGGCTAAATGTTTCAAGGATAGTTCAATTATTACACCTCTAATTTTTGTTTTATCATCTGGTAGTGATCCCGTTGCAGATTTCTTGAGATTTGCTGATGAGTAATAAATGGGTAAAAGAATTGATTCCATTTCTTTAGGACAAGGATAAGGCCCTAAAGCTGAGAAACTAATGAAGGAATCATAATAACGAGGAGGATGGGTGTTATTATAAAATTGTCATTTAGCTTAGTCTTGGATGTTAGAACTTGAAAGATTATGCGAGGAATTAAATGAAAACATGCATAAAGATTTCAGACTTTGGTTAACTAGTATGCCTGCAAACTATTTCCCAGTTACAGTTTTATAAAATAGTATAAAAATGACTTTAGAACCTCCTCAAGGGCTCAGATCAAATCTACTGAGATCATATAAAGCTATAGGTGAATAAGAGCTTAATGAATGCACTAAATCTGATATATTCAAAAAATTATTATTTGGTTTTGCCCTATTTCATGCTATAATTTAAGATAGGAGAAAGTTTGGACCAATAGGATGGAACATTTAATATGAATTTACTAATGAAGACTTCGGAATATGCAGACGACAATTAAAAATGCTCTTAGATGAATATAACGATATTCCATACAAAGTGATTAATTTCTTAGGTGCTGAAATCAATTATGGTGGAAGGGTCACTGATGATAAAGATTTTAGACTCATTAAAACTATATTGAAATTATATATGAATAGGGATTCCTTGAAAGACAATTATAAATATTCTGAATCTGGAATTTATATTTCACCAGCTGTTGGAACTTTAGAGGATTATTTAGAATATATCCAATCTCTTCCATTAAATCCCTCTCCTGAAGCATTCGGTCTCCATGATAATGCTGATATAACTAATGCCTAAAGTGCTACTATGGTAATGTTAACAACTCTTCTTTCAGTTCAACCTAGAGCATCCTCTGGTTCTGGAATGAGTAGAGAAGAAAAAATTGATGAAATCGCAACATTGGTACAATCAAGAACCCCATAAGAATTTGATATGGGAGATATATCCAAGCGATATCCTACCAGTTATGAAGAATCGATGAACACAGTTTTAGTTTAAGAACTGATAAGATACAATAGATTGTTAAAAATAATGCAAATAACATTATTGAATTTAAAAAAGGGATTAAAAGGACTTGTTGTATTAAGTGAGGAGTTGGAAGAAGTGGGAAATAGTTTATATGACAATATGGTACCAAAAAGTTGGGCAGAAAAAGGCTTTCTTTCATTGAAACCATTGTCCTCGTGGACTTAAGACTTATAAGAAAGAATTTAATTCCTGGAGGAATGGATTTAAAATGGCACACCAAATGTCTATTGGATCTCAGGTTTTTAAATTTATAAAAATAATTTTAGGATTTTTCTTCCCTCAGGCATTTATAACAGGAACACTTTAAAATTATGCCAGAAAGACATCAATTGCAATTGATAAACTTTCATTTGAATATGTAGTCTTAGATAGTATGACTTATAGGGATATAAAAGAAAAACCAGAGAGTGGATGCTATGTATATGGGCTATTCTTTGAAGGAGCAAAATGGAATTCTAAAAAACATCATATTGCTTGGCCTGATCCGAAGGAATTATATTCAGATATACCGTTGTTACATTTTGTTCCCTAATGTGATAGAGTAGTACCAACCGAAGGAATCTATAACTGTCCTTTATATAAAGTTGTAACAAGAACAGGAACACTGTCTACTACGGGACATTCTACAAATTTTGTTAGATATATTGAGTTTAGTTCAAATAAACCTGAAGATATATGGATAAGGGCAGGAGTGGCAGCATTCCTTTCTTTAAGATATTGAATAAGTATATTTTATGTTTTATTGCATTAAGTAAAAATTATTAAATTTTTTTAATTAATTATAATTAAATTTATAAATTTAATTTATAAATATAAAATTAAATTTTACATTTTTATTAAAAAAAACAAATAAAATATTTATAAAATAA
>Ga0194132_10009660_pt1 | contig 13155 bp, 15 predicted proteins | sample TA2KigOf80mmetaG_FD_148612 | JGI IMG/M metagenome (GOLD analysis project Ga0194132, IMG submission 148612) | Freshwater microbial communities from Lake Tanganyika, Tanzania - TA2015054 Kigoma Offshore 80m | ecosystem: Environmental > Aquatic > Freshwater > Lake | place: Tanzania: Lake... | reverse complement strand
CATCTGGATCACGTCCTCCCAGGCGATCCTGACGCTCACGCGCCTGCGCGCCGTCGCGTCCTGGAAGGTGTCGGTGGCGATGCTGCTCACGCTCCTGTTCGTGGTCTTCACCTATCTGTTCGCGGCGTTACGCTCAATAAAGGCCACCCACTCAGGCCTCCTATCCCACATTCGGGCCCACTTCCGCCCAAGTAGGGAATGGTTTGTCCGTGCATCAATAGTCTTCAGCAGGTACTCAACATCAGAGACGGTTCCCCATGACGCAGATTCAAATCGACCGCCTGTTCGCTGCATCTGATCCTTCTTTATGTCAACGCGCAGTTGTCGAAAGTTCAACGAGATGAAAAGATCGGCTGAGTAGTCCAACTTTTCTTGGACCCATTTCACATATTCAAGTCGATCTTGATTACGCTCTATTTCCCACGGTTTTTGAATCGAATTCATGTATGTAATCTCACCATGTGCCTCTATAGATATTTAGTAAAAAATGAGTCTCTCCAAGCTTGAAAAACGATAAAAAAAACGTACCAAGTCACTAAAATGGAACGAATTAGTGCTATTTATGTTACACTTATTTCGTAGCTGTTCTGCGTCGTCAGGAGAGGACGTATGACCCGCGTTGTCTGCTATGGATGGTCGGCGACAGCTCAGTCCGACCCGATGAATCAGTTCGCGGCGCTAGCGCAGATCGTGCAGCAACGCGGGTGGACGGTTCTCAAGTGTTTTGAAGAGACGATGGTGCAGTGGGATCAATTGGCTCGACAGGTTCGACCGCAACGCGAGGCGATGATGACGATGGTGCGGACACAACAGATTGAAGTGGTTGCGGTCTGGTCGCTGGACCGATTGTGTCATTCTTTCAAAGACCTGCGGGGCGTGACCAATGCGTTAGCTGCTTATGGCTCTCAGCTGTTTTTGGGGGCCTCACTACTGAAGATAAATCTGGCCGCAGGAACGCTCGGAGCACAGCTGATCGACATCGCGGCAGATTTTGAACGAGTCACTGCAACTCACCGTATGTCGGCGGGACTTCAAAAAGCCGCGGCCCGTGGTGTTCGTCGAGGACGCAAAAATAAGCTGACGGAAAAGCAATTCCAGAAGGTGATGGAGATGAAAAAAAAGGGGCAGTCGTTGCGAGCAATTGCACGAACACTACAAGTGAATCATAACGTCACGGTCACGCACATGACAGTGGCGCGCGTCTTGGCTCGTGCTTCCCCCAAGCCGCAGTTGTAGCATCGCCCCTACTCTCAACGAAAGGACGTGATTGAGAGCAGTACTCACGAGCATTTCGAGAACGTTTTTAGAACAGAAATGTGAGCGTTTTGAGAGGTATTTTGGATATGAGAGTGGGAAGTGAGAGAGGTGAGAAACTTATACAGTTCCCAAAATAATTATACAAGCCTTTTTAAAATACATATTATACTCATTACTTTTCAAAGAGTTACAATGCTCACCAAAAAAGCAATCTGAGCTAGCCCCCCACCTGGCCTGTGGTACTGAGTTCAACAGCTCGTATCCTAACTGGTACATTATACACAACCGATCCGCCTACCGCTACCGCAAGTTGTTACAACTTCGCTGCCGCATTGAGGAACCTTCCCGATCCTCGTAGACTCCTTATCTCTAACGAGCTCTCCGCTGGTTCGATTCGGCACCTCTACCTGGACCTACGAAGGCTGGCAAGGCCAGACCTACAAGAAATCCTACGTCAAGGCAGCATTCGCGTGGGAGTGTTTGGGCGAGTACTGCCAATATCTCTCCAACGGTGAGTCGCTCTTTTGCACGGTGGGAAACGCCTCAACATTCTACCGACCACCGACAGCCGGACAACTACGCCGCTACTTGCAACAAGTCCCTGACACTTTGTGATGTGTTGTACAGTCTAGGAGGACATCACGATTCCTGCCTTTGCGAAACATGTTCGCTACGGGGTTACGGCAGGATAACTGAATCCCCGCTTTCTTGACCCCAACCTGTTCAACAATCTCGTACTGACTCCCTACCGAGAGGCACAATGTTACGCCCCATACCGGCCCTTTCTTGTTCGAATTCCAACAGGATGGCATGCCGCCGTAGAAGTTTTGCGGACGGCTCGATGCCTTTTCAGCCCACTGCCGACGGACTTCCCCTATGCAGTGAAAATCCGAAACCCAGCGTTACTCGACCCTACCTATGGCCAGATCGTAGAGACGCACAGTGTAGCGTATGTCTAAAACTACTGGTCCTAGATACCGCTATTGGCGGAACCGCATCGGCGGATGGAACACTTCACAGCACCGTTCACGGTCTTCCGACTTCTTACCTCCTTACACATGACCTATAAAGCGGTAAAAATACGGGCAGCGCCCTATAACAAGATCGTGGGGGAACTACCGGAAATGAGAAAAGACGCGGTGACCTTGGTGCAGCAAGTCGTGACGGAAAACCGCAAAGCTAATGTGCTGATGAGCAATCGTGCTGAGGGATATGCGCCGTTAACAATTCGAGCATTACCTGCCGCGCTTGGAGCCGTCTAACGAACGATAGAAACTGCTAGAATGGGCTGCAGATGGCCTCGCCATTCGGCTTGGCGCCGTCGATGACGACGCGGCGGCCTTCGACACGGAGGCGGCGTTCGGCGAAGAGTTGCACGGCGCGAGGGAAAATCTTGTGTTCCTGCACAAGGATTCGTGCCGCGAGGGCGTCAGGCGTATCGCCGTCAAGAATCGGGACGGCTGCTTGGAGGATAATCGGTCCTTCGTCCATCCCTTCCGTCACAAAATGCACCGTGCAACCGGCCAGCTTGCAACCCCAGTCGATCGCTTTCTTCTGCACATCTAACCCTGGAAATGACGGTAAGAGGGACGGATGAATATTCATCATCCGATTGACATAGGCATTCACGAGCACGCCGGTCACGATCTTCATGTATCCAGCGAGCAATACCAATTCAACATGACGTTGTTCCAAAATTTCAAGTATGGCTCGGTCATAGGCATCGCGGCTATCAGGCCGTCCGGCGAATGGTTTCGGATCGATGAAGAGATCCAGCAATCCATGCGCACGCGCCCGCTCCAGTGCCGGCGCATCTCGCTTATTACTGATGACAGCAACTATGGTCGCCTGGATCTGGCCCGCCGCGATCGCATCGATGATCGTCTGCAAGTTAGACCCACGGCCTGACGCCAGTACCGCGACACGGAGCGGCGCCGCCCGATCAATCGACATACTCTACCTCGAGCTCTTTTCCCACCGAAGGCACCATCTCCCCGATTAGCCACCCTCGCTCCCCCAACGCGGCGATTTTAACAAGCACGGCGGACACCGAGTCCTGGGGCACCACCAGAATCAATCCGACTCCCATGTTAAATACTCGATACATTTCTTCGCGACTCACACTTCCCAAGCGACTCATCACGCCAAAGATCGGCGGCACCGGCCACATCTTACGGTGGATTTTAGCTCCCACCCCTTCCGGGAATACGCGCGGAAGATTTTCCGTGATTCCTCCGCCTGTAATATGCGCGATCCCCTTGATGGCGCATTCCTGAATGAGTGACAAGATCTGCCTCGCATAAATTCTGGTCGGTGCAAGCAGCACCTCGCCCAACGAACGATCAAGCTCAGGAAGCCGACTCTCCGTCGACAACTTCGCCTGGTCAAACAACACACGGCGAGCTAACGAATAGCCGTTACTGTGCAATCCCGTCGATGCCAGCCCGATGATCGCGTCACCAGCCCTAATGGATTTGCCGTCGATGATTCTTGCCTTCTCAACTACCCCAACCGCAAACCCAGCCAAGTCATACTCGCCCTCTGCATACATCGACGGCATCTCCGCCGTTTCTCCGCCGATCAAAGCACACCCCGCTTGGCGGCAGCCCTCGGCGATGCCTTTTACGACCTCCTGCGCCTTCGCCACAGACAGTTTACCAGTCGAAAAATAGTCGAGAAAAAACAGCGGCTCGGCACCGCTCACGGCGATATCATTGACACACATGGCGACAAGATCGATACCGATTGTGTCATGGCGATTCATCATGAAGGCGATCTTCAGTTTGGTCCCAACCCCGTCCGTACCGGACACCAACACCGGCTCTTTGTACTTATGGGACTGCAGTCCGAACAGCCCGCCGAAGCCACCCAGATCGGTGAGCACTTCTGGACGGAACGTCGAACGGACGAGCGGTTTGATGCGGTCGACAAATTCGTCGCCTGCCTCGATATCCACGCCAGCTTCACGATAGGTTGTCATGGGGGCGTCATCGTAGAGGAGAATTGTAGCTGGGGTCAATGGAATGAAAGGACCATCCAATTTCACTTTTCTCTTGAAATACGTGGTGACGGATTTTTTCTGATTGCGCGCAGCCATCGCGCACATCGTTCACCCTACTGGATTAATTAACTCATCAGAGGTGGGCGGTTGGTGCGCAAAGAAATGGCCCACCGCTCCGTATCATCCCTCCGGCCGCATCTCCACATCCAGCAACTTAATTTTCCGGTGCAAGTGGCTGCGCTCGATCTTCAAATCGTCGGCGGTTCGCGAAATATTCCAATGGTGCTCACGCAATTTTCGGCTGATGTATTCCTTTTCAAACGCATTCCTCGCGTCTCTGAGCGAATCATAGGATTTCGACAAAAGCGGCATCGTAGACTGAAGCCCAACATTAGCCGGCCCTGCTGTGCGGCCTTGCAACGCCATCGCCGCCTGTGAACCATCGATCACCGGATCCGGCACCATGATCATCAATCGTTCGATCAGGTTTCGCAGTTCCCTGATGTTCCCGGGCCATTCATACTGTTGCAACATCGCCATCGCTTCCACCGAGAGCTCCTTCATCCGCAACCCCTGTTCCTGGACATGCAGTTTCATGAAATGCGACACCAACAGTGGAATATCCTCCCGCCGCTCCCTCAACGGCGGAACCGCGATCGGCACGACAATGAGGCGGTAGAACAAGTCTTCACGGAATAGCCCCCTGCCAATTTCTTTTTCCAAGTTTTTGTTCGACGCGGCCAGCACTCGCACGTCCACCTTCATCAATTTGGTCCCACCGACTCGCGTGAACTGTTGTTCCTGTAATGCCCGCAGCACCTTGGCCTGTGTAGTGAGGCTCATATCGCCAATTTCATCGAGAAAGAGAGTGCCCTTGTCCGCTTGCTCAAATTGTCCCCGCTTCATCGTGGTGGCACCGGTAAATGCCCCCTTCTCATGGCCAAACAATTCGCTTTCAATCAGTGTTTCTGGAATCGCGGCGCAATTGACGGCCACAAAGGGATGCTCCGCTCTGGAGCTGTGCATGTGGATGGCGCGAGCCACCAGTTCCTTCCCGGTGCCGCTCTCACCCTCAATCAGCACACGGCTGTTCGTGGGACCGGCCGTCTCGATCAATTGCCGCATCTGCTGCATTGCCGGGGACTGGCCGACGAGCTCAAACTTTTGTTGCACCTTGGTCCGCAGAGTCCGATTCTCCTGCTCCAATCGGTACTGTGCCAAGGCGTGTCTGACCCGAAGCATCACGTTTTCGAGCGACAATGGCTTCTCGATGAAGTCGTAGGCCCCGAACTTGATAGCCTTGACCGCCGTCTCGATCGACCCATGGCCTGACATCATCATAACTTGCATCGTCGGCACAAACTCTTTCACCCGGCGGAGTGTCTCCAAGCCATCCAGCTCCGGCATCCAAATATCCAACATCATCAAATCCGGCGGATCGGTCCCACAAATCTTCAGCGCATCGTGTCCATTGGATACCACCGCCACCTGGTACCCCTCATCTTCCAGAATGCTGCGCAGCGAGGTGCGGATCGCATCCTCATCATCCACAATTAGAATCGATGCTGACATATCTCCCCTCTCCTTACCTCTTGCTTCTTGCTCCTTCGAGCTATATCGGCAAATCGAATGTAAACACCGCACCCTTTGGACGATTATTCCCAGCCTGAATCTGGCCGCCATGGTCAGTAATGATCCGGCGCACAATCGCCAACCCCAATCCAGTACCCGTTTTCTTCCGGGTAAAATATGGAATAAACAACCGTGCTTGATCTTCCGGCGCAATACCAGGGCCTTCGTCCGCTACCGTGACTACTGCTCGCTTTCGCTTCGTGTCATAGTTCATCGTCACCCACAGTCGGCCTTTTTGATTCATGGCCTGAATGGCATTATCGAACAAATTGATGAAAACCTGTTTCAACTGCTCACGATCGAAATTAAGTGGCGGCAGATCCTGATTGAGATCCAGCACGAGCTCGATGTCCTTTTGCGCCGCCTGATACAGCGCAGCCACATCACGCACCACATCGTGAAGTGGCTGGCGCGTCAGCTGAGGAGCGGGTAACCGCGCAAATTTCGCAAACTCATCCAACATGTGTTTAAGACTGCTGACTTCGTCGATAATGATATTCGTGGCCTCATCGAATATCCGGTCAAGATCTGGCGCCTTCTCGAAGAACTTCTTGCGCAGTCGCTGCGCCGATAATTGAATGGGGGTCAGCGGATTTTTGATTTCGTGCGCCACGCGCCTAGCTACCTCCTGCCACGCCGCAACCTTCTGTGCCTTAAGCAACTCTGTCAAGTCCTCAAACACCAGTACAAACCCCAGATCTTTGTTCGCCTCATCCTTCATGCGTGACCCATTCAAGCGGATCGTAATGAGCTTGCCTTGGACTTCCAATTGCCCTTCCAACGCCAGGTCATTACAGCCGTCGGCCAGCATGCGGTCATAGGCCGTTTGGAACAAGTCGAGGCCAAACTTCTTGAACACCTCATTCGCCGCGCGCCCCTGCAACCAATTCTCGGGCAGTCCCAAGATTCGCTCTCCGGACGGATTATAGGTCGAAATCACTCCGCTTCGATCGATCGACAGCAGGCCGGCGGCAATCGTCGCCACAACTGTTTCAATATACGCCCGGCGTCGGTCGAGTTCGACATTGGTCTGTTGCAGCGTAAGATTGGTTTCTTCCAGTTTCGATTTACTTCCCTGCAAATCCTGCGTCATGCGATTGAAGGAGTCGATCAAGGTCCCGATTTCATCGCTTGCCTTCGCATCGACATGTACCATGAGATTCCCCTGCGCAACCGCTTCTGTTGCCTCTGCCAGCCGCCGAATCGGCACCGTAATACCTCGCGCCACATAGAACCCGAACCATGTCGCGCTGAAGAGGATCATCACCGTCACGATAGCGATCACCAAATAGGCGCCGGCTTTGATCGGATTTTTCATCTCCTTGATCTGCGTGTATTCAGTATACTGGCGCGTAATCCCTTCCATCTTGGTCAACAGCGACTCCGAGACATAGGTTTCAACGACCACGACGCCGGCCAGCTCATCAAGTTTCGCGCTGGAGACCACCGGAATGGCGGCCCGTATCAAACGTCCGGACTGCGCTTCCTGGACTGAAGTGAACTCCTGTTTCCCATTGATGACCTGGAGAACGAGCTGGCTAATCGGCAAATCCAGCACACTCGACGGCACTGAAACATCGAGAGCCCTTGTCAATGTTTCCATCTTGTTCGAATAGACCTCGATTCCCGCAACCTCATACTCCATGCGCTTTCGAGCTATCGCGGCAATCAGCAGGTCGCGCTGTTCCGGAATAAGTAGGTCTTCGCGATACAATTCCCGTCCAATCGCCCGCGCGCTGTTGACCGCCAATGCGATATGCCCCGCATGCTGGAGACTCGCCACTTCGAAAGCATCTTTCATCACGTGTTCAATCTGCTCGCTGAACCACACATCGACCGCCTTGTTGAGAAATCCGCTCGCTACAATCGCCAGCAGCACGGTTGGAATCAATGAGAATCCGATGAACGCCGCGATGAGCTTGGTGCGAAATTCCGCCCCAACCAGCCGGTGCCGCCGTTCGAAATAGGCCTTGATCAAGTTGCGTGACAACAGCAGAGTCAGAACGACCAGGCCAATCAAATCGAGATTGACCAGCAGCAGCACCACCGCATAGCTAGTCGTCGGCAGGAACGAAGCCTTCTCGTCCCCGCTCAACACTGCCGTCTGCGAGTAGTACCACGTGAGCGCCAAACAGGGGATTAAGAGAATCAGGACGATCCAGACGGGACGAAGATGGGGCTTCTTCTGCTCGGGCTTATGCTCCCGATCACCTACTGGCAGCCGTGCTTTCGTCCCGCCCGCATCGACTTGGGGAAACTCAACCCTTATAGGAGCCGTGCCCGATCCATAATTGGACTGGCCAGATTCAGGCATACGAGCGGCCTCTCCAGACTCGCGATTCTGCGACGTCACTCCTGCACACTATAACGGAATTACAGGCGGACTCAAAGCCCGCCTGATCATGATCGCCCCTTACTGAAAATAGAACCCTCTGTGGATGGGAGAGGAACAAGACGGCTACTTTGACGAGACGAGCGCGACATACTTCATGCGGAGCGCATAGAGCATGTCGCGCAAGACCGTCTGCTCTTCTGCAGTGAGATTGTCCTTCGTCTTCTCTTCCAAAACAGACAGCAGATCGATGATTTCCTTGGCCTGAGGAAGATTGACCGGTAACGCGGCCTGGCGAGGGTCCAACTGTTCACCCATCAACATCAGGGAAGACGAACCAAGAGAGATAATGAAGGAAGAAAAGGTAACGGAACGTGGATGATCCTCATGGGGTGCTTCGGCCGCTGACGTGGACTGAGACGGCGTCTGTTGTGCCTGAGCAGCCGGTTGTGGCGCGGCATCTGATCCCCCGCTTGTCCGCCGATCCCGAACGACGAACCCCTGTTCCTGCTCCGCCATCAGCCCCTCTCCAAACACTCACCGCACCGTAGCTGGTACCCTACCATAGGACCCATCGCCTCGCAAGCCGCTGCCATTGAAGTCATTCTGCACTTCCATATAACAGTGGCGCATGCACTCCTTATGACAGCGTGCCAATCCACTCCTAAACAATATCCCCTGCCCCCTTCTCCATCCCTCAACGTCTTTTCTCATCACACTCGTTCTCATAATGACCTTCCATGCCGTGTTAGAGGGCTTTTCTTGACAAATTTCTGCTTCTGACACGCAGGTCAACATCACAGCCCAGAACATGTGAAAACGTAATGGGGACATTCTGAATTTCTGCTGATAGCGTGACCCTAATGACACTTTTGTATAGGCTTCTATCCCCCCTCCCTATCCTTCCTTGAAGAAAGGATCAGGCAAAGCGGGATTTCTGAGCTTTCCCGCCGCACCAGCTCCGGTGACCGGGAGACCGGTTGGGTCGAGGAGGCCAATTTGCACCAGCACGTTTGCCTGATCCCACATGATGTGCTCATAGGACACCTTATCACCCTCTATTCCAACGATCACGACGAAGACTACTTCGACACACTTGTTGGTTGGATTGACACCTGGGAGCATCCAATCGATTTTTGTAGTGTGCGTAAAGGAAATGATGAGTTCATCAACAAGCCGCTCGCTGCTGTAGGTCCGTGAGATCAGCTCAAACTTTACGTCGGGCGGGAAAAACTGGCCGATCAACCGTTTTGCGTAGAACGTTCGCACGCTTTCCGGGCCCTGACCTCCCACCATCGTCGGCACATTCACAAGATGTGGATTGGGCGCCATCGTCGCCAATGTCTTGTCAAGATTACCAGCGAGTTCAGCGTCCATATGAGCTTTGAAGATTTTATCGAGCTTCTTTTGCAAATCGAGATTGGCCATAACTGGTCCTCCTTGTTTGGGTTGTTTTACATGAAAGCAAGCTGTCTGTGTAAGCTCCCCTGCCCATGTGACACGATCAAAGGAGAAGTTCCGGCTTCGAGTTGAGCCCGATACGTGGTGGGCGGCACGCCTGTTAACGCGTCATGGGACCGTGCGTTGTTGCCACGCGGCAGCTGGATCTGATTTTCGTGTCTACGGCACAAGCCGCAATTGTGACTGACGCCAACATTATGGCATCGCAGCCTTGATCATTGAAATTCTCTCGGAAGGGAATCGGAAACTGGATAAAACGATCAACCGACAGCGCTACGAGAATTAGGGGATCCCTGAATATTGGATCATCGACCCGTCACTCAATCAGGTAAAAATCTACCGCCTCACCGCCAACCCCTCCGGCAAGCTTCGGTTCCATCCCCCGACACGCAGGACATGTTCACGACACCACTGCTGTCAACCCTGGCCTGCCGCTCGCTGCACTATTCAAGTAAGATAGCTACCTGCCATTGAAGCAGCAGCAGTTCTCGGTATACATTGGCAGCCTGATGTCGGAACGATTCACCAAATTGGTCGAGATCATGGCGATGCTACGCGCCCAGAACGGTTGTCCGTGGGATCGGAAACAAACTCACGACTCGCTGAAACCCTACCTGCTTGAAGAAACCTACGAAGTCTTGGAAACTATTGATCAGGGGGATCAGACCAAACTCCGTGAGGAATTGGGCGACGTACTATTACAAGTTATCTTCCACAGTCAGATCGCCGCCGAGAACGGTACCTTTACCGTGGATGATGTGCTGGACACACTCACAGAGAAACTCATCCGCCGGCATCCCCATGTCTTTGGAACAGACTCGGGGGCCTCGCCCCTTGCAAACAGCGAACAGGTATTGCGGCAGTGGGAGGTGGTCAAACAAACTGAGCGGAACGCAGCCGGGAACACGCAATCGGCGCTAGACGGCGTACCAAAAACTCTACCAGCTTTGTTGCGGGCCTATCAGACACAAGCCAGGGCGGCTCGGGTCGGATTCGACTGGCCGTACAGCGCGGCAGGCCTTGAACAAATCTTCGGAAAAGTCATGGAGGAAGTGGATGAGCTGAAGAAGGCGCTGGCTCAGGCCAGTGTAGAAGGCTCTCCAAAACAACCTGACAAGCAGACGGACATCGAAGCGGAGTTAGGAGATATTCTTTTTTCCCTCGTCAATCTCGCTCGCTTCGTGAAAGTTAATCCGGAAGAGGCACTCCGTCGATCGACTAATCGCTTCATTGAACGGTTTCATCTCGTGGAAGCCCAAGCAACCGAGCAAGGCCGCTCATTGACCGATCTGACGTTGGATGAAATGGATCTCCTCTGGGAAGAAGCAAAGCGGCGCCTGCGACCCGAAACGGCTGCCCCCAAGAAAGATGTATGTTCATGAATGAGGATCAGGGACCGTACCAAGAAGGCAAGCGTGCCGGTCTGCATCCGTTGGTCGTCGTCTTCGGAATCTTGATCGGGCTGTGGTTGTTCGTAGCGCTGCTCGTGCCGAGTTCGCGCAGCAAACAGGCAACTGGCACTGAAGGCCCCAGCGTGTCGGCCATCGAAGATCCGGAAGCGGCACCGGTCATTTTTAAAATACACACGACAATCCTAGAGATGAATACCATCGGACTCGTCGTCCCCCAACAGGCAACGGACAGTCAGATTGTCGCCCTTCTGAAGCGGCTGAAACAGGATCGGCTGGCTGGCACTCTCGGTGAGCAGATCCCCGCCACCACGCCTGGACACAAGCTGGGCGACCATGCGATCGCCGACATTTATATTTTTTCGGACAAACGATTCGCGGAGGCGGACACCCTTCGCACTTTGACCCGTGGCGCGCACGCACCCGGTACGCTCTATCCCGGTGCCATCCCGTTTGAAACTGCCATGGAGGAAGTTCGAGCCCACTACCGCATTGATCTCAATGACACCGGCAGCCCGGATAACGGATCGCTCGGCTTTGCCGATGAATCCGGCGTCCATTCCAAGCACTTTCGCCGGATTTTCTAATCACTTTCCATCGACCAACGACGGCAAAGTTGACACTGCAATCCCAGCGGTTTTTCCCTTACAACAAGATGGTCCTAGAGGAATCCCGACCTACAAGCTATTGGAGCCTGAATACCTCCCCTACAATGACTACATACTGGGCACGCTGTTCAGTTCCCACTCAATCGTTGGAATTTGTAACCTGGGACCCAATTATACACAGGGCTATCCACAGGAATTGTGAGTTACAGAAGTCTAGAAGACATAGACGCTTCCGGATTTAGCATGGGGACAAATCGAGCTCTCTGAAGTAGAAATAGATGGCCGTCTTAAAATGTTCAATATTACGGAAGCCGTGAGTCTAGTGCCTGATCTTCTGGATCTGGCTGTTGAGCCCCTCACCCATCGCATTGGTGACCGAATGGTGGTAATCGATCAACATGTCCTTGATATGCCGGCGGATCGTTGCTGCCGCCTTGTACATCGGTTCTAATCGGCAGTGTGTCGCCCAGCAGTACCACCGCTTCCAGAACTTCTGGCCTGACGCCGAATAGATGCGCACCAGAGACATCGCCAAGCTTCTTTGATCGCCCAGTTTGGCTCACCTTGAGCTCCTGGCGTCTCAGTGCGGGGAAGTCCTCCCGCCGTCGCTCCGGCCCATTCTCTTGGTTTTAGAGCCACACGTACTTACCTCCCTTGAGCGTCTCGTCGCCTGACGCCATTAACGCCCGGTGCTCTGACTTACGCATAGTGTCCACCGCTTTGCCAACATGCCCTATAACGTGGACGTGCTTGAAGACGATCGTGTCCTCCGCATCGGGGACCTGCGCCCGCATCGCCTGACTGGACAGCTCCCACATGTCCATCGCCACTGTTTCGATGCCGTCGCGTTGCGCTTGTGTCAGCTTGGCGTAGTATCCATCGAGACTTTTCTGAGTGTGGTCTTCAGTGATAGGTTCCATGGTGCCCTCTTCCAAGTCACAGATCCGTGTCAGGTATTAGTGCCCCTTGGCCGCCTCCTTTTCATCGACACCGATCCGCCGCACCGTTCGCGCCTGTTTTCTGGTTCACCCCCCGCTGCATTACCTCCCAGGCTTCGTCCCAGCTGATCCATACGATTCGCGTGACTCCGCTCACATCGCATTAGTGCACCGCATCGATAGCCAGGCGCTCGAACAGCAGCGTGAATCGCGACCGCGGCGCGGCCCATGGCACCAGGACCTGGACCACGCCATGCTTGCTACAGGGTACAAGGGATAGTCACATGGAGGCCGGTCGGAAACTGGCAGCTATCCAAATACCGCCATATCCGTTCCGCGGTGTCGTAGGATGGGTGCGTTTCGGCGCAGTGTGGGCACAGTCATTTTGCTTCCTCCAAATACTTGCCCCAGACATTTACGCGTTGCTCGTTCAGATCCAGATTTACACGGCTCACGATCCATGGCAACTTCGGCTGAATAGGTACTGATAGCGTGCGGTGTTTTGCATGGTCGGCCT
>Ga0194132_10009659_pt1 | contig 13159 bp, 8 predicted proteins | sample TA2KigOf80mmetaG_FD_148612 | JGI IMG/M metagenome (GOLD analysis project Ga0194132, IMG submission 148612) | Freshwater microbial communities from Lake Tanganyika, Tanzania - TA2015054 Kigoma Offshore 80m | ecosystem: Environmental > Aquatic > Freshwater > Lake | place: Tanzania: Lake Tanganyika... | reverse complement strand
GCCAGAGTTCGGCATCGTGACCTTTCCAAGCGAGGAAGCCGAAGTAACGACGACGATGATTCGGCGCAATACCCGCAGCCATGCGCGCCGCCTCGACGACGAAGGTACCCGCGCCACACATGGGGTCGATGAATCCGCCGCCCGCTGCGGCGATCTCGGGCCAACCCGCACGCATCAAGATGCCGGCGGCGATATTTTCCCGTAGCGGCGCCTCGCCCGTATCGCCCCGCCAACCTCGGCGGTGCAGGCCTTCCCCCGATAGATCGAGCGAGACCGTCACTCGCGTTCCCACCGCGTGAGCATGCACTCGCACCGAAGGCTCGAAGGTCGCAATGTCCGGACGTCTGCCGGTCTTCTCACGTAGCGCGTCGCAGATGGCGTCTTTGAGGCGCAAGGTGCCAAAGTGCGTGTTGGAAATCGCTGGATGTCGACCGGACCACTCGCAGGCAATGGTTCCTGCCGAATCGATATGCGCCACCCAATCGACGCTACGCAACGCGGCGTAGATCGATACATCATCAACCGCCTTAAACCGCAACACCTCGAGGTAGACCCGACTCGCCACCCGTGACTCCAGGCAAATTCGATAAGCGACCTCGAGAGATCCCGTGAACGAGACCGTGTTCCCCCTCTCGCGTACGTCGAGCCCGCCGAACTCGCAAATCTCGCGTGCGAGGAGATCACCGAGGCCACGCGGCACACTCGCCACGAATGCGCGAGGAGTACTCATGGGGAGGGTGGCCACGGTCGAAGATTTCTTGCGCTAGGCTTCAGATATCGACAAAGAATTCGATAGGCATCGGCATCGAAACCTTTAAGCGTCGAATTGAGGCGCGGCTCCAGCTCCGCGGGATGGTCGAACTCGTCAGCCACCACCGTTCCGAGATACTGCCAACCGTCGATCACGTGCCAGTGACGCACACCGAGCGCGCTCACCTCCTCGACGGCAACCGGACCCTCGTAGGGCCAAGAGCGCAATTTGAGCGAAGCCAACTGAAGCTTGAGTCGCGCCCCGTGACGCACTGAGGGCTCCTCACCCACACACGCTCCAGCGCATCGTCCGACTTGATACCCGAAACAAGATCCAGATCCCGCCGCTTCGAGACCCAACACAAGGAGACAAAACTTATGGTCGCGAGCAAGATTGACGAGCGCAGTCTTCGCCTGCCGCGCGCTGCGATAAAGACCGAAGGCGTCGATTCCGGCGGGAACCGGTCCATCGAGTCGATGAAGTTGCGGCGTACGCCCTCCGTCATCGATCAGCCAGGTGTACGCCTCGCCACCGCGTAGCCTACGGTTGTAAACCGGCTGTAATTCGCGCACGAGCCGTGACTCGAGTAGCAAGGCACCGAGCTCGCCGGCCGTCTCGGTCCACTCGATTCGCCGCAGCTGTCCGGTCAGACGCTGCGATTTCGAATCGCGACTCGCGCCCATGAAGTGCGCGAGCACCCGCTCCCTCAAGTTGTTGGCTTTGCCAACATAGATGAGCGCATCACCTTCACCAAAGAAACGATAGACCCCCGCCGATTCGGGCAGATCGTCGATGAGGTCGGGCGACAAATGCGACGGGAGCGACGGTCGTCGACCGACGCGATCGATCGCGGTATCGAGCGCTGCAGCGGGCCACTCCGTTCGCAAGCGCTGCCAGAGCTGCGCAAGAACCTGTGCATCGGGCAAGGCACGATGACGTGAACTGCATTGGAGTCCATGACGCTCGATGATGGAGTCGAGATTATGTCGACCCGCCTCAGGATAGAGCTCTCGCGACAGTCGTACCGTGCAAGTCAGTGGCGCCGAAAATCGACGACCCGCGCGGTGCATTTCAGCACGCACGAATCCGTAGTCGAATCGAGCGTTATGAGCGATGAAACGCCGATTCGCGAGCCGGGATTCGATCTCCTCCGCGAGATCTTCGAATCGCGGCGCATCCTGCACCATGTCCCGGGTGATGCCGGTCAAACGCTCGATCGACGTCGGAATCCGCGTACCGGGATTGATGAGCGAGCTCCACTCCCACTCGGTTTCACCGGCACGCATCGCGACTATGGCGATCTCCGTCATGCGATGCCAAGCCGGATGCCCACCCGTCGTCTCGACATCGACGAACGCGAGCGCTCCGTCGGCAAGCGAAGAAGCGACAACGTCCGAACTCACCCGAGCTCGATCCAGGTCGTCTTCAGCTCGGTGTACTTATCAAAAGCGTGCAGCGACTTGTCGCGGCCGATCCCCGACTGTTTATAGCCGCCGAACGGTACGGTGATATCGTCGGCGTCATAGCAGTTGACGTACACGGTTCCGGCCCGCAAGCCGCGCGCCATACGATGCGCCGTCGAGAGGTCGCGGCTCCAGACCGCCGCCGCCAGGCCATACTCGCTGTCGTTGGCGATCTTGAGCGCCTCATCAGGCTCCTTGAACGTCAAGCACGACAGCACGGGCCCAAAGATTTCCTCGCGGGCGATCCGCATACCCGGCGTCACGCCATCGAAAATCGTGGGCTCAACGAAGCACCCTCCCGTCTCGAGACGGACCTGCGAACCGCCCAGGTGCACACGCGCCCCCTCTTCGCGACCCGCCTTGATCAATCTCAGCACTCGGTTCATCTGGATGTCGTCGACGATGGCGCCGAGGCGCGTCGCCGGATCTAGCGGATCCCCTGGCTTGAACTCCCGCGCCATCGCTGCCACTTTCTCGAGCATCGCCTCACGAACGGACTCGTGCACCAGCAAGCGCGAGCCCGCCGAGCACATCTCGCCCTGATTGAAGAAAATGGCGAACGCGGCGGAACGCGCCGCCGCATCGAGATCCGGACAATCGGCGAGCACGATGTTCGCGGATTTTCCGCCGCACTCGAGCCCCAGACGTTTCATGTTCGACTGGGCGGCGTACTGCATGACGAGCTTGCCCGTCGCCGTCGAGCCCGTGAATCCGATGGCATCGACACCCATGGAGAGCGCCAGTGCCTTTCCCGCGGTTCCGCCGAAACCCGGCACGACGTTGAACACCCCAGCAGGGATCCCCGCCTCAATGGCGATCTCGGCAAGTCGAAGCGCGCTCAGCGGAGATTTTTCGGAGGGCTTGAGCACCATCGAATTACCTGACGCCAGCACGGGGCCGAGCTTCCACGCTGTCATGATCATCGGGAAGTTCCAGGGCACGATCGCCCCGACCACTCCCAAAGGTTCTCGCGTGATGGTCGCCAGCGAACCTGGACCTGTCGGCGCCACCTCGCCGTAGATCTTGTCGATGGCCTCGGCGTACCACTCGATGCAGCGCGCGGAGGACGTCACGTCGACCTTCAGCGAATCAGAAATGGGCTTTCCCATATCGAGCGTCTCGAGCAGCGCGAGATCTTCCTTGTATTTGAGGATGAGCTCGGCAAACCGCTTGAGCACCCGCTTGCGCTGAACCGGGCTCTTCGCCGACCAGACGCCCGACTCAAAGGCCTTGCGGGCGCTCGCCACGGCCACCTCGACATCAGCGGTGTCGCACGAGGCGACTTCGGCGATCAGCCGACCATCGATCGGACTTTTCTTTTGAAAGGTGGCGCCGCTCAAAGAGGGTACGTAGCGACCGTCGATAAAGGCCTGAGTGGCGGGACGAAGGTTGGCGGCACGCTCGTGCCAAAGAGAAGGTTTTTGCGTCGACATGACGCGAAGTTTAGCAGTCATGCACTAATGCCCTGCGTGCCCAGATTTGCCCGCACCAAACCGGTGCGAAATCTGAGATAGAATCCGGTCAATGAAGCGATTCACGCCTGCTGAGGCTGGCATGGCGCTTGCTGTTATCCTCCTGTAACCTTTCAACCCCTGAGGTCATTCCGACATGAAGACTGCCCCCCTTATTGCCGTGCTCGTGCTCGGAGCTGCGGCGGCCACCGCCGAAGCCGAGGTGTCCTCGACGATCACCCTCGCCTCCGACTACGACTTCCGCGGCATCACACAGACGGCACGCGACCCTGCCCTGCAGGCAAGCCTCGACTGGTCATCCGAGTCAGGCTTCTATCTGGGTGCGTGGGCGAGCAACGTCGATTTCGGTGATGGCACCGAATCCGAGTTCGAGCTCGACCTCATCGGCGGTCTCGCGGGTAACTTCACCGACGACTTCGGCTACGACATCGGCCTCGTGCGCTACAACTACTTCGATGATGGGGATGACATCGACGCCACCGAGTACTACCTCGGGCTCTCGTACAAAGCCGTATCGGTGAAGTACTGGTACGCCACCGATTTCGCCAACTCCGGTGACGGTGCCAACTACCTCGAGGCGAACGTCGAGCTTCCGCTTCCGAACGACTTCACCCTCGGGTTGCACGTCGGTCGCTCGAGCGGCGCCTTCTGGGGTGATGACCAATACACCGATTACTCCATCGGCATTGGCAAGACCGTCGGCAACTTCGACCTTGGCCTCAAGTGGGTCGACGGCAGCGACTTCAAGCCGGGCGTCGACATCGGGGACGCCAACTCCACGGAGAACAAGGTCGTCTTCACAATCGCCACCACGCTGCCCTGGGGCAACTAATCCACCGCGATGACGCGCGCCGCTTTGGTGCAAACAGAAAAAAAGCGCCGGGATTCAAACCCCGGCGCTTTTTTTTGCCTCGCAAAAAGGCTGGTTAACCGAAAGACTTAAGCGATCGCGCGTTGACGCGCGCCGAGCACTCGCTCGACGGCCAGCCCGCCGGCGACGTAGGTCGCCATCGTCATCAGATAGCCTGGGAAATACCCGGTCACGGCCGACGCAAACGCCGTCAGCGTCGGCGCCGTGGGTGACGGAGCCAGCCAGAACATACCGAGGTTGGCGACCACGAACGTCACCAGCGAACTGACCGCCACGGCGAGACTGATGCGACCATAACCACTCTCTGCCACCCAACGTCCCGCCACGAACAACGCGCCGTAGGCCGGAATCAGGAAGAGATACGCGATGCTGTAGCAGTTGGTGGGCGTGCCCATCGCAAAGGCCGCGAGATCGACCATCCAGCCGAGCACAAAATAGGCTGGAAAGAGCCGCAGGTCGCGAAGCCAAAGACCGGCCAGGAAGAATACGGCCCACGACGCATCGAGCGGACCACCGTACTCGCCGAAGTGGCCGAGTCGGGTCACGGCCATGACGAGCGCCAGAGCCAGCGCGGCCCACCAAAACCCGCCACGGGCTGACGTTGTGTTATCGATCATCTACCGAACTCCCCAACAAACTCAACGCGGCGCACGATAGCGCAACGTCACGAAAAATTCTCGACCCGAGGCCATCGGCCGGCTGCAATCCGAACGCCGAACAGCGCGCTAAAACCGGGAGTATGGCTATTCGGGCCGAACAATGAGCGCTCATCGATACTCCTTCTCGCGCTCCCACCGAGCACGCCATGGATATCGCGAGGCCGGTCTCCGGACTTACGAGTGGCGCTAAAGAGCGCGCCGAGGATGATCGCCTTCCCGCTCCCACCCTTGCAGTGGGAACAGTGGCCGAAGATCACCCTGCCTCGCTTACCGTTGCGGGGGCAGTGTCGGAATTACGCGCCGCAGCGCACGCACGACTTCCCGTTTCACCTCCGATACGACCATCGCATCGAAGGCACCTCACGAACGGGCGAAAGGCTACGCCCTCGGGCCGAGCAGAGTCAACGGAGTGGCGAGGAGCAACGTCCGCTACGCGAGCCCTTCAGGCGCTACGCGAAGCCGTTCAGGAGCGACGGAAACCGTCTTAGGAGCTGCAAGAAAGCGCGGAGCAGCCCGCTCGGTGCCGCGCCCATTCGGGTCGTCGAGCGGCGTAAGACTCGCGGCCCGACTGGCGCTCGTAGGGATTGCGTAGCACGGTCAACCATTCTTCGAGCGGCTCGACATTACCCTCTGCCGCCGCGTCGATGGCCAGTTGCGCGAGGTAATTCCGCGGCACGTAGCACGGGTTATGGGCGCTCATGCGACGCTGCCGCTCGCCGGTCTCGAGACCGCTCGACTCACCCCGCTGACGCCATCGTGTAAACCACGTCCGCCATCGCACTCGGAGATCGTCAGAGAGGTCGGCACCTTCGTACAACGCCGGTCGGACCACTCGCTCGATGAGCCCCTCGTCGTCTTGGTCGAGATGATCGCCGAGCCCTCTGAAGAGGAGAGACATATCGGTCTCCACCGCGGACATCAAAGAAAAGAGCTCGTCGACCCATGTCGTATCGCCTTCACGATCGATACGGTCGAGACCGACCTTGGCGGCGAGTAGACCCTGCCATGTACTGCTGTAGGTGCTGCGATAGAGCTCGAGCCCCTGCTGGAGCGCCTCGCGATCGTCGATGATCGGCAAGAGTGCTCCGGCGAGCCTTGCGAGATTCCAAAGGCCGATCTGGGGTTGATTGCCGTAACAGTAGCGACGACCTGAAGCATCGGTCGTGTTCGGAGTCCATTGTAGGTCATAGCCCTCAAGCCAACCGTAGGGACCGTAATCGAGGGTGAGACCGAGGATCGACATATTGTCAGTGTTCATCACCCCGTGTACGAACCCGACCCGCATCCAATGCGCAATCATGACGGCCGTGCGCCGGCAAATCTCGGCGAACCACGCCGCCGGCGCCGCGGGATCGGCTGTATCGAACTCGGGGTAATGCGCTCGGATGACGTGATCCACGAGACGATGTAACACCGCCTGTTCGTCGGCGGCTGTGTGGATTTCGAAATTGCCGAAGCGAATGAACGTGGGGGCCACTCGGCAAACGATAGCGCCGGGCTCAGGCTGCGGGTGACCGTCGTAAAACATATCGCGGACCACCGGCTCGCCCGTCGCGACGAGCGAGAGCGCTCGAGTCGTCGGCACACCGAGGTGATGCATGGCCTCGCTACACAGAAATTCACGCAACGACGAGCGAAGCACGGCACGACCGTCCGCAAATCGTGAATAAGGGGTGGGACCTGCGCCCTTCAACTGCAACTCGTGTCGGGACCCATCGACCGCGATGAGCTCGCCGAGCGTGATGGCTCGACCATCACCGAGCTGCCCCGCCCAATTGCCAAATTGATGTCCGCCGTAACGTGCTGCGTACGGGCGCATCCTGGGTGCGAGCGCATTACCCGAGAGAATATCGACGGCCGCACCGACCGCTGACGGGCGCGCCAGCCCTAAGCACTCGGCGAGATCGTCCGACCAGGCGAGCAAACGCGGCGCGGCCACAGGCGTCGGCGCCACGAAGGTATACGCCGCCTCCGGCACCTGCCGCGGGACATTCTCGGTACGAGGATCGGCCGGTAACGCCTCGACGACCGTCGATTCGAAGTGGACGTCTTGTAGCGCGCGCTGCGCGAGAGTGGTCATAGGCTGATTGTAGCCCGCGAGATCGCAACCGCATCCCTGGCCCGCAGCGCGATGCCAGACCTCGGCGCTATCATCCGGGCGTGAACGCCAGAACTCTTCGTATCCACTCGCTGCATATCTATCCGGTCAAATCGTGTCGCGTGATCGACCTCAATGAGGCGCGCCTCGGTTCGCGAGGCCTTCAGTACGATCGCGAGTGGCTGTTCGTGACGCCGGAGGGGCGATTCCTCACTCAGCGGAGTCACCCCGTGCTCGCGCTGTTGAAGGCCGAGCCCGACGACCTCGGCGTGACACTCAATCATCCCAACGCAGGCCGATTGCGCCTCGACAGACCTGAGCCCATGACGGTCCAACCGGCAGATTGGCGCCCCGTCACGGTCTGGGGGCGCGAAATCGCATCGATCGATCTCGGGCGGGAGGCGGCACGCTTCGCAAGCGCCGTAGTCGGCGAAGCCGCGCGAATCGTGGCGGCTGGCTCGGAAAACTTTCCCGATGGCTATCCCCTGCTCGTCTGCACTCGAGCCTCGCTCGAAGATTTGAACCGACGACTACCCTCCGCTCTGCCGATGAGTCGTTTCAGACCGAACATCGTGCTCGACGGAACCGATGCGTGGGAAGAAGATCGAATCAAAGAATTACGTATCGGGGCTACACGCCTGAGATTCGTCAAAGCCTGTACGCGATGCGGCGTGACCGGGATCGACCAAGAGACGGGCCGCAAGGCCTTGAGCCCCCTTCCCGTCTTGCAAGAGTTCAGATTCGACTCCGCGCTGCGCGGCGTCACGTTCGGTCAAAACGCTCGGGTGGAGAGCGGAGCCGGTAGCCTGCTACGCGTCGGTGACGCGGTGCATCTCTTAGACTGAGGGAGCGTTCAGGGATACTCGCGACGTCACCTGACCTCGAAAGTCGAGCCAAGAGTGATTGGTGTAATCGTAGAGCTTGCAACGACGAACGCAGTCGACATACGTCTTCCAGTTCATGCGGTACACCTGAAACTGATCGTTGAAGCGTTCGGTCAGCACGGTCTGCGCCCTGCGTAACGAATACATCGGAATACGAGGATTCAGATGATGCGCGTTGTGCTCCATGATGTTGTGAAGCAGTCGGTCGATACCCAAAGGCAAGCGCACCTGAACGGTCGCGGTGAGATACGCGCGATATTGTTGCCACTCGTGACGCTTCAGGAACCACGCGATCTTCGGATGCGTGTGGTGTACGAATACAACGAAGCCCATCACGACGTTCCAGAGCGCGAACGGTACGATCACGCCGAGCGTAAGCAGCAACCCGAGGCTCTGCCCGGTTTTAATGGCCACGAAGACGACCAAGATCACCCAGGCGATCATGCTCACGGTGACGAGCGCGCTGTCCCAGTGGTATTTCGCGCGGCTCGCGCCGAATTGCTTGCGCGTGGCGAAGTAGAGTTTTTTCCACCAGAGCTCAAGGAAGTAGTACAGACCCCATCCGAGCCCACTGCGGTAAATGCGCTCGAGCACACGGCGATAACGCGGCAGCGCATCGAACTCGTCTTTGGAGAACGGCGCCCACACCTGGTCGCGACCCTTAAGATTGTTGAAGCCGTGATGGGCGACGTTATGACCGACGTCCCACAAACTGAACGCCGTCATTGAAGGCAGGAAGGCGATACGACCGACAACCTGATTAAGCCACTTGCTCTTAAAGAAGGAGCCGTGACAGGCGTCGTGGCCAATCAGAAACAGGCGAACGATGCCGACTGTGATCATCAGTGAGCCCAGCACTTTCAACCAAACCGACGCGTCGATGAGCACGAGCGTGAGCCCCCCTGCGAACAGGGACAGATCGATCAGAAGCGCGAGGAAAGGCTTGAGATAACCCGCGTTTTCGAACGCGATCAGAAGCACCTTTCGACTCGTGTTCTCGGTTGCGATCTGCATGTCGGGTCAACCCTCAGAAGTGCAATTTGGAACAGGAGTATACCCGACCTCATACTACGCCGTATGACATTCGCTTCACCGCCCCTGCGCAACGAGTCAACTGACGTCCAGCGTCTGCTCGACTCGCTCAACGACGCGTGGCGAGAGGCTGCGATCGCCACGGGTCGTCTGCTCGTGTCCGGTGCAAGACGCCGCGCCGACGAGCGTCCGTATCTCGACGCCTTTTTGCAGGAGTTCGGTCTCTCCAACAAGGAGGGAATCGCGCTCATGTGTCTGGCCGAGGCGTTGCTGCGTATCCCCGACGATGACACCGCCGACCGACTGATCGCGGAGAAAATAGTCCACGGCAACTGGGATTCGCATGCCGGTCGCTCATCGTCGTTGTTCGTCAACGCGTCGACGTGGGGTCTGATGCTGACGGGGCGTCTAGTCGAGCTACCCGGCGACATGACGAATGATGCTGGTCAATGGATGCGCGGACTCAGTCAGCGTATGACCGAGCCCGTTGTCCGTAATGCGCTGCGTCGCGCCATGCGCATCATCGGCGGTGAGTTCGTCGTGGGTCGAAGCATCGAGGAGGCGCTCAAACGTTGCGCCTCGGAGCCCGTCCTCGCGCTCTGCTCGTTCGACATGCTCGGTGAAGGCGCTCGCACCGATGCCGATGCCGAACGCTATACTGAGGCGTACGCCTCGGCGATCGAAGCCATCGCCGCCACGCGCTCCTCCATCGACACCTCCACGCTGCATCGGTATCACGCCATCTCGATCAAGCTGTCGGCGCTCGATCCGCGTTACTCGTTGACACAACGCAAACGCACGCTCGATCGCTTGCTACCCCGCGCGCTCGAACTGACTCGCCTCGCCGCTGCACGAGGACTCGGCCTCACCCTTGACGCCGAGGAGCAAGATCGCCTCGAGTTATCGCTCGAGCTCGTAGGCGCCTTGGCACGCGATCCGACGACACGCGATTGGCCCGGGCTCGGGCTTGCCGTTCAGGCTTATGGACGCCGTGCGCCGCAGGTCGTCGATCACATCACGGCGCTCGCGAGCGAACTGCGTCGCCCGCTGGCCGTACGTCTCGTCAAAGGCGCGTACTGGGACAGCGAGATCAAGCGCGCCCAAGAACGCGGCCTGGCCGAGTACCCCGTCTACACGCGTAAATGCTCGACCGATGTCGCGTATCTCGCCTGTGCTCACAAATTGATCGCCGCTGCACCGCTCGTCTACTCACAGTTTGCGACGCATAACGCTCACACAATCGGCGCTATCCTCGCGATGCGAAGGGCGGCCTCGAACTCGCCCCCGCTCGAGTTCCAGCGTCTGCACGGCATGGGCGTCTTGCTCTACGACGAGGCTCATCGCCAGCTGGAGGATTTTCCACCCGTGCGTGTCTACGCGCCCGTGGGACCTCACGCCGAACTCCTCGCGTATCTTGTACGCCGACTACTCGAAAACGGGGCCAACACCTCTTTCGTGAATCGCTTCATGGATGAGCGCGTCTCGGTCGACGATGTCGTCCTAGATCCCGTCGATGGGGTGCGCGCATCACTCAATCATTCAACACTTTCCCATCCGGACATTCCGCTGCCACCGCAACTCTTCAGCGCGTCGCGGCAAAATTCTTTGGGACTCGACTTTGGGCTTGAGAGCACGCTCAAAAGCTTACGCAAGATCTGTCAGTCTCACCCCGTGACCGACCTGCCCCCGTTCGAGCCGTCAAGTGCCGTGGCCCCCGCGTTTGACGCCGCGACCTCAGCGCTGCAGGCGTGGCAACAGCGCAGTGTCGAAGATCGCGCAGCCTGCCTCGAGCGCGCCGCCGACCTGCTCGAAGCGCAGCGTGACACATTCCTGTCGCGACTCGTTCAAGAAGCGGGCAAGACTTTCGGCGATGCGCTCGCGGAAGTCAGAGAGGCGTCCGACTTTTGTCGGTACTACGCGGCCGAGGCGCGCCTGATGCAAGCGGCGCCGCAACGTCTTGCCGGTCCGACGGGCGAAACCAACGAATTGCATCTCGTCGGTCGCGGCGTATTCACCTGCATCAGCCCGTGGAATTTCCCGCTCGCCATCTTCGCAGGCCAGGTCGTCGCAGCACTCGTAACCGGAAACACCGTCGTCGCGAAGCCAGCCGAGACCACACCTCGTGTCGCGCGCGCGTTCGCCGAATTACTGCATCAGGCGGGTGTCCCGAAAGAGGCTCTCCAAGTCCTGCCGATGATCGGGCGCGACTTTGGTGAAGCGGCGCTCGATCACCCCGATCTCGCCGGCGTCGTGTTCACCGGCTCCACCGCCACCGCACGCTGGCTCAATCAAAAATTAGCCGCCCGACAAGGCGCCATTCTGCCGCTCATCGCCGAGACGGGTGGTATCAACGCGATGATCGTCGACTCCAGCGCCCTCCCCGAGCAGGTCGTCGACGACGCCATAACGTCGGCATTCGGCAGCGCGGGGCAGCGCTGCTCAGCACTTCGGTTGCTCTGCGTCCAGGAAGACATCGCCGATCGCATCATCGAGATGCTTAAGGGCGCGATGGATACCCTTGTGGTGGGCGATCCCCGGGATCTCGCCGTCGATGTCGGTCCAGTCATCAGTCTCGAGGCCGCGCGCCAGTTGCGAAGTCATATCGAAGAGGTCTCGCGTACAGGTCGACTCCTGAAGGTGGGTCGTCTACCGAGTGCACCGCCCGTTGGTTACCCCACGGCCATCGATCCGGGGCGGTACGTGGCGCCCCATCTGATCGAGCTCGACTCGGTACGCGACCTCACCCGGGAGGCTTTTGGCCCGATCCTCCACGTCGTGCGGTTCGCGTTCGGCGATCTGGAGACACTTCTCGCCGATCTACGGGCGAACGGTTATGGGCTGACGCTTGGAATCCAGAGTCGACTCGAAGGGACTCGACACCGCGTGTACGCCCTCTCGAACGCTGGCAACGTTTATGTGAACCGCAACATGATCGGTGCCGTTGTGGGCGTACAGCCGTTCGGAGGTTCGGGACTCTCGGGGACCGGTCCGAAGGCCGGTGGACCGCATTATCTGTCACGCTTCGTCACCGAGCGAACGCTGACGATCAACACCACCGCAACGGGCGGCAACACGACACTGCTAAGCCTCAACTAGGCTCGATTTGACGACCGGACTCGATTCATCGATGGGGTTCAGCGGGTCCAGGGCGGCGCAGAGGTCGAAACACCCAAACGTCGAGCAGCCTCAGCGAGTCTTTTGCGAGGCAGTCGTCCGCAATCGACGAGGCCTTGTACGGCGGCCAACGCAATGCTCGCATGATCGACTTCAAAGAATTGTCGTAAGGCCGAACGCGTGTCACTTCGTCCGAAACCATCAGTGCCGAGTACGATGAAACGTCGACCCGGCAGATAGCTTGCCAGCATCTGCGGTACGGCTCGGACGTAATCCGACGCGGCAACGATAGGCGCCTCACCGGCGAGACAACTCTCGAGATGCGACCATCGCGGAGCTGCCTCGGGCTCGAGCCGGCTCGTGCGCTCAAGATAGGCGGCTTCGCGCGCCAACTCGCTGTAACTCGTCACGCTCCAGATCTCGCTCGAGATCTCCATCTCGCGCTCGAGCCATTCGCTTGCTGCAATCACCTCGCGCAGGATCGCGCCAGATCCGAGAAGGCGGACCAACGGATCGGACCCTTTAGTAGCGTAGCAATACATCCCACGAATCACGCCCTCACGCGCCTCCGCAGGCAACGATGGCTGGGCGTAGTTCTCGTTCATCACAGTCAGGTAATAAAACTCGTCGCGACCCTCTTCCAGCATGCGGCGTGCGCCATGATCAAAAATGAAGGCGAGTTCCCCCGCAAATGCTGGGTCGTAGGCACGGCAGTTGGGAATGGTCGCGGCCACAAGGTGACTGGACCCATCCTGATGTTGCAGACCCTCGCCGCCGAGCGTCGTGCGACCCGCCGTCGCACCGAGCAAGAATCC
>Ga0194132_10009658_pt1 | contig 13160 bp, 9 predicted proteins | sample TA2KigOf80mmetaG_FD_148612 | JGI IMG/M metagenome (GOLD analysis project Ga0194132, IMG submission 148612) | Freshwater microbial communities from Lake Tanganyika, Tanzania - TA2015054 Kigoma Offshore 80m | ecosystem: Environmental > Aquatic > Freshwater > Lake | place: Tanzania: Lake Tanganyika... | reverse complement strand
GACGACGCGGGGCTCACACCGTTCCTCGATCGGCTCGGCTTCAACCTTGTCGGCTACGGCTGCACCACATGCATCGCAGAAGGGACGCCTGTGCTCCAGGGCGATGGGACGGCGGTCGCGATCGAGGCGCTCTCGCTCGAGGGCGGCGCTCCGCTCTACGCCCCGGCTCCGGACGGCGGGTTCGCCGTCGGGACGGCGAGCGCCCGCTTCAAGGAGGGCCTGCGCGAATGCGTCACGCTCGCGTTCCAGGACGGCCGGGCGCTGGTGTGCACCCCCGACCATCTCGTGCTCCGCTCGGATGGACGATGGCTGCGCGCTGACGAGCTTGTCGCGGGCCGTGATCGGGTCGTCGCCGGCCTCGATGCCCCGCTCGACGCCGCTGCGCCGGACGAAGGCCGCTACGTCCTGCCCGCGGCGGGTCTCGACCTGTCGATGAGCTCCCGGGATGGACGGGCGCGCACTCTGGCCTTCGCGCGCATCCTCGGGCACCTTCTGGGCGACGGATCCATCAGTGCGCTCGGCCAGGCGCGCGTCAATGTCGGGCAAGCCCTCGACCGAGAGGCGGTCTTGCGAGACGTCGAGCTGGTGACCGGACGTCGCCCCGCGGGGATCCGCTACGACGAGCGCAAATGGTCGATCGTGCTTCCGGCGGCGCTGAGTGCGGCGATCCGGTCGCTTCCCGGGGTCCGCACCAGTTCGCGCATCGCGCAGGCGCCGTGCCTACCCGCGTTCCTGCTCGACGGCGCCTGTCCGGTGGCGGTCGTGCGCGAATTCCTCGGCGGCATGTTCGGCGCCGACGGCCACGCCCCGGTCCTGAAGCGCCAGGGCCCCCGGGCGGAAGACGCCGTCCTGCAGCATCCCGCCTACTCGCAGAACGTTCGCAGCGAGCATGCGGCCGCGCAGCGTTCCTTGATGCACCAGATCGTCGGTCTCCTCGAGCGCTGCGGGGTGCAGGTCGAGGGCTACCGCATCCACGAGTTCCCGGTGCGAAAGTCCGCCTCGAGCCATCGCTCGGAGGATCGCGGCGCCGAACGCGAAATCCGCCTGTGCCTCCCGGACGGTCTCTCCTTCGTCGAGCGCATCGGGTTCCGCTATTGCGTCGACAAGGCGCTGCGCGCGTCCGCAGCGGCGGTGTACTGGCGGACCGTCGCGACGATCGGACGCCAGCGCCTGTGGATGGCGGATCGAATCACGGCCCTGCACAAGGCGCGTCCGGAGCTCTCATTCCGCCAAGCTCGTGCCTTCGCTGCCGGCGAGCTCGGCGAGCGCGAGGCGATTTCCTATCCGCACTACGCGACGCTCGCAGGCCACGATCGCTTCGATCGGCTTCCTCGGTCGGATGCCCGTCGCTTCCAGCCGCTCCACCGTGACGCGTGCGGTTTCCCGTCCCCGGTCGACGTGCTCACGCAGATCGGCGCGCGCGACTGGTTCGCGCCGCTCCACCCCCGCGAGTCGGCGCGGCATGCGAAGCGCTACGCCCTCGCCAAGGAATCGCGGGTGCTGCCCGCGCTCGCGATCGGAGTCATCGACCGGCGTCCGGCGGGTGAGCGCACGGTCTTCGACCTCACGGTGCCGGACCTGAATGCGTTCGTCGCCGGCACGATCGGCGTCCACAATTGCATCGGCAACAGCGGCCCGCTCGCGAGCCCCGAGGTCGAGGCGGCCGTGCAGGAGCGCGACCTCAACGTGGTGGCCGTGCTCTCGGGCAACCGCAACTTCGAAGGGCGCGTCCACCCGCTGGCCCGTTCGGCCTATCTCGCGTCGCCGCCCCTGGTGGTCGCGTACGCCCTCGCGGGAACCGTGCTCAAGGATCTGACGCAGGACCCGGTCGGCACCGGCAAGGACGGCACGCCCGTGTACCTCCGCGACATCTGGCCGACCAACGAAGAGGTCGCCGCCGTGGTCGCGACGAACATCAAGCGCGAGCAGTACGACACCGAGTACGCGCGCATCTTCAGGGGCGACGACCGCTGGCAGAAGATGGCCGCACCGACCGGCCCCCTGTACGAATGGGATCCCGAGTCGACCTACGTCCAGGAGCCGCCCTACTTCAGCGCGATGAGCGCGCAGCCCGCGCCGGTGCGGGACATCGCGAACGCGCGCGCGCTCGTCATCGTCGGCGACTCCATCACCACCGACCACATCTCGCCCGCGGGCTCGTTCTCCGACAAGAGCCCGGCCGGCCAGTACCTCCTGGCCCGCGGCGTGCAGCGCGTGGACTTCAACCAGTACGGCACGCGCCGCGGGAGCCACGACGTGCTCATGCGGGGCACGTTCGGCAACATCCGCCTGCGCAACGCGATGGTCGACCGCGAGGGCAACTGGACGCGCCACATGCCCGACCGCGAGGAGATGTCGGTCTTCGACGCCGCCATGCGCTACCGCGGCGAGGGCGTCCCGCTCATCGTGCTCGCGGGCAAGGAGTACGGCTCCGGCTCGTCGCGCGACTGGGCCGCCAAGGGCCCCGCGCTGCTCGGCGTCCGCGCCGTGATCGCGGAGTCGTACGAGCGCATCCACCGCTCCAACCTCGTGGGCATGGGCGTGATCCCGCTCGAGTTCCAGCCGGGCGAGAGCGCCAAGACGCTCGGGCTCACCGGGGACGAGTCCTACTCGATCGCCGGCCTGTCCGCGGGTGTGCAGCCCAAGCAGACGCTGAAGGTCCGCGCCGAGAAGCCGGACGGCACGGTCGTCGAGTTCACGGTACGCTCGCGGATCGACAATGCGACCGATGTCGAGTACGTCCGGCACGGCGGCGTGCTGCCGATGGTCGTCCGGCAGCTGCTCCACTAGCCGATCGCCGTGCGGACCTAAACTCCACCGATGGAGATCGCTTCCCGCCAGGTGCTGAGCCCGGCGTATCGCCTGGTGCTGCGCCTCGAGATCGACAACCGTCCGGGCATGTTCGCCCGCGTCGCGCAGCGAATCGGCGAGATGGGCTGCAGCCTCGGTGCGATCGACCTCGTCGAAGCCACGCCGCAGCACACGCTGCGGGACGTCACGGTCGACTGCCCCGACGAGGGCACCGGTGTGCGCCTGGCCGACTCGCTCCGCGAGCTCGATGGCGTGAACGTGCGCGCGGTCTCAGACCGCACGCTTCTCGTGCACCTCGGCGGCAAGATCGAGGTCAAGGGGCGCATCCCGGTCCGCACGCGCGACGAGCTCTCGCTCGTGTACACGCCCGGCGTCGCCCGGGTCTGCCGCGTGATCGCCGCCGACGAGGAGCGCGCCTGGACGCTGACGATGAAGCGCAACGCGGTCGCGGTCGTCACCGACGGCACCGCGATCCTCGGCCTCGGCGACATCGGACCGCTCGCCGGCCTGCCCGTGATGGAGGGGAAGGCGATGCTCTTCGCCGAGCTCGCCGGCGTGAACGCGTTCCCGATCGTGCTCGGCACCAAGAACCCCGACGAGGTCATCGACACCGTCGTCCGCATCTCGCCCGGCTTCGGCGGGATCAACCTCGAGGACATCGCCGCGCCCGCCTGCTTCTACGTGGAGCGCCGCCTGCGCGAGCTGCTGGACATCCCGGTGTTCCACGACGACCAGCACGGCACCGCGATCGTGGTGCTGGCGGCGCTGCGCAACGCGGCGGCCGTCGTGGGCGTTCCGCTCGCGTCCCTCAAGATCGTCATCGCGGGTGCCGGGGCCGCGGGCATCGCGACCGCGCGCCTGCTCGCGGAGGCCGGCGTGCGCGCGATCCGGCTGTGCGACCGGCAGGGCGTGGTGCACTCGGGGCGCGCGGACATCAACGAGGACAAGCGCGCGACCGTGCGCGACCTCGATCCGAGCGCGGCTGCCGGCACGCTCGCCGACGCCGTCCGCGGCGCCCACGTGTTCATCGGCGTGTCCGGCCCGCGCATCCTGAGCATGGACATGCTCCGCAGCATGGCGCGGCCGCGCATCGTCTTCGCGCTCTCCAATCCCGACCCCGAGATCGACCCGATCGCCGCGGCGCCCGAGACCGACATCTTCGCGACGGGGCGGTCGGATTTCCCGAACCAGGTGAACAACGCGCTCGCCTTCCCCGGCGTGTTCCGCGGCCTCCTGGACTCGCGGTCCAGCTCCATCACCACGCGGATGGAGCTCGCGGCGGCCGAGGCGCTCGCGGCCACGGTTGTGGCCGAGGCTCGCTCGGCGGAGTACATCCTCCCTTCCGTCTTCGACCGGGACGTGGTGCCGAACATCGCGGCCGCCGTGGCCGAGGCCGCCGCCGCGTCCGGCGTCGCGCGCCGCGCACCCCGCGTGCAGGGGCTCGGCTAGTCGCGCCGGGCGCTCAACCCTTGCGCACGCGGGCGGTCCCGCTCACCTCGGAGTCGCCCGCGACCACCTGGACGAAGTAGGTGCCGGCGGGGGCGGTCGCGCCGAAGGCGCTCGTGTACGAGCCGTTCTGGTCCACCTCGACCTCGAAGGTCAGGCGGTAGGCGACATCCCGCCCGTTCACGTCGACGCTCGCCTTCTGCCCAGGAACGCCGCCGCGCAGCGTCCACCGGACCTCCCCGCTCGGGAGCTCCTCCATCACGACCTTCGTCGGCGCCGCGCGCACGATCTCCGACGGCGCCGCCTGAAGGAAGGACGAGAGCGCCCGCCCGGTCACGTTCGCGTACGCGCTCTCGAAGTCCGTCCCTCGGCCGAGCTGGTCGAGGATCCGCGACATGCCGCCGAGGCCGATCTGCCCCTTCAGCGCGTCGATGCTTGCGGCGGCGAGCTGGTAGGTCCGGCCTCGGGCGGCGGCCGACTCGCGGATGAAGTCGCCGGCGTCGGCGATCCTCGCCAGGGACCCCGACGCCTGCTCCATCGTCGCGATCCCTTCGTCGAACCATGACGGCATGACCGCGCTGGCGCCCGCGATCTCGCGGATCATCGCGTGGGCGAGCTCGTGGCGCAGGATGGTGAGCGGCTTCTCCTTGCCGAGGACGGCCCAGTTGATCGCGATCGACCGCAGGGGGATCACCAGTGCCCCGCCGTTGTTGCGCGCAAGCGCACGTGCGGTCTGCTGCGGGTAATCGAACAGCGTCGTCAGCCCGCGCTCGAATGACTCGGCCGTGGCGAACGTCACGATCTTCGGCTTGACCGCGAACAGACGGTTGAAGTTCTGCGCGATCCCCGCGAGATCCGCATCGAGCGTCTCGACGATGAGCCGGCGCGTCGCGGCGTCCACTCGGTTTTCCACCCAGAGCTCGCCCGGACCCATCGGCACCGACTCGAGCTGGACGTTATGCAGCTGCGCCATCAGCCCGATCTTCGCGGCGGTGATCTCTTGGGCGATATTCCACGCCACCCTGTCCTGGGGCGTGGGCGGGGGCAGCGTCACGCAGAACGAGGTCCGCCCTCCGTCAGGCGAGCCAGCGCGGCCCGCGCGAGATCCTCAGCGGAGACGCGCCGGCGGCGGAGCTCCCGGGAGAGGGCGCCGATGGTCGCGAAGGCGAACCCGTCGGTCATGCGCCCGCAACGATACGGGCGCGCGGTACGATTCGACCACGCGCGCGGGGGCGCGCGGTGGAGGTGGCGCGTGGGACTCACGCGACGCGGATTCCTCGGGACGACCGCGGCGGCGGGCCTGGTCGCCGCGTGCACGCCGGCGGCGGCGCCGTCGAGCGGACCGGCGGCCGTGACGCCGGTGAAGGGCGGCAACCTGATCATCGCATCGGCGGCGGACATCATCTCGCTGGACCCGACCAACGCCGGTGACGGCCCGTCGGGCGTCGCGTGCGACTACCTGTACGAGTGCCTGACCCAGGTCGACGTGGACGGCGTCAAGATCCTGCCCTCGCTCGCGACGAGCTGGGAGGTCAACAGCGACAAGGTCTATACGTTCAAGCTCCGCCAAGGCGTGAAGTTCCACGACGGAACCGACTTCAATGCCGCGGCGGTGAAGGCGCACTTCGATCGCCTCCTCGGCCCGGAGAAGCCGCTCGCCTCGCGGTCCTACCTCCCGTGGCTCGACAAGACCGAGGCCGTCGACAACTTCACGGTCCGGTTCACCACGAAGGTGCCGTACGCATTCTTCGTGCGCCTCCTCTCGGGAAGCTCTTCCCAGATCAACAGCCCCACGGCCGTGGCCAAGTTCGGCAAGGACTACGCGAAGAACCCCGTCGGCACGGGTCCCTACAAGTTCGGTGAGTGGCTCAAGGACGAGCGCTTCGTCGCCGTCCGCAACGACGACTACTGGGGCCCTAAGGCCTACCTCGACAAGGTCACGATCAAGCCGTACCCGGATGCCCAGGCACGCGTCGTCGCGCTCCAGGCGGGGGACATCCACTACACCGCCGACATCACGCCCGAGCAGACGGAGATCCTGCGCAGGGACGGCAAGGTCAATGTCATCTCGAAGATGGGCGGCAGCAACACCTGGCTCGGCATGAACGTGCTGAAGAAGCCCTATGACGACGTTCGGGTGCGGCAGGCGATGAACTACGCGATCGACAAGGCCTCGATCGTGAAGAACATCTACAACGGCGACGCCGTCGCCCTCAACGGCATGTCCGACCCGCACCAGATCGGTTTCTTCGACACAACCGGCTTCCCGTACAACCCGGCGAAGGCCAAGGAGCTGCTCGCGGCGGCCGGACTCTCGGGAGGTTTCACGACCGACCTCCTCTCAAGCAACCGCTACCCGAAGGATCTCGAGCTCATGCAGTTCGTCCAGCAGCAGCTCAAGGATGTCGGGGTCACCGCGAAGATCAACCAGAAGGAGTTCGCCGCGTTCCTCGAGGACCTGCGCAAGGATCCGCGCAACAGCCCGGTCCAGATGTGGCGTGACGGCCGTGGCGGCAGCAACGTCGCCGACTACTGGCTGTCGACGTACGGCTGCAACTTCTTCCGTCCCAACGGCGGCAACACCAACGGCTCGTGCGATCCCGAGATCGACAAGCTCGCGAACGAGGCCGTCGGCATCGTGGACGAGACGAAGTACAACGCGATCTCCAAGACGATCCAGGAGAAGGCCACGCCCACGGCCTACAGCGTCTGGCTGTTCCTCGCGAACACCATCATCGCGACGAGCAAGAAGGTCCGCGACCCCCGCATCACCGTGACGGGCGGGTTCCGCGCCCACGCGGCCACCTGGTTGGAGCCGTAACCTCGCGCATCCTGCAGGTTGAAAGGGCGCCCCTTCGGGGGCGCTCTTTTTCTTGTCTCGCGGAAAGCCGCTCCTCGCTCGACTAGGGTCTTTGCGATGCTCCGCTACACGCTTCGCCGGCTGCTCTATCTGATCCCGGTCCTCATCGGCATCTCGATCATGAGCTTCGGCATACTGCGCTCCATCCCCGGGGATCCCGTCGTCGTGATGTTCCCGAACGCCTCCGACGCGGCAATCCAGCGCATTCGGGACGACCTCGGGCTGAACGGCCCGCTCCCGCTGCAGTACGCGATCTACGTTCGCAACGTGCTCCAGGGCGATCTCGGGCGGCGGGTCCGGCTCCGATGCGCTCGCGCCAGTTGGACTTCTCGAACGAAGCCGCGATCTCTTCGGCCTCGCGGCGCCGCTGCTTGGATTGGCGGCGCATGCCGTCGCCGACGGCGGCGCGCAGGCGATCGAGCGGATTGCTTGCCGCGGGAGCAGGCCCTTCACGCTCGGGACGGATCGGCATCGGTGACCTCCGGCACGTGGAGCGCCACCGCGGGCGCGCCCCGTGCTGCTCACCCTACGCAGCCCGCCGCGGCGCACGCGCCCGGCGGGGTATCAATCGCGGCTCCGGGGCGTATCGCATGGGTATCAAGGCCCCGCGTGAAGCCATATCGTCGCGGGCAGTGCCGGCACGCAAGACCGCGGCGAAGGCCACCGCCAAGACCACCACGCGCACCGGGAAGCGCCGCGGCCCCGCGGCCGCGCGCGGACCGGAGCCCAAGGGCGCCCTGCTCGACCCGCGCGCGGACCTGGCGTCCCTCGCCGCCAAGGTCGAGCAGGCGGGAGGCGGCATCGTCGGCGGCTATCGCGATCCGTTCGCCGGAACGCCGCTGATCCTCGCGCTGCTGCCGATCGGCAAGGTCGAGCCCACGCCGTTCCAGCGCGACCTCTCCCGCACGCACGCCGAGCGGCTCGCCGCCGCGATCGGCGCCGCGGGCGTGTTCCTCGATCCGGTGATCGCGGTCGCGGGGCAGGACGGCTTCTGGTCGCCGAACGGCCGCCACCGCCTCGCCGCCGCGAAGTCGCTCGGCCAGCGCGCGATCACCGCGCTCGTGACCGACGATCCCGCGCTCGCCTACCGCATCCTCGCCCTCAATACCGAGAAGGCGCACAACCTCCGGGACAAGGCCCTCGAGGCGATCCGCATGGCGCGCGCGCTCGCCAAGGAGCAGCCGCGCTCCAAAGAGGGCGACCACGCGGCCGCCTTCGAGTCACCGCATCTCCTCACGATCGGTGCGGCGTACGACCAGCGCTCGCGCTTCGCCGGCTCGTCGTACCAGTCGATGCTCAAGCGCGTCGACCGCTACCTCGACGGCACGCTGACGGCGGCGCTTCGCCAGCGCGACCAGTGGGCCACGCGCCTCCTCGACATCGACGACCGCGTGGCCAAGCACGTCGCGACGCTCCAGGAGATGGGCTTCAAGAGCCCGTATCTCCGCCAGGTCGTGGTGGCGCGGTGCAACCCCGTGCGCTGGATCCCCGCCAAGCGCGGAGAAACCAAGCCGCCGATGCCCACCGGGGAAGCGCTCACGCGCATGGCGGCGAACGTGCGCAAGTTCGAGCCCAAGAGCGTGCGTCCGGGCGACCTCGCCCTCGTCGCCGCCGTCGCACCCGAGGATTGACGGTGGACGGACGCGAGGCGGCGAAGCAGCTCGGACCGGTGGGGGTGTGGACGAATCTCCTCGAGCGCCTCCCGATCGCGCGCGCCACCGACGTGGCCAAGCGCATCGAGGCCGCCGGCTACGGCGCGCTGTGGTTCCCGGAGGCGTTGGGCAGCAAGGAGATGTTCGTCCAGGCCTCGCTCTACCTCTCGGCGACGACACGGGTGCGTATCGCACCGGGCATCGCGAACATCCACGCGCGCGACGCCGTGGCCATGGCCAACGGCGCGCGCGCGCTCGAAGAGGCGTTCCCGGGGCGCTTCGTGCTCGGCATGGGCGTCAGCCACGCGCCGTCGGTCGCCAACCGCGGCGGCACGTATCGCCAGCCCGTCGCGACGATGGCGGGCTATCTCGACCGGATGGAGGCCGCGCCGATCACCCTCAAGCCCGCGCCGATGCCCGCCCGCCTCCTGGCGGCGCTCGGACCGCGGATGCTCGAGCTCGCGCGCGACAGGACCGACGGCGCGCACCCGTTCTTCGTCCCGCTCGAGCACACCGCCTTCGCCCGCAACGTGCTCGGGCCAAGGCCGTGCCTCGCGGTCGAGGTCGCCTGCGTGGTCACGACCGACCCCGTGGTGGCCAGGAAGGTCGGGCGCACGTACACGCAGCGCTACCTCGGCCTCGACAACTACACCAACAACCTGCGCCGGCTCGGCTGGGGAGATGCCGATCTCGCGGGCGACGGCAGCGACCGCCTCGTCGACGCCGTGGTCGCGTGGGGCCCCGTCGAAAAGATCGCGGAGCACGTCGCCCAGCACCGCGCCGCCGGCGCGGACCACGTCTGCCTGCAGGTCCTCCGCCAGGAGTGGATGGAGCCGCCCCTTGACGAGTGGGCCGCCCTCGCGAAGGCGGCCGGAATCTAGGTCGTGCTGGTCGGCGGCCGCGAGGTCGCGCTCACCAACCAGGACAAGGTCTTCTTCCCCGCGAGCGGCACCACCAAGGGCGACCCCGTGCGCTATTACGTCGATCTCGCCGACGCGGTGCTGCCGCACACGCGCAAGCGCCCGATGCAGATGAAGCGCTACCCGAACGGCGTGGAAGGTGACTTCTTCTATCAGAAGCGCGTGCCCGTCCCCCACCCCGAGTGGCTCGAGACGTACCGGATCGAGTTCCCGAGCGGGCGGCACGCCGACTTCCCGGTGATCAACGACGCACCGTCGCTCGCATGGCTCGCCAACCTCGGCTGCATCGAGACGCACACCTAGCACTCCCGTATCGATGACGTCGAGAAGCCCGACTACCTGCTGATCGATCTCGATCCGCGCGACGTGGACACCTGGGAGCGGGTCCGCGAAGTGGCCATGGCGACCGAGGAGGTCATGCGCGAGCTGGAGCTGCCGTCGTTCCCGAAGACGAGCGGCTCGACCGGGATCCACATCCTCGTGCCCATCGTGCGCGAGCTCGTCTTCCCTGAGGTGCGGCGCTTCGCGCTCGCGCTCGCGAAGCGCGTGGTGAAGAAGGTGCCGGAGATCGCCACCACCACCTGGGCGGTGAACCAGCGCACCGGCGTCTATGTCGACTACGGCCAGAACTCGCGCGACCGCACGATCGCAGGCGCGTACTCGATCCGTCCCACACCGGACGCGCGCGCGTCGGCACCGCTGCGCTGGGACGAAGTGCCCAGGCGATGACGCCGTCGAGCCCGATCGCCTCGAGACGCTCGAGCCAGTGCTGCGCGGTCGCGATGTCGGCGGACGCGGGCGACAGCTAGAAGCGGCCCTCATCCGCGAACGCCTTCACCCGCGGGTTGCGCGACGGATCGAGACGGGCGACGAGCGCAGTTCGTCGATCGCGGAGCGGACGCTCATGCACCGGATCGCCGTCCCAGAGCAGCAGGTCGAACGCGATGAACGTCGCGGGGATCTCCGCGGACAGCCTGCGGATGCGGCTCTCCGCCGGATGGAGGCGCATCTGCATCGCGGCGAAGTCGATCCTTCCCTCTCGGCGAATGACGATCTCGCCGTCGATCGCCGAGTGCGGCGGCAGCAGCGCACCGAGCGGCCGCAGCTCGGGGAAGTAGCGCAGCAGCGGCCGCTCGTTGCGGCTCCACAGCGCGAGCTCGCCCCCGTCGTTCTCGAGGACGCCGCGGAACCCGTCCCACTTGGGCTCGTACTGCCAGCGGTCGCCTGCGGGCAGCTCGTTCGTCAGCTCCGCCTCCATCGGCGGGAACGGGACGCTCGGTCCGGGCACTAGGCGCGCGATGCTAGCGTGCGAGGCTGCCATGACGTTCCACGGCGAGCAGCGCGCGAGGCTCGACCGGGCGCGCGCGATCCTGGGCTCGCTCCGCGCGACGCGGGCGCCGTTCACGCGCACGACCGTTCTCGAGCCGCTGAACGAGCTCGCGCTCGAGCTCTCCAACGTCGGCGCCGAAGCGGGCCTCTTCGCGGAGGTCCATCCCGACCAAGGCCTGCGGACCGCGGCCGAGGCGATCGATCGCGAGTGCGCGCAGCTGCGCACCGAGATCCTGCAGGACGCCGCGGTCCTCGCCGCCGTGCGCGGCGTGGATCCGGCGGGGCTGGACCCCCTCGCCCAGCGGGTCCGCGAACTCGTGCTGCGGGACATGCGCCGCTCCGGCGCGGAGCTCGGACCCGCCGAGCGGGAGCGCGTCCGCACGCTCCGCGACGAGCTGCTCGAGCTGGGGCAGGAGTTCAGCCGCAACATCCGCGACGACGTGCGGAGCATCGAGGTCGACGACGCCGACCTGGTGGGGCTCCCGGCCGACTGGATCGCCGCGCACCCGACGAACGCGGCCGGCAAGCGGACGATCACCACCGATTACCCGGACGCGATCCCGTTCATGTCGTACAGCGCGAGCGAGGAGGCGCGCCGCCGCCTCGCGTTCGAGAACCTCAACCGCGCCGCACCACGCAACCTCGAGGTGCTCGGCGCGATGCTCGCGAAGCGCGCCGAGCTCGCGCGACTGCTGGGCTACCCGACCTGGGCGGACTTCGCGACCGCGGACAAGATGGCCGGCAGCGCGGCGGCGGTGCGCGACTTCATCGCGCGGGCCTTCGACGCGACGCGCGAGAGCGGCGCGGCCGAGCGCGAGCGGATCTTGACCGAAAAGCGCAAGGCCGATCCCGGCGCGCGCGCGATCGGCCAATGGGAGCACGCGTACTGGATCGAGCGGATCAAGGCCGAGTCGTTCCGCTTCGACCCACGGAGCGTGCGCCCGTACTTCGAGTACCGCGCGGTGAAGGCCGCCGTGATCGACCTCGCCTCGCGCCTGTTCGGCCTCACCTTCACGCCGGTCGAGCAGCCGGGGATCTGGCACCCCTCCGTCGACACCTACGCGGTGACGGTGGACGGGAAGCCGATGGGACGCATCTCCCTCGACATGCACCCGCGCGAGGGCAAGTTCAAGCACGCGGCCTGCTTCACCTGGCGCAGCGGCGTGGGCGGGAAGCAGGAGCCGCATTCCGTGCTCGTGTGCAACTTCCCCGACCCCGCGGCGCAGCCCGGCCCGGCGCTGATGGACCACGGCGAGGTGGTGACGTTCTTCCACGAATTCGGGCACCTCGTGCACAACATCGTCCGCGGCGGGATCCCATGGGTACGTGTGGGCGGCGTGACCGAGTGGGACTTCGTGGAGGCGCCGTCGCAGTTTCTGGAGGAGTGGATCTTCGACGCCGGCGTGCTGCGCGGCTTCGCGAAGCACGTCGAGAGCGGCGAGGCGATCCCGGCCGATCTGGTCGCCCGGCTGCGCGAGGCGCGGGACTTCGGTCGCGCGATGTTCTGGCAGCGCCAGCTCTTCCTGTCGGCGGTCGCGCTCGAGCTGCATCAGCGTGAGCCCGCTGGGATCGACACGACCGCGGTGGTGCGCGAGTGCGCGGAGCGCTACTCGCCCACGCGGCTGCTCCCGGACACGCACTTCGAGGCGTCGTTCGGCCACCTCGAGGGGTATGACGCCAGCTACTACACGTACGCCTACTCGCAGGTCATCTCGCGAGACATGCTCACCGGGTTTCCGAACGGACTGATGGACATCCGGCAGGCTCGCCGCTATCGCGATCTCGTGCTCGCCGCCGGCGGGACCAAGCCCGCGGCACAGCTCGTCACCGACTTCCTCGGCCGGCCCTACTCGTTCGACGCGTTCGCGGAGTGGCTCGCCCCGCGGTAGTCAGGCGCTTCCGTGGCAGAACTTGTACTTGCGGCCGCTGCCGCACGGGCAGCCCGAGTTCCGGCCGACCTTCTCGCGCTCGAGCCCACCCTGGGCGGTCGTCGCGGCGACCACGTCGGAGGTCACCAGCGAGTCCGGCGTGATGACCGGCGGCCGGCTCGGCGCGATGCGCGAGCCCCCGGCGAGGTGCAGCGAGACGACCGGATCGGCGGACGGGTCGGCCGGGATCGTGACGCTGACGCACTCGCCTGAG
>Ga0194132_10009656_pt1 | contig 13163 bp, 11 predicted proteins | sample TA2KigOf80mmetaG_FD_148612 | JGI IMG/M metagenome (GOLD analysis project Ga0194132, IMG submission 148612) | Freshwater microbial communities from Lake Tanganyika, Tanzania - TA2015054 Kigoma Offshore 80m | ecosystem: Environmental > Aquatic > Freshwater > Lake | place: Tanzania: Lake... | reverse complement strand
AAAATCGAGGAAAAAAATCTTGGCGCATCAAATCGAGGTGATTCTACGCAATCACCGGGGGAACGGCGTTCGCCGACATCCTTGCCGCCTGAGAAAGAACGAGACGGAGTAACTTCGCAATGGCCTCAGAAAAAGGAAGCAACGATTGACTACGGCTCGGATGGTGATATAATTATCTCACCATGAGCAAGAGCAAACAAGCAAGCCCGATAACCGATTTACTCCGACAAACGATCATCGAAAGCGGAATGACGATGAAGGCGATTGAAAGAGAAACGGGCGTGCAACGCCTTTCCATCGTGCGATTCATTCGGGGCGAACAATCCATCCGGCTCGACGTGGCGGACAAGCTCGCCGCCTATTTCGGCCTGGCGTTGCAACCGATCAAGGCGAAGAAAAAAGGCGGATGAGTGAATGCCAGTCATCATCGAAGGTTATCTGACACAGCAAAAACTTGCCGTAGCACTTGTGCAAATCTTCGGCGAGCGCTGGGTAGGCGCAGAGTTAAGACATCCCAAGTCGCGAAGGCGTTGGGACATGGCGATACATGGGGCCATTGGTTATCAGGTTGTGGAATACGACGGCGACGAACACTACTGCAATTCGCTCAAGATCAAGGCGGACATGGAAAAGGATCGGCTTGCGAGTGAATCGGGTTGGAGAGTGGTTCGCATTCCATACTGGGTGCAACTCGATTCGGTGATGCTGGATCATTACTTCCAAGTGCAAGCGGCGATTGAACAGAATTTCCCGCATGGCTTCATCACAACGAAGTTTTTTCCAGCCTCATTTTGCGAGAAAGGAATTCACCGATTCGAGAGCGAACTGGCAAGCCTTCCTGAATCGGTCCGGCAAGCTGTCATCGCGTCCTTGCGCGATCGTGCCGGGGAGCATGGGGTCGATTACGTCGTACCAAGTGCATTGCGTCATCTCGTTTCGTGAAGAAAGGGTAGGTGAACGATGGGAACCGTTTTCAAGAAAACGTACACGAAGCCGCTGCCGGCCGGGGCCGAAACCTTCACTCGGCAAGGCCAGAAATTCGCCAAATGGAAAGACGCGAAGGGCAAAACGCGCAAAGCGCTGCTGACGACCGGGGCCGACGGCTCGACACGGCTCTTGATCGAAGCCGCGACGTACACCGCCAAGTACCGCGACGGCGCGGGGCTTGTGCAAATCGTAGCGACGGGCTGCCGGGATGAACAGGCCGCACGATCGGTACTCGGCGACCTGGAGCGCCGGGCCGAACTCGTCAAGGCCGGAGTGATGACGACGAAAGAGGACGCCGTTTCCCTGCATCAGGCGACGCCGTTGCAAGTGCATTTCGACGCCTACGCGGACAACATGCGAGCGCGGGGGCTGTCGGCGACGCACCACAAGTACACTCGCAAACACCTTGACCGGATTAAGGCCGAATGCGGGTTTGCCGCGCTCAAGGATTTTGACCGCGAAGTTTTCGAGCGCTGGCTTGTGAAGCTCACCGACGAAGGGGCCGGGGCGCGAACGCGGAATTGCTATCGTGACGACCTTGTGACGTTTTGCAACTGGTGCGTCGAGACGCATCGGCTGTTGACGAACCCTTTCGACATGATCCCAAAAGCGAACGTCGAAGCCGACCGCAAGCGCATTCGTCGGGCGATGACCGAAGCCGAGCTAACCAAGTTGCTCGACGTGGCACGAAACCGACCATTGCTTGACGCAATGACGGTTCGGCGTGGAAAGCGAAAAGGCGAAGCGTATGCCAAGCTGCGCGGTGACACAAAAGCCGACCTGGAACGCCTGGGGCGCGAACGGACATTGATCTACAAGACGTTCATCCTGACGGGGCTTCGCAAGGGTGAGTTGGCATCGCTCACCGTCGGACAGTTGCACCTAGACGGCGACATTCCGTTTGTCGCGCTCAACGCCGCCGACGAAAAGAATCGGCAAGGCAGCGAAATCGTTCTCCGCGATGACCTGGCGGACGACCTACGGCAATGGCTCGCCGCCGAGCTGGAACGGTTGCAAGCCGAAGCCGTCGAGCGTGGCGAGCCGATCCCGGCTCGGTTGCCAGCTGATCGGCCGTTGTTCAATGTCCCCGCTGGTTTGTTGCGAATCCTGAATCGCGACTTGAAAGCCGCGGGAATACCGAAAGTGGATGAGCGCGGCCGAACTCTCGACATTCACGCCTTGCGGACGACGTTCGGCACTCTGTTGAGCAAGGGGGGCGTTGCACCGCGGACCGCGCAAGCCGCGATGAGGCATTCGGACATTCGGCTGACGATGCAAACCTACACCGATCCGAAGTTGCTCGACGTTCGCGGGGCGCTCGACGCGCTGCCGGCGCTTCCCCTGGGGGCCGGATCGGAGCAAAGCGAAGCCGTGATGACCGGAACCGACGCTGGCGCGCTTGCACCAACGCTTGCACCAAATTGGTGCAAGCGAGCGACGCCGCTGACAATTCCTGACGAAATGAACACCGATGAACAGGCGAGCAAAGACAACGAGACGATTGCCGTAAGTGATGATTCTGTCAAAAGAAAAAACCCGCTGACATTCGCTGTCAACGGGTCCGACGAATGGGCGTTGAGGGGCTCGAACCCCCGACCTCATGGGTGTGATCCATGCGCTCTAGCCAACTGAGCTAAACGCCCGACACAGTGCTTGCAGTTTGCACTTGGCGAGCGCAAAGCCGCAAGCGGAAGACCGATCAGGGCTGGGGCGGGTTCGCGGTGACCTGGGTGTTGGCCGGCGCGGGTTCTTGCTTGGCTGCCGGCGCGTCGTCGAACTTGGGCGCCGCGGGGGCCACGCGTTGCGGCGGACGAACCGGTTCGGCTGGGGCTGCGCCCGGCGCGGCGGCAGGCTGCTGGCCAGCCGGATTCCCCGTCTCGTCAAATCCCGCCTCCAGGCCGCCCATGCCCTTCTTGAATTCCACGACGCTCTTGCCAAGATACTTGGCCATATCCGGCAGCTTGCGTCCGAACAAAAGCACGGCAATGATGCCGATCACGATCAACTCACCCCAACCTAGACCGAACATGGAATATCCTCGCGTTTGAGATACGTTGAGGTCTCACCGATAGTATACTCGGCGGCGGGCACATCCTCAATGATTTTTTCGCTGAAACGCATGCGCAGGGGAATACTAGGGAGTCGAACCATCCAACAACTCACACCAACGGGACGCCTTGGTGGGAACCGGCAGAATATCGAATGCGCTTCGTTAATGATGTTATTGTACCTCGCGGTAGGCGGTGAAGACAAGCGCAGGGGAAAGAATTGACGGATTTTTCACATGCGCGTAGGTCAGGCTTTCCAGCCTGACTTTTCCGGTGCTTGCGTCAGGCTGGAATGCCTGACCTACGCCAAATGCCCCATTGCCGACGGGTCAGTTTCGCGCCATGCGTCGAAACAGCCAAAGCCCCACGATGAGCATCACCACATCGGCGACATAGATGCCGGCCCACGCGGGGATTTTGCCGTTGCGGGCCATGTTGATCGTGCAGAACATGAGCGGATAGTAGATCGTGACGATCGGCAAGAAACAGGTGATAAACGCGCTAAGGTAATCGCTCTTGCTGAACCAAATGCCGACCGGGCAGCCGACCAGCGCGAAACACAAACATCCGATCGCAAACCCGACGCGCAAGTGCCATTCGCATTGGATGGCGAACAGCTGCTGATCATGGTTCTTTCGTTCGCGAAAGAGATTTGCAACATGCCCGGCAAATCCGCTGTCCCCCTTGCCCAGACTCAGTTGAACCTGGTGACGATCGATTTCACGGCTAACGCGTTCCTTTTCGTGCAAACACTGCTCCTCATATTCGAAGAGCTCGCTCCAGGTCATTTCGCCAGCCCTTTGCTTGAGGGTCCCGGGCGCCAGGAACGCGGGAATATCGACCGGCCAAACGTTCTGCTCAAGGAATCCGACCGTGCTCCCTTTGGCGATCTGACATTGCCACATGACGACAAGAATCTGTTGCGACTCGGCATCGACGTGCAGTTCTGCCTCTCGGGCTCGAGCCACAAGGTCGAAACTCCTGCCATCGGCGGCACGTCTCTTGAAAACTACGTCTTGCAGCTTTGCCCCCCGCACGGCACTAACGTTGATCTCATAGTTCAACTTGGTGTGTTTGATACAACCGTCTTTGCGGAGCAACGTGTAGAGCATCTCTTCAATATCACCGGCGATCTTGCTCTTCATTACGAACGTCGTGTATGGGATGGCATCGAGATAGAGGTAGAAGGTGATGCCGCTGGTGACGGCGCCGAGCAAAAACGCCGGCCAAATGATGTGGCGAATATGCACGCCGGCCGCCTTTAGCGCCAGGATCTCATTGTCCGCGGCGAGCCGGCCGTAGACGACACACGTGGCGAACAGCGTGGTCGTCGGGACGGTGTACGGGAGCAAGCTCGGCAGCATGAGCGGAACGGCGATGGCAATTTGCAGTGGTCCCAGGCCGTTTCGCATCGCTTCGGAGATGATGCCGGCCATCAGGATCAATCCCGTCAGCGCGCACAGCGAAACGAGAAAGACCTTGACGAGCTCAAACAGAATAATGCGATGGATCGTGCCCCAGAACACGTGCGATCCCCCGGCTTGCCAGCGCTGTTTACGTTCAGCGCTCGCATGGCGCTTTGCGAGCGCTAAACGTGAACAGAACGACGTAAACAGGTCTCATCATTCCCAAATCCGAAACACGCGTGGCCGATCGACCGTGCCGCCGTCCCGCTGTCCGCTCCCGATCACGCGGTCGCGCATCAACAAGAGCGGATCGACGATAACCGGGATCGGCTTCAGCATGAACTTCAGATCCTTTGGATTCGTCGTCACTTTGCCGCGCACCTCCACGGTGAGCAGATTCTTGCTGATGTTGGTCGGATAGGGCCGCATGATTGGCGGCAGCAGGTTTTCGATGCGCCCCCACATCGGATAAACGTCGAGTTTCACGTCCTTGGTCGCGAGATCGACGTCGCCTTTGCCCGATAGGCTAATGGCGCTGCCGAGCAGTTCGAGTTTTTGCACGTTGACCTTGGCGCCCTGGATGGCGAAGCTCGTGTGAAATTCCTCGAAGGCAGTGCGATCCGGCCAATGCAGCCCGAGGAACTTGAGCAAGTCGAGCAGGAACGGCAAATTAAGCAGATGCCCGCGGGGGATATCGATGTTGCCATTGCCCTCCAGCGTGTCGATGCCGGAACCATAGCCGCGCAAGTAAAGCCTGGCGCTGGCGAAACCTGAGAGTTGCGATTTCGGTCCGACGTTGAATCGCCCGGCCTCGGCAACGTTGATCTGTGAGAACGTGAAGTTGGTTTCGTAGCGAAGCGACGAATTGACATCGACGCGGACCTGGCCCGTGACATCGCCGCCGAAGATCGGCGCCTTCAGGCCGATGAGAAGTACATCCGGGCTGGAGTCGCGCATCTGAAATTTCGCGTGGACGTTCTTGAACGGCTGACCGTAGCAGGTGGCGCGGTCGAGCAGCAAGTTGCCGTCGACGCCGACGATTTCTTTTCCGTTGACGCGTCCGATGCAGGCGAGCGTCCCCGTGACGTTCGTGAATTCGAGTCCCGCGTTGAAGCGCGAGCCGTACATCCACAGCTGGCCGTCCCAGTAGATGTCGGGCGGCTTCCCGGTCTCCGGCGGTTGTGCGATGACCAGATTCGTCTTCACGCGAAGCGGGTCGTTCAGTTGCAGCGCTTTGGCGGCGTCCTGCAGTTTCTTCGGCAAGGCGTGAGAGAATTCTTCGTCGAAGCGCAGACCTTGCAGGTTGAGGTTGTTGAGCTGCGCATAGTAACCGCCGCGCGAGTTCAGGTCGATGGCGCCGGAGTCGAGAGACAGCATGGTCTGGTCGTGGCGAGCGCGCAGTTTATTGATATCCAGGCGCATCCTGTGAAAGCGAAAGTTACCGCTCAAATCTTGCAAGCGATAGGGGAAAAACGTGGGCTTGGCGTTGCAGCCGCGCGCGTCGACGTGCACTTCGAGATCGTTGATGTCGGCCGTCGGGCGATTGATCGACGCCGTAAAAAAGAGTTGCCCGGTTGGGTTAAACGTCTCCCAGGTTTTGTGCATCTCCTTCATGGGCCTCAATGCGTCGCGCAATTCGTCATCGAGCGGAACATCGCGGCCCGTGATTTCCAGCGAAATGCCGTGGTCGAATCCCTTTTCATCGCGCGGGATCGACTTGCCGTGCATGAGCACGTGGCCGCCTTTGTGCGAGCCCTGGAAGTCGGAAAAGGTCCAATGCTCCGGATAAATATTGATCGTGCCGGAGACGTTTTCGAGCGGATACGGGAAATTGTCCCAGCAGAACGACGCTTCGCGAAAATGCAGGTGGAACACATTGCGAAAACTCTGGCCCGGCTTCCGGTTGATGTTGGCCCAGACCTTGAGCTTTCCTGTGGGATGGAACGATTCGGAGAAGCGGCGGATGTTCTCGAGCGCGTCGGTGTGCAAGCCCCGCCATAGCTTGGCGTCGATTGGGACTTCCTCGGCGACGATGTCGAACTTGACGTCGGCCTGGTCCCCCTCGCCCGTCCAATGTCCACTCAGGATGACCGGACGTTCCGCCGACGCCAGGGCCTTAAGATCGACATCGACGCGCTGGTTGAGCAGGTTGTAATCGACCGTGCCGACTGTTTTCTCCAGCGGATAGGGAAAACCACGGAACGCCAGCGCCACGCCTTCCGGACGCAGCGACACGTGCGATGGTTTTCCCGATGCCAACGTCGTCCACTCGCCCTGCTGTTTGGCACAGGCAACGTGAATACTCGTCGGCCCCTCAGGCTTGAACAGATGGTGCAACTCGCCCAGCTTTTCGGGCAGGCGCTTGGCCAGCTCGTTGCCTAGCATAACATGCTTCAACGTGACGTGTACTTCAAAGTCCTGATCGACGCCCAGAAGCTGCGCCGCTCCACGCGCCTCGATCTCCGTCATCCCCGAGCGTGCGCTGAAGGTCTCGACGTTCAGTTCGCCGTTATGGCAGCGCGCCTTGAGGTGAATCTGATCCAGCGGCAACGGCGCCTTCGGATGCTGGAACTTCCCGTCAGCAACTTCACAACGAATATCGTAATAAATCGGCTGTGGCTCTTTTGGATGATAGGAGACGCGACCATCAACATTGGTCGTCGCCGAAACCTGCAGGCCGATGCGAACATCGCGAGGCAAGTGGATCGGCAGTCGCGTCAGGAGCGTCTGCGTCAACGGAATCTGCGCCGCCTTGAAGGCGCAGTACGCTTCGTTCGTTTCGCGATCGAGGGACCCGTGCAGGTGCAGCTTGCCCAGCATGTCCGAATTGGCGGCTCCCCGGAAGGCAACGCGCGGCAACGGATCGTTGATCACCGTCAAGCTCACGTCGTTGATCTCCAGCGTCGCCCCTTTGGCATGCTCGCTGAAATCCTCCAGCACGATGGTCCCTTGATGAATCACGATGGCCGGCAGATGCGTCGGCGCTTCGCCCTTCGACGCGCGCAGCAGATTCTGGAGGTTGCATGTGCCGTCGCGCTCGCGACGAATGCGCAAACGCGGACGAATCAACTCGATCTTGCGCAGCGTTAGCTCGCCGTCGAGTATCTTTTCCTTGTCGTGATAAAAGATCGCGGAAGGGACGTGGAGGAAGTCGACCTTCTCCGGATCGTCATTACGCATGAGGCGCAGGCCGTTGAGCTGAATGCCGCCCAAGATGCGCAAACGTGCCGAATCGACGCTGACATGAGCTCCGGGGAACGCCTTGGTGATCTCGGCGATGACCTGTTCGCGGACGGCTTCGGGATTGGTCCAGCGCTGATATGCGACGGCGCCGACGCCGGCGGCACTGATGATGCCCCAGACGATGCCGCGGACAATCCATTTCCGCCAGGCCATGATCGCCTCGAATTCGCTGCCGAGAATCCCCCGTATCGGCCGGGACGATAGGATTTCACCCCGCTGCGGTCAATGGCGGTTTCAACTCTTGGGCTATTGCCTTAATTGCCTAGTTGAGCAGTTTGACGCAGTTGCCCTGGCCGCTTGGATCTTTAGCAAGCCAAGCCTACAGCAACGGCTACTGTTGTGTGTGCAGCTTTGGCAGATGCTCGGCGTGATAGAGTCGTTGGGCGCAGCGCTGGCTATTTCTCACGCGGCCGAAGTACCTTGGCCAGGACAACGCTCGCCCCTGTGCCGTGCCAGACGTGCCCGCCTTCGAAGCGGTCGATGCTGAGGCGGTCGACGGCATTCAGCGCCTTGAACGCTCGGCGTTGGCGGAGCAGGATTTCGTCGGCCCAGAGCGGGTCGATCAGTTTGTCCTGCGAGCCGGCCTCCCAGACGCAGTGCCGCGGAGCGATCAGCGAGGCGATCTCCGGCACGTCGCCGTACTGCAAGAGGCCGGGGATGATCTGGGCGCCGCAACTGTACGGCTTGCTGATCCGCTCCTGCATCACGTTGAGCGCTCCGGAGATCACGCACACCTTGATCCTCGGCTCCAGCGCGGCGGTCAGCATGGTCATGCGGCCGCCGTAGGATAACCCGACGCAGCCGAGCCGATCGGCGTCGACCTGTGGATGCCGGGCCAGCAGCTCGATCGACCACAGGCAATCGCGCAAGTTCTCGGCCATCAACGTCTTGCCCAACAGCGACATGCGGATGAAGGTGTCGGCACAGGCGTCGGCCTTGCCCGGCGACTTGCCGAGCCGATCGCCGAACGGCGTCAAACACGGCACGGCGACGACGTAGCCCTGGCGCACGAGTTGCCGGCCATAGTCATAGTTGTTGTTGCGGATAGCAGCATCGACGCCGGGCAGATCATCGCGGCCGGCAACGGGGTGATGCCCATGAGCACCGTGCCCGTGCAGCGCCAGGATGGCGGGACGTTTGCCCTTCGCCTTCGGGATGAGCAGATACACCGGAAGCGGCGGCTGCCCCTCGGCCGTCAGTAAGAGCTCCTCACGGCGAAAGTCGTCGAACTCCTTGACGCTGACGGTCGTCGGCTTCCACACGGTCGGCGGTGTATGTGGCCCCAACAACGATTTGAGCTTCGCAGCGAAGTCTTTCTGCCAGGTCCGGCAGTCGTCGGATGTCGTCCCCTTGAACCGCATCGACAACGGCGCCGCCGCCACGTCCTGTTTGAGCCGATCGTTGAGCGACGGGATTTTCGAGGACTGACCACAGAGCGGACTAACCACAGAGACACCGAGAACGCAGAGAGAAATCAGAAACGTCAGTCGCATCGACGCCCCTCAGGCATTTCCTCAGTGATCACTGTGTCTCCGTGGTGAAACACTACTTGGATAGCGCCCACACATGCACCATGCCGGCCATGTCGGCGGTCGCCAGGCGTCGCCCGTCCGGGGAGATGGAAATGGCGCAGATCCAGTCCTTGAACTGGCCGCCGCGGCCTTGACCGATATCGCGAATGTGTTTGGCGTCCTCAATGCGCCAGATCTTGACGAGGGTGTCGCGGCCAGCGGAGAATATGTGCTTAGCGTCCGGGTGGAACGCTAAATCAGTGCCGCCGTCGAGGTGGCCCGGATTAGTCTCGCGGAGTTTCTTGCCCGTCGCCGGATCGAGGAGCGTGATTTTGCCGGACAACCCGCCCGACTCGCCGCCGCGCAGGACCACCAGGTATTTGCCGTCCTTCGAGTACGCGGCCGAGCACATGCGTTCTTTCAGTTCCTTGCTCATGTCGGCTTTGATCTTGCCCGTCTCGACATCCCAGATTTTCAGGCCGGAGCGAGCGCCGGAATCAAAGACCAGCGGAATGCGTTCGGAGGCGATGATCGTCCTGGCGTCGGGCGAGATCGCCAGGCCCCACGGCCAACCGCCGAGCTTGATGCGTTTGACTTCCTTGGCGGCAGGCAGGTCCCAGACGATGACTTCGCCTTCCTTGACCTTGCCGTCGACCTTGTCGGCGCCGCTGACGAGCGTTTTGCCATCGGGCGTCATCGCGAGATTGACGATCCAGTCCTTGTGGCCTGTCAGTTCGCGCGAGTGTCGCTGCACGCCGGCGCGAGCTTCGATGGGGTCGGGAATTTTGCGTTTGCGCGTCTCAGCTTCGTAGCGGGCGCGTTCATTGAGAACAACGAGCGCGACTTTGGTTGTTTCTCCGTCGGCGTCCCAGTATTTGATCGTGCGATCGAGACTTGACGAAATCAGCGTTTTCTGATCGGGCGTCGTCAATAGGCGCGTGATTTCGTTGGTATGCCCGGCCAACAGACGCGCTGGCGGCGGGGCCTTCTCGGAGTCGGACGCCGGCAGGTTCCAGACGAGAATACTCCCCTGCTTGTTGCCCGCGGCGACCCTGTCATTTCCGACGAAGCTGACGGCAGTCACCCAGTCGGCGTCCCAGGGGAGCGTGCAGAGCAGCTTGGCGTCAGCGAAGGCGGCGGTTTGGCCGTGGAGCGGGGATGTGTAGAAAACAATCGCCAAGATCGCCAAACTCCGCGCGATGGTGACATTCATGGTAGTGAAGCCCTGAGGTGAGGTACTCCAAACCCCAGGGTTGGGTACCTCACCCTGGGGATTCCAATCTACTGTTATGCCAGCAGCGGCCGCAGGGCGCGGGCGCCTTCCGGGGTGGCCCAGATCGGGCGGGCGCCGACGAAGTGGCGCACGCGCGGGTTGATGCCGAGCGCGGTGTAGATCGTCGCGAACAGGTCGCCTTCGCTGACCGGATCGTTGGCGACCTCGCGGCCATCGCGATCGGTGGCGCCATAGACCTGCCCACCGCGAACGCCGCCGCCCGCCAAGACGATCGTCCAGGCGCGGATGAAGTGGTCCCGGCCCGCGCGGTTGTTGATGTACGGCGTACGGCCCACCTCGCCCATCCAGACCACCAGCGTGTTCGCCAGCAGATTCCGCTCGGCCAAATCGGTGAGCAAGCCGCTCCATGCAGGGTCGAGCACGTCCATGTTCGCCTTGTGGCAGACGAAGTTGTCGGCGTGGCTGTCGTAGTTCTCCTGCCCGACCTCGACGAACGGCACGCCGTTCTCAATCAGCTTGCGAGCCATGAAGCAGCAGCGGCCGAACGACGTGCTCCCGTAGCGTTCTTGAGCCCGCTGCCATTCGCTGTCAATGTTGAATACTTGCCGGGTGCGCATGAGCCGGAGCGCCCGCTGCTCAGCCAGGCGGTGCGATTCGAACGCCTCGGCCCCGGACCGGCTGGCCCGTTCCTGCTCCATGAAATCCAGCAATTCGCTGCGGCGATCCTGCACCGCCGGCGTCACCAGCGGCGCAGAGAAGTACGGCAACCGACCGTCGGACCCCAGATGGAACGGCTCATAGCGCGGGCCGAGATAACCCGAGCCGGCGTTCCCCGTCGAACCCATGCGGATGAAGCTGGGCAGGTCGGAGTCCGGATTGCCCAGGTACTTCGCGATCATCGCCCCGATCTCCGGGTGCGGCATGCGCTCCGACTGTTTGTAGCAGGTGTGCATGTGATAGATGCCGTCCGGATGATCCGGTGACTGCGTGCGCATCGAACGAATCATCGCGAGCTTGTCGACATGCCGAGCCAAGAGCGGCATGTACTCGCAAATCTGGATGCCGTTGACGTTGGTCTGAATCGGCCGAAACGGCCCACCGGTGGGCCGGCCCGGCTTCATGTCGAAGGTATCGATCTGCGACGCCCCGCCATTCGCCCAGAGCAGGATGCAGCGCTTGTTGGATCGCCGTGCTTCCTGCGCGATGGTCTCGCTATTGAACAGCGCCCCCCAGTTGGCGATGGCGAGCCCGCCCGCGGTGGCGAGCGTCGCCTTGAGAAAGGCGCGGCGGCTGTGGTGGTTGTTATTGGTGTTGGTTGGAAACACGGTTAAGCCCCCCGTCAGTAACTGTCCTTTGCTAATGCCCACATGTATGACACTTCCCGTTTGCACAGGAAGTGCAGGCAAACGCATGACATTTCCCGCACTCATACCCGATCCCAGCTTTTTTGTCGCATTTTGTGCAGACGTGACATCCAGAAAAACTGATTCGAACCCATTTTGCAAAATAAGCCCTGAATCTCCCAATTAGGTCTAACATTGTCGGCCTCCGACGGTTTTGTTACACAAGCCCGGACGATTCACCTGATGCTGCCTTTTTCGCAAGGGTCATCCAGAACTTGACTCAACACATAATGTGCAAGCTATTCTCATCGCCGAGTCAACGTCGCGAGTTGTGTCCAGCGCCGCGCAGAACAACGCTAGCCATTTCTCGGGATCGCCTGAAGCTTGCATGTGCTCATTGAGCACCGTAGCAATATCCGCCGTAACACGTATTTTGTCCGCTACCAGATCACCGAGAGCGTTTAGGCGATCTGCGTCTTGCCGCCAAAACTCAGCTTCGTCGTTATTTTCAGGCAAGTTACCTCCGAGTTTTGGCACCATCGAATCACAGACAGAATATCGTCCGGACCCACTCGTCATCATATTCATATGGTCCGTGGATAGACGCGAGGGTTCCATGACTCTCAGCCACTTCACGGTCAAGGTTTTTTGCGACCCAATCGACAGTAAACGTGGGAAAATCCGAATCAGGAACAGCACCTTTCACGATTCCCAAATGCATGATCTTGATTCCTTGAGATCCTTTTCCTTTCCCCTTGCCCATTATTCGCTTGATTGCGATTCGGTCACCGGGCCGAATCTGTTGCGCCTTTTCGTACTGAGATCCTTCTCGCCAGCCCAATATCCAGATACCGAGCTTAACCCATTTTTCGTCTTGGTATTCTTTACCATACCATGCGGCTCCCACCACCCAATACTTTGGCTTGGCCATGACTCGATTCTCCTCACCCATATTGGGCCTGAAAGGCTTCAACACGAAAGCCCAGGGCAACGCCCTGGGTATCACGTCGTCTCATCGATGCCGCCCTGTAAGGGCAAAACAAATCGGGGCGCCCGGTCTAGTTGCGCCCTTGCAGGGCTTAGTCTACCTTACCGACCGAACCCAGGGCGTTGCCCTGGGCTTTATTATTCCAGCCTTTCAGGCTGAAAACAACGGCTCAATGATTGAATCGGAATTCCGAGCAGCTTATCAGCACCCAGATCGCGTCCTCCACTAACTGCGGGGCCATCTTGGCGTCGCCGCTCGACAGGTGCTTGACGAACCACTCGCGCTCGGCGGCGCTGGGAGGTCGGCTCAGGATCGACAGAAACAGGCGATCGACCTTTTCCGCCGGTGTGCCCTTCATCGTCAGCACGGCGTCGGCGAGGTTGCCCTTGCGCTGCTGGCATGC
>Ga0194132_10009653_pt1 | contig 13167 bp, 11 predicted proteins | sample TA2KigOf80mmetaG_FD_148612 | JGI IMG/M metagenome (GOLD analysis project Ga0194132, IMG submission 148612) | Freshwater microbial communities from Lake Tanganyika, Tanzania - TA2015054 Kigoma Offshore 80m | ecosystem: Environmental > Aquatic > Freshwater > Lake | place: Tanzania: Lake... | reverse complement strand
GGTCCGGCGCCGGACGCGACGGGAATAAGTCCGAACAGCTTCCACGACATACTACCCTCACCGCCGGCATATCGGTCCGCGCCAATCACCGGCAGACCAAACATCCGTACCTGCGCGGTCCACACGAATCCTTCGTCCGCCGTAATCACCTGCTCGGCGTGAAAAGGAAACCAGCGGCCGATTTTGATTTCGCCGTGCATTTGCAATCGAACGGCGCGCGACGACCGCGTCCATAGACTTTCAAGTTGCTCGTCGCGAATCTGACCGGGTCCGCGGAAGACCAGACACGCGAGCACGACGATCAATACATTCACGAGAATGCCCAAACGCGCCGAAGGGCCGGCGACGACACAGGCGATCGTCGACGCGACAGCGGCAACGATCGTCGATGGCAGCCACCTCGGCGCACGAGCGTTGATCCCGTGGGCGGCGAAAAGAAACACGGCGGCCAGCGCGATCCACGCCGGGTACATTCGGCCGGTGGTCAACCCGGCAAGATGGCAAAGACCGTGAATGCCGCAAAGGGCTGCGAGTAGTCGTCTCATGCCCTTTCTACTGCACGCAAACGGCCATGGCGCAAAACGTGCAACACTAGTGTCGATGGCACGTTGGATCGCAAGCATCGCGGCGGTGGCGATTGCGGTGGCCGTTGGTATGCGGTTCGGCTTGCAGCGCGATCCTGGGTGGGTATTGGCCGCGGCGGCGGTGATTGGCGGGCTCCCTCTGGCGATTCGAACGCTGCGCGAGTTGATGGCCGGGCGGTTTCAGTCCGATGTGCTTGGTGTTGTTTCGATCGCGGCTGGCCTGGCGCTAGAGGAGTATTTCGCCGCCTCCGTCATCGTTCTGATGATGTCGGGCGGAGCAGCGCTGGAGGAAGCGGCAAGCCGCCGCGCGGCGAGCGTGCTCGATGCACTGGCGCGCCGTATGCCCAAACTGGCGCACCGGCGTACGGCGAGCGGGCTGGCCGACGTTCCGGTCACCGAGATTGTTCCTGGCGAAGAATTGGCCGTACTGGGTCATGAGATCTGCCCGGTCGATGGCGTGGTTATTGAGGGGCACGGCACGATGGACGAGTCCTATCTCACCGGCGAGCCGTATCAAATTCAGAAAGCGCCCGGCGCGACGGTGTTGTCGGGCGCGATCAACGGCGCGGGCACGCTGATCATCCGGGCCACCAACGCCGCCGCCGCTTCGCGCTACGCCCAGATCGTGCAAGTCGTCGAACAGGCTTCGAGTCAGCAGCCGCCGATCCGGCGGCTCGGCGATCGCATCGGCGCCTGGTATACGCCGCTGGCGCTGGCGGTGGCCGGCGGGGCATGGGTGGCAAGCGGGGATCCGTTGCGGTTTCTCGCCGTGTTGGTTGTGGCAACGCCGTGCCCGATGCTCCTGGCAATACCGATCGCCGTAATCGGCGCGGTGTCGACGGCGGCGAGGCACGGGATCGTCGTGCGCAATCCGGCGGCGTTGGAGCAGATCCGCGAGTGCGTTCATTTTCTATTCGACAAAACCGGCACGTTGACGACGGGCAAACCGGTAGTAGATAGCGTGGAATCCGCGCCGGGCTTCACCGAGACGGAGGTCTTGCGCGCGGCGGCGGCTTTGGAGTACTACTCGCGGCATCCGCTGGCCGCGGCCGTAATTCAGAAATTCGAATCGCTGGGGCTTGTGGCGGAGACGGTACAGGAAGCCGAGGAGATTCCTGGCCATGGGCTGCGCGGCGTTGTCGGCGGGCGAACGGTTGCGTTGACGGGGCGCAAGGCAGCGGTGGCGATGGGCCACTCGGTTGCGCCGGAGCAACCGGGACTGGAATGCGTGGTGTTGATCGACGGGCGTTACGCGGGGCTGATCCGCATGATCGACGCGCCGCGCGCCGAGACCATTGAGTTTGTCAGTCACTTGCGGCGCAAACACGGCGGCAGGCGCGTGGTGCTCGTTTCGGGTGATCGCGAACGCGAAGCGAAGGCGTTCGCGGAAAAGGCGGGCATCGACGAAGTGCTCGCCGGGCAGACGCCGGAGCAGAAGTTGGCGTTCGTCAAGGAGTTGGCCGCGACCGGCCCGACACTGTTTGCCGGCGACGGAATCAACGACGCCCCGGCACTGCTGGCCGCGACCGTCGGCGTGGCGTTCGGAGCGCGCGGCGATGTCGCATCGTCGGCCGCTGACGCCGTAATATTAGATCCATCGATTCGCGGTCTCGACCAGTTGATCCACATTGGCGGACGAATGCGGCGCATCGCTTTGCAGAGCGCCATTGGCGGAATGGCGCTGAGCCTGATCGCGATGGCGTTCGCGGCCGGCGGTTGGCTGGCGCCGGCGGCGGGCGCAATCCTGCAGGAAGTCATCGACCTGGCCGCGATCGGCAACGCGCTGCGCGCGGCGGCCTCGACCGAATCGCTCACCGACTACTAATTCGCTGCGTCATTTCGCGCAGAGCTCCGTCGGCGCCGGTAAGTTTCCACGGCTCGATTGCAGACAAGATTGCTGTTGCGTGCTAAAGCCGAGTGGCGAGCCGATTGCACGGATTCTACTCGAAAGGGGAAACTCCATGGCAGCAGCAATGCAGTTTGTAACCGCAAGACCACGCGTGCAGTGGCAGCCGGCAACCGAGGAGGATCTGCGTGAACTGGCAAGCGCCGTCGGACCGTGTGTCACGATCTATGCGCCGATCGACAGGACGTCGCCGGCGGGACAATCGTTGCGGCGTCTGGCGGGCGAACCGCTTGACGTCGTCCGCGCGGAGTTGGTTCGAGGCGGATGGGACGCGGCCGAATCGGAGCGGTTCACCGGGGCCTTGGAGATTGTTCTCGAAAGCCTCGATCTGCCGCCCGCGCCCGCTTCGGGGCTCGGGTTGTTCCATTGCGCATCGATGACGCGCTGGTTCCCGATCGCCACGCCGATTCTGCCATCGGCGTCACTCGGCGCGCGGTTCCGGCTCGATCCGCTCTGCCGCGATTTCCTCCAACCGCACGAGTTCGCGATTCTCGTGCTCGCGCGCAAACATGCGCGCCTGCTGCGTGTACGACAAGGCGTTGTCGACGCGCCGCCAGCGATTCCCGGATTCCCAAACGCTTTCGAAGCTCATTTCGCTGGAACTCCATCTTCGAGCGCCAAACCATCCGGGCCGAGGCTGGCGGGCCAGCGCCTGCCCCGCGTCCGGTTCGGAAAATCCAGCGAAGCGGAAGTTCGAGCGCTGCGCTCCTTCTACCGCGAGATGGACCATGCGGTTTGCGAATGGCTGAAGAACAAACCTGTCCCGCTCGTACTCGCCGGCGTGACTTCGGAGGTCGCGATGTATCGCAGGTTGTCGGACTATCCCAAGCTGGCCGCCGATGCAGTGACCGCGAGCGGAGACGGCGGATTGCCCGATATCGAACTGGCGCGAAGAGGCGCGGCCGCCATGTCCTCCTGGCGAAACGCCGAAGACACGAAGGCCGCGGCGGCGCTGGCCAAGGCTCCCACGCAACGTGTGTTGCGCAAGGAAAACGAGATCGTCCGTGCGGCCTCGCAAGGACGGGTGCGTGCGTTGTTTGTCGATTGGGAGCACGGCGTGCAGGAAGGCGAAAACGCGCCGGTCAACGTGGCCATCGTCGAAACGCTAAAGCACCGCGGTATGGTATGCAGCGGATCCGGCCCGATGACGGCGTTGTTGCGCTACCGTGTTGGAGGCCGCCAATGATCCGCCATATCCTGTTTCCAGCCGACTACTCCAAAGCGACGCGCAACGCCGCGCCATACGTTGCTGAAATGGTCCGGCGAACCGGCGCGAAGCTCACCGTGTTGCATGTGCTCGAAACGCCCGACCGCCGCATGACCGATTGGCTGGCGTACCTGGAAATGGGCAGCACGGCCGAATTGATCCGCGAACGCCGCAAGGAGTTCGAAGCACCGCTGCGGGCGGCGTTCGCGGGGCTTCCGCGCGTGCGCTTCGCGTTCCGTCAAGGCGATCCGGCGTCTCGCATTCTCGAAACGGCGCGCCGCGGCAATGCCGATCTCATCATGATTCCGACCAACGGGCTCGGCGTGTACCGGCGGCTGTTGATCGGCTCGGTATGCGCCAAGGTTCTCCACGATGCCGCGTGCGCCGTTTGGACCATCGCTCCACCTGCCGTGGAATCCAACGGCGGGCTGCTCTGCGCGGTCGACCTCGGCCCCGAAAGCGTGCGGCTTGCGGCGGCGGCTAGTGAGATCGCCGGACAACTGCGGCTCGACGCGACACTGGCACACGTCGCGGCCGAGGCCGAGTCGGAAGAGAGCGCGCGGAAAAAACTCGAAGAACTGGGGCGTGCGCACGGAATCCCTTCGGCGCCGCTTATCGCGCACGGCGGCGTCGCCGAAAGCGTCGACGCGCTGACCGATCGCACCGGTGCGAGTTTGCTCGTCATCGGCCGTGGCCGAATCGCGTCGCCGTTTGGAAGGCTCCGCACGGAAGCCTACGCAATCATCCGCGACTCCAAATGCCCGGTGATCAGTGTGTAAGAGGAAGCCCGTGCTTCTTCATCTTGTAGCGCAACGCGTCGCGGCCGATCCCAAGCAGCCGCGCCGCCTGGGATTGATTGCCACTGGTGGCCGTGAGCGCTTGCTGAATCGAACGCGCTTCCTGCTCGTCGAGCGAAATCGGCGAACCGGCGGGCGCGGCCGCGGCGGTTGCTTTGTGCGGCTCCGCGGGCGCTTCGGCCCACAAGTAGGCGGGCAGGTCCGCTGCGTCAATCGTCTCCGACGACGCCATCAAACACGCGTGACCGATCACGTTCTCCAGTTCGCGTACATTGCCTGGCCACTCATGCGCCGCCAGCACGAGTTTGGCGCGCTGCGAAATGCCCGAGATCTCGCGATTGAACTGCTTCGAAAACTTATCGGCGAAGTGATTGGCCAGCAGCAAAACGTCTTCGGGCCGGTCGGCAAGCGGCGGAACGGCAAACTCCAACATGTTCAGGCGATAGTACAGATCCTCGCGAAAGTTCCCGGCGGCAACGGCGGCGCGCAGATTGGCGTTTGTCGCCGCAACGATTCGGACATTGACCTTTCGCGGAGTGAGCGACCCCACGCGCAGCACTTCCTGATCCTGAATCACACGCAGCAGTTTGGCTTGCGTGGACAGCGGCATATCGCCGATTTCGTCCAGAAACAAAGTGCCGTTGTTAGCGTGCTCGAACAGCCCGGGTTTATCGGCGGACGCGCCGGTGAAGGAGCCGCGCATATGCCCGAACAACTCGCTTTCAAACAGCGTTTCAACTACGGCCGAGCAGTTCAATACGACGAAGTGTCCGCCGGCGACGGGGCTCAGCGTATGTAGCGCGCGTGCGATCAGATCCTTGCCCGTGCCCGTTGGGCCCGTAATCAGCGCGGTGCGGTAGTGCGGCGCCACGCGGCGAATCTTGGCGAACAGCGCCCACATTTTCGAGCTGCGGCCGATGATGCCCTGAAACGACGGCGCGTTCGACTGAGTGGCGGCGATGCGGTCGCGCGCTTCGACCACCAACCGCTCCACGCGCTCGCGAAGCACGGCGACGGGAACGGGCTTGTTGAGGTAGTCCGAGGCGCCTTTGCGAATCGCATCGACGGCGGTCTCGGTCGTATAGTGCGCCGTCATGATGATGACGTCGATCGTCGGATCGATACGGTGAATCCGCTCCAGCAGCCCAATGCCGTTCAACCCGGGCATGACCAGATCGGTGATCACAATTTGCGGCCGGCTGTCCTGTACAATTGCGATCGCCTCCAGCGGATCCTGACAGGTGATAATTCGGACGCCCGGCGCTTCGAGCGCATTCGCTAGGAACTCCACGCTCGCCGCGTTATCGTCCACCACTAACACGGACACTAGAGTTTCGCTCATCGGGATACCTACACGCCGTCGGACAACCGTTGCAGCACTTCGACCAAACTGTCGGGCGACACCGGCTGCGTCAGGACCGCGGCCGTTCCCGAAGAAATTTCCGAGTCGGCGTGTTCCTGATCCAATATTAACAAGACAGGAATGTGAGCGGTCCGGCGGTTGGAGGAATAAACGGCGGGCAGTTGCGGGTTCTCCACCGCGATGACGTCGGGTTGCAGGCGGGATGCTGTCGCCATCGCGGACTCCTGCGATACACAGAGCACCAATTGGAATCCGCAGGCGAGAACGGTGTCGGCAAGCAGGTTTTTGCCCGGCGCCTGGTCCTTTACGACCAGCACCACTCTCGGCCGGCTGATTTTCGCGCCGTTCCCATCGCGCGACGGAATCACGAACGAGAACGCCGATCCCCCGCCGAGCTTGCTTTCCACCGTCAGAACGCCGCCGTGCAGTTCGACGAGATTTCGGGCGATCGCAAGGCCGAGACCCGTTCCTTCGCGCAGACCTCGGCGCACCGTAATGAAGGGATCGAAGATAGCTGCTTGATCCTCTTCCGCGATTCCGATTCCGTTGTCGGAAACAACGACTTCGACACGCTTTTCGTCGCCCGTGGCGGTCACCGCGATCCGGCCCTTTTCCGGCGTGAACTTGATCGCGTTGCTCATCAGGTTCATGAGAATCGCCCGGAGCCGGAGCCGGTCGGCGTCGATGGCCAGTCCGGGTGGAACCGCGATCGTAACGCTCTGTCGCTTCGACTCCACTTGAGCCGCGAGCGATTCCATCACTTCGGCGATTGCGTCGCCAACGGGAAACAGTTCGCGCACGAGGTCAAGTTTGCCGGCCTCGATCTTGCTGAAGTCCAGAATGTCGTTGATCAACGCGGTCAGGTGGCGCGAGTCGCGGAGAATGTGTCCGGCGAAGCGGCGGTACTTTGGCGAAAGCGTATCTTCGGGGGCTTCGCAAAGCAACTCGGCGAAACCGGTAATGGACTGCAGTGGCGTGCGCAATTCATGGCTCGTGTTGGCCAGAAACTCGCTCTTCAACCGGTTTGCGCGCGCCACTTTCGCGCTCTCGCTTCGTTCGAGTTCGAAGACCCGGCGAGTCACTTCAACCCGGCCCGAGATATCGCGAACCATCGCCGCGAACCGTCGTCCGCCTCGCGCGGTCACGGTGCTCAAACTGATCTCGACCGGAAACGCGGAGCCGTCCTTGCGCCGGGCTTCCAACTCCAGGCCGAATCCCATCTGCCGCGACGCGGGCTCCTTTTGAAACGCGCCGCGCCGCTCGCGATGAGCGGCGCGGCGGGACTCGGGAACCAGCATCTCGATTCCTTGCCCCAGCAGTTCCGCGCGCGGATAACCGAACATTCGCTCGGCGGCCTCGTTGACCAGCAGGATCGATCCGCCCTCGTCGATCTCGACGATCCCTTCGGGCGCGGCTTCGATCAAGCTCAGGTATTCGTCGATCAAAGAAGCCGCCTCATAGGCTAAGCACCGGACAGTGCGACACCCGAACGATGGAATTCAAATGGGACCAGAGACTGCCCAGCAACCCTTGCGCGTGGCCGCGCCCCGTAATGATTAAGTCCGCATCGCGTTTCTCGGCCTCGTCCTTGAGGCAGTTCGCGACATCGCCGTCCCACACCGAAACCGGCACGTCGAGTCCCTGGTCGCGAAGAATACCGCGCAAGTGATTTTCGGCCGCATCCATGAGCATCTTCCGATACGGACCATATTCGGTTTCAAGAACGGCGCTCCGCGCGTCGACGGCGTGCATGACCGTTAGTTTCGCATCGAATGCCTTGGCGATTAAAGCCGAGGCCCGAATCACGTCGGCCGACTCGCCGCCGCTGCTGACCGCGCAGACGATCGATTTGTAGGGCGGGCCATTCATGACATCGTGCGAAGTCCAGACCGGACGGCCGACATCGTGCAATACCTTCGCGGTCACCGACCCGAGAAGAAACCGCCGCACCGGTCCGTGGCCGCTAGCCGGCATCATCACCAGATCGGCGCCCACGCGGTCGGCCGTTTTGCGGATCGCGGCGGCGGGATCGTTCGCTTCGACGATCGTAGTCACCTTGCGGCCCGGAAACGCCTCCTGGGCGAAGCGCGCGATGGTCTTTTCAGCGATGGCCTGCCAGTCTCCCGGCGCGGGCATACTGATGGGCATGAATTCGCCATAGACCACTACCGGCACCTGATAGCAATGCAGTAGCGTGATCGAAGCGCCGAAGTGATCGGCCATTTTGGCGACGGCGTCCGCGGCGGCGCGGCAGCGCGGAGAGTAATCGACGGGAAATAGAATGTGGCGAAAGGGTAGCATGGTTTACTCGCAGGCGAATCGCGTGGTCTGTTCTTCGAGTTGCTCGGCGGCGATCAACGACGACACCTCGCCCATTTCCCGGGCGAGAAACGCGATGAAGTCGTCCATCGTGAACATGCCGCTCAGCTTGCCTTTTGCGTTGATGACCGGCGCACGCCGTACGCCAAGCACGCGCATCTTGCGAATGGTCGCGTAGGCGTCGTCTTCCGGGTCGGCCGAGAATAACTGTTCGCTCATGATGTCGGCGGCGGCGATCGCGTTCGGATCGAGTCCGAGCGCCACGACGCTGACAACAATGTCGCGATCGGTGATGATCCCGATCGGCCGGGGGCGGTCGTCATCGCCCGAGGTCACCACCAGCGCGCCGACATGGTTGTTGCGCATGGCGAGCGCCGCGGCGGCGATAGGCAGCGAAGCGTCGATCGTTGCGACTCTGTGTGTAGCCAGGTTTGTGACTTTCATGCCAATACATACTGCATGTGGCGGGCCATTTTGCCGAGGCCAGGCCGGATCTCACAGTCTTCGTCGCGCGACGGCGCCACGCGCGACGAAGTACCGCCGTGTCGCAGCGGAAGTTCTGTGCGCTATCCGGGCTCGCATCGACGGGTATTTGCGCGGCGAACCGCGGGAGAGCGGGTGAACTCGCGCGGTGCCTGCGCGTGAAATGGCGCAGCGTCGCGCAGTGCCTCAGACGTTGGGGTGTCATTCCGAAGGGATACAGTGCCCAACGGCGAGGCGTGCGTGAATTCGCCCGATCCCGGACGGCCGCCACGGGGACCAAATCCGGCAGGCCAAGCCGCCAACTGGTGACAATGGGAACGAGCTACATTTCCATGTACGGCATCGGCGGTGTGATGCCGTTCAATCGGGCATAAACCGTGAGCGCGCCGCGGTGGTGCGCGGTGTGGTCGGTGATCGCGCCGAAGATTCCCATGCGCGGCATGCCGCCCATTATCGGGCCTTCTGGAAGCGGCGCGCGCAAATCCGCATCCGTCTTGGTGGCGACCGTGGCTTTCGCGGCAGCGAAGGCCTTTTCCAGCCAAGCTCGCGCCGCCTCGAGCGAAGTGACCTTACGCACTTCGGCATCCATCGCTTCGAAATTCATTCCGAAGCCCTCGGGGCGGAACGCGCCCTCGATGAACCACTCCACGGTTTGCGCAACGTGTGCGACCTGTTGAGCGGTGGTAAACATTCCTTCCGACGGCGCGTAACCCGACATCTGTTCGGTCAGGCTACGCGTCGACCGGTTGAAAAATTCGTGCGAGGCCGCGATTTCACCTACGGCTATTCGTGACAATGACATATGCGATAGCTCCTTGCTGTCCCCTCGATGAGGCTGTTGCAAAGGGGACGGATTAGTTTCGCATTTTCTTCGCCTTGACGCAAGTGGAAAAATGCGACCGGTAATTAGTCGCTACTTCCCTTTCCAGCACTCTTTTCTGAATCGTCCCCACTACTGGCTCGTTTGCGCGCTTCCACCATCCACGTTGGCGGACGGCCCCGGCGCTTTGTGCGGCCCACAGCGAGCCGTTCGAGCGTAATAATCGCAGCTTCGAGCTGATCGCGCTCTTCCCGCAATTGTTCGAGTATTTTAGTAACGTCCATCGTATGATCCTTCGCTTAGTGTTTCCGTTTCGCTACTCCGATTTCTGAAATCAGAACAGAGTGTCGTTTTCGGGCCAATTTCTATACTTCTGTCCGCATCCATCGACCGGCGAATGACTGAGTCTGTTCGGATTGCAGAACAGCGTCATCTCAGGACAGCCCGCCGACCCGGTCATACTGAGAATATCATGTCCGGCGTTTGGAATTCCAGTGTAAATAAAACGGAATACCGGCAGCCATAATGACCAGGCCCATTAGACTTTCGCGCGGTGACTTAAGCAACGTCGAAAGCAGCAGCGCAATTGCGACCAGGACAAAGACAATCGGAACGGCGGGATAGCCAAGGGTCTTGTATGGCCGGGGGAGATCCGGGCGCTTTTTCCGCAAAACCAACACCGAAGCCGTCGCCATGCCATATAAGATCCAAGACGCGAAGATAACGTAGGTAAATAGCTCATCGTAATTGCCGCTAGCAAGCACCAGCACCATCGACCACGCGGTTAACGCGGCGATGGAGTTTGCCGGAGTGAAGTGTTTCGGGTGTACCTCGCCGATCGCTTTTGCGAAGAGTCCATCCCTGGCCATTGCATACGGCACGCGCGCGCCGGTGAGGATCGATCCGTTCAACGCGGCGAATATGGAGATCATCGCCGCCACCGATACCACCGCCGCGCCGCCTGAGCCCCACACCCGCCGCATCATCTCGGCGGCGACGCGTTCGCTGGCGGCCACACCCTCGGCGGGGAGGACATAGAAGTAGGCGAGGGTCGCCAGCAAATAGATGATCATAACGCCTAGCGTTCCGTAGATCAGAGCCCGCGGCAGGTTTCTCTGCGGTTCCTTCACCTCCGAGGAAACCATGCTCACGTTGTTCCAACCGTCGTAGGCCCACAAGGCCGCGACCAGCGCCGCGAAAAAGCCGGCAACGCCGCCGGGCGCCGGAACCGAGGTCGACAGATTCGCGAAGTCACCCGCGGGAAACGTGAACCCAACGACAATCAACAACGCAATCAGGCCGACTTTCACGATTGTCACGACGATCTGTACATTGCCGCCCACCTTTACGCCGAAGTAATTCAGCCAGCCGAGCAGCGCGATGACGCACATGGCAAATACCTGACCGCTCTTGATCGGAACCGGACCGATGGTCGTCAACACCGACTCCAGCGCCGGGTAGAAATTAGCCATGTAGGTGAAGAAGGCCGTTGCGAGCGTTGCCACCGAACCGCTCTTTGCAACCAGGAGTTGTGTCCATCCATACAGGAAGGCGAAAAACGGACCGTAGGCCTCACGCAAATAAACGTACTCGCCGCCGGCTTCGGGCATCGCCGAGGCCAACTCAGCGTAGGTCAACGCGCCCGCCAGCGAAAGCAGACCGCCGAAGATGAACACGAAGATCACCATATTCGGCGTTCCGACATTTTGCACCATGGACTTGGGCACAAGAAAAATTCCGCTGCCGATGACGGTGCCGACAACAATCGCCGCGGCGCCCCAGACGCCCAGATCACGTTTTAGCTCAGACATTCCCTCTCCTTAACGACGAATGAAACCGCCAGCGCGACAAGGAACGTCGCGGCCGTGCCGATCAGTACATACCAGGTCCAGGCAACGTTGGTGCCCAGCTTCAAATAGAGATTCATCACGATTCCGACAGCCATGCCGCACATCGCCGCACGCTCGCCGACACGTTTGGTCAGCACGCCCAGAAGGAATGTGCCGAGCAGCGCGCCGTAGACGATCGACGCGATACCGAGTCCGTATTCCAACACCGACTTCACTTCGCGCGCCAGTATCGCGATCGTCATCAGCACCGCGCCCCACCCGACGGTGACCCAGCGCGCGATCTGCAAATACTCGGCGTCGCTTCGATCCCGCTTGGCGAGCGGCTTCCAGAAGTCCATCACCGTGGTCGAAGCAAGCGAGTTTAGCGCCGCGCTCAGGTTCGACATCGCGGCGGCGAGGATCGCCGCCATCACAAGGCCCGCGACGCCGTGCGGCAGGAAGTCCCAGATGAACTGTGGGTACACGCGGTCCATCACTTCGGGAGTCGGGCGGCCGGTGTCCTTATAGAACACGTACAGGATCAACCCGATCACCAGGAACAACGAGAACTGAAAGAAGATCACAAACCAACTGCCCAGCAGCGCCATGCGGCTTTCCGTTTGCGACTTGGCCGACAACAGCCGCTGCACCATCAACTGCTCGGTGCCGTGTGAAGCCGTGGTGAGGAAGCATCCGCCGATCACGCCGGCCCAGAAGCTGTACGGGCGCGAGAAGAACTCTTGCGACATCTCGAAGCGGAAATCGAAGATGCGCAGCTTGTTGGCGGCATCCGCGGTTTGCCAAACATGATCGAGACCGCCAGGGATCTGTTGCAGGATCACAATGAGCGAGAGGATCGCGCCGCCGACGTAGAGGACCATTTGGATGACATCGGTCCAGATCACGGCTTCCATGCCGCCCTCGAACGTGTAGAACAGCGTGAGCGCGACAATCAACAAAATTGAACTCATCTCGCCGGTGCCAAGGATGATCGAGATTACGATTGAGATCGCGAAGACGCGCACGCCTTCGGCGAGCGAGCGGAGCACGAGAAAACTGCCGGCGGTGAGTTTGCGGATGTTCGGGCCGAAGCGGCGCTGCATCAGTTCGTACGCCGTGTACATCTCGCCCTTGAAGTAGTGCGGCAGGAAAAGCGTGACGATCACGATGCGCGCGAACAAGTAACCCAGTACGACCTGCAAAAAGCCGAGGTCGCCGCGGAATGCGATGCCCGGCGTACCGATCACGGTGAGGGTGCTCGTTTCGGCGGAAACGATCGAAAAGGCAATCGCCCACCAGGGCGCGTTGCGGCCGCCGAGGAAGTAATCCTTAAGCGACTGTTTCGAGTCGCGGAATCGCGCGCCGAACCAGGTGATGCCGATCAGATAAGCGATGATCACCGACAGGTCGAGTAGCCGCATGGGGAAAAACGGTGAGTCTAGCATAGCGGCTCTTCATTCGGCACGCGCGCGTAATATACTCGTCCCGGCCGTGGGGAGTCGGGAACAAATGTCTTTTCACCGGCATCTAAGGGTCAGACGTGGATCACGGCCGGACGAACGATCAGAATACCCGTGTTGCTTCCGAGCGGGTGACTTCGTTATACTCCGGCTTTGCACTTTGTTGCGGCGGTTCGTAACGGGCCAGGCCGCGACACATTCGACGGGAGGCATTCGGTGTTTCTGAAATCAACTATGAAATGGGCGGCCGGGCTGGTATTGGCTGCGGCGCTCCTGACCGGCCAAGAGCCGCAATGGGTGGACCGCGCTGAGTACGAGCTCGTCGTCGAGCAACTCGGCAAGGCGACTGACCCGAACAAAAAGTTGGAACTTTTGAACGTATGGAAACAAAAGTATTTG
>Ga0194132_10009652_pt1 | contig 13167 bp, 13 predicted proteins | sample TA2KigOf80mmetaG_FD_148612 | JGI IMG/M metagenome (GOLD analysis project Ga0194132, IMG submission 148612) | Freshwater microbial communities from Lake Tanganyika, Tanzania - TA2015054 Kigoma Offshore 80m | ecosystem: Environmental > Aquatic > Freshwater > Lake | place: Tanzania: Lake... | reverse complement strand
ATGCTCCTAAGATCATCGCGTGTTCCCTTCTCTCTCCCTGAACTTGAGTTTCTCCCCACGACACGCGCCTATCTCAGCAGAACCCGCGAAATCATGAAAGATTCAGACCTTTACAGGGATGCCCACTATACCGCAGGATCAAAGTTGAAAAGCTGAAGCTTGCTTCAGTTGGGGTAGCGTGCGCTGTGCGCACGCTGCGCTCGCTTGCTCCGATTCCCGTGCGCATGGCGCACACTACGGTCTCTCTGGTGAAACCTAAAGTGTACCAATCTCGTGTGGTTTGATTTAGCAGCTCATCTTTTGAAGGAGGGTAGATGAGCACTAGACGTCCTTCAACTCCGAAGCTTATAGCCTACGGCCTTCCACTAAGATCTTCTCCCTCACAAACTCTGGATAACTCCGCGCCATTTTTTCTCTCACGATCGTCCGTAGCGTCTGGAGTTCCGCTGTGGTTGGTTCCTGATTTCGCTGGATGGTAGGAGACACCGATAGGGCAAAGCCGGTGTTGTCCTTCACCTCTTCGACAGACGAACCTGGCTGAAACTTATCCAGCACCCATTCACCAACAGCTCGATCCCAAGCCAATACTGCTTTAGGGGTCACGGCAAGCGCCGGGCCACCTTCACGGTAGACGTTCTCGGGCGTCACCCCTGCCCCAGTAACGAAGTCCACTTTTTCGACAAACACACGTTTTGTGTGTTGATCACGGAAGAGAATCACCCGATGAGCCATGTAATACAGCATGGCCGAACCGTACGCTCCAGCCATACGCACGGTTGGTGAGTTGTAGTCGCCGATGACATGCAGATTGAAATTCCCTCGCCGATCAATCTGCATTCCACTTAAAAAGAACAAATCGAGTTCACCGCGTTGCGCCAGGAAGTGAAGTTCACTGCTCCCAGCAGGGAAAGGATAGTACTCCTCGCAGTCAAGAATGATCAGCGTAATATGCGGCGTATAGAGTTGTTCAGCGAGAATGCACCCAGCGGCAGGAATGGGCGAGACCATCCCAACGCCGACGGTTTCGTAGTCGCGAACTTCACGGGCGATGGTAACGGCCATGAGTTCTTCTGGGGTATAGGCGTCAGGGTTTGCCATATCTGCTTCGTGCAAGAGCCGTAAAACGTCATGCGTAAAACGCAAAGAGAGTCGGAGGGGTGGTTACGTATTACGTATTAGGTTTTCCGTTCTTGTCCTATCTGCCTGTTCCAAATACTCTTCATGACTCCGCACCCCATATACATACCGTTCCAGATAGGTGCGAAACGTTGCGTCGGTTTTAGCGGCTTCGAGATACGCCTGCCAATGATGATCGTCTCGATCGTACAGGGAACCAAATCCGCACGGGTGAGCACCGAGTGGCGCGTGCGCGACAACATCAACATCAATGGCGGGCAGAAATGAATTCTCACCCGCATCTCTTTGTGTGAGTTCTCCTTCAACCAGTTCTTCTGTAGTAACAACAACCCGTCGCGCTGCCCGAGCCATCATTAGATCATCTCGATGTCCAGGGGTGATCGCGTTCCCTGAACGATCTGCCTTTAGCGCATGAAAGACAGCAACATGTGGACGAATCGCCTGTGCAACGACCACCGGTTCACCAGGATTGAAGGGATTGTCTTGTACTAATAAGTCAGGTCGATGCGTAAGAATGTCACTGTGCAGAAGACCGCGAACACCAAGAAACGGAACACCCATAGATCCAGCCTGGATCATGCTATACAGCACCCCTCAGGTCGTGTCTTTCATTTTCATCAGACCGGTCCGCAATGCACGTTGAAAATTCGGGGCTGGTCCATACGGACCGAGCACACACGAACACGTTTCGTACTCAGCGACAACACCCGCGCCGATCATCAGATCTGCATTCAACCCACCACCAGTCAACGTCACAAGTCGTACCTGTTTCACACCGCGACGAACCACCTCACGCAAGAACGCCATCGGCGCATTATCGATCGTTGCGGTCGTTAGGCCAAGAAGAGCACCGTCTTTGACGAGGGATGCCGCGTACTCCAGTGCGAAAAGCTTGGCGTTCATGTATTTTTTCCTTTTTACGTAACACGTACCACGTATCACATGTTACGTATTGCGTGATCCTTATACCGCTTCTTTCCGTCTTATTCTCCCACAGTCACAATCCGTGCGACGCGCGACAATGGATGACCTTTCGCATCGATTTGTAGCGAATTGAACCAGCCAAACGGAGTGCGCACACAATGAAGACCTTTCGTCGCAAGTTCTTGCTGGGTACGACTCAGAACATCAATCGCAGCTTCAGGTGGTCCCAACTCAGCAAACAGATGCGCAAACGGATGCAGAACGACAGTTGTCACTTTCAGTTGGGCAACGAGTTTGGTGATTTCTGTACACGCACGTTGTGCGACAAGAGCGGGATTGCGTTCATCTCCTTTTTCGACGCTCGAAAGTACGACGAGAGCATCGTTCACTCGCGTGACCGGATCATCATACGATTCGTAGACTTTCGACCGACCTTTCTCGGTGATCGTGCAGCAGAAGCTGTTGACGTGAAGAATGAGGAAACGCATGACGGGACCGTAGCATGATGGCAGTTCTTCGATCAATCTTCTTGTCTCCGAGTGGTGTTTCGGAGTAGTGTGTTCTTGTTTCGTTGTGTAAGGAGGGACGTATGGCAGAAACCTATAATCTCACCAAGTTCGCTGCTGATGTGACTGAAATCGTGCAGAGAGAGCGTGACCCAGCAAGAATCGTGGCTGCTGCAAAGCCATTAATGGCGAAAATTATCGCAGTGCCGAACTTCTTGCCTGAGCAATACACCAAGCCGGTCTCGCCTGAGCAGCCATTTGGCTTGTATCTGATTCACCGTGGTCCACAAGATGCGTTTACAGTGATGTCTGCGCTGTGGCCACCAAGTGGTGGCACACCAGTCCACGATCACGCGGGTTCGTGGGGTGTAGAAGTTATTCTTGAAGGGACGCTCCACACGCGTCGGTTCAAGCGCCTTGATGACGGATCGCGGGAAGGCTATGCCGATCTACAGCAGACGACTGAGCTGGATATTCATGCTCGGGAGATCGCGCACATCATTCCGCCGGACCAAGATGTCCATCAATTTAGTAACCTTTCTGGGAAGCCGGTTCTTAGTTTCCATATTTATGGTGGAGACATTACCAAGCAGACACGGAACAAATTTAATCCCGAGGAAAAAACAGTCATCAAGTATGTTGATCCGTTGCGCTATGACAATCGATGAGGAAGACCTACAACAGTTCGGAGTTCGGAGTCGGAAAAACTTGGAGCAAAGGAGGAAACAATGGGGACGACAGCAGCTCCACAAACGACAGCAGACCTCTGCGAACGTTTTGGTGCACCCGACGACCTGACCGTCAAACACAAGCTACCCTATATTGACGAGGCAGCGAGTGCATTCCTGGCCCAGTGTCCATTTGTGATAGTCGCAACGGCAGATGCCCAGGGACGGTGCGACGCGTCACCAAAAGGCGATCCCGCCGGTTTTATCCACATTGCTGACAAACACACGGTGTATTTGCCTGATCGCCCTGGGAACAAGATGTTTCAAGGCATCAACAACATTCTTGAGAACCCGCATGTTGGTCTACTCTGCATCATTCCTGGAGAAGAATGGACAATGCGGATCAATGGACAGGCACGGATTGTCGATGATCCTGCACTTTTAGAGAAACTCGGTGCACGCGGTCGCCCAGCCCAAATGGCGATCGAGATCAAAGTGGAAGAGTGCTACTTCCACTGTCCGCGTTCATTCAAGCGTGCTGAGTTATGGAACCCAGAACGGTTCCAATCCTATCAGGGTGATTCGTGGGGAAAGATTCTAGCGCAACGAACGCAGCTTGACGCGAGCAAGGTAGAGAAGCTTGGGCAGCGACTGGCAGAAGGGGTGAAGCAGTTACCGTAAAAAGTAGCCAGTAGTCAGCATTCAGGAGTCAGTAGGCAAAGAAAGAATCGGAGAATGGGTGAAACGGAAAAACGGTGAGTAAGAAGGTCCGCTCTCCGATTCTCCCCGTCTCCGGTGCTCCGATTCCTTTTTGCTAATGGCTACTGCTTTTGTTGTTATTTCCCATCCACTGAGAACGCCAACAACACATTCCCCGGCGCGCCGCCCCACATGCCATACCCAGAGTAAGTGTAGAGCATCCCACCGACGACCGTGGGCCCAGCACCGTCGAACGAACCACCGTTGGCCGGAACGTTGTTGATGGTCTTGAACTCTTTTGCGGCATCAAACTCCCAGATAATCTTGCCGTCTTCAGTTCCATAGGCGCGCATATGCCCATCGACCGAACCGGAAAAAACCGCTCCCGGAATCACTGACACCGCGGCAGACTGCGCAGGGCTGCAGTTCTTGCGATCGCCACAACCTGGCGGTGGAGTTTCCCACGTCTTTTCACCGTTGGCGATGCTATAGGCGAACATCCCGCCACCAACGGTGCTGTCGAGTTCAGACTTCGAACCAACATCTGGATCATCAACGAGCTTTACACCAATATCGGACAACGCCACATAGATCTGATTGGTGTCTGCCGCAGGTCCCCATTGAATGCCACCAATGAGCCCGCCTTTACCGACGCGTTTTTGCCACAGGAACTTGCCTTTGTTGTCGGCATCAACCGCGTGGAGCACGCCCGATTTCTGTCCAGCTAACACAATACGTTTCCCGTCAATATTCCGTAGAATCGGAGATGATCCGAAATCAAGATCTGGTCCGTTCGCTTTGGGGCAATTGGTTTTATCCTTTGAGGTACAGGCGATGTTAAAGGCATCTCCTTTTAAGCACTGCGTAATCCACTGGATTTTGCCAGTCTTCATATTCATAGAGATAATTGCGTCACTGGCATTTGACGGCGGATCAGCATAGTCGTCACCCGTAGTGACATAGAGCACGCCACGTTCTGGATCGAGCGTTGGCGACGCCCACACCCCAGCACCCGCCGGGCCATACTGCTGTACGCCTTTCGCGTTTTTCCAGGTTGGCCTGAGTTTTTTCTGAATCGTGTACGTCTTCCAGACTTGCTTGCCCGTAGTGGCATTCAAGGCCACGACATTGCCGCGGAAACTACAGCATTGGTACGTCGGCTCTGCGCCACCAGCTTCTTCAAGTGAGGTCACGGGAACATACAAGCGATTGTCATGAAATTTGGTCGAACCTGTCACACGCGCCAGCGGATGTTTGTCGACGTTCACTATCCATAATTCTTCACCAGTCTGCGCATCCAGTGCATGGACGTTCGCCGCCAGGTCACCAAAATAGGCCACGTACTTTGGCGGATTCGTCTTAGGGAGTTGTGCGATAGTAATCGTACTGCGCATTCCCGCACGGATTTTTTTCGCCCAATAGACACAACCAGTTTTGGCGTCAAGCGAATAGATTTGCCCGCGCATCGTCCCAATAAAAATGCGGCCACCTACAACCGTTGGTTGCGAGGCAACCGAATTCTGCGCAAAGCCAAAGGCCCATTTCAGTTTGAGGTTGGGAATTTGCTCGGCTTTCAGGCCAGCATTCTCGCTCGATTGAAAGCGTGCATTATCAAGCGTTACGCCCCAGCCATTCCACTGCGGGTCTTTGTCAGTAACCGTAAACTCGCCTGGGGCCTGAGGGCACATATTAGCAGTTGTGTCTTTTAAGACATCTTCGCCGGTAATAGGTTTCCCGGCGATATATTCAGCGACGGCTTTCCGCTCTGGGTCGCCCATTGCTAACCCAATGAACTTCATCACGCCGTTTTCGAGCGAGTCAACGATCGATTCTGGACTCCGCACTTTGAGAAATTCAAGTTTCGGCGCCCGCGCAACTTGGCCATTATGACACTGGGCACAGCGTTGGTCGTACACTTTAGCGCCGTCGGGTCCAGCAACCGGTGCAGCCGCCCATCCCTGCGTCGGCACTCCTGCTAGAACAACCCCCAAAGCAAAGGCGATACTGACCCTACCTTTTCTATACACGGACATTGACCTTTCCTCCCTACAGTTACTTCGTCTCGGTTTCGGTATCTAAAGAGGCTAAGCCTTCGAGAGCCAGACCGTAACCGAGCAAATCCTGCATGCGCCGCTTCAAGTCTAAAGTCAACGCCACACGTGCATAGCGGAGCGTGAGCAGAGGTTGTTTTGCCAACTGTTCGGCCAATTCCCACGCCCGCGTGAGTAGCCGGTCCTTCGGCAAAACCTCACCGACTAATCCGAGGTCATGCGCCTGACGGGCGTTAATAATCTGACCGGTGAGCAAAAAATACCGGCCACGGTTCGGTCCCAGCAGCAATGGATAGATGACATGCATCCCATCGCCTGGAACGAGGCCGGTCGGGAAATGAGCAGAATCCTGAAACTCGGCCGTTTCCGAGGCGAGCACGATGTCACACAAGAGTGGCAACTCAGAGTGCCGCAGTGCTGGACCATTGACTGCCGCAATCATCGGGACTTCGATATCGAGCAGGTTTTGTAAGAGGTGCTTGCCTTCCCAGTAGATCGTGTCCCATGCACGTGGGCTGCCACCAGGACGGTAGTTCCCCTGCGGACGCGGCCCAGAGAATTCCTCCCCTGTGCCCGTCATAATGACGACTTTATTTTCTGGGTCGCTACCAATATCGGCAAACGCGAAGGTAAATTCCCGATGCGGCAGTAACCCCCAACGCAAGCTCCCTCCTTCTGTGTGAAATGTCATCTGCAAGATGCCATTACGTCGCTCCATACGAATGGTTTGGTATTTGTTAGCGTATTCGTCAAACTTTGCCATGGGAGTGCTCCTCCTTTTCCCCCAAGATGAAAGCCAGCTGTTCCTTACTCTGAGTGAAGGCTGGTTGTCAAACCGCAATATCTCTGCCTTTCATTGACACTTATCCTCGTTCTATGGCATGGTTGCCATAGAAGATTCTGAATGAATGCTCAATTTTTCTCATCCTGAAGGAGGGTCACACATGGCTGATTATGATGTTCTTATTCGTGGTGGCACCGTTGTCGATGGCAATCGTTCCCCTCGGTATCTTGCTGATGTTGGAATCAAGAACGGGAAAGTAGCCAAGATTGGCAAGCTTAATCCGAGTGATGCCAAGAAAACGCTCGATGCCAACGGCTTGATCGTTGCCCCAGGATTCGTCGATCTTCACACCCACTATGATGCCCAGATTAACTGGGACCCCTATTGCACGTTGTCCGGCTGGCACGGAGTAACCTCTATCGTCGTCGGCAACTGCGGCTTCGGTTTTGCACCATGTAAACCAGAGCTGCGCGACCGTGCAATGTTGACGATGTCCCGTGTCGAAGCAATTCCATTTGAGTCAATGAAAGAGGGCATGAAGTGGGATTGGGTAACCTTCCCAGACTGGATGAATTTCCTCGATAAGACCCCCAAAGGTCTGAACGTCCTCAGTTTCGTGCCACTAGCCCCGATCATGATTTGGACGATGGGGCTCGAAGCGGCAAAGAGCCGTCCGGCGACCGAAAAAGAAATGCAAGAAATGTGTCGGATTGTCGAAGAAGCGCTTGATGCAGGCGGCTGCGGTATCTCAGCGCAACGTTTAGGCAATGGCTTCGTGTCGGTCCAACGCGACTACGATGGGTCACCGATGGTGACTGACACAATGACGGATGACGACATGCTCGCGTTCGCTCGCGTGCTGAAAAAACGCAATGCAGGGTTTATCCAACTGACGCAGTCCAGCCCAGAATTCCAGAATGACATGGACTTCTACGATAAGCTGGCTGATGTGTCTGGCCGTCCGATCCTCTTTAATGCCACAGCGGTTCGCGATGATCGCCCGTCTCTCCATCGTCGCATCCTGCGCTGGATGGAAAAGACCAACAAGGAAGGGCGCAAGATTTACAACCAGACCGCGGTCATGCGCCAAGGGCTCTACTTCACCTTCGGTGATATGAACCTGTTTGATGGTAACGACGCGTGGCGTGAAGCAACAATGGGGACGCCGACTGAACGCCTGATGAAGTTCAAGAACCCAGCGATGCGCCAAGCACTCATTGCTGATTATGACACTGGACATACCCCAGTCGTCACGGGCTCGTTCAAGGAATTCACCATTGAGTCCGTCGATAACCCGAGCCTGCAAAAGTACGTTGGCAAGACAGTTGAAGAGATTGCCAAAGCAGAGGGCAAACATCCAATCGAAGCGATGCTTGATATCGTCGTTGCTGACGACCTCAAGACCGAATTCGAGACCCCAGCCCGCAACGTACGCGAAGATTACGCCGCAGAGCTGATGTCCTCGCAGTACAGCATCGCTGGTGTGTCGGATGGTGGCGCGCACACCAAGTTCCTCACCATCGGTGCCTATCCGACCGACATGCTCACCTGGATGGTGCGTGATGCTGGCTTCATGAGCCTCGAAGAAGCACACTATCGCCTGAGCGGTATGCCTGCACAGTGCGCTGGCTTCCAAGATCGCGGCGTGTTGAAAGAAGGCGCACCGGCGGACGTTGTTGTCTACGATCTGCAAAACCTGAAGCTCACGCCAGATAAACCAAAGATCGTGCACGACTTCCCGGCTGGCGAATGGCGTCGCGTGCAATACGCCGAAGGCTATCGCTGGATCATGGTCAACGGCGACGTGACCTTCGAAGACGGTACATGCACCAACGCAACACCTGGCAAACTCCTCCGCCATGGTCGCGGGTAGAAGTTAGGAATTAGAGGGAAGGGATGGGTTTTCTTCCCTTCTCCGTTTTCTAGCAATGTATGTAGAGGGTAGCCCAGGAGGGTTGCCCTTTCTTGTTTGTGCTACCGGCGTTCGCGGTTGTGGTGTATAAATGCTCTAAAGAGGACTAACCAATGATCGTGCAGACTCTAAGTAAACCAGCAGAGCCACACATCATCAACTCACAAGAAGAACGCTCTTTGGAAGAATGGCAGGAAATGTATCCAGATCTCTGGCTGTTAGTCGAGGTTACGGAGGAGACCAAGTGGGAAATTCTGAAGTGTCGTCTCCTCGCCGTCGATCCTGACGATATGAATCTTGTCCCGCTCCGGCAAGAGGCGGCACGGCAAGGAAAGATTACCGGGATGTTCCACGGCGTCTATACCGAACCTGGTCCAACTGTCATAGCTTGATATGCCAAGAAATTGGGTAGCATTTCCACCGAACCGGCTTCCGGTAGTGACCCTGCGCCTGAGTGAGCACCGATTCACAGTGCTGATTGACACTGGGGCGCTCCGGAGTCTTATTGTCCCTACAATTGCTGGTGACTTTGGTTTCCGTATTGTCGGTTCCGATCGCGTTGTTGGCGTCAACGGCAGAGTGAGTCCTGTTCAGCTGGTGGAACTGGATACTGTCGGATTTGGTGAGATTGACCTCCCGCCATTCCGTGCTGGAGTTCTTGAACTGAGTCACCTCCGGTTAGGAATTCAAGGGGTCCTTGGCGTTAACGCTTTCGCGAATCGACGATTACAAATCGACTTTAGCGAGGGGCGTATCTACTTGCTGCCGTAAGAGTCAACGCATCCCTCGCTTGATTTTTTCATTCATCCGCTATCGTTTCACTCAAACCGCTTCTCGCCCGTCGCAAACAAATTCCAAATCACCGTTCCGACGAGCATCACGCCAATCGCCAGATAGAAGACCATATTCCAATCGCCGGTCCATTTGACGATGAAGCCAATAATAATCGGCGCAAGAATACCCGGAATCGTAGCGGCAGTGTTCGTCATTCCGACTAATGCGCCTGCGTATTTTGGCCCAATGTCGAGATGGTTAATTCCCATACCGGGGGAAAAACACGCCAGAAACCCGAGCCCGAGCGTAATACAGAGTACCGCAAGCATTGGCGAGGCAACTTGAATCAATGCGAACAAACAGACCGCTGCGCCAACAAACGCCACCGTTTGCCATAGTTTACGGACAAACGTGATACTGGTTCCGCCCTGAATCATACGATCTGCCATCCACGCCGAACCATTGCCAAAGAACATCATGGCAATATAGGGAAATGTGGCATAGAAACCCATCTCACTGAGAGAGAAGCCACGTGCTTGTACCAGGTACGTAGGTAACCAGGTGAGAAACGTGTACCACGTCCAGTTGGTACAAAAATGAGCGCAGAGCAACGCCCAGAACGCCCGTTCATGAAGGATAAGTCCCCACGGAATGGTCTCTGCTTTCGGCGTAGCGTGTTGTCCCTGGAGGATAAAGTTCAGCTCTTCTTGTGAGATCCGCGGATGATCCTCTGGGTTGCTTGTGACTAAGAAAAACCAAATCGCACTCCACACGATCCCCAACGCACCAAAGATGTAGAATACCCACGGCCAGCCGAGGTGCGTCATAATCCACACGGCTGTGGGGAAAGCGATGGCCAGACCAATGTACATGCCACTTGCCAACACCGCACCGACACGCGAACGTTCGCTGGCAGGAAACCAGCGCGCCATCGTGGTGTAGAGGCACGGCGGACTCATCCCCTCGCCAAGTCCAAGAGCAACACGCACGGCAAGCATAGTGGAGGTGATAGTAGCAAATGGTGTGAGCATGGTTACCAATGACCACCACGCCACTGCACCACCAAGAATCCCTTTTGTCCCCCAGCGATCAGACAACCAGCCACCGGGGATTTGTGTTAAGAAATAGCCAACGAAGAAGGCCGAGAGCACCGTGCCCATCACTGCTGGATCCCACCCCAGCTCTTGCATGAGCACCGGCGCAACGACTGACATATTCACTCGGTCCATGTAGAGGATCACAACGCTCAAACACAGGAGAATGACCACAGTAAAACGTTGTGGCCAATGATACGCCCGCACCGCGACTGTCGCAGAAGACGACACTGCCATAGGAACCTCCTTTTTCGAGCAAGCGTTCAGCGATCAGTATTCACCACTCGGTAAAAAAACCCTCCAGGAAAATCAGAGCGTTTCCTTTTTGGCTGAGAGCTGATGACTGACTGCTGACAGCTACTGCCCTCCTAGTCCTCTTGTGCAGTGGATGTCAAGCGAAAAATTATTGGCTCAATGAATCGCAAGCAGGTTCCGAGGTTCAGCTCGCGCAATCCTGTCATTCAAGGTTCGAGAAAAACCCTCCGCTTCCCTGTAGCTGCACGACTGCCGCATCTCCATTGCTTGCAACAACGTCAATAGTGTCACTGAGAGATCCATCTCCGTAGGTAGAAAAATTGACAGTCACCAGCAGCTTTTCTCCCGCTTTGAGCGTGAAAATCCCGGGAAAGCTAGCAAACGAGAACTGCGAATACATGTCGCAATTTTTGCAGGATAGCGTTGCCGTTCCTGTCAACACTCCTCCACCACAATTCTCTATGGAGAAAGGACGAGAGCCGGTTGTTGCGGAGGAGCTGACGGTAAAATCTAATACTGCCGGTGATACACAGAGTTTCGGGTCCTTGACGCTACTTCCCATCAACTTCACACTCGCAGTTCCACCATCAGAGTTCACTGCGGCAATATCGACAAATGTTCCATCCTTGGTCGGCATGAAGCGAACGATCACTACCTGACTGTTGCCTTTTGTCAACGAAAATTGTCCACCAGTAACAATGCTGAAGGGAGCCGTCGTCGTCACATTCCCGGTCAATACGCTATCTCCACAGTTGGTTATAGTGAAGGATAGATCCTTATCTACACCGGGACTTACCGCGCCAAACTCAAGAGCAGCATGAGAAGTGCACACTTTCGGCACCCCCTTCCCTTCTCCCGCGAGACTAATGGAGATTTGCTGGTTGTTGAATGTCAGGGTCAAGGTTCCGGTCTGACTTCCCTCCTGCCGTGGAGCAAAACGGATTGCGACCGATGCTTTCTCTCCCACAGCAAGACTGGCAGGGCCTTGTGTTACCAGAGTAAAGGGACCAGTGAGAGCTAAACTCAGAGTGAGATCCGCTGTTCCGCAGTTCGTAAGCACGAGAAAAAGATCTGCAGTCGAGCCGACGGGAACACCGCCGAAACTGAGAGCGGTAGGCTCGAAACAGAGTTTCGGGAGCTTGACGGGTTCCGCCTTTAAGACGGCTCCGACGAGCGATACGGTGGTAGAATTGCTCGCCGTAGTGATTTTTGCGCTACTTTTTACTTCGCCGTCCGTGAGCGGAGCAAAGCGAATGGTTACGGTTTGGCTTCCCCCTTCAGCAAGAGCAAAGTTGGCGCCAGTAACAACACTGAAAGGCGCTGCAACCTCGACGTTACCACTGAGGGAGCCGTTGCCACAATTTTCCACTGTCAACGTGAGATCTTTCGTTGTCTTCTCTGTGATCGTGCCAAAATTCAGCGAGGCTGGGTCAACGCAGAGCTGGGACTGCTCTCCTATCCCAAGCAATTGCACGGTAGCAGAGCCACCATTCGAGGTAATTGTCGCTCTCTGGGAAACACTTCCGCTAGTCGTTGGCGCGAAGCGCACAACCACGGTGTGAGTTTTCCCCGGCTCGACACTGAACGTGCCGCCAGAGACGAGGCTAAACGGAGCAGCGAGGCTGACCTCGCCAGTCAGAGTGCTCTTCCCCGTGTTGATGACCGTAAAACGATCATCGTGAAACTTCGCTACTTCAACCGAACGAAAATTGATACTACTCGGTGATACTGTGAGTTGCGCCTGCGCTTGCGGCACAACGCCAATGCCGTTGCCGCGTAAAAAGATACTTTTCACCCCGGCATTGGTGCTAATGCGGACGCTGCCTTCTGCCGGAGAGTTATCAACGGGGTGATAACTGACCATGACTTCAAAGCTCTGGCCAGGACTGAGTTTGAGCGTGGGATCTCCTTGCAAGCGAAAGACGTTCCCACCTGAGCCAGTGGCAATCAGCGTCATGCCCCCAATCAGTGCGCCAGTTCCGTCGTTACGGATAGTGAATTTTTTGTCCACCGTAGCACCGGTCTGACTGCGACTCTCACCAGCGTTGGCCGCCGTTTCGCTGCTCAAGGGTAGACGCTGAAGTTGACTAGTGGCGGTTCTCTCGCCACTGAAGTCTAGTCGTGCTGTAGATAGCGCAAGCACGGGCTGTCCTGCCTGGACTGCGGTTGAGGTAAACCTCACCAAAGGCTGGCTCTCGTACAATGCTGAAAACGGAGCATTAAAGTTGAGGTCATATTTAGCATCACGGAAAACGCGCTTCAAGTGCAGGGAAACCCGAGGAGTTGGGCGAGGTAGGACAGGTGCCAGCCTGGGCGTTTGCGCTTAACTTTGAGCGAACCTTTGCCGGGGTCCCCGCGTAAGA
>Ga0194132_10009651_pt1 | contig 13167 bp, 10 predicted proteins | sample TA2KigOf80mmetaG_FD_148612 | JGI IMG/M metagenome (GOLD analysis project Ga0194132, IMG submission 148612) | Freshwater microbial communities from Lake Tanganyika, Tanzania - TA2015054 Kigoma Offshore 80m | ecosystem: Environmental > Aquatic > Freshwater > Lake | place: Tanzania: Lake... | reverse complement strand
CGGGGTTGGCACCGTGATCATGCGCGAAGGCTATCGCGCCAGCCGCGGCCGGTTCATTCGGTCAGGTCGTTCGGATCGCGGAAGCGGTAGCCCACCCCGCGGACTGTCTGCACGCATTCGCCCAAGACACCGATCTTGCGGCGTACGGCCGTCACGTGCACATCAACCGTCCGGCTCGACAGCACGGTGTTGCGGCCATGCACGGCGCTGATGATCTGGTCGCGGGTGCGCACGAAGCCCGGACGCAGGGCCAGGAAGTGCAGGATCCCGAACTCGGTCACGGTGAGCTCGACCGTCTGGCCATCGACGGTCACCACGTGACGCTCGCGGTCGATGAGCAGCCGTCCATTGACGAGGCCGATGCGCTCGGTGGGCTCGGTCGCGCCGGTCTTGCGCAACGCGTTGCGCAGGCGTGCCATCAGGACGCGGGGACTGAAGGGCTTGGTGACGTAGTCGACGGCGCCCATCTCGAGGCCGGCCACGATGTCCGACTCCCCGCCGCGGGCGGTGAGCATGACGACCGGGATCGCCTTGGTGCGGTCCTGGCCCTTCAGGCGGCGGCAGATCTCCAGCCCATCGAGGTCCGGAAGCATCAGGTCGAGCACGATGAGGTCGTAGCCCGTGCCCTGCACCATCTCGATCGCCTTGCGTCCATTGCGGGCCACGCTGACCTGCATGCCGTCACGCTCCAGGTGAAACTTCACCAGGTCAGCGATCTCGTGCTCGTCCTCGATGATCAAGGCACTCGCGGGCATGTGGGGATTATGGCGGGCTTGGCATGGTTGTCAGGTGTCCGGAGCGTGAAGAGTCGGTGAACCCTCTACGGCCGGATCGTGGTGGAGCAGCAGCCGGCGAGGTTGCGGCGTCCGGTGACGGCGGGCAGGCCGGGCGCGACGCCATCGAGGGCCAGCGCCCCGAGGATGGCCATGGCCGCGGCTTCGCGGTAGGCGGCTGGCCACTCGGCGGCGGTCGGCGGGGGGCCACCGGGCAGGCCTTCACGGAGTGCCCCTTCCAGCGCGAGATTCAACACGCCACCGCCGGCCAGCGCGAGATGCCGCACGCTGTGATCGCGAAGGGTGGCCACGATCGTGTGAGCGATCGCCGACACCGCCGTGGCGCAGGCATCGCTCGGGGCAAGGTGAGCGAGCATGGATGACGCGGTGGCCACGGATTCGTCGGCCGTGCCGAGGCTGCGTCCTGAGCCTGCCTGCGCCGAGAGGAACTTCATGAGGTCCTCCTTGGCCGCGCTGTCGACCTTGCCCGAGTTGGCCGCACGACCATCCCAGTCGCATGGCTGCCCGAGTCGTGTGCGCGCGAGTTCATCGAGGAGCTGGTTGCACAGGCAGATGTCGAAGCCCCGCACGGCGGACGGATCGACTCCGCGGGGCGGAAGCACCGTGGCGTTGGCGAAGCCACCAAGGTTCACGACCGCGGTTGGCGCCGCACCGGCATACATGATGAAGTCGCTGGTGGGCGTGAGTGGGGCACCTTGGCCGCCGGCGGCAAGGTCAGCGCCGCGCAGGTCATGCAGCACGGGCACGCCCAGCGCTTCGGCGACCGGCCACGGTGCACACAGTTGCAGCGAGACCGGGGGTGCGTGGTACAGCGTCTGACCATGCATGGCGATCGCCACTGGTGCGGCGGCCGTGCGGGCGAGCGCGCGGAGCACCTGCACATGCGCGTGCGCCAGGTCGTGTCCGAGCTGGGCCAGGTGGCCTGCCGTCATGGGTTCCTGTCGAAGCGCCGATCGCACGCGCGCGGCCAGTCCCTGCATCGCATCGTCGTAGGGGAGCGAGGTGCCCGCCAGGAAGTGGGGGCGCATCGACCAGCCATGCCCTTCGATCGCAACGGCCGCCACATCGATGCCGTCGCAGCTCGTACCGCTCATGCAGCCGTGGATCACGCGCACCTCGCCGTCGCCTCGGGCCATGAGGGCATTGTGGCAGAACCGTTACACTCGCGGGTCGCATGCACAAGCGCATCCTCGTCACGGGCGGAGCGGGTTTTCTGGGCAGCCACCTGTGCGAACGCCTCGTCGGGGACGGTCATGAGGTGACCTGCCTCGACAACCTCTTCACCAGCCAGAAGTCGAACATCGCGCACCTCCTGGGCAAGCCGAACTTCGAGTTCGTGCTCCACGACGTGGTCAATCCGTTTTTCTTCGAGGTCGACCAGATCTACAACCTGGCCTGCCCGGCGGCGCCCGGGCACTACCAGTACAACCCGATCAAGACGATGAAGACCTCGTTCCTCGGGGCAATGAATTGCCTGGGCCTGGCCAAGCGACTTCGGGCCCGCATCTTCCAGGCGAGCACCAGCGAGGTCTACGGTGATCCCGAAGTGCATCCACAGGTCGAGAGCTACCGGGGTTGCGTGAACCCGATCGGCCCGCGCGCCTGCTACGACGAAGGCAAGCGTGCGGCCGAGACCCTGATGTTTGACTATCACCGCGTGCATGGGGTGCAGATCAAGGTCGCGCGCATCTTCAATACCTATGGCCCCCGCATGCATCCCTTCGATGGCCGCGTCGTGAGCAACTTCATCCGCCAGGGACTCGCCGGTGACACGATCAGCATGTTCGGCGACGGTTCGCAGACCCGGTCATTCTGCTATGTGAGCGACATGATCGACGGGTTCCTGCGCCTGATGGACTCGCCAGCCGAGTTCACCGGGCCAGTCAACCTGGGCAACCCCACTGAGATCACGATCATGGAGTTGGTCAAGAAGACCATCGCCATGACCGGCGGCAAGGCGCGCCTGGGTGCGAGCCGACCGCTGCCGCCGGATGACCCCAAGCAACGCAAGCCTGACATCACGCTGGCGAAGGAACGCCTCGGTTGGGAGCCCAAGATCCAACTCGCGGAAGGCCTGCAGTACACGATCGACTGGATGAAGTCGATCGACCTCCGCGATTTCCAAGCGCCAACGCCCAACTACTGAGCAAAGCGATGAACCCCTCGACGCTCACCTATGCCGGCTACCTCAAGGTGCATGAACTGCTCACCCTGCAGCAGCCGCTCTCGTCCGATCCCGAGACTGGCCGGCCTGAGCATGACGAGATGCTCTTCATCGTCACCCATCAGGTCTACGAGCTGTGGTTCCGGCAGCAGTTGCACGAAGCGGATCGTCTGATGGACCGGCTTGTAGCCGGCGACTCCGTGCTCGCGTCCACCACGCTGAAGCGGATGCTCAGCATCCTGAAGACGATGGTGCTGCAGATCGATGTGCTCGAGACCATGACCCCCATTGACTTCCACTCCTTCCGGAGCTTCCTGTCGAGTGCAAGCGGATTCCAGAGCGCCCAGTTCCGCGAGTTCGAGTTCGTGCTCGGCAACAAGAATCCGCGCATGCTGTCATTCCAGCCCGAGGGTTCGCCGGAGCGCTCGGCCCTGGAGCGGCGCTTCGCCGCCCCGACGCTGTACGACGCCTTCGTCCGGTTCGTGGCTGCCCGTGGGCATGCGGTCCCGACCGAATTGCTGTCACGCGATGTGACCCAGCCGATGCAGGAGTGGCCAGCGTTCCAGGGGACGATCCTTGATCTCTACCACCACCATGCGGCGGAACGGGGCATCTGCGAGTTGCTGGTGGACCTTGACGAGGGGATCCAGGAGTGGCGGTACCGCCATGTGAAGATGGTTGAGCGCACGATCGGATTCAAGCAGGGGACGGGTGGAAGCTCCGGTGCGGCCTACTTGCGTACCACCCTCTTCAACCCGCTCTTTCCCGACCTCTGGGCGATCCGCACGAGGCTCTGAGTCCCGCGGGTTCCGCAAGGCGCATGTCCGTGGCCGGCTCACGCGATCGCCCTGCCGCTGGGTGGGGTGGAACCGACTTCGCCCCGTGGCCCGGTTCCCGAGGTCCGTGGCCACGACGCGAGAGATCAGTCACGGCGTCGAGCGCTGTCCGCAGTCAGGCCGCTGGGGATCCGCTGCGCCGCAGGCGCTCGATGCATCCTGGGATCGTCTTGAGCGCATGGTCGATCTCGCGATCCGTGGTCATGCGGCTCACGCTCAGGCGGATCGTCCCGTGAGCGACAGGATCGGGAAGACCCATGGCGAGCAGCACCGGCGAAGGCTCCAGCGAGCCGCTGGAACACGCGGCACCCGCGCTGGCTGCCACACCACGCTCGGAGAGCAAGAGCAGGATGGCCTCGGCCTCGAGCCCGGGAAACGCGATGCTCGAGGTGTTCCAGAGTCGTGGCGAGGCGGCGGCGTTCACGATCGCATCGGGAACGGCTGCGACGATCGCCCGTTCGAGCGTGGCGATCATCGATCGACATGGTGCCGTGGCTGCCTCTCGGTCGATCCACATCCGAGCTGCCTCTGCCGCGACACCGAAGCCGACGATCCCGGCCACATTCTCGGTGCCGGCCCGGCGGCCAAGTTCCTGTGGGCCGCCCGGCAGGATCGACTCGATGGCTGCACCCGCGCGCGTCGCGATCGCACCAACGCCCTTGGGCCCGTGGAGCTTGTGGGCGCTGCAGGTCAGTGCATCGATCCCCAGCGTGGACCAGTTGGTCGCCTCGCGCCCGACCCACTGCACGGCATCCGTATGCAACACGACACCTGCGGTGCGGCAACGCGCAGCGACCTCGGCGATCGGCTGGACGACGCCGGTCTCGTTGTTGGCCCACATCAGGCTCAGCACGCTGATGGAGGCACCGTGGTCGGCAAGCAGCCTGTCGAGCGCGCCCAGATCGATCACGCCGTCCGGACGGTGGGCCAGCCAGTGGATCCGTGTGCCTCGGGCCTCAAGTGATTGCACGAGTTCGCGGACGGCGCTGTGCTCGAGCGCACTGGTCGCGATGGCGGGTCGTTCGGGCCGGGCGGCGATGGCACCAAGGATCACCCGTTGTACGGCTTCGGTACCGCCCGAGGTGAAGGTCACGGCGCGTGGTGCACAGCCGATGAGCCGCGCGACCTGCTCGCGCGCGAGTTCGAGGGCGTGCCGGGCCTCGACACCGGCACGGTGCACGCTGCTGGGGTTCGCCCACCGCTCACGCAGGCACGCTCCCATCGCCTCGATGACCTCGGGCAGGGGATTCGTGGTGGCGTTGCAGTCGAGGTACGCCTGCATGGGCTAGGTGGCCTTGGTTCGGAGCGAGCGGATCAGTGCTGAGGTGCTCGCATCATGGGCTGGCTTCAGGTGGGGGTCGCTCATGTCGCGGATCACATCGATCGCCAGCGCCTTGCCGAGCTCGACACCCCACTGGTCGAAGGAATTGATCCCCCAGACGATGCCCTGAACGAAGGTCGAGTGCTCATAGAGCGCGATGAGCGCTCCAAGCGACCCCGGCGTGAGTTCCTCGGACCAGAGAAAGGAGCTGGGCCTGTTGCCGGGGAAGGTACGGTGCGGAACGAGCGATTCGGGCGTGCCCTCCGCGCGGACCTCGTCGGCCGTGCGACCGAAGGCGAATGCCTGCGCCTGGGCGATGGCATTCGCGTTGAGCAGCATGCGGTGACGCCCGAGCTGGTGGGCCGCGGTGCGGAAGGCGATGAAGTCCATGGGCACGACCGTCGTGCCCTGGTGGAGCATCTGGTAGAAGGCGTGCTGGCCGTTGGTGCCCGGCTCACCGAACACGATCGGGCAGGTGTGCCAGCCGACGCGCTGGCCGTGATCGTCGATGCGCTTGCCGTTGGACTCCATCATGAGCTGTTGCAGGTAGGCGGGGAAGCGCGCCAGGAGCTGCTCATACGGCAGGACCGCCAGCGCGGGCAGCTGCAGCACGCTCGAGTTCCAGACACCGATCATGCCCATCAGGACCGCCAGATTCGATTCGAGCGGGCTCGTGCGGACATGCTCGTCCATGGCATGGAAGCCAGCGAGCATGCCGCCGAAGGCGGATGGCCCGACGGCGATCATGGTGCTCAGGCCGATCGCGCTGTCCATGCTGTACCGGCCCCCGACCCAGTCCCAGAAGCCGAACATGCGCTCCGGATCGATCCCGAAGGCCCGGACCCTGGCCGTGTTGGTGCTCACGGCGACGAAGTGCCTGCCCACGGCGCCCTCCCCGAGCGACGCGATGATCCACTCCCGCGCACTCGCCGCGTTCTCCATGGTCTCCTGGGTGGTGAAGGTCTTGCTGCTGATGATGAACAGCGTTTGTGCGGGGTCGATGCCTGCCAGAGCAGTCGACAGGTCGTTGCCATCGACATTGCTGACGAAGCGGCAGTCGAGATCCCGCGAGCGCCAGGGCTCGAGCGCCTGATAGGCCATGGCAGGGCCGAGGTCGCTGCCGCCGATGCCGATGTTGACCACATGGCGGATGCGCTTGCCGGTCGCACCCGTCCACGCCCCGCGGCGGACGGCCTCGCTGAAGAGGCCCATGCGTCGGAGCGTCTCCCGGACATCGGGCACCACATCGCGTCCGTCCACCAGCATCGTCGAGCCTGCGGGCGCCCGCAGCGCGACATGGAACACGGCGCGTCCTTCGGTCCAGTTGAGGCGCTCGCCGGCAAACATCGAGCTGATGCGCTCGGGGACCCGACGGTCGCGCGCGAGGTCGAGCAGCAGGGGCATCGTGTCCGTGTGCAGCAGCTGCTTGGACCAATCGAGGGTCCAGCCCGCACCGCTGGTGGTGCAGCGCGCAGCCCTGCCGGGTTCGGCGGCGAAGGCTCGCCGCAGATCGACGCGGCCCACCGCCGCATGGTGCATCACCAGGGCCTTCCACGCCTGCGCATCGGACAGCCGCGGTCGAAGGGCAGTGGGTGCTGCCGAAAGGTCACTCATGCCCCTGACTGTACCCCGTTGGTCGTCTGACGACTCCAAAGTTGAGGTGTAGAGTGACTCCCATGAAGCAGACCGCCTTGCTGAACCTTCTCGGCCAGAGCTCCTGGCAGGACAACATCACTCGCCGGATGCTGGACGATGGCTCGCTCGGACGCACGATCGATGCGCTCGGCATCACCGGCCTGACCAGCAATCCGACGATCTTCGAGAAGGCGATCGGGTCGGGTTCCGAGTACGACGCCCAGGTCAAGGCCTGCGCGGCGCGTGGGCTCGACGCCGATGCCACCTTCTTCGAACTGGCCCTGGAGGATCTCTGCCGGGCCTGCGATCTCTTCCTGCCGATCCATCGGCGGACCGGCGGCGTGGATGGTTGGGTGAGCCTTGAGGTGAGCCCGCTTCTGGCCAACGACACGCAGAGCACGGTCGAGGCGGCAACCGCCCTGCACGCGCGAGCCGGACGACCGAACCTCTACATCAAGGTGCCGGGCACGCCCGAGGGTCTGCCAGCGATCACGGAACTCATCGCGCGCGGCATCCCGATCAATGTGACGCTGCTCTTCGACATGGCGCAGTACGAAGCCACCGTGCTTGCCTACATCAAGGGCCTCGAGCGGCGTGTGGCCGCGGGACTGCCGCCTGACACCTGCAGCGTGGCGAGCGTCTTCATCAGCCGCTGGGACAAGGCCACCGCAAGCCTGCCCGAGGGCCTGCGCAACCGGGTGGGCATCGCGATGGGGCGCGCGTGCTACGACCGGTTCCTCGACCTCTTCTCGGGTGATCGGTTCGAGGCCCTCCGGGCCAAGGGCGCGCGGCCGCAGCGCTTGTTGTATGCGAGCACCGGCACGAAGGACCCGGCCCTGCCGAAGTCGCTCTATGTCGAGGCCCTGTGCAGCCCTGGCACCGTGAACACCATGCCAGAGGATGCCCTGCACGGCTTGGCCAATGCGGGCACGCTCAAGGCATGCTTCACGCCCGGCGATCCAGCGACCGCTGAGGTGCTCAAGGGGGCGATGGCCAACGGCGTCGACCTGGCCAAGCTGGCCCACCAACTCCAGACCGAAGGCCGCGACGCCTTCATCGCCAGCTGGCATGCGCTCCTCAAGAGCATCCAGTCCAAGCGCGGGTGAGTGTCACAAGCGAAACCGCCCCGGGCGAGTGCCCGAGGCGGGAATGCGGTTGAGAGGACTTGAACCTCCACGGGTTTTACCCCACTAGAACCTGAATCTAGCGCGTCTGCCAATTTCGCCACAACCGCGAGTGGGGCGGCAAGCATACCGGTGCCGACACACGGGCGGAAGGGCGTTATCGCTGGACAGCAGGCTCACTCGCTCTTGCTCTTGACGAGCGGAGCATTCGGATTGGCGGCGCGGTACGCGAGGACACCCTTGCGGATCTCGATCACGAGGTCGCGGTTCTCGCGCAGGAACTGCTTGGAGGCCTCGCGCCCTTGGCCGAGCCGGACATCCTTGAAGCTGAACCAGGCGCCGCTCTTCTCGACCACGTTGGCATTCACCGCCAGATCAAGCAGATCGCCGACCCACGAGATGCCCTCGTCGAACATGATGTCGAACTCCGCCTCGCGGAAGGGAGGGGCGATCTTGTTCTTGACGATCTTGGTGCGCACGCGGTTGCCCACATTGCGCTCACCATCCTTGATCGCTCCGATGCGACGGATGTCGACGCGCACCGAGGAATAGAACTTGAGCGCGCGCCCACCGGTGGTGGTTTCAGGGCTGCCGAACATGACGCCGATCTTTTCGCGCAGCTGGTTGATGAAGATCACGATGGTCTCGCTCTTGGCGATGGCACCGGTGAGCTTGCGCAGGGCCTGGCTCATGAGGCGCGCCTGGAGGCCGACATGGCTGTCCCCCATCTCGCCCTCGATTTCGGCGCGCGGAATGAGCGCGGCGACCGAGTCGATGACGATCACATCGACGGCATTGGAGCGCACCAGCATCTCGCAGATCTCGAGCGCCTGCTCGCCGGTGTCGGGCTGCGATACGAGCATCTCATCGAGATTCACGCCCAGCTTCTTGGCCCACGATGGATCGAGTGCGTGCTCGGCATCGATGAAGGCCGCCGTACCGCCGGTGCGCTGCGCATTGGCCACGACGGTGAGGGCCAAGGTCGTCTTGCCGCTGGACTCAGGGCCGAACACCTCGATGATGCGACCACGCGGCAGCCCGCGACCGCCCAACGCCAAGTCGAGGCTGAGCGCGCCGGTGGAGACCGCCGGGATCGGCGTGATGTTCTCGCCGTCGAGCTTCATGATCGAGCCCTTGCCGAAGGACTTTTCGATCTGGCCCATGGCGGCTTCGAGGGCCTTGATCTTGCCCTTGGCGTCGAGCGCGTTGGTGCGCGGGTCACCCGCGGATGCATCGGAGACGAAGGGCTTGGGTTCGACCGTGCGGCTGCCGGCATCGCCGAGGTTGCCTGCGTTCAATGCCCTGCCTGCGTTCGGTGCGGTGATGGACACGGTGGACGGCTTGGCCATGCTGCTCCCCTGAGTCATGCTGCCTGCGAGGCGCGCAGGCGAGGAGGCCGACGAGGCATCCGTGCCTGCTGTGGTTCGAGTTGTAACGGCTTTCGCCTGTTCTGGTGCGCGGGTTGCGGCGCGCGCGACGGTTTCGGCCGACTTGGTCGAGGTGGCGGGCTTGGTTGCGGTGGGGGTTGACATGGTGAGTCCTTTCACGAGGTGGTCACGGTGGGTTGGACAACAGGTCCGATTCCGTTCGGTGAGTGTTAGGGTAGACCGAACGCATGTTCGGTGTCAAGCGAACGGATCGGCGCGGGCAGTGTGACGGACCTCAGGGCAACATCCCGCAGAAACCTCCCCAATTTCGGTGTCCAAACAAAGCTTCATTCGCGCGTGGAGCGGTCTGGGATAAGGTAGGCCCATGCTGGTTCCCACGATCCTCGCCGCCTTGGTTCTCGGACAGTTGACTCCCTGGGTCGGCCAGCCGATCCCGAGCCCGATCATCCGTGAAGATGTGGAACTTGCCCCGGCCCTCGCCCCGGCCGCCTCGGTGGTGCATCTCGACGCTGCTGCCTGGGCTGCTGCGCGCGCCAACGATCTCCAGTGGTGGCAGGGCGTCCCCATCGCGCCCGGTCGCAACGTCGACCTCACCCTGACCCGCGTGCAACCGTTCACCGACGATGCCACCATCGTCGATGCCCAGGGCGAGAAGACCGAAGCCGCCGTCGTCGCTCCACCGGTCGACTGCTTCATGGGTTCGGTCGATGGCGAACCGGGTTCGCGCGCCTACATCGCGATCAGCGAGTTCGGTCACTACGGCTATGTGCTGGCGCAAGGCCGCACCTTCATCCTCTCGAGCGGCAACTTCAACTCAAACCTGCCCACGCTCTTCTATGACCTCGGTGCACTGCCGCCGGGGCTCGTGCCCGCACCGACCTTCACCTGCTCGGAACTCACCGTGCCCGGCGCCAAGCCGCCGGTGACCACGCCCGCCGATGGCTCGCTCGCCGGTTCGCCGTGCCGCCAAGTGCGCATCGCGGTCGAAACGGACCACGAGTACCTGCAGTCGCTCTTCGGTGGCAACACCGCTGCAGCGACGGCCTATACCGCTGTGCTCATGGGAGCCGTGAACGAGGTCTTCGTCGCCGCGGTCAACACGCGCATCAGCGTGAACTACCTGCGCCTCTGGAGCACGCCGAACGATCCGTGGTCAGCGACCTCGACCGGTGCCGAGCTCGGCGTCTTCCGTGACTACTGGGCGGCGAACATGGGCTCGCAGCCGCGCGAACTCGCGCACTTCCTCTCCGGCCGTGGGCTGGGCGGCGGTGTCGCCTGGCTCAGCGTGGTCTGCAACCAGGGCTATGGCTTCGGCCTCAGCGCCGACCTCGGAGGCTCGTTTCCATACCCGATTGTCCACAACTCCCACTCGAATTGGGACCTCATGGTGGTCGCGCACGAGATCGGCCACAACTGTGGCTCCCCGCACACCCACGACTACAGCCCACCAGTCGACGGCTGCGGTTCGAACCCGCAGGATTGCACGGTGGCCGATCAGGACATGGGCACGATCATGAGTTACTGCCATATCTGCCCGGGTGGGCTGTCGAATGTGCGCATGGAGATGCATCCGACCTGCAGTGCATCGATGCACATGCACCTCGATGGCAACGGCTGCGTCGAGGAAGGATCGTCGCTGCCGCCGCAGACCATGATCGACGCGATCGTTGCGATGCCCGGCCAGCCGGTGACCTTCGACCCGCTCGTGAACGACATCCCGATCAACTGCGAGGCGATCTCCCTGCAGTACTACGATCCGACCACCGCGCTCGGTGGGGTGGTCGAGCGCGTGGGCACCACTGGCTCTGTCCTGCGCTACACCGCGCCCGCTGGCAGTGTGGGCAACGATGTGATTGCCTACGCCATCGGCGAGACCTCGGGGGCCATCGCGACGGGCGAGATCCGTGTGCAGGTGAAGCCGTTGCGTGCCGCCACGCTGGTCCAGGGTGATGTGCCGGGCCTGCTGGTCGAGTACTACGACCTCAGTGCAGCACCGCCAGCGGTGCTGCCCGACTTCACGCAACTCACGCCGTACCGCACCTACTTCTCCAGCGCGGTGAACTATGCCTCGACCGACGGGAACTTCGCCGACAGCCAGCGCGCCGAGACCGTCGGTGCCGTGTGGACCGGCTGGATCAATGTCCCCACCTCGGCGGATTGGACGCTCTTCATCGAGAGCGATGACGGCTCGCGGTTGTGGATCGGCGACCAGATGCTCATCGACAACGACGGCCTTCACGGCATGTTCGAGCGCTCGGGCTCGATCGCGCTGGCCGCGGGCAAGCACCCCGTGCGGCTGGCCTTCTTCGAGAACGGTGGCAACGCCGGCATGATCCTGCGATGGCAGGCGTCAGGCGTGCCCAAGGCCGTGGTCCCGGCCTCGGCGCTCACCCGTGGTGGCACCGTGAATCGGAGCGACATCAACCTCGATGGTCATGTGGATGGTGGCGACCTCGGGCTTCTGCTTGCTGCATGGGGCACAGCCAACGCCGCTGCCGACATCGACCAGAGCGGAGGCGTCGACGGCGCCGACCTGGGCGTGCTGCTCAGTGCGTGGACGGGTTGAGCGCGCGGCGGGTCTGCGCCATGCGCCCGGGGGTGTCATGCGGAGTCAGTGCGTCGGCGCAAGCGCCATGGCGCACATGGCCATCACGCCGGTGGCGATCGCCTCGTCGTTGAAGTCAAAGTGCGGTGAGTGGAGCGGGTGGACGGGTGCACCCTCACGGCCGGTCCCGAGCACGATGTAGCAGGCCGGGACACGCTGGCCGTAGTAGCTGAAGTCCTCGGCCCCCATCACTGGCGCAGGCATCGTTCGCGTGTTCGCCGTGCCGACCGCCCGTGCGAGCTGGCGGCCGGCGATCTCGGTCAGGGCCTTGTCATTCACGGTGACCGGATAGCCATCGCGGAACGCGACCGTCGCCGTGCAACCGTGTGCGAGCGCAGTGTTCGTCGCCACACGCTCGATGCGCTCCTTCACGGCGGTGCGCGTCGACTCGCAGAGCGTGCGCATGGTGCCGAGCAGATCGACCCGTTCCGGAATCACATTGCCGGCCGTGCCGCCGTGGACCGAGCTGATGCCCACCACCGCCGCATCGAGCGGGTCGAGCGTGCGTGACACGATCTGTTGCAGCGCGACCACGATCGCGCTTGCTGCCAGCACGGGGTCGCGGCCCGTGTGGGGCAGCGCTGCGTGCGAGCCCACGCCATGGACGGCGATCCTGATCTCATCGGCGCTGGCCATGACGGGTCCCGCGCGCAGGGCGACCGCGCCGGTCTCGAGCCATGGCCAGCAGTGGAGGCCCATGATCCGCTCGACCGGCGGACCGAGCACCGAACCATCGAGTGCGCCGTCTTCGATCATGCAGCGGCCGCCGCCGCTGCTTTCCTCGGCGGGCTGGAAGAGCAGCGTGATCGGATGGGGCAACCGGCCCTCCTGAGCGAGTGCCGAGAGCACGCGGGCGGCGCCGATCAGGATCGTGGTGTGTCCATCATGTCCGCACGCATGCATGCGCCCCGGCGTGGTGCTTGACCACGCTGCACCGGTCGCTTCGGTGATGGGAAGCGCATCCATGTCGGCACGCAGGGCGGTGGCGCGTCCACCCTCTGCCGCGATGTGCGCGAGCACGCCGGTGCCGCGCGCCAGCCCGCCGCGATGCTCGATGCCGGCGGCCGCCAATTCGCGCTGCACGACCTCGCTCGTGCGCCGCTCCTCGAAGGCCGTTTCAGGGTGCGCATGCAGGTCACGGCGCAGCGCGATGAGCGAAGGCAGTTCCTCGGCGATGAGCGCGCGCAGCCGTTCAGGGGTGGGCATGCCATCAAGCCTAGCGGGATGCCATGGCCCAGGTCATGGGCGAGGCGACCGGATCAGGACAGGAGCATCTTGATGGCGATCCCCAGGAGCGTCA
>Ga0194132_10009650_pt1 | contig 13168 bp, 13 predicted proteins | sample TA2KigOf80mmetaG_FD_148612 | JGI IMG/M metagenome (GOLD analysis project Ga0194132, IMG submission 148612) | Freshwater microbial communities from Lake Tanganyika, Tanzania - TA2015054 Kigoma Offshore 80m | ecosystem: Environmental > Aquatic > Freshwater > Lake | place: Tanzania: Lake... | reverse complement strand
CAGATTTTGCTGAGGAGGCTGTTGTGCGAGACCGGACTGCTGCGCGGGCCAGCACGGCCACGGCCACACCTCTGCAAACGGTCCTTATCCGCCGCCTCAACAGGCCGGCACACAAACCTGAAACCCGGCGGCACACGCACGCGTCGGATCGGGCAGGGCTATGCTGGAGGGACGATGCTTTTTTGGCTGGCACTGCTCGCCGCACACGCGCTTGTGGCGCAGGACTCCGGCAGGTCCCCAGCCCCGCGCAACTTCGTCCATCACGTCCAGGGCCAGGTCCTGCTGAATGGCGTCGCGATCGACGACACTGCGCCGGACCCACGGAATCCGCGTTTCCCGGAACTCGGCAAGGACTCGGTGCTTCGGACGGAACTGGGACTCGCCGAGGTGATGCTCGCGCCAGGCGTCGTCCTGCGGATGGGTGAAAGCTCCGGGATCCGTGCCACAGGGCCCGCACACATCAGCCTCGAGGCAGGAGCCATCGTGGTTGAGGCGGCGGATACCAAACGGGGACATGTGACGGTCCATGCCGGTGGGCGTACGGTAGCCGTCATCAGGCCAGGCATCTACCGGATCGGTGAAAGCGGCACAAGTGACGCTCTGCTTCGATGGACGGAGAGGCGCTCCCGGTCGCTGAGCATGGCTAGCGCATCCTCCGCCTGGATGCTGCGTGAGGACCGCCGTGCCTGGAAGAGTCCGGACTGGCTCTGGAATCCGTACTTCGGGATGTTTTCCTATGTCCCTTCAAAGGGACAGGCATGTAACCAGTGGGGCCATTGCTATTATGCCCCGGACAGTGTCTTTCGGAGGTAAAGACAATGAAACGATTCATGACTGCGATTCTGGCCTCTCTGCCAATCGCCGCACAGGACGTGGTGCCGGTCCGCGCTGGGCTGGTCCACCTGGTGGAAGGCGAGGTTTATCTGGACGGCACACGCCTGAATCAGGAAAAGTCTCCCGCCAAGCTGCCATGGATGCGGAATGGACAGTCGCTCCGTACGGCGGACGGCCAAGCGGAGCTGTTGCTCTCGCCTGGGACGGTCCTCCGCGTAGCCAGCGGCAGTGAAGTGAAAATGCTGTCGAACGAGCTGACCGACACGCGCGTCGAGCTGCTTTCTGGCAGTCTGATTCTCGAGATCCTGGGGATGGCCAAGGAGAACGCGATCGCGCTCCACTACCGCGAGGCAACGGTGGTCCCGCGCGGGACGGGCCTGTACCGGCTGGGAGGATCCATGGCTGAACTCCTCGTCTACGACGGCCGCGCTGATGTGCTCCTTGGAGGGAAGAAGAGGACGCTGAAGCGGGGCCGCGGTACTGTCGTCGACAACTGGAAGATGGCACGGAGTTTCGATCCGCGGAAGGGCGATGGCTTCCTTGTGTGGAGCGTCGCCCGGTCACAGAAGCTGGCGCAGTCCGCGGCCACGAGCGTCCAGGCGCTGGTTGGCCGGCGGTCGCCGCCGTTCGGCTGGATGTGGGACCCGCGCTTCGCCATGTACACGTTCATCCCGAGGACAGGCGCATACTGCGGATTCTTTTCCTCCTATTGCTTCTATTCTCCGGTTGCGTACTATGATACGTTCATCGCGCCGCCGGTCCGGGCTCCGGAGACGACACCCGGAGGCGGATTCGACTCCTCTGGCAGCTACCCGACGGTGTCGCAGCGGACCTACGAGAGCCCGTCTGCGCCCGCTTCGGCGCCTGCGGCGGCGACGGCTCCCGAGCCAGTACGGTCCACCGAGGGCGCGGCTGGCCGCGGCGGCGAGGGGGGTGGCCGGTCGCAATAAATAAAAAATTCTTGCATTTTGGTGAGATTTTTCCCGGCCTCATCGCACTATATTACAGAGCCGATTTTTCGGCCAGGACGGAATATGGAAAATTTCACCTTCCGGTCGCAGTTGTTGCACAAACGCCGTGAGCTTGCCGTGAGCCTGGATGGCCTCCGGCAGGACACCCCGGCGCGCCAGGGAAGGATGGCGGAAGACGATCAGGCGCAAGCCGAGCATGAGGAGTTCATCTCGGTCAAGCGGAGCCACATCCGGCACGAGACATTGCGCGAAGTGACCCTTGCATTGGACCGGCTGGAGACCGGTGACTACGGGGTCTGCGAGCAATGCGGGAGCGAGATCGCGGAGAAGCGCCTACAGGCGATTCCCTGGGCGCGGTATTGCGTGCAATGCCAGGATTCGAGTCAGCGCGAGGATGGATTCCAGGCCAAGTGCTGGTCAATGAATTCGTATGTCCCGGCCCCGTGGATTTGATGTGGGCCAGGGAAGTACTCGATCGTAGTGCGTTGCGGAACGCCAAGGTAGGTGTAGAACCGCCGGACCTTGGCGTACTCCTCCGACACCCATTCGTCGATGCCGACGCCGTCAGCGTGTCCGCGCTCGACCATGAACGGCCGGGGCGCGATTAGCATCGCCATTTCGTAGTAGTTGTACGTCTGCCCGGTGTTGAACTCGAGCATGTCGTACTCCTGGGTGAACATGTAGCTGAACGGATAGTCGACGCTCACCACCTTGCGGATCCATTCGTTGAAGTCGCCTGAGCAGATCGACAGCGCGTAGCGTGTTTCAATCGAAGGCACACGCATTGCGGTCTTGCCGCCGTAGGAGAGTCCGTAGAATCCGATGCGCTGTTTATCGACATAGGGGACCGTCTCCAGCCAGTCGAGAATCCGGCTGTGCTGGCCGATGATGAAACTGTAGAGTGAAAGCTTCAGCGGATTCGCCTTGCGCATCAGGACCCGGAACGTTTCGGTTCCGATGTAGGGATTCTGGGGCGCGAACACGATGTAGCCGCGCTGGGCGAGCTCGGCGCCGAACCGTTTGTAGACAACCGCCGTCCGTTCGTCCTTAGGCGCGATCACATCCTGAGGGCGGCCTTCGAGTCCATGCTGGCAAACGACCACGGGGCGGCGCTCGCCGGGCTTCAGATCCTTTGGGACAAGCAGGATTCCATAGGCGTAGACAGGTCCCCACACCGGGATCACGATCTCATAGCCGCGATACTGAGGCTCGTCGTAGATCAGCCGGCTCTGCGCTTCCAGCGGATGCTCCGCCGGCGGCATCCGGCCCTGCACCTCCTCCCAGAAGTGCTTCCGGAATGGCTCGATCGTGGACTCGAGCTTAGCCGCCGATGTCGAATCCACCTTCGACAGAAACGCCTTGCGCTCGAACTCGGAATGGCGCATCAACCGCTGGGTGAATGCGATCATTTGGTTGAGCCGCCGCTCCTGACGTCCGGAGGCATTGCGAGGCGGACCAATCCAGGCAGGCGGCGCACCCAACGGAACCGGCCGGGTCCCGAGTAACGCGGCAAGCGCGGCATCGGACCCGGGACCGCCGTCGACCAAATCGACCTGGGCTCCGTAGCCCTTGGCACGCCGGACCTCGGCGCGCACAGCCGCGGGATCCGGGGTCGAGATTCCGCCCGAGGCAGCGCCCCGCCGGCCATTCCGCTCCGGCGGGGGTCCGGCCACCGCCGGATGCCCCGAAACCTCGACGATCAGCTTCCGCGGCGCAATCATGGCGGCGATCTCGGCGTCGCCGAAACGCAGCAACTGCGACCAGACATTGCGGTAAATCGGTTCCTTCCACACGGACTCGCGCGGCGCGAAGTAGCCGCTCACAAGCACCCGGTCTATGCGCGGGTCCACAGCGGCAGCAAACTGGGCGATGAGCCCACCCTCGCCGTATCCTGCCACCAGCACGGGCTTCTTGGGGAGCTTGGCAAACCAGTCGACCGCGGCCATCACCTTCCGGACCTCGTAGCCAATGATGTGGCGGCCCATCTCATACGCCATCCGATGAACAAACTCGCGGTGCGGCTGGTTGGTGTAGCGGATCGCGGGATTTCCGGAGTGCGTGTCGGCGCGGTCAATCAGTGCCGGAACCAGAACCATGCATCCGCTTTCCGCGAGACGGCGGGCGAACTGCTGGCGCGCGGGGATGCCGGGCGCGAGTCCGGCGAGCATCTCCGGGGTCCAGTCGGCATCGGGGAGCGCAACCACGTAGGCGCGAGGCGGGACGCCGCGCGGGCGAAGCAGCAGTCCCTCGCCATCAATGCCTTCGAGCGCCGGCCAACGGACCAGCAGGACATCGTAGTTCGGACCAGCAGCGGCCTTTTCATCGCGGTCGAGCGTGGCATCGACAGCGGGCGAATCGAAGGGAACGGCGCGGTCCACGAGTCCAATGAGGCGCTTCAATTCCTCTTGAGATCCAGGGCCTGGAGCCGTGCGCCCGGAGGGCGACTGGGCCAGGCGCTCCATCAGGTATCGGTCCATGGAGGCGACCATCTCCATGGCGAGATCGCCGGTGCGCGTGAGCGGTTTCGTACCGGGGAGAGTTTGCGCGGCGAGCGATGCCGCGATCAGATTACAAAGCCAGCCAGTTCGCATAGACCTTCGAAAAGCTCCATCCTTCGGGACGCGGCCCCACCTGGACATTCGCGTGCCCCTTGTACTCTTCCGCCGCCGCGGGTCCGCCCATCGGGGTTCGCGGATCGATCACCCACACCGGCCTCGATCCAAGCGACCGCGTCAGATCGGGCAGGTCGAAATCCTTCAGCACACCCGGAATCACGATGTCGAGGATGTTCTCGTGCATCGGCGCGTTGGCGATTGCCATATAGGAGGTGACGCTCCGCTCCATCGCAACCTTCTGCACGCGTTTGTCGAACGTGGCCGCAAGCAGCGCCACGACGCCGCCGTTGCCCTTTCCGAAGAGGGCCACACGCCCAGGGTCGACGCCGTTGCGGGCGCGCAGCCAGGCGAGCGAGCGGAGCGCTGCGTTGACATGCAGTTCGGGCAAGTAGCGGCCTACCAGGAATCCACGCATGTAGGTCTGATAGGATCCGGTGTAGCCGCCCGAACCGGGTGCGCGCCGGGCGGTTTCGCCCCAGCCGGGAAGGTCGACGGAAAGCACGATGTTCCCTGCCCTCACCATGGACTCGATGTCGCCGCCGGGCGCGGCGTCGGCGGTCTTCCCGCTGCCGTGGATGTGGAGAATCGCGGGCCGGGGTCCGGTTCCAGCGGCGGGGATGAACAGCAGTCCGGGCACGGGGAGTTCGCCCTCAATGATCAGCTTTTCGATCCGGTAGCCGTCGCGTCCGGTCTCGCCCATTTTGCGGGCTGTGGCCGCGGCTGGCGTGGCTTCGATCTTGAGCCGGGCCCGGATCCATGAGGCGGGATCACCACCACGGGTCGCGGAGCGAGCGGCATGGAGTTTGGTGGCGAGCTTCGCATTGAGGCTGGCAACGGTCTCCGAACCGCCCGAGGTAGCCAGTTGTCCGGTGGAGGTGACGTTGAGCGACGCGGCGGGCTCGACTTCGATCTCGGGTTCGACGCCCTCATCGTCGCGGCCATTGAGGTGCTTCTCGAACCACCGGTAGGTGGCCTCGCGGCGCGGCTTTGACCATCCGTGTCCGTCGTCGTATTCGAAGAAGTCGACCTTGTCGCGGACACCGGCGGCTTCAAACACGCGCTGGGCCTCGGCGAAGGTCGCACGTGCGCCTTCGATCGGGAAGAAGTCGCGGATGGCGGTCATCATCTTGATTGGGCGCGGCGCCATGGCGATGAGGAAATCGGGGAAGTCGAGCTCATTCTTCAGGAAGCTGTCGAACACCTGCTCAGCGTCCTGGGGCCCACCGCCCGCCCACTGCTTTTCCCAAGATGTGATGTAGCAGGAAGGAGCGGCAGCCGCGAGGCGAGGCTCGAAGACCGCAAGGTAGGCGCTCTGCGTGCCTCCGCCCGAGTTGCCCGCAACGGCGAGGCGTTTGGGGTCGACATCGGAGCGCGTAAGCAGGTAGTCGACCGCGCGGATGCCATCCCACACTTCGTACCGGGCGATGCTGGTGCCGGTGAGCAGGCATTGCGTGCCGGCCATGGTGTGCTCGCGAGTGCCGATGCCCGTGCGGGACTTGCCGGCCACGGGGTCCCAATACTCGCTGCGCTCGCCCTGTCCAGGAGGGTCATAGGCAAGTACCAGCATCCCCCGCCGCGCCATGCCGATCCAGCCGGACTGATAGATTCCCGACGCCTTGCCTGCATCGCTGTGTCCAGCCACGCCCAGCACTGCGGGGAACGGACCCGGGCGGCCCGTGGGGACGTACACATTGGCGGTCACCTTGAATCCCGGCAGGCTCTCGTAGAGGAGCTTTTCGATGCGGTAGCCGGTGTGTTCCATGGTCCCGGTGATACGGGCGTTGAGCGGTGTTTTTTCCGGCCATCCGCCGATCGAAGCAAGCATGGTTTCGCGGATGTAGGTCTGCCGCGCGCGGACCTGGTCCGGGGTCCGGATGGCGGCGACTTTGGCGGCCCGCGCCTTCCAATGCTGCTCGGCGAGGCGGGTGAAATAGGCGTCGGCGAGTCCGGCGAGTTTGGGATCCGTGGTGAGGGACTCTTGTGCGAGGAGCGGGACGGCGGCCAGTGCAAGAACGGAGCGGACCATGGGGTTAAGGTATCACGCCGTGGCGGGCGCTCACTGCGCGGCGAAATACTCGTCGATCTTGCGGCCCAGCTCGGCCACCCGCTGGGTGGTGCAGATGGGACCCACGCGGTCCGAGCACGGCGATTGCCGCCGTGCCGCGTGAACCGGGTCGGCGTACCGGTATCCCAGGTTCGATAAGAACACGATCACGTAGCGGCGGTAGTTCCGCGCGACCGGAAGTGATTCAACGATGCCCGCGTCAGCCGCCGTATTGAACGCGACTCCGGTCTTGTGCGCGAACCGGACCAGCGCGCCTTCATTGCATGGCCGGACATCGGCTCCATAATCGATACCAGCCACGAGCGCCCGGCCGTCCTCCTGAATCCAACGCTCGGGGACAGCGGAAGGGATGCCGAACCACACGTTCGGCGAGCCGCACAGGCTCGAAGAAGACAGCACCTGGTGGAGCCCCTCGGCTTCAAGCCAGCCAAGCAGCAGCGTCCGTGATGGCTCGCTGAGTTCCTCGCGGATCACGGGCGTGTGGTCCGGCCGGGCCCACAGGACATTCGTGGATCCTTCAATCAGCCACAGCAACTTGGCCGTTTCCATCGCTGTCATGTGCGCCGACTCACCGTCGAAACGGAGTGTCGGCAGACCGAGGCGGGCGAAGTCACGGTTCATCTCTTCGATGCCATCGCCGCCTGCGAGGTACGCCCGCAGAACCTGCACCGCCGCCGGATCGGAATGCGTGACCATCCGGTCGAGCCAGTCGCGGACGCGGCGCGGCGGAGCGCTGCCCAGTTCCTCTTCGAGCGAGATGCGCTCCTGGTCAACCAGGCGCAGGATGCGGAAGGCGATCAGCAAGTTCGCCAGCGGGCCGGGCTGCGGTGACAGAAACCGGTACGGCGCGCCTGGATCGGGGGCCGTGATCTCGTCGGCCGGGGTGAATGCCGGATTGGAATCCCAGCCCTTGGTGGTGAGCCGGGCGCCGTTACTCGCGGAGAACAGGCCGCCGTCAAACCGCTCCTGGTCCCAGCGGAGCCATCGAACGACCCCGGTATTTGCGTTCCAGTCGAGCGGGACGATCAGGCCCGAGGGGTAGTCGCGCGACAACAGCACATTGGCCGCTGCGCGGGCGCGTCCGTCGCGGTCAATCTGGATGACCGCGAGGTCGACGTTTGGCGAATCCGCCGTGTAGCGCGCCGGGACTGGACAAAACGCCGCGCCCGGACACGCTTCGTTGAAAGGTCCAAAGTCCACGATCGCTTCGAACTGGGCGGACCGCACGGTCCGCAAGAGCGCTTCCGCCAGTGCCGCCGAGGGATCCTGCGCGAGCGCCCCGGTTGGGAGACTCAGCACCGCCAGGATCCCGCCCAGCAGCCGCATGCGAACCTACTTCTTCGCGTTGTACCGCGCTTCGACAGCGCCCCAGTTGACGACGTTCCACCAGGCGGCGATGTAGTCGGGCCGGCGGTTTTGATACTTGAGGTAGTAGGCGTGCTCCCAGACGTCCAGTCCGAGCAGAGGATACTTGCCCTCCATCACCGGAGTGTCCTGATTCGGCGTCGACATGATGGCGAGGCCTGAGCCATCGAGCACCAGCCAGGCCCAGCCGCTTCCGAAGCGGCCGACGCCCGCGGCGGCAAACTTCTCTTTAAAGGTGGCAAAGCTCCCAAACACGGAATCGATGGCGGTAGCGAGATCACCCGACGGAGCGCCGCCCGCGTTGGCGCCCATCAGGCTCCAGAACAGGGTGTGATTGGCGTGTCCGCCACCGTTGTTGCGCACCGCGGTCCGGATGCCTTCGGGAACAGCGGCGCATCCGTTGGCAAGCAGGTGGTCGAGCGAAGCTCCGGCGAGATCCGGCGCCGATTCCAGGGCCTTGTTCAAGTTGTTGACGTAGGCGGCGTGATGCTTCCCATGGTGGATCTCCATGGTCGTCTTGTCGATCGAAGGTTCGAGCGCATCGTGCGCGTAGGGCAGAGAGCCCAGTTCAAAAGGCATAGCTTAAGTATCTCCTGAATTCTCGAAAGCATGGGCGAGGCGGAACATGGCCGCCTCTTCAAAGTGGTTGCACAGGATCTGCATGCCCACCGGCAGCCCGGCGGCGGTGGCTCCGCAAGGCACACTCATGCACGGGATGCCAGCGAGCGATCCGGTGATGGTGTAGATGTCGGAGAGGTACATCTGCATCGGGTCGTCGAGCTTTTCTCCGAGCTTGAAGGCGGGGAAGGGCGAGACCGGCGCGATGATGGCGTCCACCTGTTGGAAGGCGTTGGAAAAATCGCGCGCGATCAGCGTCCGCACCCGTTGCGCCTTGATGTAGTAGGCATCGTAGTAGCCTGCGCTGAGGACATATGTCCCCAGCATGATCCGCCGCTTGCACTCGGCGCCGAAACCCTCGCCGCGCGTGTTGCGGTACATATCGATGAGCGTTTCGCCGTTGGCCGACCGCGACGTGTAGCGGACGCCATCGTAGCGCGCCAGATTCGAACTCGCCTCAGCCGTGCAGATCACGTAGTAGCAGGGGATCGCGTACTCGGTGTGCGGGAGGCTGACCTCATGAACCTCGCAGCCGAGACGGCGGAGCGTGTCAACGCCGCGCGCGATCAGGTCGCCAGTCTCGCTTGCGAGTCCCGCGAAGTACTCCTTAGGCAGTCCGATGCGCATGCCGCGGACATCGCCTGTGAGACCCGCGGTGTAGGAGGGCACGGGCGCAAAAGCGGAAGTCGCGTCCATGGGATCCCGGCCAGCGATGGCTTCGAGCACCGCCGCGGCGTCGTGGACGCTGCCTCCGAACGGCCCGATGTGGTCGAGCGAGCTTGCGAACGCGGTTAGTCCGTAGCGGGACACGCGTCCGTAGGTGGGTGTGACGCCCACGATTCCGCAGAAGGAAGCAGGCTGGCGGATCGACCCGCCGGTATCGGACCCAAGCGAGACCACCGCCGTGCCCTGGGCGACCACCGCCGCGGATCCGCCGCTCGAACCGCCGGGGACGCGCTCCAGGTCCACTGGATTGCGGACGGGTCCGAAGGCCGAGTTCTCGTTGGACGACCCCATCGCGAACTCGTCGCAGTTGGTCTTGCCGACGATCACCGCGCCTGCCTGTTCAACTCGCATGATGGCCGTGGCATCGTAGGGCGCGACGTAGTGTTCGAGCAGACGGGAGCCGCAAGTAGTGCGGATGTCCTTGGTGAGGATGACGTCCTTCACAGCGATGGGGACACCGGCCAGGGGACCTGGATCCTCACCGCGCGCCAGTTGCGCATCGACGGCATCGGCAGCGGCCAGTGCGCGTTCGGGTGTGAGATGGAGGTAGGCGTTGGTCTTGGGATTTTCAGCTCCGGCATGGGCCAGAGCCCGGCTCGCAAGCTCGCGGGCGCTGAATTGTCCGGAGCGGAGTCCGGCGCGAATCTCGCGGATGGCCAGCTTCACTTTTCGATCACCCGCGGCACTTTGAAGAATCCAGCGCCGGAGACCGGAGCGTTGGCCACGGCACAGGAATTCGAAAGCGTCGCACCCTCGATGTCATCACGCCAGGTCGCAGTCTCGCCCGCGGCGTAGAGCACCTGCGCCATGGGCTCGACGCCAGTGGTGTCCAGCTCATTGAGCTTGTCGACGTGCGTGAGAATGTCATCCAGCTCGCGCGCCATTCGCGCGATTTCGGTGTCCGTGAGGCTCAGGTTGGCGAGTCCGGCGACCTGGCGCACTTCGGTTTCGGTAATCTTCAAGCTGTTCCCTTCTTGAGACGCGCCCGGTACAGGCGTCCGAGGATCGGATCCTTGATACCATCGGGATGCACTTGCGCGGCAGGACGGACCGGAAACGCCGCGCTGCCGGGACCACGGCGCTTGGCTCCGGTTCGGAACTGGATGTCGCGGACCGCGGCGCGCCCGATCACCTGGTTCAGCCGGTCCACGATCTGCCCGGACATCGGGGTAAGCTGCTTCTTCCAGATTTCGTCGTCGACATCCACCACTAGGCGGTCGCGCACCATGTGCATCGGCATGCTGTGATCGGCGATCTTCTTGCCGACGGCCTTGGCCCAGGCGGCACGCGCCAGCACTTCATCCGACAGGCAGGTCTCCGCCAGGGGCGATTCCACCAACAGCTTGATCGCTCTCTCCATGGCCGAGAGAACATTATACCCTGGCCGGGTGATCACACGCCGTTCTCTTTGGCCGCGATGCTCCGGGCCAGTGCGGGGCTGATGCGCGACAATGGCGTTGCGTGTCTACCGATCTCCAGCGCTATGTGATTTTCCGGGCGGTTACCGGATCAGTAGCGCACGGACTCAGCCAGCCAGAGTCCGATGTCGACCGGAGGGGATTCTACCTTCCACCCGCGCGGCTGCATTGGAGCCTGGACGGTGTTCCTGAGCAGATCGAGACAGCCCACGAAGAGTGCTACTGGGAGATTGGCAAGTTCATCCGGCTGGCTCTGAAGTCCAACCCGAACGTTCTCGAGTGCCTCTACTCGCCTTTCGTCGAGACGTGCACTCCGCTGGCCGCTGAGCTCGCCGCGCGGCGGCACATCTTCCTTTCAAAGCTGGCCTACGGAACCTACAACGCCTACGTCGACTCCCAGTTCCGGAAGATCGCGCGCGACCTCGGCCAGCAGCGCCAGCCGCGGTGGAAGCACGTGATGCACCTGATCCGCCTGCTGCTCTCCGGAATCTCCGTGCTGCGGGATGGCACAGTGCCGGTGCATGTGGGTGAGCACCGGGACCGGCTGCTTGCGATTCGCGGCGGCGGGATACCGTGGGAGCAAATCGACCAGTGGAGGCTCGCGCTGCACCGTGAGATGGAAGCGGCCGCCGTGTCGGCCAAGCTGCCGGATGCGCCCGCGGTGAGCGAGGCCAATGACTACCTACTCCGCGCCCGCCGGTTCGCGGCCCGGGAGGATTACGAACAATGATCGGCTTCGCGCTGTTGGAACGGGAGGCCGCGCGGCATCCGTATCCGCTGCTGTTTGCCACCATCAGCGGCGCGCACCTCTACGGCTTCCCCTCCCCGGACTCCGACTACGACCTTCGCGGAGTCCATGTCCTGCCGGCGCGCGAGGCTGTTGGACTGCTGCCGAAGCGGGAGACCATTGAGCTTTCCGGTGTCCGCGAAGGTCTCGAGATGGACCTGGTGACGCACGACGTGTTGAAGTTCTTCAGCCTGTTGTTGAAGCGCAATGGTTATGTCCTCGAGCAGCTCTACTCGCCTCTCATCGTCCGGACCAGTCCCGCGCACCAGGAACTCAAGCGCATCGCGCGGGCCTGTGTCACGCGAAATCACTGCCACCACTACCTGGGTTTCGCGGCGACGCAGTGGAAGCTGTTCGAGAAGGAGACGCCACCGCGGGTGAAGCCGTTGTTGTATGTCTACCGGGTGCTGTTGACGGGAATCCATCTGATGCGAAGCGGAGAAGTGGAAGCGAACCTGGTCACATTGAATGAGGAGTTCCGGCTGCCCTATGTCGCGGACTTGGTGGCGCGGAAGACCGGCGGCAAGGAGAAGTCGCGTCTGGAGGATGTGGAGTTGGAGTTCCACCGGTCCGAGTACGGGAGGCTGGCGGGGCTGTTGGAGGCCGAAGCGGCAGCGTCACGTTTGCCGGTGGAGCCGTGCTGCAGGGATGAGCTGAACGAGTTGCTGGTCGCAATCCGGCTGGGATGAGGCGGCCCGGATGCAGTGAAGCGTTGCCGGCACCAACAGGCCGGTGGAAGGGGTGCGTACACTTGGGATATGGGTTATCCTGCCGACGGTTCGTTCCGGTGGATTCATCTTGACGGTACGCACCTCTTGTGGTGGCCATTCGAACTCGACATCCGGGAGACGGTCCAGCGGATGGGCGGATGCGACGCGATCTTTGTGACCGGCAATGTCTCGGTTCTCGGAGCATCCATAGGGTTCGAAGTGTCCTACGATCTGATCCATGATTTCCGCGGTTCCCTGGTTGTCGTGCCCGGCAACAATGATGCCCAGAGGGAACCAAGCGAGCTCACGTTCCTGTTTGGTCTGTGGCACGATCCAGCCGTACGCGACAAGTTTTGGGATCCGGCGTCGGAGCTGCGCGCGCTGGTTGACAAGGCGTTCGCGAACTTCGACGCTTATTCTCGGCGCGTGATGCCGGCGGGCACCGTCAGGGGCCGGCTACCCGGGGACTTCAGCGTGTCGCTCCCTTCCGTCCGCGTGATCGGACTCAACACCGCGTTCTCGATGATCGGGGGAGACCGCACGGAGGGAGCGATCGTCGATCCCCGGCAAATCGCCCCACTGTGTGACCCATCTTCTACAGTGCCATCGCACAAGTGGTTCGTTTTCACAGGGTTGAAATTTTCGGAATGGCCTAGTGACACGCCGGTGCTGATTCGGAGGCAGGTTGAGGGCTGGGCGAACAGGAGCGTAGAGTGGGTGGCAACGCGACCCCGCAGGCCTGAAACACTTTCCCCGCCACGCCGGGCGTTTGGCCACGAAACACGTATCCCTTGCCGCTGATGGAAACTTCCATTTCGATCACGTTGTCCAAATCCCGGATCACATCGGCCCATTCCAGCTTCCACTGTTTGCGCGCCAAGCTTTGTTCCAGTTCCCGGCGCAGCAGAAGGGCCAGGAACGAGCAGAACACATTGGGCTGGGCCCCTAAAATGAGACAGGCAGTTAAGACTCAACCTTCATCGAATGGAGAATTGAGTCATGGGATTATCACGTAGGAAGTTCACCAAGGAATTCAAGCTGGCCGCGGTGAGGCGGCTG
>Ga0194132_10009649_pt1 | contig 13168 bp, 13 predicted proteins | sample TA2KigOf80mmetaG_FD_148612 | JGI IMG/M metagenome (GOLD analysis project Ga0194132, IMG submission 148612) | Freshwater microbial communities from Lake Tanganyika, Tanzania - TA2015054 Kigoma Offshore 80m | ecosystem: Environmental > Aquatic > Freshwater > Lake | place: Tanzania: Lake... | reverse complement strand
CCTATGTCGCTCTTAGCTCCATCGCTGCTCGCTCACAAGACCTTCTTTGCTTGCTCCCGCGGAACAAATCGGGTGTCGCTCTTTCCTCCTTCCTGCCTCTCGTGTTTCCTCTTCGTTCATCAGGCCAGGAGGGGGCTGGACGAGCGGAGCGAGTACGGGTGAGGATAGTAACCAGAATACACCTACCGGCAAGCCACGCTCGAACAAGGAGTACAATGCCATGCAACACAGCAATGGCCCTCGCACCTTTCGCATTTCTTGCAGTACCGGCAACTGTTTCGGCCCCGTGCTGCGTCCCATGATTGCCGAAGAATTAGGGGAAGTGTCATTTCTCCCAGATACTCGCTACCTGTTACTCAAGCTCGTTTCACCCGCATCGTATCAAGATGATCCGCTTGAATACCTGGTTGTCACACCACGATATGTGGGAGTCTCAATTCCGGAGTTACGCACTCAACGTTGCGTGGTTGGGATCGGCCGCGTACTCCCGCATGTCACAGTTGATATCCACCAAGGCCTGAAAAAAGAAGACGTCGACTATTTTGCTATTGGCGACTGTGAACCAGTCGAGGCGTACAGTTGAACGCCTCTTACGCACTGCAAACCTCTCCCGCGTCGTTGAATGCGCTCCTGTCACGCACAAAGACCGTAGAGGCGAGCAACAAGGCAGAAAGAAGACACAGCGCCACGCCGTAGTCGATGCGCACGCCTATCCGTCAACCGAAGAGGCGGAGGAACAGGCTGAGGATTCCCAGAAACGACAGAAACCCGCAGAGGTCAGTGCACGCCGTCACAAACACATTCGAAGCCACCGCCGGATCGACGCCAAACCAGCGCAGCGTAAACGGGATCACGCTACCAATGAACGCGGCGACGACCAGATTCACGAGCAACGCAAGAGTAAGAACGACACCGAGCAGTAGTTGCCCCTTCCACACATAGGCAATCAGGCCCGCCGCAACTCCCAAGATCACACCATTCCCCAATGCCACAAGTAACTCCTTCAGCAGTACACGTTTCGCGTGGCTCAAATTGACCTCGCCGAGCGCTAACCCACGGACAATCACTGTGAGTGTTTGTACGCCCGCATTGCCCCCTTGTGCAGCCACCATCGTCATAAAGGCAGCAGCAATCGCCACCGATTGAATCGTTCCCTCAAAGAACGAAATCACACTTGCACTGAGGGTCGTGGTCACAAGGTTCAAGCCAAGCCACGGTAACCGTCGCCGAATTGACTCTCGCGGCGAATCGAAAACGGTATCTTCTCCACTAAGGCCAGCAAGCTTGTAGATGTCTTCAGTCGCCTCTTCTTCAAGAACATCGACCACGTCGTCAACGGTGATACGGCCAAGCAGCAGGCCATCAGTGTCAACCACCGGCAAGGAAACCAAATCATAACGCTTGAAGAGTTGCGCTACTTTTTCCTGGTCGAGATCAACCCGCGCGGAGATGACCTGACGATCCATGACGTTATCAACCGGGTCGTGCGGCTGTGCGAGAATGAGTTTTCGTAGCGGAAGCACCCCAACGAGCCGCCTCGCACTATCAACAACAAACACGTTATGAATATCTGGGACCTCGGCAATATGTCGGCGAATCATTTCAATCGCTTGCGTGACGGAGGTCCCTTCAGGCACTTCAACGTGCTCCGTCTGCATAATCCCGCCGGCGGTGTCCGGGGGATAGCGCAGCAGTTGCGCCATCTCCGCCGACAGTTCTTGGGGAACCTGGTCAAGCACTGCCCGAACTTGCTCCCGCGGCAACGAAGCCAGCAGATCGACGGCGTCGTCCGAATCAAGTCGTTCAACGATGTCACCCAGTGCGGCACTCGAAAGCTCCTGCGTGAGTTCTTCCTGTGTAAGAGGTGAGGCAAAGCTAAAGACCTCGGACGCCAGGTCCGGCGCCAGTGAGGTAAAAATTTTCTGCTTGAGCTCGGGCTCTTCTAAGGCATTGAGCAGCTCAGCAATATCAGCCGGATGGAGCGCTGCCACCCCAGTCCGCACCAGTTCATCCTGGCCCAGTTCAGCCTGAATGACCAGCGTTTCAAGCAAGGTCTCTCGTTCACGAGGATCTGCCGGGGTGACTTGTGGATTCATAAGGCATCGGCTTCCGGTTCATCTTCATCGGCTGGTGCCACAGGTTCTTCGATAGAAACGTAAGCTCCTTTTGCTGTGTGAACAAGCGCGAGCTTGTGCCGATCTTTCGGACCCGTGCCTTCGCTCTCATCGAGCAAGACAAAATTTTCTGCATTCAGTTTGGCAATTTCTTCCCACTTCGACCTGCGCATGAGGAGAAAGTAGCCGACTCCGGGCTGAACCAGATTTGCATCATACTGCGGGATACGCCGTCGTGAGTAATAGAGGGCACCATTGTCGAACGCTTGGAAAAAAAACATCGGTGCCTGGCCTGCTCGTGTCACTACTCGTTCCATAAATGGACGGTAGGTACGCGTGGCTGCCACCGTGGGTTGGAACACGTTATTCACCAGCAGTACAGCACCAATCGTAAAAGCCGCCAATCCGCTAAATACCCATCCCCAATAGCGATGATGAATGCCAAGCACCAACAAGCTGACGGACCCAGCCGTCATGGCACTCCACAACAGAAACGCTGTCGGATGCGCCGCGACAATCCCCGTAAACATCGGCAAGTTGCTTTGGTCACGAGGATGCAACAGCGGCCGAATCACTCCCAACGGATCGTACCCGAGCGCTTGACCGCCGATCGCCGCAATCGTCACAAGCGCAAACAGCAAACAGAAATACCCGCTCGCCTGAATGAGGCGAAAGAACGGCCCCGACATTACCGTACTCCCGTGGCGCAGCTCCTGCCACCAGGCGCCGATCAATAAGGCAACCGCGGGATACAAGGGAAGAATGTACACGGAGCGTTTACTCTTGGCCGCCGAGTAAAAAAGAAAGACGGTAGCAATCCAAACGATGAGATAGAGATATTCTTTTTCCGCCCACACACGCCGCTGACGGTATATGTACACGACAAAAGGCGGGAAGAAAAAGCTCCACGGTGCCATACCAAGAAACAGGTTCGGCAAAAAATAATAGAAAGGATGCTCATGTCCCGCATCGCTCGTGAAAAAGCGCAAGACGTTCTCTTTCATGATCTGTTTGGTGAAAAAGTCGTAGCCACCTTGCCATAGTGCCAAACCGTACCAAGACCCGGCAATCAGCAGCACAAGGAATCCACCGACAATGACATAGAGGTGTCGCAAAAACGTTAAGTCACGACGCGCGGCAAGAAAGCAAAGCACCGTCAGCCCAGGTAAGATCGCCCCAACCGGTCCTTTGGCCAGGGTCGCAAGTCCCAGGAGCACATAGAACAAGAACGCCTCTCGGGGTCGTACGTCTTTTCGCCGGTACAAAAAGAGAAAGAACAAGAACGCAGCCACCATACACACAGTGAGGGTCATATCAACCCGTGCAGTCGTCGCTGCTCGACTCCACTCAAAACTCGTTGCCAATATCACCGCTGCCACTGCCCCGGCCTCCACACCCCACAGTGCGACACCAGTCCCATACGTCAGCAACACACCCACGGTCGCTAAAGCAGCCGACGGAAACCGAATCGAAAACTCGCTCACCCCACCACTCGCGTACGACACCAGTGTTCCCAGCCAATGAAAGAGCGGCGGTTTCGAGGGGATCAGATGGCCATTGCGGAGTGGGAGAATCCATTCGTTGGTCGTGTAGATCTCCCAGACGACCGTTGCTTCACGTGGCTCGCCTTTCGTGTAAAAAGGCACGTCACCAAGTCCCCACCAATAGAGGACGAGACATAACACCGTGAGTGCAACACCGGTCAGAACAGCTTGCTGGCGCATAGGGTTTCTGTAGTATGAGCAGGCAAATACTCAGCTGCTGCGAAAGGATGACAGCAGCCGAACACACCACCCTTCGCCCCTTCGACAAGCTCAGGACTCAGGGTGAACGGAAAGAAGAAGTCAGCCACAACAACACCTCCGTTCGTGCTGAGCTCGTCGAAGCATGAACGGAGCATATATCCACAAGTCATGAAGGAAACCTAGAGTTCAGTGTCAAATGCGTACAGGGCCAGGCCGCAATCGTATCCTTACTGCTTCGGAGGCGGCGCCTTATCCGAGAGTGATTGAGACCGCGACCCTGCCGACGTATCGAGCGGTTGGCTTTTCGCCGTCGCGGTCGTCGGCAGCTTATCACTTTCAGTTCCGCCTTCCGCTTTGTTGTCAACCTTAGGTGGAGATTGCTCATCAGGGATCGGCGGCAGCACGGCGATGAGCGCTAAGCGGTGTTTTTTATCCGGTCCCTTTCCCTCACTGGCAACAAGATGCTCAAAGCGGAGGTCAGAACCGACAGTCACCCGTGGCCAGTCCTCTTCCCACATCAACAGGTACGAGGGCGAGCCGTTGACAGTATCAACCGGGAAGTCAGCTAAATCCCCTTTGAATACCGGAATGCGCCGGGCCGCATAAAAGTTTGCCCCATAGTCGTAGGCATCGCGATGAAAGTACAGTGGCGCATTCTTCACCGTCGAACGCACGCCGAGCATAAACGGCTTGTACGTCCGCTCCTGTGCTAACAGGGGATGAAACAACGCTTTGGTAAAATAGAGCGATGAAGAGGTTGCAATCGTCAATGCGGCAAACACATACATCCATTGCGCGTGGCGTACGCCCCACACATACCACCCAACGGCAAACACCAGCATCAGTAGCCAGATCACCACAACCGGGAATTGCTGCTGGATGCTTTCGGCAACGACTGGAAGATTCGCGACATCACGTGGATGCAAAAAGGGCGCAATCCAATGCGCAAGCTCCGACCCCAAGCCATGAGCAGTCAACAACGTGACGCCCAGTGCAAGCCCGCCACAAATCAGTAACGCCGCAATCCGGGCGGCTCGATTCACTACTGGTGAGAAACGTAAGGAACCATCTACCAGTTCTTGCCACCACACCCCTAACAGCATCGCCACTGCCGGATATAGAGGCAGGAGATAATTGCCTCGCTTTCCTGACGCAAGTGAGAAAAAGACAAAGCCGCCGACAAACCACACCACCAAATAGAGGAGCTTCTTCTCATGCAGTCGTGAGCGATACAGGAAATAGCCGACTAAAGGGAAAAACAAACTCCACGGCAACATGCCCACAAATAAGGTGGGGATATAGTAATAAAAGGCGTGATCGCGACTGGGCCCCCCTTGCTCGCTGTCAAAAAAGCGAAATACATTTTCGTCCAACACTTGCCGGCGGAAAAATTCCCATCCCCCAATCCACGTGGCAAGCACGTACCATGATACCGCGACGACCCCGACGACGGCGATTCCTCTGCCGAGGCGCATACGCTTGAGGAAGTCCACTTCTCGCGTCAGGTAGAGGAAGAGCAGAATAGTGACTCCTGGCAGCACTACTCCCAGCGGCCCTTTTGCAAGCGTGGCCAGGCCGATACTCAGATAGAAGAGCCACAACGTCTGCGGTGCTGTGGCTCGCTCTCGCCACAGTAAAAAGAACGACATTGCTGCCGTTGTCAGGAAAAAACAAAGCACGATATCGCTACGGGCATACACTGCCCAACGCATCCATTCGGGTGACGTTGCCAAAATGAGCGCTGAAAACAATCCTACCCGCCAGTTCCACAAAAATTGGGCAAAGAAGAAGGTGAGCAATACCGTCGCCGTGGCAAACAGCGCAGACGGAGACCGGACGGCAAATTCATTCACTTTGCCGCTCACAATTCCGATGAGCGCTCCACACCAATGGAACAGTGGGGGTTTGAGTGGCAATTCCGTCCCGTTGCGTTTGGGTAAGATCCAGCCACCATCATTGACCATCTCCCAAACGATAAGCGCTTCCTTTGATTCCTCGTAATTATAGAAGGGGATATTTCCCAACTCCCAAAAATACAAAAGGAAACAGAGGAGAGAGAGACCAATGACGGTCTGCCGGGTTCGCTGCCACTCACTCATGCAGCACCTCGAACATGGCTTTGGCACCTATACGCTGCGGTTGCGCCTGTCAAACCCCTCTTTTCTCATCTCCCCTCTCCCCTCTACAATTCGTAATGATTATGCGTGCTCCAGCTGTCCTCCTGAATATCATTGTCGCCGCATCGCTCAGTGGATATGCGGGGTATGTCATTGCCAACAAAGAGCAGCAGAAAATGCTCGCGTCGCTCCGCCAGGAGCATCAAGCCACCCTCTTGCGCGAGCAGGAGGTACGGGCACAACTCGAAGCTGCACTCTCCGCGCGAGCAGCGCTAGAGCAACAGTCTCAACAGTTACAGGCGGGACTGAATGAGCGGTTACGACGGTTGGAGGAATTAGCAGCGAAACTGACACTCCCTCCTCTACCACCAGAGGAAAATGCTCCGGTCAACAGCGCACCAATGCCACAGAGCGACAACCTCCCAGAGGAAGGGCATTGAAGCACGGTCTACTTGCGCCGCAGCAATCGATACTCTGAGAGGACGCGGTCGACCCGCTCCTGTTCAGAGGTATATTTGCGAATGCCGAGAAAGAACTTGACCAGCTCGTCTTCACTCGCTTCCTCTGTCGGTTGTAACACCTTAAGCAGTTCATCAACCAAGCTGGGAAACTTCTCGCTCGGAATGTAGTAGTGAGCCCATCCGAACTCACAATGTCGATGGAGGATTTTGGCTATGGTCTTTTCTAGGCTCTCCCGTCCAGCCATGAACGTTCGCCCTCCTTAATCATCTCTAGGCGTCGCCACCTTAGTGGCTCTGCTCTTTCGAGTCAAGGCAAAGCCCCCCTTCCCTCCTTTCCTTGCTTCTGCCACAACAACCGCCGATGAAAAAGCTGACTCAGGCCTCCTGGCACGTCGCTCATCCTGCAACCATTCGTGCCTTTCAGCAACGCCTCATCAGTTGGTACCAGAAATACGGACGCGACCTCCCGTGGCGTCGCACCCGCGACCCATACGCTATTCTCGTTTCCGAAATCATGCTGCAACAGACACAGGTTCAACGTGCAACGCTGTATTATGAAAAATTCCTTCAGCGTTATCCGACCGTCGAAGACCTCGCGCGTGCCGATGAACCAGAAGTCCGTGAAACCTGGGAAGGGCTGGGCTACTATGCCCGTGCGCGTAATCTACAGCGCACCAGCCAAAAGATTGTCGACGAATATGATGGCCAGTTTCCCAAAGATCCGACAGAACTGGAAACGTTGCCGGGTATCGGCCCTTATACTGCAGGCGCAGTAGCCAGCTTTGCCTTTCGCAAAGACGCAGCCATTCTCGATACCAATGCCGAACGAGTCCTGACTCGATTTTTTGCCCTTCCACCGGAACGACAGACGACTCGCTTTTTGTGGGAGGTCGCGCACCGCATGACTCCCAAAGGCAAGGCCTACTTATTCAATCAAGCCATTATGGATGTCGGTGCAACGATTTGTGTCGCACGTACGCCACGGTGTTCGAGTTGTCCATTGCGAGCAGTGTGTAAGAGCGTTACGAGCAAAGCGTAAGAAACGACCTCTACACGCGGCAAGCCGTAGAACCATGTCATGCTGAACGAAGCCCTTCGACAAGCTCAGGATAGACTCCGCGGAGTGAAGAATCTCTCAAAGGAGAAAAAGAAAAGACTCTTCGTCGCGAAACCCCCAGAATACCGGGAACGTAACGTCGCTTCGTACGACGAGCAAAAAACACTGAACCATTATCGCCCCAGACATAAGCTTTGCGATCTCTATTTTCAGGCTTACAATACTCATAGCGACACTTCAAAAGTCGCCGTTGGCACCGATACCAGAAGACGATAGGGGGTGTAATCATGGAAAAGAAGTCACGCCGGGCCAAAAAAGACGAATACCGTATGCGGACCCAGATGATTCATGGGATTCCTAATAGCACACGCTGGGACTACGACCATCATGTGGTACCACCGATCTCAGCTTCCACCACATTCCGTTTAAGTTCGGCGTATCGCGGTGCCCGTGGCTTCGCCAATTTTGCCAATGATGCCGCGAACCTGACCTCGCAAGTACCAATCTATATCTACGACCGGCTCGATGAACCCACCCGTGGCATGTTGGAAGACGCTCTCGCTCACGCTGAGGGTGGAGAGTCCGCTGTGTGTTTTGCCACCGGCATGGCGGCGGTCAGCGCGGCACTCGGCGTCACCGTCAAAGCCGGTGAAGAGATCATCGCCCATCGCGTGGTCTATGGCTGCACCTATAGTCTCATGACGCATTGGCTCCCTCGCTTGCAGGTCACTACCCGTTTCGTTGATCTGACTGATGAACAGGCGTTACGCGCTGCAATCAACGACCGCACCCGGGTAGTGTACTTCGAGACCCCGGTCAACCCGACTCTCCAACTCATCGATATTGCCGCGGTGCGGCGCATCGTCGACGAAGCCAGTACAGGGCGGACAGAACCCATTCTCGTCGTTGTCGACAACACCTTCTCAACCCCATATTGTCAGCGTCCGCTTGAACAGGGAGCACATGTTGTTATCCACAGCCTCACCAAAGACATCGGCGGCTTCGGTACGGATATGGGTGGCGCGGTCATCGCTCCACGTGAACTCCACAGCCCATTGTTGATGTACCGTAAAGATTTCGGTGGCGTATTGTCGTCGAAGGCGGCATGGACGTTTCTCGTGTACGGTTTGCCGACATTAGCTACGCGTATGGTGAATCAGCAAAAGAGCGCAATGAAGGTCGCGCAGTTCCTGCAAGAGCATCCGCTCGTCGCGAAGGTTGTGTATCCGGGGTTGGATAACTTTGCCCAGCGTGATCTCGCCCAGCGGCAGATGACTGACTATCGCGGCAAATTCGCTCCTGGCTCGATGTTGGCGTTCACGCTCAAAGACCCCAGTGCCGACAATCGGGTCGCCGAAGCGTTCATCGATTATGTCGCCGAACACGCCTATTCGATAACACTGGCAGTGAGTCTAGGACACATCAAAACCCTCATTGAGAATCCGTACTCGATGACCCATGCCGCGCTGCCAGCCGCCGAAAAACTCGCCCGTGGCGTAGAACCCGGCATGCTCCGTCTCTCGCTCGGGCTTGAAGACTGGCAAGACATTATCGAGGATTTGAGCAAAGCACTCGACGCGGTTGCTGGCTTGTGTAACGAAAAACCCGCGCCGCCAGTGACAGCGGTACGGTAAAAGCAGGCCGGGATTTCTCTTCCAGTTCCCCTCTTGTATGGTGCTCGGCAACCAAGGAGGGGAACTGCATGATTCCTGTCGGCGTTTTTTCATTGGGAACCGATCTCACCGTTGACTATGCTGAGCTCGCCAAGCGAGCTGAAGAGCTAGGGTTCGCCTCGTTTTGGCTGCCTGAACATCCGATCATTCCGGTGCATTGTCAGACGCAGTATCCAGGCTCTGCGGACGGCTCGATTCCCGAGCTATTCAGCCACATGGTCGATCCGTTTATTACCCTGGCGCATATCTCAGGAGCCACTAAGCAGATCAAGCTCGGCACTGGCGTCTGCTTAGTACCAGAACGTAACCCGCTGTTACTAGCGAAAGAAATAGCAACGCTGGATCAACTTTCCGGTGGGCGTGTCTTGTTCGGTATTGGTGCGGGATGGCTGAAGGAAGAAATCGACATTATGGGTGGTGATCCTACGCATCCGTGGGCGCAAACGAAAGAGTCGATCCTTGCGATGAAAGAGTTGTGGACCAAAGCTGAAGCCGAATATCACGGGAAGTATTACAACTTTCCTGCTGTCCGCTCCTTTCCCAAACCGTTACAAAAGCCTCATCCTCCCGTGTTACTCGGTGGTGGCGCGAAGAATGTGTTCAAGCGGATCGTCGCCTGGGGAGACGGTTGGCTTCCTACCTTGCTCCCGTTCGAAGAAATCGAGCGGGGGCGCAAAGAACTCAACGCCCTGGCTCAGCAAGCGGGACGCGATCCACGGTCGATTTCAGTTTTCGCCTTTGGGCAGGCAGGGCAGTACCGTACACGCGCAGAAGTTGAGGCGCTGGAACGTGCGGGGGTGAATCACGCCACCATCTGGTTGACCGCAGAAGGCGCGAAAAAACTTACCGAGCTGGAAGAGTTAGCCCGGCAGGTGTTGAGAGCGTAGAACCGGGAGTTTCTTCCCTAGCTATTATCAGGCCTTCCTTGTATTTGACGCTGTTGAGCACACCGCGCTAGAACTAAAGAAGAGCACACTCTGCCACGGTGCGTCTCTTCTACTATTTCTCGCGGCACTGAGGAGGTACGGTTATGCTCATTATCGTCTCGCGGTTTGTCTTTCCTCTGCTTTTCTTTACATTATTCAGTGTTGCTCTCCCGACGGTAGTCTTCGCACAAGCTGTGTTAGAAAACCCGCAGCCAGGGTCGTTTTAAAGCGGGATTGGTATCGTTTCGGGATGGGCCTGCCAGGCAGATCGTATAGATATCGAAGTCAGTGGTAGCAGCGTCCCGGCAACATTCCAGGCTGCGTATGGTACCGGACGAAGCGACACGCTTAGCCAGTGCGGCGACACCAACAACGGGTTTGGGCTGTTGGTCAACTGGAGCCTCTTGCCGGATGGCCATTACACAGTACGGGCCTTACGCAACGGCACCGAGTTTGCCCGAACGACCGTCATCGTCTCCACCCTCGGATTGAATCAACAATTTGCCGTTGGTCTCACCGGAGAATCCGCGTTACCCAACTTTCCCCAGACCGGTCAGACGACACACATTCGCTGGCAGGAAAGCATCCAGAATTTCAGTATTATCGGAGCGACCGAAAGCCTAACGACTACCACTTCCTCCAGCCCCCGCACGGCTCTAGAAAACCCTAGATCAGGTTCAGGCCAGAGCGGTATTAGCGTGATCTCTGGTTGGGCATGTGAAGCGACACGGATCGATGTCGAGATAGACGGTGCGATTACTCTGCAAGCTGCGTATGGTACAGCCCGTGGGGACACAGCAACTGAATGTGGAGACACGAATAACGGCTTTGGGCTACTGGTCAACTGGAATGAGTTGCCCGATGGGGTGCATACAGTACGAGTTCTCAAAGACGGGGTCGAGTTTTCGCGCGCGACCTTTCCTGTCACCAGCCTTGGTCTTGGGGCATTTGTGCGTGGGTTGAGTGGCGGCTTTGTGGTCTCGGATTTCCCGCAGACAGGACGGCACACGCGTGTCCACTGGCAAGAAAGCATGCAGAACTTCGCCATTACAGGAGCAGTACTGGCTGAAATTGATGAAGGATTATGCACCAGCTCCACCCAAGCAGCGGTTGATCCTTCCGGCGGAAGAGCGAATTTTGCCGCCACAAATCCCTGTCAGTCGCGTGGACAAGTTCAGGTCATGCAAGTGCGCTCGCAGAATAGCGCAAGCCTGACATTGACACAGCCAGACGTACGGACACAGACGACTGGAGGGTTCCTTGCCTGTGATGCAAATCTCAATATCGCACAGGGGGGAAGAACATTCACATCGAGTGATTTTGATTGGCTTGATAACAATGGGAACAGAGTATGCGGCACGCTTGCCCCAGGCAGCTCACTCGATACCTTTATTCGCGTGAAGTCTGGCTCGTCACTGAATTTTAATGCGCCATTCGATATTGTGTATACGAACCAGCGTGTTTTTCAGTGGGTCGCGGCGCTTCTCCCCCAACCGACAATCGTGAATAACAACAAATCCGGTGTTGGTGGGCCACCAGCAAGCTGTAGCCTTTTTGGCGTACCACGGCAATTACAGTTTTGTGATGGGAGCACCCGTATTGCGCAACGGCTTTTCCCCATTTCCAGCCAGTGCTCAATCGTCCTCGAAGGCTCGCTCACTATCATCGCAGACAATAACGATTTTCGGGTAGTAGCACCTAGAGGAGGAAGCTTTGTCCTTCAGCCTCCCAGTGGCGGTGCGTTGCTCGGTATTGAATACTCCGGCAACTGCCCAGCCACAAGTAGCGCTCGTGCGTCGGTGTCACTCTTTGGCACTGGCGTGGCTACGGTTGTGTTGAATCCTCCGCAGTAAGATGGCACGCGCGCCCAGAGGTATCCCGCTCATAAGGGTAGGTTTTTTATCCAAGCCTCAATTGGCGCGGATTTCCCGCCGTGAGGAGCCGCGTGTTCGTCATGTCCGCTTGCGCGGGCATGACGTCTCGTCTTTTCTCAGCGTAACAGCCTACCCCTAAAAGGAGGTATCCCGTGGGCGCGCGTGCCATGATCAGAGGTCAGTTCGCGATCATGTGCAGAGATCAAAGGACTTGAGGCAGCGCCATTGATCAGCGTGCTCTGTGGGAGCTCACCATCGGGTCATGCCAATTTTCCGGAAACCGCATCAAAAGCTGACTTCCATCCCTGCCGCTGGGATCACATCCGCCCGCATACCATCATTATTGAGCGGAAGAAAAACACTGGCATACCCGACAAGCGATCCATAGATATTCGCCTTGAAGCCGGCGTTCAGATCGACAATGTCAGGACGAATCTTGTTGCTAAAGGTTCTCGTCACAGGCAGTGTCGTTGGCGTTGCCTCGGAAGTTCCAGAAACATTGACGAATTGCGGAACTTTGACTGAGAGACGATCTGTTTTTAAGCACGAACTGCCAATAACACCGACGTTCAGGACAAGCTGATCGAGCAACGCAAACGCAACGCCTGCCGCATAACGAGCGCGGTTGCGGTCGGAGGCATCCCAATTCAGATCAATGCCACCAGTCGCATGAAAATGAAAGCGCCCGTATTCTTGCGAGAGGGCAAGAAACGGTGTCAGTATGTTGTCACCAAGTCCTTGAAAATCCTTCTCATCCCCCGTAGCCAATCGCAACGTGGCACCAGCAGCAAGATGAAAGCCGTTGTTATCCACCAGGTGATATTTGGTACGGAGCATGAGATCACCAATACCGACGGGATTTTTGGACACCGAGCGCGTCAGAACCGTTGCGCCAGTGGCCAAATCAAACGCGTGCGTATCTGTCCCGCTTTCGTTGTTGAGGACAGCCTGAGCACGGGCCTTAAAGTGGGTAAAGACGAAGGGGAGCAGGATATTCACATCCCAACGGTCGGTGATGCCATAGGTGGCAAACAACGAAAACACATGAGATTGCAACGTAAACCGTTTGAAGAATAAGGCATGGGCAAGAATTAAGTTACCGATTAAGAGCGAGGAAGAAGCGTATAGTTCCAATCGCCATGAAACTTACCGGGTTTGATATTGAGCGCTTGAAACTCATCGTCGGAGACCTGTAGGCCTT
>Ga0194132_10009648_pt1 | contig 13172 bp, 9 predicted proteins | sample TA2KigOf80mmetaG_FD_148612 | JGI IMG/M metagenome (GOLD analysis project Ga0194132, IMG submission 148612) | Freshwater microbial communities from Lake Tanganyika, Tanzania - TA2015054 Kigoma Offshore 80m | ecosystem: Environmental > Aquatic > Freshwater > Lake | place: Tanzania: Lake Tanganyika... | reverse complement strand
ACAGTGTGCTGTGCTTCCGATACCAGCGGACAGTGGCCGCGGATAACACGGTGAGCTTTGGTGGAGAGGACCTGCAGATCGAGCCTGACAGCGAGCGGAGCACATACGCCAGGGCGACCGTAGAGGTACAGGAGCGGCTGGACGGGCGCATCGTGGTCATGCACAAGGGGCGTGAGCTGGCCAGCACGGTTGCTCCCCTAAGACCCGCAGTCCTGCGAGCAAGGCGAAGAAAAGCTCAGGCGGGCAAGCGAGGAGAGGGGCGTGCTGGAGACGGACCCGTCTCCAGCACACCCCTCTCCTCGCCCAAGGATCGAAAGCCGGCTCCAGATCACCCTTGGAGATCGAGACTGATTCAACCAAAACCAGTCGTACTGACAAAATCACTGAGCAGTAAGACTGACAAAGTCATTGAGCATTGACAGACGAAACGGCGGTTTGTGCTCGATACCTCGGGTAGCTATAATGCCGATAGTCAAAAAACGGAGGACCCACATGAAGCGACTAACGCGCGACAAGAAAGTCTACTTCCTCGACCCTAACAATCCGCCTGCGATCAAGGTCAAGTCCGGCGAGGAGTTGATTGTCGAGACGTGGGACGCGTTCGAGGGCACCCGCGATGTCGCTGCAATCCAGGCGAAGCCGTTCGTCGCGCCCGCCACCGGGCCGATCTACGTCGAGGGCGCTGAGCCGGGAGACGCGCTGAAGGTCGAGTTCCTGAGCATTAAGCCGGTCTTCGACGCCGCGCACATGGTCATGCCCGGCCGCGGCTTCCTCACCGAGATGTTCGACAAGGGTTACCCCACAACGATGGCGCTCGATGGCGACCACGTTGTCCTGCCCAACGGCATCCGGGTGAAGATGATGCCTTCAATGGGATTCGTCGCGAATACCCCGACCTACCGGCAGACGACCGCGAGCGACAGCGGCCCATACGGCGGCGATGTGGATATGAAGGAACTGGTCGCCGGCTCGACCTTCTGGGTTCCTGTATTCGTCCCTGGCGGGATGCTGACAATGGGGGACTGCCACGCTGTCATTGGCGACGGCGCGGTCGGCGGCACGGGGGCCGAGTGCTCCTCGGAGACCCATATCCGCGTATCGGTCGAAAAGGGGATGAACCTGACGACGACGCGTGCCCTCACACCCGAGCACTTCGTTATTCTTTCCTACGGCGAGGAGCTCGCCCCGGCGATGAAGGAGGCCGTGCACGGCATGGTCAAGTTCCTGATCGATGAGAAGAAGATGAAGCCCTACGAGGCGTACACGCTGATGAGCATGGCCGGAGACGTCCGCATCTCCCGCACCTTCCGCCCGATCAGCCCGGTCAAGATGATGCTGTCAAGGAAGGTGCTGGACCAGATAGGGTAAGGGGCTACTTTTCTCAACGCTATATCTCTGTCAGCGCGTAGGCTATGCGCTGCCTGAGGGCCTCTGCCGACTCTGGCGTCCACTTGTAGAAGCCCTGGCCGGTCTTGACGCCCAGCTCGTCATTGTCGACCTTGTCGGCGAGCACGTCCGGGACCTCCTTGTCGTCCGCCAGGTGAGGGAAGAGGTTGGCGGCGATTGCGGCCAGAAGGTCCCACCCGGCCAGCTCAAGCACCTCGAACACGCCCGCGACGGCCCACCTGCGACCCAGGCTGTCCTTGATAGCCCGGTCCACGTCCGCGGCAGATGCCACGCCGTTTTGCACCAGCCACAGCGCCTCACGCAGGAGAGCGGCCTGCAGGCGGCTCGCGACGAAACCCGGGACCTCGCGCTCGATGAGAATGGGCCTCTTGCCGATCTCCCTGAGAAAGCTCATTACAGCGTCGGCTGTCTCGTCGGAGGTGTCCGGCCCACGAACAACTTCAACTAGCGGCACCAGGTAAGGCGGGTTAATGTAGTGGGTGTCGATAACTTTTTCCGGGCGGCCCGTAGCCTGCGCGAGCGCAGATGGCATAATCGCGGAAGAGTTGGACGCGAGGATCGTGCGGGCAGGGCACAGGCCGTCAAGCTGCCGGAAGACGTGCCGCTTGATCGCCAGGTCCTCGACGACCGACTCGATCACCAGGTCGGCGTCTGCGACCGCGAGCGCGAGGTTCGAGTGTGTGTCCATAGACATCGCCGCCTTGCGCGACTGGTCATCGGTCGCCATACCCAAAGACACCATGCGCGCCAGGCTCTTCCGCACCTGTTCCATCGCCTTCGTGAGGCTCTCATCGGTGCGGGCGTTCAAAGTAACCTGGTATCCGCGGAGGGCGAACTCCAGCGCGATGCCATGTCCCATGAGCCCGGCGCCCACAACCGTGATCCGGCGGATGTCTGAAGCGTCCAAAGGCTCACCCCTTTTGTGGATTGCCTGCATAGTTGACCACAAAGCCACGGCCCACGGGAACAGGTCCCGTGGGCCGTGGCCGCCAGCGGCATTGTGCCTCCGACAGGCATCCTCAGAGAACGCCCATCGTTAGTTAGCTACTGTTGCTCCGCCTGCGCCAGCGAATACGCCAGCACCTGGAAGCCGGTCGCCGTGGGGTGAATATCACCCTCCAGCATGTGCGTCCACGCGCCGGCGTTAACCTTCATGAGGGGATAGGCGTCCGCGACCCTGGCGTTATTAGCCTGTGCAGCGGACTTGATGATGGTGTTGAGCCGCTCCACCGTCTCGTTCGAGAAAGCCTCGAACGGCAGGCCAATGCCGAAGTCGAATGGATTGTAAATAGTCATAATGTACAGCCTGCTGCCGGACTCCATGTTGGCGGCCACCTCGGAGACGATGTCCCGGAAGTTGGTCTCGTATGTGGCGATGGCGGCGGTCACGCGCGCCTGGCACGCGGCGCCGCGAGGGTCGTTCTGGCAGTCCTCGGTGGCAAGGTGGCTTAGCAGATCGTTCGCGCCGAGGTCCAGCGTGACGACGCTGACTCCCGTCGAAGCGTCGCCGTCGTCACGGCGCTGGCGGAGTTCCTGGAGCGCCCTGCCGAGCTGAGTCTGCTTGAATGAAACGGAGCTCTCGCCCGAGACACCGAGGTTAGTCAGGGCAAGGGACCGGCCGGTCTTCCTTTCAAGGTACGCGTGGAATCGGGAAACGTACCCATCGTTCGGGTTAGTGACGCCGACGTTAGCCGCGAGGGAGTCTCCGAGCGCCAGGTAGACTTCTGCGCCGCTCTTGGTCGCGGCTGTTCCCGGAGGGACCATGTCCCCGCCGGGGGCCAGGGGCGCGGGCCGGCCGGACGCCCCGGATCGGTTCGCAGCGTCCTGGATGGACTTCTTCACTCCGTCGGACACGCTGACGTTGCCCTGCTTCAGGCCCACTATCGTGATCCTACCCTCGTCCTTTTCCACCTGCTGGATCCCTGTCGCGCCGGCCTGCCTGAGTGACTCGTTTACATCCAGCACGTCGTCGACGACAGATTGGATCTCTGTCTTGGCAGCGCCCGGGAGGGGTAGGGCGGTCATGGAAACGCGCTTCACTTCCAACTGGACGAAGCCATCCTCGAGAACGATGTCCACCGCGCCGGAGAACGGGATTGGGATACGGCCGTTGAGGTTGCCGGAGAACGCCACCTCGTGATCATGAATGTTCACCTTCGCATCGCGGACCTCTTTGGTCGGATCGATCCTGCTCATCAGCAGGTCAGTGAGCTCCTCATCGGTGAGCTCAAGGTGGAAAGCGGACGAACCTTCAACGGCGGAAGTGATCTTGGACTCGACTGCGCGGCCCCGTGCGACCTGTTCCGCAGATACCGGCTTGCCTTCGCTGCCGAAGGCGCCCTTAAGAGGGGGTATCAGCCCGGTGGCTCCGGCGACGTAAACGCCTGCCACCACAACCAGGAGAACCACAGCGACGACTGCCAAAACTGCCAGCTTGATGAACAGCCTCACACAGCCCTCCAATCAATGAAATGAAACCCGGACCTAATCAATACCTATTCTACGCGTGGGTCAAGTGCCAAAACGAAAGGGCGTTCGCTCCTGGGCTTCAAGCCGACTCGCGGTCTCTGCTGCGGGCGTCGTCAACGAGGTCGCCACTGTTGAGGATGTGATTCATGGCCTTGTCTCGGAACGGCTCAGACGCGTCATAGAACTTCTGCGCCAGGTCGATCTTGTTCATCATCACGCCTGCCTGGTGCTGGCGCAGGGACTTTGCTATGACGCCGTCAGGGGTGATGAACACGCTCGGCCAGCTCTGGTAAAAGCCGCACGCGTTGGGCGCGCTGATGTACATCGCGTTAATGCCGGCGTGCGACTGCAGTGTGGGCCGCATGATAGTCGTGTGGATGTTCTTCTTCTCTGCACGGGCGTTGTAGAACGAGTGCAGAACGACCTGAACTCCGATCTTCTTGTACTCCCGGTAAAGCTCAGGGAACCGCACATCGTAGCAAATCAGGACGCCCAGTTTGACCCCGTTGACCTCGAAGCACACGAAATGGTCGCCCGAGGTGTAGTGGTTGAGGTCGCCGGCGGTGCAGAAGCGCTTGTCGTAGCGATCGTAAATCTCTCCTTCAGGAGTGATTACATAAACGCTGTTGTGCGGCTTGTTTCCCGGCGAGAGACGGTGGGAGCTCCCCAGGGCCACCCACACCTTGTGCTTCTTGGCCGCTTTGCAGACTTTGGGCATCTCCTGCTCCAGAAGTGCCCAATCTATCTTGTCTGCGCTGTCGTACTCAACGCCCGCGTAGCCCGATAGCGCACACTCCGAGAAATGGACAACTTTGGCTCCGGATTTCCTGGCGCGGGCTATCTGGTCCTGAACGTAGCGTGAATTGCGAGCAATATCGTCACTGACAGGGAACTGGCATGTCGCCAGATTGATCGTACCGTTGCCGTCAGGCTGTGGCATGGTTTGAGTCCTCAAATAGTATATTCAGAATAAGGAAGTCTGGTGCTTGGAGCGGGTAATAAGTCTGCGGAAGGGATTCGCAGACATTCTACATAGTGCGTCTCTGGAAATATATAGGGGTGATTTGCGTACGTATCAGTAGCTGAAGGGGCACCACGGCTGTAGGTCCCAGGCGAACATAGCATCTGCTCTGCGGAGAGCGCCAGGCGTTCGCCCCTCAATCCGACCGGCGTGTGAAAGCGTGGAAAAGGTGACTCCGCCAAGGTAGGCAGCGCCGAGGTCCGCGGCCGACAAGGTCAGGTCGGCCGCCTCTGCAGTCTGTGAGCAGGCGGCCCCATCCGGGCCTGCCTCGAGAGCGAACCGCGCGTTGTTCCATGGGCAGAAAGGGTCGTGGACTTCGAGGACCAGACGGCCCTCGCGAAGGTAAATGCGTCCGGAGAGCGCTGCGGGTACGTCCACAATGCGTGTCCACATCGCGCCCATCGCGCCATCGTGCGGAGTTCGCCGCAGGGAGCGAGGGTCGGCGAGCATCCACTGGAGAGGGTCGTCCACAGGTCGCTTCTGTACCCTAATGACATTGACCAGGTCGACGCCGAACACAAAGCTCCACAGCGCTGCGTGCGCCTCGTCCGTGACCGACATGAGCTCCACAACGGTGAGATCTCCCTTGTCAATCATGTAGCTCACATACCCCTGGGCAGCGCCGGACGCTTCGTAGATCGCATAGAACGGGGACACGAAGCCTGGAGGGGGCTCTGCCGCCCACCTGACCCGCCGGTCCCAGTCCCACTCCGGCCGGAGGATAGCTCCGGGCCGGTCCTTGAGCGCGCGCGCCTGGATATCCGGAAACGTTTTGCGCATCTCCTCAACTGTGACAAATCGAACACGGCCGGACTGCCGCGCCGGCATTGCCAAAGCCGAGTGAACGCGCTCTATTGACCAGCTCTCGTGCATTACGCTCATTCCGAATCCAAATCTCCCGTAGATGATGCTCTCGGAGGCGTACAACGCCGCGATCGGCTCCCCCCGGCGGTGAACGTCGGCGAGCTGGTGGGACATCATGTTTGTCAGGATGCCGCGGCGCCTGTGGGTCGGCTGCACAGTGACCGCGACAATTCCGGCGACCGGGAGGCTTCCGCCCGGAACGTTGATACGCCACGCGGAAGAGTACGAAGTGCCCACAACTTCTTCGCCGTCAAACACGCCCACCGTTCGGGAGAGGTCGTAGATGCTTCTGCGGACCTCAAAGTCAGCACGGTCGAGCTGTTGGCCGAAGCCACGCGAGCGGGCAGTTGCCCACCGCTCCATCTCATCAGCCTTAACCGGCCTTAAATCGAAGTCCATCGGCTTCCAACTCCTTGAGCTGATTCACGCGCGTAAGCGCCAGTATACCCAAACCATACATCCCTGCAAACAGAATGAAGGCAGGCGCATAACTGCTGGTGAGGTCGAAGGCCGCGCCTGCCAGGATTGGCCCGCCGGCAAACGGCACCACCGTGAACAGGTTCACCATCCCGGCAACGCTCCCAAAGTGCCGTACTCCGAAACTCTGCTGAACAAGCAGTGGGACCAGTGCGCTATGCGCCCCCATGGACAGGCCGAACAATACTAGCGAAAGCCAGAGCCCGGCGGGGTGATGAAACAGCGCCATCAGAGCAACAAACGTCATCTGCCCTGTCAGGCTGGTCATGAATGCCCGGCGGGCGGTCAGCCTCTCGGCAAGAAAGCCGAAGAGCGGCTTGGCGCACATTCCCGCAGCCGCAAGGACGCTGAGGGATAAGGGGATCAGACCGGACGAGAAGCCGGAGTCGGCCAGGTGCGCGCCGATGTTCGGCACTACCGCGGCGGCCGTGAACGCGCTGGCGGTCACGCCGGCGGAAACGCCCCAGAACGAGAAGGTCCGCACCGCCTGGCTTAGCGGCATGCCTGGAATCGGTGACGGCGTCTTTCTGGCCTTCCCGGTCTCGGGCGAGTCCGTCCCGTGATGAAGCTCTATTGGCGGCTCACGCACGAGCATCAGTGCCAGAACGCCGATTGCCAGTGTGAGGACGCCCACGACCACGTAGGCCTCACGCCAGGTGGCGTGGGTGAGGGCAAAGCCAACCACAATCGGCAGGACTATGCCGCCGAAGTTGTTTCCCATCATGGTGGCGCCCAGCATGCGTCCAGGCGACTTGCGGTACCAGAGGCCGATCAGTCGTCCGGCAGGCAGGCTTGCCGCGCCCGTGAAGCCGATGAACTGCATGAAGCTCAGGGCGTACCAGTGCCACAGCTCGGTCATGAAAGGGCGCAGGACGAAGCTGGTCCCGGCAGAGAAGAGACATGCCGCCATGATGACCTTCGCCCCATAGCGGTCCATGGCGCGGCCAATGAACGGTGAGGCAATGCTGCCGATAGCCATGAAGGAGATAGACGCGTTGATGGCAGTACGCTGCCATCCGAATGTCTCCTCAATGGGGCCGACGAAGAGGCCGAAGGTGTACTGGCTGTTGCCGATGGTTACGCCCGCGGCGACGAAAAGCACAGAGGCGACGATGAGGCCGTCGAAGCGACGCCGCTCACGCGGCAAGGTATCTGAAAGACGCATGCGCTAAATGGTAACACCCGTGGCGCGGGGTTGTCTTTCGGTGTAGGCCGGTAACTGGGCGTTCTCAGCGTTGGCTTTCGCCCTCAAGGTACTGCTTTCTCGCCTCGGCCAGGTTTATCGCTGTCGTCTCAAGCTTCTGCTTTACCTGGGAGGCTGTATTTCCGTCCATCTCCGTTGCGGCGTCCATGGCGCCCTTTGAGGCGATTGCGATCGCATGGTCCTCAGTAAGGCCGAGCCCTCCCGCCGCCTTCCGCGCGCTCTCAATCGCCTGCGCGGCCACCTCCGTCGGGTCCGCCCCAGCGGCGGTCGCCCCCTGCACGCTTCCGTAACCCACCCCCCACAGGGCGTCCGTGGGGTCTATTGAGGACTTGGCTAGTGCGTCCAGGGTGCCGGTCACAACCTCATGAGTGAGCTTCTCCAGGTTCTCGCCGACATCTCCCACGGCGTGAAGTGCCCCCACCGTGGCGTGGCGCGCCACCTCCGCCCCGTGCTTGCCCACGTCCTCAACCTGGTCCACGGCCTTGGATACCGCGTTGCTCACTTTATGACCTATGTCTTTTGCCGCCGTCTTGCCTCGCACAACCGCCTCCACGGCGGACCGGGTGGAGGCTGCTATCTGGTACGTGGTGACGCCGATCGCTATATCGAGACCGCCGAAGTGAGGGACGTGCTTCAATCTGGAAGGCATGTGAGACATTATGCCGATGACCGGAACAGGCTGAAGTGCCCGCAGGTTGCCGCGAGTCTGTTCCATCAGCTCCGTCAACACGACCTCGGACTTCACCTCTCCCTCTTCCTTCACCCTTGAAAGGATGTTCATCATCGCCATTCCAAAGACGAACGAGACCACGAAGAGGAAGTCGAACCCGGTGAGGTGCACGGCCGGAAACTCTACGTTGCGTGACGGGTCAATCCAACGCAACGCTATCTCGAACTCGCGAACGCTGAAGAAGTCCGCAAAGAACCCTCCCAGCAGCGGGCCCACTCCTGCGCCGACGTTCCCGGCCAGAGACGCGCTGGTGAGATACGCCATCGACTGCGCGGGCGGCGCAAGCTTTATTCTGACGGTCATCGTGCTGACGTTTATACCCGCGTTGGCGATTCCAAGCAGGCCATGCAGGAATATGATCATTGGGATCACGACGATCTTGCTGGACGGCACCGACACGAACGCCCATCCGAGGACGACGAACATGTGGAGGGTGTAGGTTAGCGACATCACCGCCTTGCCCCCGTACTTGTCAACAAACCTGCCCCACACTTTGAGGAACAGGATGTTGGTGACCTGGCTGAAAACGCCCATACTGACAACGAACGAAACGGGCATCTCCAGCCGGACAAGCATGTAAACGGCGAAGAATGGGATCGCCAGGTACGCGGCGCTGTTCCATAGGAACAGAAAGCTGACCAATCTGCGGTAGTTCGCGTCCCGAAGTGGCGCCGAAAGTGTCTTGGCGATCGGCGGGCGCTTGCCTTCCGGCATGGCCATCCGCGGTTCCGGCATCAGTGACACGAATATGCCGCACGGAATGGCAAAAAGGACAATGCCGACAATTATCGCGAGGGAATACCCTAGCAGCTCCTCGCTCGGCGGCCGCGCCTCCTTCCAGTAGTCGATGTATATAGCAGCCGCTATGCCCGCGACCACCGCGGCGATTGTAGCTAGCTTCATGCGCTCGGACAGAAAACGGCCCATAGTGCTCGGACGCAGGAGGTCTCGCTGCCAGCTATTCCACGTGGAGTTCACAAACGCGTTTACTATGCCGCGCGCAGACACGAACACGAGGAGAATCGCAACTGCCCCGGGTGACGGGACGTCGATCATGAACGGGATGAGCGCGGTTGGTATCCAAATGAGGTAGGCGAGAAAGTAGGCCACCGTGCAGATGGCTTTGCGCATCCGAGTCTTCTCGACAAGGATGACGACGAGGATTTGCGCCATTTGCGCAACGAACGGGATTGCCGTCATCGCCCCAATCTGGAAGTTGTTGGCGCCCAACAACAACGCAAAAGCGGTGACGAACCCGCCGGAGATGACGCCCCCCGCGCCGGACCCCGCGATGGCCTGCCACGTCATCATGCGCAGGCCGCGGTCCTGCTCTTTTTCGGTCAATACCGGCTTTGGCAAGAGAAATGAGAATGGTCGCATGGTGTGTGGGTGTCTACGCCTCGGCCTTTTCGCGGGCAAGCTCTTCCTTCAGGGTCTTTACCTCGGCAAGCAGCTCCTTCAGCATCGCCTCCTTGGGGTCCTCGCTCTTCACCAGGAAGGACGCAAGGTTAGCAGTCACAGCGCCGAATAACGTAATACCCACGAGCATCAGGCCAAAGGCAACGCCCCGACCCGCCGCCGTAACCGGCACGACGTCTCCGTAGCCTACGGTTGTGATTGTGACCACGGCCCACCAGAGTGCCTCGCTGAACGAAGAGAGCTTCGAATCCGCCCCCTGCTCCAGGGTGGTGACAAGAGTCGCAGCAGTCCGTCAGGTCTCCCGTCCCGAGCACCAGCGCCGGCGCGGTCTCCCGCTCCATCCGTTTAAGGTCTGCCGCGAGCAGGTTTCCGGAATCCTTCGTCAGCGTCGCCCCCAGCGGACGGTGCACATCCTCAACAACCACATGCGTGTCGGATATTTGCGCCAGTGTGAACGTCCGCCGGGCCCGCTCAAATGCGGGGTCCAGCACGAATGTCAGGTCAGCGTCCCTGTCCGGCGCCTGGCGGTAAAAGGGGCCCGCTGCACGGCGCGTGTCCGGCACGCTCACGTAAACGAAGGAGTGCGCGCCGGGCTCAACGCCCAGGTCAAACTGGCCTCCGGCGCCTGTCCTGACAGATGTCTCTCCATTCGTCACCAGCATGCCCGGCATACCCTCGCCGGAAGCGGAGTCCAGCACGCGGCCTGTAACCCTTATCCTCATAATAAACCGTAATCTCCATCGGCAGTCTCGGCCAATCGCCCGCGGCCCCAAACGGCCGTACCTTCAGCCCGCGCAATTCTACCATGCCCGAACGTGTGGTCGCGTAATTGACAGTTCATTTCCTGCCGCAGCATGTGGTGCGGTCGCAGCCCCCGGAGTACACTGAAGTAACGGTCTAATTGCCGCGAAAGGGCAGGAGAAAGCCCCGATTGCGCTCAAGGGTAGAGGCAGGTACCATATCTGTCGGCCCTAAGGGGGCCGGCAGACCTCATTCTGCCGACGCCGCCAGGCATCCGGAGGGGACTCATGGGTTTCGACGAATCCGTTCACGCCAAAGCGATTGAGCTTGTAAAGCTCTCAATCGATATGACGACGGCCGCGGACTCCGGTCACCCGAGCTCCGCCGCCAGCCTTGCCCACCTGGTAACCGCCCTGATGTACGGCCATATGCGGTACAGCCCCGCCGAGCCGGACAGTGCCGCCGCCGACAGGCTCGTGCTTTCCGAAGGCCATGCGGTGCCCATCGTGTACGCCGCCGCGGCCGATATCGGCATCGTCGTCGCGAAGCCCGAGCCCCATCCGCTCACCCGCGAAGAAGTCATGAGGCTCCGTGATATCGCGAGCCCCATCGACGGCCACCCGAATCCCGCCGAGGGCTTCACTTTCTTCCCAGCGGCCACAGGCTCGCTCGGACAGGGCCTCTCCATCGCCGCCGGCCTCGCCGCCGCCGGGAGGCTCGATGGGCTGGACAAGCGCGTCTTCTGCATCATAGGCGACGGTGAGAGCCGCGAGGGCCAGATATGGGAAGCCATCGACTTCATCGCGGACTACGGCCTCAATACCGTCTGCCCAATCTTCAACTGCAATAGCTACGGCCAGTCCGACAAAGTAAGCCACCAGCAGAGCGCGGAGGTAACCGCCGCCAAGCTGCGCGGCGCGGGGTACGAGGTGCGCGTCGTCGACGGCCACAGCCCCGCCGAGATACACCAGGCGCTTGCTGAGCACACCGCTCACTGCCGAGACCCTCGTTCGAAGCCGTTCGCGATTGTCGCCGAGACGGTGAAAGGGTGGGGGTTCGCCACTCCCGAGATGGCGGGCTGGCACGGCAAGCCCCTGACAGGCGACGGCTACAAAAAAGCAATGGCGCAGCTGGATACGATGGCCCAGAAGCTGGGCGTCTCCGGCATCAAGAGCGAGCTCAAGATCTCGCCGGCGCCCCGGAAATTCTCGCCCGAGCGCTACACGCTTAGCCCCGTCCCCACTTTCAATGAGGCCGCGCGAATATTTGGCCAGGAAGCCGCTCTCAAGAAGGGCGAGCTGGCGCCGCGCAAGGCGTACGGCATCGCGCTGCGGGCCCTTGGCCACGCCAACCGCAGCGTCGTGGCACTGGACGCGGATGTGAAGAACTCCACCTTCTCCGAGTACTTCTACAAGGACGCGGAGCTGGCTGAGCGGTTCTTTGAGTGCCGCATCGCAGAGCAGCACATGGTCTCATGCGCGGGCGGATTGGCCGTGGGCGGCAAGATACCCTTCGCCTCCAGCTTCGGCCGCTTCATCCAGCGCGGCTACGACCAGCTCGAAATGGGCCTGATCAGCCGCTTCAACATGAAGATCGTCGGGTCCCACGTCGGCGTGAATATCGCTGCGGACGGCCCAAGCCAGATGGCCATGGCGGACATGGCGTTCTTCCGCTCAATGGCGATGGTTAATGCCGATGAGGGCGGCCCGGCAATCTACATCCTGAACCCCGCGGATGCCTATTGCGCCTACCAGCTCACCGTTCGCATGGCGGAGCACTATGGCCTGTGCTACATGCGCACAATGCGGCCGGACGTCAAATTCCTGTACGACTCCCACACCCAGTTCGACCTCGGCGGCCACAAGGTCCTTTCCGAGGGAAGCGACCTTCTGATCGTCGCCGGCGGGTACATGGTCCACGAATCGCGCAAGGCGCTCACGGAGCTGGCGAAGGCAGGGATCAAGGCCACCCTCGTGGACCTCTACTCCATACCATTCGACAATGAGGCAATCGCGGCACTGGCGTTGAAGAACGGCGGGCGCGTTCTGACAGTGGAGGACAACTACGGCGCGGGCCTCGGCGGCGCCGTGGCCGATGCGCTGACCGCCCACGGCGGCAGCTTCAAGGTGCGCCAGATGTTCGTGCGCCGCATCCCCAAGTCCGGCCGCTCCACAGACGACCTGCTAAAGTACTGCGGCCTGTCCTATACGGACATCGTGGACAACGCCACCGCACTGGCCGGCGCCCGCCGGTAGCCGGCCAGAACAATGAGAATGCCATTGCACGCCCAAATGGCGCGGCTGAGTATGGGCAGCCCGATGTATCGCGGCAGTTCAGCAAACCCGTGGTTGCCTCAGCCGTCCTCATATCATGAGGATTCTGCACGCCTCTGGGGCGGCGATGCGGGGAGCGCTGAAGGCGCGTGATAACTTAGCCCAGGGTGAAGTGCCGAAGGCTCTGCGAAGGCGCGCAGCCCTGGGTCACTTGACCGAATAGATTTAGAGCCCTGCAGGGGCGAGATGTCTGTGGCACCTGCTCCAACTAATTCGATTCTCCGAGTTTTGATTCTTGCCTTGCCCGCTGTCCTGGGCCTAACGCTCTGAAGGAGCGTGTTCCCTGAGCCCAGCCCAACGGGCTGGGTAAGGTCCGGCATAGCAAACGGCCTGAAGGGCCGTGTTAAGTCCACACCGAAGAATGCGCCAGACACAGGCCACGTGTCAATGCTCAATGACTTTGTCAGTCTTACTGCTCAGTGATTTTGTCAGTACGACTGGTTTTGGTTGAATCAGTCTCGATCTCCAAGGGTGATCTGGAGCCGGCTTTCGATCCTTGGGCGAGGA
>Ga0194132_10009647_pt1 | contig 13173 bp, 12 predicted proteins | sample TA2KigOf80mmetaG_FD_148612 | JGI IMG/M metagenome (GOLD analysis project Ga0194132, IMG submission 148612) | Freshwater microbial communities from Lake Tanganyika, Tanzania - TA2015054 Kigoma Offshore 80m | ecosystem: Environmental > Aquatic > Freshwater > Lake | place: Tanzania: Lake... | reverse complement strand
GCCCGCCCTCTTTGCCGCGGCGCAGGCGCCGCCGCGCCTCAGGCGCCGCGCAGCACGTGCCCCGGCAGGGCACCGGTGTGGCGGCCGTCCTCGAGCACGACCGTGCCGTTGACGATCACCGCGACGTAGCCTTCGGCGTCGACGACGTAGCGCTCGGTGTCGGCCGGGAAGTCGCGCGCGAGGCGCGTCGGGCCGACCTTGAGAAGCGACCGGTCGAGCAGCAGGACGTCCGCCCACGCGCCCTCGCGCAGGAAGCCGCGCCCGTCGAGCGCGTGCACCGTCGCCGGCATGCCCGTCATGCGCCAGATCGCCTGCTCGAAGGTCAGCGGGTCGGGCACCCACTCGGTCATCAGGCGCGTCGTGTAGTCGGCGCCGACGAACGACGACAGGTGCGCGCCGCCGTCGCTCGAGCCCGCCATCACGAAGGGCTCCTTGATCCCGCTGCGCACCACGTGCGCGATGAACTGCCGGCCGATGTCGTTGAGGCCGGTCTGCCACTGCGTCTCGAGATTCTCCGCCAGCGCGCAGTCGAGGAAGGCGTCGAGCGGCGTCACGCCGCGCTCGGCGGCGATGTCGGTGACCGTACGGCCGACCCATGCCCGGTTCTTCTCGTCGCACACCCCCTCGACCTCGAGCAGGTCCCACGAGAACGCCGCGGCGCGGCCTTTCGGAGAGTCGAACTCGGCCGATAGCCTGGTGCGCACGGAAGGATCGCGCAGGCGCTGCGAGCGCTCGGGCTCGGGCAGCGTGAGGACGCTGCGCCACGTCGGCAGCTCGTCGAAGATGAAGGTGTCGGACAGCTTCAGGTGCAGGCCGAGCTCGTTGGTGGTGAACTGCGGGTGCAGGCGCACGCCCTGCGCCGACGCCTCCTTCGCGAACTTCAGCGTCAAGTCCCAGCCCATCGGGTTGTCGGGCGTGGGCACGAGGATGTTCAGCTCCACCGGACGGCCCGACACGCGGTACATGTCGAGCACGAGCTGGCGGTCGGCGTCGTCGTAGCCGGACGCGAAGCTCCGCGGGATGATCTCGAGCGCGCCGCGCTCGAACTCCGCGAGCACCGAGGAGAGCGCCAGGATCTCGTCGCGGCTCGCGTGATTGCTCGGCACCTCGCGGCCGTCCTCGCCAACGTGGATCGGGATCTGCGAGGTCGAGAAGCCGAGCGCCCCGTCGCGCATCGCCTGGCGCACGAGATCCTGCATCGCCGCGATCTCGTCCTGCGTCGCGGTGCGTGACGACGCGTCGTCGCCCATGACGAAGCGGCGTACGGCGCAGTGTCCGACGTAGCTGCCGACGTTCACGCCGAGCTTGCCGTCGAAGCGGCGCCAGTAGTCGGCGAAGCTGCCGCCGGCGAACTTGAGGCCCTCGCCGAGGGCCTTGCGCGACATGCCCTCGACGCGTGACAGCATGCCGGCGAGCCAGTCGACGTCGGCGGGCTTCGCCGGTGCGAGCGTGAAGCCGCAGTTGCCGGCGATGACGCTCGTCGTGCCGTGCCACGACGACGGCGTCGCGAGCGGATCCCAGTCGAGCTGGACGTCGTAGTGCGTGTGCACGTCGATGAAGCCGGGCGTGACCGCGAGCCCGGCCGCGTCGATCGTGCGCGCGGCCACCTCGTTCACGCGGCCGATCTTGACGATGCGCCCGTCGCGCACCGCGACGTCGGCCGTGTAGCCGGGCAGCCCCGTGCCGTCGACGACCGTTCCCCCGCGAATGACCAGATCCAGAGGCACGCCGCGCCCTCCGTCACTCCGGCAAAACGTCGCCCGAGCCGCCGAAGTCCTTCGGGAAGTCCTTGAACTTCGGCAGCCCGTCGCGGACGGCGAGCACCTTCTCGCCGTAGTGGACGTGCAGCGACGGCTGGTAGGCGAGCCCGGCGATGGTACCGGCCGGGATGTCCACCATGCCGATTGCGGGGTGCTCGACCAGCACGGGCGATCCGCAGGAAGTGCAGAACTGGCGGTGGCTCGCCTCGGTCTTCTTGAAGAGCCCGAGCTTCTCCTTGCCCCTGGTGACGCGCACCTCCGACGCCGGCCACAGCGCCGCGGCGTGGATCGGCGCCCCGAGCCAGCCGCGGCACGAGCCGCAGTGGCAGTACGCCTGCACCGCGGGCTCGCCGGTCAGCTCGACCTGCACCGCGCCGCAGAAGCATCCGCTCGTTCGCTTCGAGTCCGCCATGGGGCCTCCTTGCCGGGTCTCGACCCGCTGTCCCACGGCGTCGAAGCCGCGTCAAGAGAGGGTCGGTCCGTCCACCGGCCAGCTCCGTCCGCGGGACGTCGTTGCCCGGAGCGAGATATTGTCCTACATTTAACCGGTGCGCTTCGTCTGGGATCCGCGCAAGGCGGCGAGCAACCTGCGGAAGCACGGGGTCGCGTTCGAGGAAGCCGCCACGGCGTTCGATGATCCGCTGGGTGCCTACTACCCGGACAGGCTGCACGAGGAGCGATTCGTCCTGATCGGATTCTCTCGCCGGCAGCGTCTTCTCTACGTCGTGCACGCGGAGGTCGGCGCCGAAGCGATCCGGATCATCAGCGCACGAAAGGCGACGCGTCATGAGAAAGCGCGCTACGAGAACGACTGAGGGCCCGACCGCTCGCGAGCCACGAGCAGCGCGCAAGGTCGCGGCCGACCCCCTCGACGGCCCGGTCGACTTCGCGCGCTTCGGTCCGGTGCGACGGAATGCCTTCGCGGGATCCGGGGAGCCCGGCGGGCCGTCGCTGCTCGCGCTCTGGGAGATGCCGCAGCTCGCGACCGACGCCGTCCTGCTGCGACGGGGACGCCCGGCGAAGGGCGCCCGGCGAACGACGACGGTGCGCTCCGTGCGCCTGCCCGAGGCGCTCTGGGCGGAGCTCGAGCGCGCGGCGAAGACCAGGCACCTCAACCTCCACCAGGCGATGCGCGCTGCCCTCCTCGGCTGGATCCGCCGCGCGAGCTGAGCGTCTGTCGTGCAGGACTTCTTCCTGCCACCGCCGCTGTCCCGTGCCCCCCTCGTGGGAATCAGTTCGCCCAGTACACGAACTCCTCGCCGGGCTGCTCCGGGACGCCGAGCGGACGGTCGATCGCGATCGGGCCCTCGATCAGCGCCGGCCACGTCGGCTGCACCATCTGGCCGTCGAGCGCGTCGAGCGCGGCGGTGAGCGCGCGCACCTGCTCGGGGCGGGCGGCGGCGAGGTTGGTCTTCTCGTCCGGGTCGCTCTTCAGGTCGAACAGCCAGGTCTGCTTCGGGCGCTCCGAGAGCTGCAGCTTCCAGTCGCCGTCGCGGATCGCGCGGTAGTGGCCGGAGCGCCAGTAGAGCGCACGGCCCGCGCGCTTCGTCGCCCCGTCGCCCTGTGCCAGTGCGACCAGGTCCGTGCCGTCGATCGGGCGGTCCGACGGCAGCGGCGCGCCGGCCGCCGTCACGGCGGTCGCGAAGACGTCGACGTGCCCGACCGGCTGCAGGACTCTGCTCCCCGCGGGAATGCGTCGCGGCCAGCGCACGAAGAACGGCGTGTGCACGCCGCCCTCGAAGAACGTCATCTTCCAGCCGCGGTGCGGCGCATTGACGTCGGGCAGGCCGATGTAGTGCGCGCCGCCGTTGTCGCTCGAGAAGATCACCAGCGTGTTGTCTGCGAGACCGTTCGCCGCGAGCGCCTCGAGCACGCGGCCGACGCCGCGGTCGAGCGCGCGGATCATCGCGGCATACGTCCGCAGCGTGTGGTTCTCGATGTGACCGAGGGCGTCGTAGTCCGAGCGCAGCGCCTGCAGCGGCGTGTGCGGCGCGTTGTAGGCGAGGTAGAGGAAGAAGGGCCGGTTGCGGTTGGCCTCGATGGTGCGCGCCGCCTGGTCCGAGAGATAGTCCGTCAAGTAGCCGGCGGGCGCGAAGCGCGGCCCGCCGTCCTTGGTCACCGCGTAGTCGAGATTCGCCCACAGGAAGGCGTCGATCGGGTCGAACTCCTGCCGCGACTCGACCGAGTCGGGGTGTCCCGCCGGCAGGAACATCGCCGCGCCGGCGAGGAAGCCCAGGTACTCGTCGAAGCCCTGCGCGTTCGGCCGCATGTCCGGAGCCTCGCCGAGATGCCACTTGCCGATGCCGACCGTGTGGTAGCCCCGCGCGCGCAGGACCTCGGCCATCGTGATCTCCGATGGCGGCAGGCCCTCGAGATCCATCTCGGGCACGTCCTTCTCGCGCTCCGCGAAGTACACCGGCGGGCGCGCGTCGTCGTGACCCCAGCGTGCGATGAGCCGCATGAACGCCTTCGGCGCCGGCGTGAACTCGAAGCCGAAGCGGGTGGGGTAGCGGCCGGTCATGATCGCCGCCCGTGACGGCGCGCAGGTCGCGTTGCCGGTGTAGCCGCTCCGGAAGTCGACGCCGTCGTGCGCGAGCGAGTCGATGTTCGGCGTCGGGACGGTGCCGCCAGCGACCCCGCCGCCGTTCCAGGTCAAATCGTTCCAGCCGAGGTCGTCGGCGACGATGACGACCACGTTCGGAGAGCGCTCGGCCGGGGGCGCGCTCGCCTGGGCGGGCCCCTCCATCCATGCGATCTCCCGGTTCGGCGCGATCGGATTCCGCCAGCGGTTCAGCCAGCCCGGCACGTGCAGGACCAGCCAGTCGAACGAGAGATAGAGGGCGCCCGCCAGCACGACGACGCCGACGCCGAGGCGCTTGAGCCATTTGACTGCCCGCAAAGCCGTCTCCTTCCGCCGTCCCGACGTCCTACATGTATTTGCATGAATAGTGCAAGTAGATTTAGGAAGCTCGACCGGCTGGCGTCGACCGGCGCCGGCGCGCTACCACCGGGGACGCCGATCCCGCCACGCGTCCACCCCGCCCGATGAGCACCGTCGAAACCCCGCTCTGCGCCGTCTGCGCCGTCCCGATGGCGCCGTACCTCGCGGCCGCGCGCGACCCGCAGACGCTGGAGCGCTTCGACGTGCTGCGCTGCCCGCGCTGCGGCTCCGGCGTGATCGCGCCGATCCCGGGCGACCTCGGCCGCTTCTACGGCGCCGAGTACTACGGCAAGCGGCACGGCTTCACGGTGCGCTACCGCTGCTGGCGGCGCATGCGCCTGCTGCGCCGCCACGTCGCGAGGCCGGGACGGCTGCTCGACGTCGGCTGCGGCGACGGCGACTTCCTGGTCGCCGCGTCGCGCGCCGGCTGGCGCGCGGCCGGCGTCGAGCGCGGCGAGCGCGCCGAGGAGGTGGCACGCCAGGAGCTCGTCGTGCGCGGCTCGCTCGACGAGCTGCGCGGACTCGGCACGTTCGACGTGATCACGCTGTGGCACAGCTTCGAGCACATGACCGATCCGGTCGCCGAGATGGACAAGATCGTCGAGCTGCTCGCCGACGGCGGCACGCTGTTCCTGATCGTCCCCGACTTCGGCGGCATGCAGGCGCGGACCTTCGGCGGCAGCTGGTACCACCTCGACGTGCCGCGCCACGTGCACCACTTCACGCAGGCGGCGCTGCGCGAGCTGGTGGAGAGCCGGGGGCTGGTCGTGGTCGGCATGGACCACCACGAGATCGAGTACGACCTCTTCGGCTGGCTGCAGAGCACGCTCAACGCCCTGCTGCCGACGCCGAACCTGTTCTTCAACTGGCTGACGCGCAAGCCGCTGCCGCACCGCGGCTGGGACCTCTGGACCGGCATCGCGCTCGCGACGCTGCTGATGCCGCTTGCCGTGGTCGCGACGGCTCTCGGCATCGTCACGCGGCGCGGCGCGACGATCAATCTCGTGGCGCGCAAGCCGGCGTTCGTGCGGCGGGCGGACGCGCTGCGTGTGCCCCTCCAGGACGGGATGGTGTCCGAGGGGGCAGTGCCGTGACGACCCCTCGGCGGCGCGGCGGGCCGTTATTCTTGACGGCGTTCGCGGCGATTTTCGCCGTGGGGCTCGCGCTGCGACTGTGGAAGATGCGCTGGGGCCTGGGGGCGGGGATGGCGTTCACCGACGAGCTGCAGATGTGGCCGTCGTACCTTGGCGCGTTCGTACCCCTGAGCTGGCGGTCGTTTCTTCGGAGCGACACTCCGGGCGCGTTGATCTATCCGACTTTCTACGGATTCGTGTCCGGCGGTATCGCCGCGCTCGCCCACGCGCTCGGGCTGATCGGGCCGCCGAAGACGGACGTGTTCCGCGCGCTCGTCATCGCGCGCGGAATTTCCGCCGTCGCCGGCAGCCTGAACGTGATCGCGGTCGGAGCCCTTGGCTGCCGGTTCTACTCGAAGGAGACTGGACTGCTCGCTGCCGCGTTCATGGCGGTGGTGCCGCTCGACGCGATGCACGCGCACTACGCATCCGTAGACCCGCTCCTCGAGCTGTGGATCGCGATCACCCTCCTGGCATCGTGCGAGCTGATCCAACGCGGAACGATCTTCGTCGCGCTGGTCGCTGGGGCCGCAGGGGGCCTCGCGTTCGGCACCAAGTACACCGGGCTCATCGCGGGTGGCGCCATCGCGTGGGCCGTGCTGGAGGTCGCGCGCCGGGAACGCTCGGTCGCCTGTGTGTTGCGCCTTGGCGGCGCAGCCCTCGCGGGATTTCTCGTTGCCGTCGCGGCGTCGTGCCCACCATGCATCCTGCAGAGCGGGCTCATGCTTCAAGCAATGCAATTTCACAGCGCCACGAGCACCTTCGAGAACCTGCTGTTCTGGCGCCGTCCTCTGGTGCCGACGCTCGGCTGGTACGGGCGACCCTACCTCTACCAGCTCGTGGCCGGGATGCCGTTCAGCCTCGGCTGGCCGCTGTACTTGACCGCGCTCGCGGGCGTCGTGCAGGCGTGCCGGCGCCGGACGCCGACCGATCGACTCCTTCTCGTCACGCTCGCAGCCTACTTCCTCACGATCGGCACCTCGATCGTGCTCGAGGTGCGGTACTACATCCCGATGTTCCCGGCGCTCGTGGTGCTCGGCGCGGCTGCGCTCGTGACGCTGCCATGGCGGGGGGTCGCGGCCGCGCTCGCAGCAAGCGTGCTGCTCTACACGGGAGCCCTCGCTGTGAGCCAGGTGGGGCGTTTCTCGTATCGACAGCAGCATCAGGTCGCGGACTGGATCCGTACCGCCGTACCGGCGAGGAGCGCATCTGTCAGGGTCGCCATTCCGCAGGGCATGGACCCCTACTACAACCTCCGACAGCCGCTGGTGTGGGCCGGCTTGACCCCCGTCCCGCTGCCGGTCGAGCGCTGGCTGGAGGAGCCCGCGGTCGCGTTCGTCATGCCTGACTGGCTCGCGATCCGGATACGTCGCAACGAACCCGACGGACCGGCTGCGCGCATGCTGGACCGTCTTGAGTCGGGGCAGGGCGGCTACGTGGCGGCGGCACGCTGGGAGTCCCGCTATCTTCAGTCCGATCTCTACACGACGCTCGATCCGGCATTCGCCGCCGATCTCGTTCAGGGAGAGATCGGGTTCACGGTTTACGTTCCGAGCTCATCGCCCGCTCCAGTCCGGCCTGATGGCGGGACGACAGCCCCCGTGCACTGAGAGCATCGTGTTCGGCGCCTACCGGCTTCTGCTCGCGACATTCGTCCTCCAGGGGGACGTCCCCCCAAACGATGCTACCCGCCGCCGGCAACTACTCGGTCTTCGCGTTCTACCTGTTGAGCGGATACTTGATGACGCTGGTCGTCAGCGAGACGTACGGATTCTCGCGGCAGGGCATTTGACGGTTCCTTCTCAACCGAGCGCTGCGGATCTATCCGCCCTACTTTGCGGTACTTCTCCTCGCAGTGGCCTGCTTCTGGCTGCGCTGGTGGATACGCGGTACGCCGATCGGACCGCTCGACACCTGCTGCCGCGCTCTTCGCTGCGTTGGGGACTCGTTGCGCGCGGCGGGTTCACGATCAACGCGGTTGCGGGCCAGCGGCTATGGCGGGACGCAGCGATGGAAGGATTCTACCTGTCGCTCGTACTGGCCCTGGTTGCGGTCGTGATGCTGCGTGACGCGCGGGTGCTGGGTGTTGGGCAGCGCGTTCAACGCCTCGACGCCCGCTGCGGCGACCTCGCCTACCCGCTGTTTCTCGTCCATCACCCGATCACGCTGGTGGTCGTCGCGCTGCTGCCGTTCCGCCTGCCGGGCCGGAGCGCGTGGGAACCGGCGATCGCCGTCGCGCCGTCGTTCCTCGCGGCGTGGCTGCTCCACCGGCTCGTGGAGGTGCCGATCGCTTGCTGGCGCGATCGCGTCCGCCCGACGGCCCGAGCCGCGACCCCCGCCGGCCTCGAGGCGGTACAGCGGCCCGCGAGCAACGAGCGACCGCTCACTCGACGCGCGCTCTGATGGCGAACTTCGCCCCGATGCGCGACCGCCTGCTCTACGTGCTGCGCACGAACCTGGAGCTGTTCGGCATCCGCGGCCGCTTCCTCGACTACGGCGCGGGGCCCGGCGACGTCGCGCGCTTCCTCGTCGGCGAGTGCGGCCTGCCGGCGGGCTACGCCTACGACCCCGCGCTGCCCGACGACGAGGTCGGGCGCCAGGCCGTGCCCCCCGGCAGCGGCGAGCTGATCGGCACGCGTGTGCTCGACGCGGTCGAAGGGCCGATCGACGTCGGCATCCTGTTCGACGTCCTCGAGCACGTGCCCGACGCGGCGGCGACGCTGCGCGAGCTGCACGCGCACGTGCGCGACGACGGCTGGCTCGCGATGACGGTGCCCTACAACGCGCACGAGTGGGGCGTCGACGACGAGTTCTACGGACACCTGCGACGCCTGAGCCGCCGCGGCGCGATCACGCTGCTCGAGCAGAACGGCTGGAGCGTGATCCGCGTGCTCGATCCGACGTTCCCGACCATGTGGGCGATCCGGCGCGCGTACCTGCTGCTGCGCCGCTTCGGCGGCGGCTCGCTCGGCCTCGAGCGCGCCGACGCGCCCGAGGCGCCGAGCGACCTCGAGCGCTCGTTCCAGTCGCCGCGCCACACGCCGTGGAATCCCAGCGGACGCACACCGGTCGCGCTCGCCGAGAGCTTCGTGCCGTGGACCCTCGTGCGCCGCCTCGATCTCTACTTCGAGTCGCTGTTCTGGGGCTTCGAGCTGTTCGTGCTGGCGCAGAAGCGCACCCAGTCCGACGTCTGCGAGGTTTGCGACCACGGCCGCTGGACGTTCCACCGCTTCTTCGACCGCTACTCCCTGCAGGCCTGCGGCTACTGCGGCTCGGAGAAGATCCTGCCCGAGCTCGAGACGCACGCGGTCGCACGCGCCGAGGAGAAGCAGCTGGTCGACGAGCTGGGCGGCCTGCAGTCCTGGCTGCGCCGCCGCCGCGCGGTGCGGATCCGCCGCCTGACGCCGCGCGAGCGCACCCTGCTCGATGTCGGCTGCGGGCGCGGCGATCTGGTGCGCGAGCTCGCCCGCCACGGCTGGGCGACGCGCGGCACCGCGGCGAGCGAGCGCGACGCGGCGCTGGCGCGCGCGAACGGCGTGGACGTGGTGGTAGGTGACGTAGACGAGCTGTCCGACGACCTCGCCGCGGACGTGGTCACGATGTTCCACGTCGTCGAGCACACGCGGAACCTCAGCCGCACGCTAACGAAGCTCGACCGTCTGGTGCGGCCAGGCGGCTACCTCGTCCTCGAGTACCCGAACGGACGATCGCTCCTGAAGCGCGCGCTCGGCTGGCGCTGGTTCGGCTACGACCCGCCGTACCACCGGCTGCAGGTGAACCGGTCGGTGCTCGCCGACCGGCTCGGCCTCGCCAACTACCGCCTGCTGTACGAGGAGCACTTCTCGCTCGAGTACTCGTTCTTCATCTTCGCGCAGTCGATCGTCAACGCGCTGCTGCCGTTCCAGCGCGATGCGCTCTACCGCTTGCTGCGCGGCCGCTCGACGGACTCCGCCGAGCGCGTCTGGGCGTTCGCGAGCGTGCCGCTCTTCGTCCTGCTGCTGCCGATCTTCCTCGTTTACCAGCCGCTCGCGAGCTGGCTCCGGCGCGGCTGCGTCGTGCGGCAGACGTTCAAGAAGACCGACATCGTGGAGCGCCCGGCGGTACCCGTAGCGGCTTCGAAGGTCAGCGAGCCGGAAGCAGGCCCGGCGAGCGAGACCACGTGATCGCGTCGTCGATCGCGGGCTCGATCGGGCAACTCACCCAGGCGGTGCCTCATGTCGTCGCCCCTCACCACCGAGCTGCCCACCTCGGGGGACTCGCTCTTCTCTACGTCTGCGTGAGGGTGTGGCTGACGTGGCCGCTCGCCCCCGCTCCGCACGAGACGCTGCCCTGCACGGACCCCGCCTGCCACTTCGATACGACGTACTCGGCCTGGGCCATGGCGTGGGTCAGCCACGCCCTAGTGACGCCGTCCGCCTCGATCGGCGACGCCACATCTACTCCCCTGCTCCAGACGCGCTCTTCCTCGCGCCTCCGCGCGGCACCCGCCTGTCGCCGCAGAGCTATCCCGTGATGACCGCGCCCACGCTTCCGGCGGAGTTCGCCAGGATGCTCGCCGACGAGCGCTCACCCCTGCTCCATCTCCCCGTGTTCAATCCGCGCATCCCGTCCTCGGATGGAGCCGACGTCGCCACCGGGCCTCGGTACGCGATGCCCGAGCGGTGTTTGTGGGGGACCGTGCCGTTGTGCTTCCTTCCGCCCATCGTGTTCGGCGCCTACCGGCTTCTCCTCGCGACGTTCGTGCTCCTGGGTCACCTTCCGCACGTGACGGTACGCGCTGCCGGCAACTACTCGGTATTCGCGTTCTACCTGCTGAGCGGATACCTGATGACGCTGGTCCTGAACGAGACGTACGGCTTCTCGCCACGGAGCATCGGGCGGTTCCTGCTCAATCGTGCGCTCCGCATCTATCCGCCGTACTTCGCGGCACTCGTCCTCGCGGTGGCCTGTCTCTGGCTGCGCTGGTGGATGCACGGCACGCGGATCGGGCCGCTCGACGACCCGGGGATCGCCGACTGGATGAGTCAGATTCTCCTGGTCGACGTGCCCGGAGCGAGGGTGGCGCGCTGGATCGTTCCTTCCTGGTCGCTGAACGTCGAGGTCGGCTACTACGTGGCGCTCGTCTTCCTCGCGCGGCGGCGCAGCATCGTCGTGATCTGGACGCTTCTCAGTCTCGCAGTGCTCGCGAGGATGTTGTGGACGGGCGGATCGTTCATCGAGCGCTACTTCACCTATGCGGCGGCATCCCTGCCGTTCAGCCTGGGCAGCCTTCTCCATCACCTGCGCGACGTGCTGCCGCGGGCCTCGCTGGGCTGGGGGCTCGTCGCGTGTGGCGCGTACTCGATCAACGCCACCGCGGGCCAGTACCTGTGGCGGGATCCGACGATGGAGGGGTTCTACCTGTCCCTCGCGCTGGCCTTGATCGTGGTGGTTCTGCTGCGCGACCCGCGCGTGCTGGCCGTGGGGCCGCGCATCCGACGCCTGGATGCCCGGTGCGGCGACCTCGCGTATCCGCTCTTCCTCGTTCATCAGCCCATCACGGTCGCCGTCGCCGCGCTGCTGCCGCTTCGCCTGCCGGGTCGCCAGGCGTGGCTTGCGGTCGGCGCCATCGCGCTGTCGTTTCTCGGGGCGTGGCTTCTGCACCGGCTCGTGGAGGCGCCGATCGCGCGATGGCGCGATCGCGTGCGCCCGGCGGCTCCTGTCGGGCCCGCCACGGCCCTCGATGCCGCCTCGCGGCCGCCACGCGACGGGCAACTGCTCGATCGACGGGCATCGTCGTAGCGGCATCGTGAGCGTCGGCGCGCCGGCAGCATGCCGCGCGCGCGGAGCCAGCTGCGTCGACGTAGGGCGCGACGAACGACGTTGCGCGTGCCGGCCACGTTGGTCCGGATCACCGCCGGCGTGGGCTGCGGATCGAGCGTCACCGATGCCGCACAGTGGAAGTCGACGTCCGCGTCCGTGAACGCCGCCGTGAGTGCTGCCAGGTCGTCGAGATCACCCGGCACCCGCTCGATCGGCTCGCGCTCGAGGTGCGCCGTGCTCGCCGGGCTGCGCCGGATCGCGCGCACCGCGTAGCCCTGGCGCACGAGCTCGCGCGCGAGGTTCCCGCCCACGAGCCCGGACGCGCCGGTGAGCGCCGCTCTCACCGCGCCCACACCCCCGACTCGTTCGACGTGTAGCCGATCGCCCGATACGCCGCGTCGACCAGCGATTGCCCACGCTCGTTGAGCATCAGGCCGTTGCCCATGCGGTTCATCGAGTAGCCGAACGACAGACCCTCCCGCGGATCCGCGAAGCCGATGCTGCCGCCCGCGCCGACGTGCCCGAACGCGGCCCCCGACAGCAGCACGCTGTCCTTGTCGCCCTTCGCGCGCCGGCGGTTGTCCATCGACTTCATGAAGCCGAGCGCGAAGCGCGTCGGCAGCAGCAGCGTCGCGTCCTCGTGCGTCGCCATCGACACCTCGCCCATGCGCGCGAGCTGCTTCTGGTCGACGAGCTTCGCTTCGCCGAGCGTGCCGCCGCTGGCGAGCGGCGCGTAGAGCCCGGCGAGCCCGCGCGCGTTGGAGATGCCGCCGCCGCCGCCGATCTCGGCGGCGTGCGCCGCGCGGCTGTTCGGGTCGAAGCCGCCGACGTTGAGCAGCGACAGCGCCTGAATGGACTGTGGGTCGGAGAGCAGGGCGAGCACGAAGTCGCCGAGGCCGTCGGTCGGCGACGGCACGAACGGGATCACCGGTGCGACGCGCGCCTCGTGCTCCTCCGGGAGCCCGATCCAGAAGTCGATGCCGAGCGGGCGCGCGATCTCCTCGCGGAAGAACGTGCCCAGCGAGCGTCCCGACACGCGGCGCACGATCTCGCCCACGGTCCAGCCGAAGTTGACCATGTGGTAGCCGTTGCGCGTGCCCGGCTTCCAGTAGGGCTGCTGCGCGGCGAGCAGCCCGGTCATGTAGTCGAAGTCGTAGCAGCCGCCCGGCTTGACGGGCTCGCGGCAGACGGGAACGCCCACCGAGTGATCGAGCATCATGCGGACGGTCGCGTCTTCCTTGCCGTGCGCCGCGAACTCCGGCCAGTACTCGGCGACCGGCGCGTCGATGTCGAGCAGGCCGCGCGACGCCAGCACGTGCGCGCAGATCGCGACCGCGCCCTTGGTGCACGAGAACACGATCGACACCGTGTCGCGCGTCCACGGTACGTTCTCCGACGGGCGCGCCATGCCGCCCCAGAGGTCCACCACGGTGCGGCCCTCGTGGTGCACGCACACCGAGGCGCCGACCTCGGCGCGGTCGCGGAAGTTGCGCTCGAACTCGTCGGCGATCGAGAGGAACTTCGGGTCGCAGCTGCC
>Ga0194132_10009646_pt1 | contig 13173 bp, 13 predicted proteins | sample TA2KigOf80mmetaG_FD_148612 | JGI IMG/M metagenome (GOLD analysis project Ga0194132, IMG submission 148612) | Freshwater microbial communities from Lake Tanganyika, Tanzania - TA2015054 Kigoma Offshore 80m | ecosystem: Environmental > Aquatic > Freshwater > Lake | place: Tanzania: Lake... | reverse complement strand
CTCTTCTGGAAATTGGCCGCCAGAGTTAAAGAGGTTGCGCTCTTCGATCGCGTGTTCGATGTCCCGGTAATTGATCGAGGTACTCAGATTGATCGACGCGGTGGTGATCTTCCTGCGGCTCATCGTATTGTAGACGCTAACGGCAGACTCTAGCATTTGACCCATTAGATAAGCCGAGACGAAGCTCGCAGCGAGATAAGACCCGGCCAACACCAAGGACGCACGTCCAGCCCAACGTACACCAGCTTCAAAATGCGCTGGCGACAGGCGGATGCGGTTTAACATTTGGGCGATGGCTGGGTTAATGATGGTCTCCTCACTGACCTACTTGACGTTGAGATTGAATTTAAGTGGAGTACCTGCACGAATAATGCGCACCTCGATCTCACTTTCGCCGCGCAGCGACTGCAAAAGGCGGATGGACTGCGCCGTATCGGTGAGTGGAACCCCGTTGACCTCGGTGACGATGTCGTCATTTTGCAGTCCAGTTTTTTCATAGATCGAGTCCTTCCGGATTCGTGTCATGACAAAACCCTTTAATTCGCCGTCGACCATATTCGGGCTAGCTTTGGCATCTTGGAGCACTTTGGTGAAATCTGAGGTCAGCAGTTTAGACCTGTAAGCCTGAGACATGGTGATCTCGCGCTCTTTGCGCTCAAAGCCTTCCTCTTTAAATGACGGTGGCGGTGGCTCAGTCGCGATGGGAGCGACCGTCTCAGACCCAGACGCTGCGGTAGCTGCTGCTTTTTTTGCCCGTCGACTGCGAACCAGTTTTTCCTGTACAACTTCGACGAATTCGAGGCGTCCGTTGTTATCGACGATGATCTTTTGTTTGTGAATCTCTTTGAGCGTCACATCTTTTAAAATCGTGTCGCCAACCATGAAGCTGTTGACCGTTTTTTTCGTGGTATTTTCAATCAGAGCGATCCCAGATTGGGGATCACCACCATAGATGGTTCCCGTAAGAGCAATCGGCAGCTCTGACTTAACGATCTCCACGGCTTTATCACCGTCACCTTTAGTGACTGACTTGCTGGCGACCCCTAACTGCGCCTTGCCCTCAGAGCTAAATATGTTGCGGTTGACGATGGTATCGATCGCCGGCTGAGTCAGTGTCGGTGTTGGCTCCGGCAGGCGCAAACTACTCGGACTCATGGTCCGTGCGGCACTAGACCTCTTCTCGAGGCTGGGAGTCACCAAATAGCCAAGGCCGGCCGACACGACCGATGCCGTCATAAAGCTAGCGCCAAGGACCATAAGGCTAGCCCGCCACGGTCCCGCCGCAACCTTTTCCATGGCTTTGGAGACGTCGAACATGATTCCCTTCATCATCCACACTCATCCATGAGTGCGGCGTAAGCTCACGCCTACGTATTAAAGAATGTGCCAACGATCATAGGGTTTGACTTCTGTTGAGGACTTGAGAAATCCAGATTGGATAAGACTAGAGCGCACGAGCTGTGCCGTAGACTGGGGGGTAGAGAAATGATCACTCACGGTGATGTGAGCCTGCCTGTATCGACCCGCACGAAAGCCGATCAGCGCGTTGATGCGCTCGGTTAAAAGTTTGTGTTTAGTCTCCGTGTCTTTGTGCGTGAGGACCTCGGCCAATAGGGGGCGCCGCATGAGTTCGCTCTCGTTGGCGAGCAGGCGCCGGGCGATTTCCTCAGCAGGCGTATTGAGCCACACCACAGCACCTAGCTGCGACAGCAGGCCCCAGTTCTCATCATCCATGACGGCACCGCCGCCTGTGGCGACGACGTGTGAGCGTAACCCACCGAGTCTTTTAACTATTTGAGACTCTAGCTGGCGGAATTGGTCCTCACCCCGAGCGGCAAAAATAGCTTCAACGGAGTCGCCCGCCTCCACCTCAATCTCCTGATCGAGGTCGATGAAGCCGAATCCCAAAAGTCGCGCAAGAAGTCTACCAACCGCAGATTTGCCAGCTCCAGAAGCCCCAACCAAAACAACGTTAGAGCCTTGAACCGTGGCCATCAGGGCGGCGGCATTGTCAGAATCAGCATGCATATAGCTACCAGTCAGCAAAGGAATAATCCCAAATTAAGCACAAAAATCATTGATTATTGAATACTTAAGGCGGCGGCAGAGATCAAGAGCAGAGATCTAGAAGAATGCGGATGTACCGAGGCTTGTCTATAGTTTACCAAGTGTAACGACTGATTTATAGAGTAACGAGCAATTTGTGGATCCCCGTCTAGACCTGGGGTATGACCGCCTGAGATGGCTAGTGAAAGCCGCTCAACCAACGGAGAATCCCAAAATCATGACCACCGCGCCTATCGCAATCGTCCCTTTGTTGGCTGCCCTAGCGACCCAATCACCTGTAGCCGTCCGTTACGACGGCTGGATACCCCAAGGTGGGGGCTTTAACCCGCAGCGCTGCTCCGTGGAACTACGCTACGGCGTCGACCGTCCCGGCGTGAAGCTTAAGGGACTGATCAATTACTACCCCCTCGATGCTGCCCCCTATGAGCGGCGCGCCTCCCATCAACTCTCCGGAGCGGAGTGGACGGTGGTCCCCTACCCGACTCAAGTTGCCTTTGTGGCACCGACTGGCGACGCCAAGGTCAACTTTACCTTCCGCTCCGGTGAGCGCAGTGACAGCGCTGTGTTCTGGTCGTCCATATTTGCGGTTGAATTTACCGAGACTACGGTAGTCAATGGTCAGGAGCGGCAAACAGCCATCGGTGACTGTCAGGTCAGCCAAGTGACTTGGCTCTAAGCGCAACTCCCGGCGGAGGCTGATCATGAGTTACATCGCAAGAGTAGACTGCGGCAGCCACGAAACCTGGTGCATCAGCCGCCCCGAGCGCGGCAATGCGCTCGGCACGACGTTGGCACGGGAGTTACTACGCGCGGCGCACGCTCTGCGCGACGCTAGTCACAAGCCACGCTCTTTAGTCATCCGTGCGACACCCGTCATCAAAGGCGATGAGGCCACGTGGATCGCTGGGGGTGACCTCAAGGAACTCGCGCTTCTGCGCGATGGTGACGAGGCTAAGGCCTACGTGACCACGATGAGCGACGCACTGCAAACTATCGCTGCATTACCGATTCCTGTGGTGGTAGCCATTGATGGCGCCGCCATCGGTGGTGGTGCTGAGCTCGCCTTGGCCGGCGACTTGCGCCTAGCAACGGAGCGGTCAGTGCTTGAATTTCGTCAACTAAAGGCTGGACTCGCCACCGGATACGGAAGCGCCTGCCGCATGGTGCAACTTGTTGGCCTTGGCCGCACGCAGGGCATGCTGTTCCGGACCGAAAGTGTCAGCGCCACTGAGGCCGTGGCATGCGGACTGCTACACGAAGTTTGTAAAGACAGTGCCGCCTTGGATTTGGCTGTGACTAAACTCTGCGCTGACCTCGCTGCCCTCGACCCCGCGGCACTTGCTGCACAGAAGAGGATGCTCTGGCATGCAACCCATCAGGATGCGACCGCAGCGCGCACGGCAGAATTAGAACTATTTGCGACCATTTGGCGTAATCCAGGTCATAGCGCCTTTCTCGATGCATTCGCTAGTCGTAGCAGTGAGCGTGAACGTTGAGCATTTTCGTACGCATTTGCCGCGGCCACAATGAACCTGGTCTCGATATCGACGACAGTGGTGGCAAGCTACCGACGATTAGCCTCATTTTAAAGGACGATGGTACGGCGGCAGTAAACGCCATTGCACTCGATCAAGGAGCCGTCGGCACGCTCAGGCGTTTAACGGATCATATCTATCTGACGGAGCTCCATCAGGAAAACTTAGACGTAGATCTCTTAGCGATCAGTGCACCATGGACCGAGTCTGTCTCATGGTTGCAACATCTTCGATCGGAGCGACGCACGTTTGTGCTGAGCACCTGCGGATTTCTTGGTCAGACGTGGTACGACGGCCCGTTGGCTCACATCAACGCGCGTCACGAAGTTGCGAGCTACGTCCCGTCGGGAGGCTACGGTGCGCTAAGGATTCCGCGTGCCGCAGATCCATCCGTCCAAGGCCTAACCTTGAGTGACATAGACACCGCTGAGGGTGCTTTTAATAACGGCATTGATGAGCGAGCACACCGGATCCTCCTCGCAGCAGTGCGGGCAAAATTGTACGCGGCAGGTCCGTCATTAACGTTTGCACTGGACGACTTTGGACTGCGTAATGCCGTTGAATTAACTCTCGTGAGACAGGCGTTGCCCCGGTGCACTATAGCCATCACGGCACCTAAGCCATTGCCGCCCCAGTGGCGTCGCCTCCTGCAAAATATCAACGTCCGGCTGAGTAACGAGCGCCAGAGCACCAGGGCCGGCGCGCTAGCACTTCCGTTACCTAATTTGGTGCCAGAGGCTTACGTTGCTGGAATTGCTGGCAGTATCAACAGCCCGAGCGCTGTGTTACCGCAAAGTATGGTCAAAGCCTAAATATATTCGGTGATTCTGCCGAAGTTCTGCCCGGCCCTAAGGCTGGAGGATGAGATTATGGCCAAGGGGAGATCCACGTTAGAGACTGGTCGGATGCGGCAATCCAAAGGCATGATTATGGTTGCGATTGCCTTGAGCGCTCTAACCCTCGTTGCCTGCTCCTCATCAAACTTCGCTGGCAACAGCGGTAAAACACCCGCACGGGAAAAACCAAGCCCTAGCCCAGCGCAAGATGCGAAAAAATCTGGACCCAAAAGCTCACCCACACCCCCCGATGCCAGCCAAGGCTCCACCCCGGAACTACCCGTGGAGTGTCGCCAGGAATATCAAATACCAGCATCGGCTAATCTTTGGTTAGCTGGAGTCGCTGCAGGCACGCGCATCATTTACCGCATCCCCACGGGCAATTTTCAAACCTATACGACGGTTGATCAGGCACCTGAGCAAAATCCTGTGCTCGTGGCCTCGGCCACAAAGGGCTGTTTGATACCTGGACAAGCGCTCGCCTTCACCGTGAGCGGTCAGATTTCTCATGGCTCGGATGCTCCGACCGATGCCGATGGCACGAAGGGCGAAGTCGTGGCGCACCTGAATGCAGGTGCTTACGGCAAATCAGACGTGCGCGCTCCGATCAACAGCTTACTCGGCGTATTCCTCGGCGCCGACGATCCCTCACCGCTACCGGCACCAGCTGGACTCGACTTTACCGGTGAGGACGCACGTAATTTGAGCCTACTCAAACCGGCAATTGGGCAAGTATTTTTTATCGGTACGGGCAAGATAGCCTCTGGGGAGATGCGTAAGGTTGTGGTTCCCACCGGGACAGAGCGCCTGTATTTTGGCATCATGGATGCTTTCGAGTGGCACAACAACACGGGCAGCCTCTCGGGAGCCATTCAATCAAGTGCCATCGTCAATAGCCCGTGACAGAGCGTTTGAGCTTTCAGCGCTCACCGACGCCATGCGAGGATGATTCATGCTGAAGTGGCTCTACCAAAGTGCTCAATGTTTTTTTGTTGCTCTGATCCTATGTGCCTGTGGGGCGCCGTCGCAGGCACCGTCCACACTCAAGAATGCCGATGCGCTCAGCTTAACTGACGCAACGCCGTCTGTTGAGCTACTATACTGGGACAACAAAAATCTGGGATTCGGTCATGTAGCGATCGCCATTACGAACGAAGTCGCCGCCAGTGACGATATTTACATCAGTTATGCAATGGGTAATGACTACGCGGTCGATCGGGCAAAACACGGCAAAGATCCCGAGCGCCTTCCGCTACCGCGTCCCAGCGCCGCAGCATGGAGCGAATTTCTCCTGTGGTATGATCAGAGCCCCTACGCCCATCCCTTCGCTGATGACTACGGCAGTGACTACGATTTACTGCGACATAACTGCGCGCATGCCGCTTTAAACGTCCTGCGGCAGCTGGGATATGATTTACCTATCGGCGGTGAGCGTCCCTTGGCCTTGCGTCCGGTGCAGGTTTACCGTGCGGCGGCAGGTTACTCGGCTCTTGGTACCCAAGAGTAAAGTCAGATTAGTTGGTGTTACGGAAAGTACAGCGCCCCGCTAGCAAACGACGTGTTGCTGCTACCGTAGCCACCCCAGACCAACATCGCATCCCCCGTCCACACCGCCGTGTGACTCGCTCTAGCCGTTGGCGCATTCACGGAGCTCGTGTCGGTCCAGATTCCCGTTTCTGGACTGACGGTGCCACCGGTGGCGAGATGAACCGAGGCACTATTTACCACGTTATAGCCACCCCAGATCAGCACACTGGATCCCGTCCAGACGGCTGTGTGCTCAGTACGTTTATCAGTGACACCTGTAGGGTTTAAGCGCGCCCATTGATTCGCATCTGGATCATAAGACATGCCATTCGCGGTATTGGCGAAGTTGAGGCCATAGACACCCGCCCACACGACAAAATGCGATCCCGTCCACACAGCGGTGGCATTGTAGCGATTATCGGTGTTAACGCCGGTAGCTGCCGTTGCACTCCACGTATTGGTGGCGACGTCATAAACACCGCCGTTTGCCAGGTAAGAATAGGCGATAGAGCTGTTGTACTGAAATTCGGTGACACCACCCCAGACGAAGAATTTGCCGTCACCGTAGGATGACGCCGCGAACACGCGATCACTCGGCGCCGCGGCCGTGGCCATACTAGACCATGTCGCCGTTTGGGTGTCGTAGATGGCTCCGTCATTCACGGTAAGACCACCGATACCTTCACCACCCCAAACTATGAAATACCTGCCAGTCCAAGCCGTCGCCGGTGATAGACGACTGGTCGGACCACCGGATGAGGTTAATGCCGTCCAGGAGTCTGTAGCAGGATCATAAATGCCACCGTTTGCACTATAAGTAGAGCAACCGCCAAATCCTCCGACCGTGCAACCGCCCCAGACGATCATCTTGCTGCCAGTCCACACGGCAGCATGTCCGTAGCGAGCTGTCGGTGCTCCCGTCGTACTGATGGCTGTCCACTTGTCCGTAGAAGGTTCATACTTGGACCCTGTAGCGAGGGAATCACCGTTATCATCCATGCCACCAAAGATAATCATACTGCCATTTTTGACACTGGTGCCGTCTCCAGTCCACACGGCGCTGTGACCTGTTCTGGGCGCAAAACCAGAGGGGGTGGCAATGGCGCGCCAATGTCCCGCCGTAAAACTAAACTTGTCATTAGTTGCAGTAGTGGTGTTAGTAGCGGCGTCTTTAGCCGTCACACAGGCGTAGTAAGTGACACCGTCATCGAGATTGTCATCGGGAGTGTAGCTAAGCTCAGTATTGGCAATATCTGCTTTAGTAATAGTTGGCGACGAGCAGTCACTCTGCTTGCTGATCTTGATATCATGGCTGGTGGCGCCTTTGGCCTCACTCCACGTCAACGTTGGTTTTACACCAGAGACGGCGGTGGGACCTGTGATGGTAAAGGCCTCAGGAGGAGTCGCATCGATCGCAAACTCAACGCCATTATTGGTCGCGTAATTGATCCCGCTACTGTTGACGGCGGTAACGCAGGCGTAATGCGTGCCATCAGCCAGGGCCGTGACGGTTACATCGAGATCCGCCAAAGACCCTATCGTTTGCTCGCTAGTCTGACAGTCTTTGTCGGAGGCGATCATGAGGTCATAGGTCGTGGCGCCATCGGATGCCGTCCAGCTAATGGTCGGCGTATTCACATTGGAAAGAGCTGGGATTTCACCGATGGCAAAGGCGCCTGGCCGCGGCGTCTTCTTTTTGGTGCAGGCGCAAAAGAGCGACGAAACTATAGCGAGGCCAATCACATAGCGCATGCCAACCCCCTATAAATGCCGCTTTTAACTAGGTTTTGATGATCTCTAGCTTAGCAGTATTTAAAGCGCTGTGGCAGGGCCTGAGCTAATTACTCACTGGCTCAGCAGACTTGGATTTGGACTTACGAAAATAAATCGAGGCAAAGACGCCGGAGAGGCCACCGAGTATCAAGCCGATCAATTGGGATCTGATCAGCGCGGCCATCGACCAGTTGGCCGCGGGCTCACAATTGACGCCGAAGCTCACCGGCGCACTGATGAGTAGACGGCTTATGGAGGGCGCGATCAGAGTCATTAGGGCCGCACCTACAAAAGCCCAAGAGAGTATGGTTTGGAGGTAACTTGTTATCTTTTGCATGAGCACACTCCTAAATGAATAATAATTTATGATTTTAGTTCGATGTTTTCGTCAGTCACGCAAGATCGACGCGATATCGTCGGGTAGGCGACGACGCTCAAACAGCCTGCAAGACTTTTCGACGGTCGCACTCGCTACGTTTAGAGTGAGTTGTCCGTTGCCAGCGGCACTCAGCACCCGGGGCGCCGCTACAGCTTTACCGGCGACTTGCACCACTAAATAGGATTCGTTTTGCGCCATCTCTTCCGTCCAGCCTTCAAAGCGGGCCGCAGCCGCTGGCCGCAGCGTCATCATGGATTGACCGCGTTGTCCTGGCAGATCCGACACTTCAGCAATATCGGTACCATTGAGCAGCGGCGCCTTATCCATCATTAAAATTTGTTTACCAACGGTAACACGCTGCCAACCACGGCCTTTAGCTTTGGGCGCAGCGCGATACACTGTCACTGCATCGGAGCGATACTCGCGACACCTTGCACGGGTGTACTCTTTGGTCAGTACACGCAGTCCGGAGCGGCATTCCTTATTATTGGGATCGAGTTGCAAGCACCGCACAAAGCTACGCATCGCTGTCAGCTGATCGCCCCCACTAGCGGTCAACACCTCTGCCAGGTGAGCATGAGCACGCGACTGACTTGGGAATTTCCCAACCAAACTCAGTGCTCGGGACAAGGCATTGGGCGCTCCCACCCTCTCGTCCTCAGGGCTCGTCAGCTGTGTCGGGCTTGAGTGGAGAATCTGTCCGACAAAATCAAGAGCCTTGGTCGTAGCCAACTGCAAATCAAAATCGTCCGGGTGATCGCGTGCAATGAGGTTCATCACCCGAGCCGCGCGCGCATAGTCCTTGGCCGACAGGGTTGGGTCAGAGGCCGTGAGGCGTTCGACCAGTGGCCGCAATTTCTTAATCGCACCAAGTTCGCCTGGGGTAGCTGTTGCCTCTGCCTGATCCAGATCGCGGAGCACCTGCTGCGCTTGTTCACCTACGCCACCACCAAGCAGCTGCACAGCAACGAGCAAGGCCTCAGGTGCCGACTTCTTAGCGGCCGCGGGATCGCTATCGGGAGCCGTGCGCATAAGAACGCAGGCCCCAAGAAGAGGCAATAGCAAGTAGGGCCAATGTCTAAGCCACTGCCTGAGCCAACGCCAACTAAACATTAAACTTAAACTCCATGACGTCGCCATCGTGGACGACGTATTCTTTGCCCTCAGAACGGATCTGGCCAAGTTCTTTGAGTTTAACTTTCGAGCCAGCTTTCAATAGATCGGCGATGGAGTAGACCTCGGCCCGGATAAACCCGCGTTCAAAGTCCGAGTGAATTTTACCTGCGGCTGCCGGCGCCTTATCGCCGTGGTGGATCGTCCAGGCGCGCACCTCTTTTTCACCGGCAGTAAAATAGGTGGCTAGTCCCAGCGTGGCATAACCGGCGCGGATGAGCGCGTTGAGTCCGGGCTCTTTCATGCCGAGGGCCGCAATCATCTCACGGCGGTCCTCGGGAGCCATGGTGCTGATTTCCTCCTCGAGTTTACCGCACAAGAGAATGACTTGAGCGCCCTCTTTGGCGGCGTAATCACGCACCTGCTTCGTGTATTCGTTGTCACCTGTACCAGCAGCTAGGGCTTCGTCAACGTTGCACACATAAATCGCTGGTTTAGTCGTCAAGAGATGCAGATCGCGCCATGCTTCGAGCACTTCGTGCACATCCCCAACGAAGGGCATCGCGTCAAAAGTCCGTCCCGGCTTCAACGCTTGCAGATGGGTATCCAGGGCTTCGAGCATGGCTACGATGGCGATGTGCTCTTTTTTACCCGCCTTGAGGAATTTCCGGTAACGCTCCAGAGCTTTCGCCACCGTGCCGGTATCGGCATAGATGAGTTCGGCTTGGATCGTTTCGATGTCACGAACCGGATTTACCGATCCCTCAACATGCGTGATATCGGTATCCTCAAAGCAGCGCACGACGTTGACAATAGCATCGGTCGCGCGGATATGACCGAGAAACTGGTTGCCAAGACCCTCGCCCTGCGAGGCACCGCGGACCAGTCCGGCGATATCAACAAACTCCATACTGGCCGGTATCGTCTTCAAGGTCTTGATGACCGAGGCAATTTGATCAAGTCGTGGATCCGGTACATCGACGCGCCCGACGTTGGGGTCGATCGTGCAGAAAGGGTAGTTCGCTGACGCCGCACCTGCCGCAGTCAGAGCGTTGAAAATGGTTGATTTACCGACGTTAGGCAGACCGACGATGCCGCAATTAAATCCCATGAGTGAAACCTACTTCTTTAGCTACGCATATTGGTGAACTGCAGAGGAAACTTGAGCTGAGCACTTTTGAGAGCAGCAATGGCGGCCTGCAGCTCGTCGATACTTTTACTGGTGACGCGCACCTGCTCGTCTTGGATCTGGGCTTGGACTTTGAGTTTGCCGTCTTTGATCACTTTGCTGATTTCTTTGGCTTCTTCTTTGTCCAGTCCGGCTTTGAGCAGAATTTCTTGGCGGATGATGCCACCGCTGCCACTCTCTTCTTTGCCGTATTTTAGGCCACGGAGATCGACCCCGCGTTTTGCTAGTTTGCCCTCAAGCACCTGGTGGATCGAGCGCAGCTTCATGTCATCATCGGCCACGATTTTGATCTTCTTGGCATCCCGCTCCAGAGTGATCGACGACTTACCGCCGCGAAAGTCGAACCTTTGGCTAATCTCTTTTTGCGCCGTATTTACAGCGTTGTCGACTTCTTGCAAGTCGAGTTCACTGACGATATCAAACGATGGCACTTAAACCTCCAAGATTGGCAAACACTTCAACAATTCGCTATCGTCTCTATAGACCAAATCACACGCGGAGCTGAACAAGGAAAGCAGAGACACCTATGATCGGTTTGCGACCAAGCACCAAACACCCCCGCCAAACCTTCCCACTCTTCGTTTGTGGCCTGTGGCTTTTAGCAGCGACCACGACGATCGCCAAGCCTGTAGACCCACCTGCCTCTCAGGATGACCAGGCAACGCAAACGCTCGAGAGTTTCGAAAGTTGTCGCCGTAGTGCCCTCGACTTACTGAAAAGGGAGGATGGGGGCAAGCGTAGGTTCAAGGTGGCACTTATTGCCTGTCGCGAAAACTTTCCCGGCGCCGACCTCTATATCGGGTGCAAGAAGCAGGCGCTGCAGACGGCTAAATCGGAAAATACCAAACCAGATCAGATGATTAGCCAATGCAGGCGCTACCTGACCGTGGCCTCATTCGGGCCGGACCAACCCTTCCCGGTGTTCACCGAGCGGGACCAGGCTTTTTTCGCTGGGATCGGCCTTAACCGCTCGCATCCTCTGAAAAACCTGTCCCCACCCAACTTTAATTGCAACAAAATCAAGAAGGCCAAGGCCGATGGCACCAAGGCTAGCTTTGTTCTGATTGGTAATCATCCCAACCTTTTTGCTGGGTTCGCCAATCTGGAGCCCAAAGACCTCGCTGACAATTTTGGCTATAGCAAGCCTTACAGAGCGGGGCTGCGCGTGAATAAGCTGGGCATGCTCTTCGGCGATCCGCGTAAGGACAAGGCAACCCTCTACTTCGCGGCGGCACCCTGCAAATTCAAAGTCGACACCGGCAAGATCTATGGTGGCATCGACGCGTACTATCTACTCGACCCACAGGGTGCCATGGTCACACCTTATTTTGGTATCGCCTACTACCGCAAAGAGCAGCAAGTGATCTCAACGGCCAAGCTAGTGGATCAGCTGCAACAATCTTTGGGCGAGGGTTTTCAGATCTATAACCGCGGCGATCATGTGACCTTTGTATCAGCGACGGAACTGACGGAGATCGATGAGGAAAAAGACCCGAAAAATCTCTGCCGGTCACCGCGTCGTCACCAGTTCTTAGGAATCGTCCATGCCTACCGCGACCAACCAGCGCGTCCAGAATATTTAATTTTGGCAAACGTTAAGAATCTCTGCGAGTTTGGTGACCGGGTCAGCAAAAAGTTCGCTCCTGAGTTGTAGCGCGCCCTGTCCACCGCTATCATCCCCCCCGACCACCCAGGTCCGAGGATGACTTAGCCGATGTCAGACGCACTACAGGACGTCAAAACCAGAATACTGACCCGCGTGAACCTAGAAACGGTCATCGGCGAAAAGGTGCGTCTTGAAAACAGCGGCGGCCGCCTTAAGGGGCTGTGCCCATTTCACAACGAGAAATCACCCAGTTTCGTCCTCTACGGTGACAGCTTTTACTGTTTCGGTTGCAAGAAAAGCGGCGATGCCATCACCTTTGTGCGCGAGACGGAGGGCCTCGGCTTTGTCGATGCGCTCAAGCATCTTGCCGGCAAATACGGCATCGAAGCTCCAGAATTGGAAGCCGCCTTGAGCCGTCGCGGTGGTCGCCGCCAAGAGGCCTCACTCCACGCTATGATGCAGGCGGCCCAGGAGTTCTACGTGGCCGAGCGGCAGAGCCCTGCCGGTCAAGCAGCCAGTGACTACCTGCTGGCGCGGGGCTTTAGCGCGGCAAACATCGACGCCTACGGGTTTGGCATGACGCCGCGCGAGAGCTACGGACTGGTCCGGCATTTGCGCCAGAAAGGCTTCCGCGAGGAAGACATGATCTCCTGCTCGCTAGCGACCGCTTCGGCGCGTGATGGGCGTGCACTCGATTTTCTGCGTGGCCGCGTCACCATCCCCATTCGTGATCAGCATGGCCGCGTCATTGGTTTTGGCGGCCGCACGATGGACGGGGCTCAGCCCAAGTACCTAAATAGCCGCGAAACGGCGCTGTTCGACAAGAGCCACACACTTTTCGGCTTCGACGCCGCCCGCACTGCTATGCGTAGTCGCGGCCGTGCCATCGTCGTCGAGGGCTACATGGACACGCTGCAACTATGGCAATCGGGATTTCCCGAGGCGGTAGCTTGTCTCGGTACGGCGTTTACCAGCGCCCAGTTAAAGTTGATGAAGGCAGCAACGGCGGCAGTGGTACTTCTTTTCGACGGTGATTCCGCCGGCCAAAAAGCGACGCTCTCTGCCGTGCGTGTTGCTCTCAGTGTGCCGGAAATTCAAGTCAAAGCGGCAGTGCTGCCGCCGGGCGAGGATCCTGATAGTTTTGTCAG
>Ga0194132_10009645_pt1 | contig 13177 bp, 17 predicted proteins | sample TA2KigOf80mmetaG_FD_148612 | JGI IMG/M metagenome (GOLD analysis project Ga0194132, IMG submission 148612) | Freshwater microbial communities from Lake Tanganyika, Tanzania - TA2015054 Kigoma Offshore 80m | ecosystem: Environmental > Aquatic > Freshwater > Lake | place: Tanzania: Lake... | reverse complement strand
GCGCCTTCGGCCTGATGAAATCAGCATTCATTTCGCATAATCGGCATCATCGCTTTCCTCGGGCGCACCTTTTACCTACTTGATCAGCGTATCCCTAAAGTGCGTCGGCCGCCGCTGCTCCCCGTCGCACACGATGTCGATGCCGGCATGTTCTTGATCGGCAAGCGCCAGCCGCGTCGCGTCGTCAAAGCCCTCTTCGAGTGCTGCCCCGGCGAGCCGCCAGTTTTCGCTGATGCTGAACCATTCATCGGTCAACCACTTCGGTTTGGGCATGCTGCCGATGATGGTGGTGGGAATCAGCGGAAGGTTCGTCACGGCGGCTCCATTGGCGCTTATGACAAGCGCTACGCACGGCAAATCAAGCGGATCTTTTGAATGTATCGGCGCGTCATTCGCCGGTCAATCCATTAGCGCAAGCCCTTTAAAAAATAGTCAATAAAATTAAATACTTACAAAATAATGAGGGTGCGAATAAAGCGCCTGCCAGCACGTTCGCGGGCGATGCCTAGCGCGCATGCGCATGGTGCGAGGCCATCATCGCTGTGATGATGGCGCGCGGCGAGCGTTGCGGCCTGAAACACAATTGCCCGCTGACATTTCGCGGCTGCCATCACGACCATGCGGCACTTTGCGCGCACCGCTGTGTCGAACGCCACGCGCAAGCTAAAATCCCGCGTAAGTCATGACTTCCCGCAGAACCGTATTGATCGCCGGCGCGGCCGGCGCCGCCGCCCTTGCCGGCGGCATCGGCTGGTGGCGCGCGCCGCCAAGCGCGCACGAGCCGCCGTTTACGCCCGACGCCGCCTTCCCCAACCCGCTGCGCCTGCCCGGCGGCGATGGCCTTTACGGCATCTTTGACATCGGCAACCACTTCACCATCGTCGGCAAACCAGTCACCGAAGCCATCGTGCCCGGCAAACCGGTCACTCTGCTCGCCTACGAAATCGAGGCCGACGGCAAACGCTACCGCAACCCGCTGCTGCGCATGAAAACCGGCGGCATGGTGCGCGCAAAGTTTTGGAACGCATTGGAAGAAACCAGCATCATTCACTGGCACGGGCTCATCGTCGACAGCAACAACGACGGCCACCCGCACTACGCCGTGGGCGGCGGCGAAATCTACGAATACGATTTCCCGGTGCCCAACCGCGCGGCGACCTATTGGTATCACCCGCATCCGCATCACTTGACCGGCAAGCAGGTTTACCTCGGCTTGGGCGGCGTGTTCATCGTCGAGGATGACGAAGAACTCGCGCTGCAAAAAGCGCTCGACCTCGCGCTGGGTGTTACCGACATCCCGCTGGTGCTGCACGATCGGCGCATCAACGAAAAAGGCGAATTGGTGTTCGCGCCCACCGACGACGAAAAAGCCGACGGCTTTCTGGGCGAGCAGGTGCTGGTGAACTGGACGCCAAAGCCTTACCTGGAAGCCACCACGCGCATTTATCGATTCCGCGTGTTGAATGCCTCCAACGCGCGCGTCTACAAACTCGCCTTCAAAAGCGGCGAGCACACCCTGCCCCATCAGTTGATCGGCAACGACGGCGGCTTGCTCGAAGCGCCGCGTGAAGTGCGCGAGCTGTTTGTGTCGCCAGCCGAGCGCATCGATGTGCTGCTCGATCTGCGCGCGCAGCCGCCGGGCAGCGCAATCACCTTACACAGTCTCGCGTTTGACGCGATGGAGCATCAAGGCGGCCCGCCCGCCGCGGACACACCCACAGCGGCCGCGCGCCCAAGCGCGCACGCGGGTCACGGCGCGCACGCGTCATATGGCGCGGGCCCGCCGGCAGACCAAAATGCAGCGGCGCCCGTGGCCACCGCCGTTGCGCCCGCGCCCGCGCCTGTCACCCGCGCCGTTCCCGCGTTGGGCGTGGCAATGGAACTCATGCGCATCCATGTGCGGCGCAAAGTGGCGTTTAACCGCGCCGTGCCGGAAAAACTCTCACGCATCATGCCGATCGCCGCCAACTGCGGCACCGCGCGCATCATTACGCTCGATCACGTCAAGATGGTGTGGCGCATCAACGGCCACACCTACGCCCACGAAACCACGCCGATCACGGTGAAGCGCGGCGCGGTTGAAGTGTGGGAAATCAAAAACGTGCCGGCGAGCATGCCGCATCCGTTTCACATCCACGGTTTTCAGTTTCAAGTGCTCGAACGCAAACACAGCCCCGAGCAGCAAAAAGCGCTCGCCATCAACGACAAGGGCTTGGCCGCGAGCGATCTCGGTTGGAAAGACACCGTGCTGGTCTGGCCCGGCGAATCGGTGTGCATCGTCATCGATTTTTCGCACCCGTTCTACGGCAACCAGGTTTACATGATCCACTGCCACAACCTCGAGCATGAGGATCAGGGGATGATGTTGAATTTGCGGATTGAAGGGTGAAGTCAGTAGCCCGACCGCATGCCTACGTTCGTCTGTTACCAAAGCTGGGGCGGCGTCTGCCGTGCTTCACCACGAGGATGCGCACTTCATCGGCGACAACGCGGTAGAGTATGGTGTACGGAAAGCCGTTCATCGAAAAACCGCGTTTGCCGCGCGTGCGCGTTGCGCCGATTTCCGGACGTTCCAGTAAAAACTCACACGCGCGCCTGAACGCTTTCACAAACCGCGCCGCAAGCGCAGACGACCCTTCCCGCTCCTAGAACGCGGCGGCTTCAAACAAATCGCGTTAAGCTTCGGGATGGACAGTCAACCTCATCCCGGAAAGCGCGCTTCCAATCTTGTAATCGTTTCCGAAAAAGGCGTTGCCTTGACTGCGCGGCTGTCAAGCTCGGCATCACGCCGATCCGCCTCGGCATCCCAAGCCGCTTCGGCATCGGCATCTTGGTCAAGGCTTGCAATCAATCGGTCGAGCAGACGCGCGCGATCCGCCGATGAAAGGCCCAACATTTCAGCTTGTAGGGACTCGATCGTCACGGCCATGGTTTACCTCGAAATCAAATTGCACAACACATTATAGCTTCCCACATTCGACGTGGCTTTGCACGCATAACTACAAGCAGGTCATTTTAGCCTTCAAGCTGCAACTTCAACCCCTCATGCGTGGCGACAAACCCCAGCCCTTCGTAAAACCGTATCGCCTGCGCGCGCGCTTTGTCCGAGGTAAGCTGCACCATGCGGCAGCCGCGCTCACGCGCCCGCGCAATCGCCCATTGCAACATCTGCTTGCCCACGCCGCCGGCGCGAAACTCGGCGGCAATGCGCACACCCTCGATCTGCGCGCGCCAGGCGCCTTGGTAAGTAAGCGACGGCATGAACGTAAGCTGCAGCACGCCGATCACGCCACGCGCCGCGGTTTCGGCCACCACCAACTCGTTGTTGCGGTCCTCATCGATCGCGGCGAAGGCATCGGCATAGGCCTGCGGCAATGGCGAAACGTTACGCTCACGCTGCGCGCCAAGCTTATCGTCGGCGAGCAAGGCGACGATGGCGTCCAGATCGGCGCGGGTCGCGCGGCGGAATGTCAATTGGGTGTCGGTCATGAACGGTGATGGGGTTGGATCAGGCAGCATAGCGCACGAACGCTCGTTTACCCGGCATTCCATTTCGGACGCGAACCCAAGCGCCCTCCCGCCAGGATTCATAAGCTTCAAAGCAGCAGGGCAGACCCTGGGCTGTCAGGATGTCGGCGCCGTCCATCAACTGAAAGTGTAGATGGGGTGCCGTGGAGTTACCCGAGTGGCCGACCTGAGCGAGTTGCTGCCCGATGAGGACCGGCTGTCCAACCGTCACCTGGATTGAACCCTGGCGAGCATGCGCGAGGAAGGCATAGATTTCCTCATTGCCTTTGCGAAGAATGATATGGTTTCCAAGCACGGCATGCAAGGCGGCGCTGCTTGCGTTGGGATTGAACCGGACGGCGTTCTTGAGCGCGACAGCCAGATCGCGCGCGAGGTGAACCGGGTTGCGCTCCGGCACACCATCCACCGCAGTGACGACAGTCCCGGCAAAAGGCGCGACGATCGGCGCTGCTTGCGTTGGGATTGAACCGGACGGCGTTCTTGAGCGCGACAGCCAGATCGCGCGCGAGGTGAACCGGGTTGCGCTCCGGCACACCATCCACCGCAGTGACGACAGTCCCGGCAAAAGGCGCGACGATCGGCGCTGCCCATCCATGGCAGTCCTTGAGCGCGGCCCCCATCAAGAGCGATCGGAATCGAGGCCCGCGATAGAACTTCAATCCAACGCTCAGCTTAAAAGGCCGCGGCTTTTTGTGCGTCCCGGTTGGAACGCCCGTTGGCCACGACGGATGAAACGATGACCCGCGTCGATACCTCACGCCGCGCGCAGTTCCTCGCGGATCACCCGGCGAAGCGTGGACTCTATCTGCTCGCCCGTCATGGCCTGGTGAAGCGCCTGATTAATGAGTGTCTGGTATCCGCGCTCCCCGGCCTTGGCCTTGAAGAAAGCAATGATTGCGCCATCGAGCATGATTGAAACGCGCTGCTTGCCTAGTCGCTGATTGACCGCAGCGGAGAATTGTTCTGGACTGACATCCCTCAGGCCAACGCGCAGGCGCGGTGGTTTAGAGGTAACGGGAGAGGGTTTCGATTTCATGGGGTTGCGCCTTTCGCATGGAAATGATGTGAATTTCGTCTTCGGATTCCGTGTGGCAGATCGTCACGATGGCCATGTTAAGAAAGCCGGTGGAATTGAAACGCTGCTCGCCGTTGTAATCGCGGCCATCTTCCACGGTAAAAGTCGGCCCGTTGAATACCTGTTCGGCATCCGCGAAATCAAAACCGTGCTTCTTCAGGTTGGCCGTGCGCTTGGTTGCCGTCCACGTGAATTTCATGGACTTGATTATACATACGATAATATATATTACAAGCGGTTTACCGCTATCTTGCGACTCGGCGTGGGCGGGGCATAACGACCGCTGGAGATACCCGCGCCGCCGAAGGCGCTCGCGGTTGATTGACGTTGTCAGGCAGCCGGTGGCCACTTGATGTCGATGTCCGCCCAGTTGCCAGACAATCCCGCAGATAAAGGTTGATCAAGCTCTGGTACGGCACACCTGCCTCTGCGGCCATGCCCTTGAAATAGACAACCACATCTTCGGACAGACGCATCGTCACCGATTTCTTGAGCTTCGCCGCATACGGATTACGACGCGACTTCATTTTCGACAGATCGTATTGAGCTTTCATTTCGGTTACCTTGGATAGAACTTGGCTTCACTCGCGGTTGCTCTGCGGGCCGAGATAAAGCGGATGACCTCGGCGCGATCCTGCTCACAGTGACAAACGAGCAGCAGCCTTCCGTCCGAACTCAAACCCAGCATGAGAAACCGGTCTTCTGTGCGCGAAGTTTCCTCGTCGAAGAACTGAACCGCAAACTCACCAAAAAGATGGACTGCGCTGTCTCGAAAGACACCTTGTGTTTACGCAGGTTCGCCGCTGCCTTCGCCAGATCCCATTCGAATCGCATGCATACATTGCATGGAAAGCGTGGGCAGGCTTCAAGCCAAGGGGTTTCTTGCGGGGCCTAACGCTCGGAATCAGCGGCGGGCCGAGCGCGCAGCGCGAGAACCGTCCGCTGAAAGCCGTCGTTGGGCCCCAACTCGCCAAGGCGTGATCTTGGAGAGTGTTTTGGATAGCGCATCCTTTGCGCGTGCGGCTTCGTAATCCACCTGCAACCCAATCCAGAAGTCCTCGGACATTCCGAAGAAGCGGGCAAGCCGCAGACCGGTATCGACCGTGACCCCGCGAGTGCCCGCGACTATCTCTCCAATCCGGCGCTGCGGCACTCCGATTTCCTTGGCCAGTCGGTACTGCGTGATGCCCATGGGCTTCAGAAGCTCTTCGAGGAGAATTTCGCCAGGGTGAGGGTAGGGGACTTTGCGCATGACAGTGATCAATTAGTGGTAGTCAACTATTTCGACGTCTTCCGGACCTTCGGACGTCCACCGAAAGCACACGCGAAATTGGTCATTGACGCGAATGCTGTGCCGCCCAGCCAGATTGCCCTTCAGGGCCTCCAATTTGTTTCCAGGAGGTACTCGGAGGTCATCAAGCCTGCCAGCACGGTTAAGCATGGCCAATTTACGCATTGCCACGGCTTCGATATTGACGAAGCGCTTGACTCGCGCGCCTTTGAACAAGCTGCCGGTGTCGGCACATTTGAAGGACCGGATCGCCATGACGAATACTAACGGGTAAGGTTAGTATTGTAAACGGTCAGTAGCCCCGCGCCCCTCTATATTGCGGTCCAACGTTCGATCTGAGGGGCGCGCATGCCGCAGTCTGAGCTTGGCACTTTATCCCTCACGCGTCCGCTCGAACGATTTGTTGGACGAAGCCGCTACGTGGAGGAAACAGCGTAGGGGGATTGTTGGCCGCACTGCGTGCTTCGGCGAGAGCTTTGAGCTTGCCGAGGGTGACCGGAAGACCGGTGTTCAGTTGCTTCGAGAGCATGGGGCCGAGGACCAACGAGAGAAGCCCTGAGAAAGTAACCCGGTGGACTACTTCGGTAGACCCTGCAGACTGGGCAAGCTCGTGCTCGAAGACCATGCGAAACAACGGAATCTTGGACTCGACCGTGAAGCAGCGGCCTGGCTCGACCTTGGTGACAACCATCGGGACCGCGTTTCCCTTGGTGGGCGTGAGCCGCCCTTTGCTGCCTACGGCGAACGGACCTTCAAGCGAGGCTTGTTTTGTGTCTGGGTCCCAGGTGTGCCAGTTCTTCACGTCCTGGTAGATGCGGAAAATGGACTCGGCAGGCGCGCTTACGGTGATTCGGTGTTCGACTTGCATTTGGGGCTGTGCGCTGGAACGGCGTTCGTTGTGCGGCCTAACGCAGAAGTCAGCGGCGCCGGCACGGCGTCCGCTGGACTGCCGGGTTAGAACCAATATGCAACGGAGCCTGCAGCTTGAGCCAACCGGGGAATTTAGCCACGCCCACAAGGACGTGGTGTTTACCCCTGAGCATGTGGCGCTGGCAATGGTGAGGCACTTCGCGCCGAGCGGTCGGGTGCTTGACCCTTGCAAGGGCGACGGGGTTTTCCTTCGCCAGATGCCCGGCGCGGAGTATTGCGAACTGCAGGAAGGGATGGATTTTTTTGACTGGACGGAGCGGGTTGATTGGATCGTGAGCAACCCGCCCTATTCGGTTTATTCGGAGTGGCTGCACCATTCCTTCGAGGTGGCCGACAACATCGTGTATTTGATACCGATAAACAAGGCATTCAACAGTAGCACGATGCTGGCGGACACCTACGAGTGGGGCGGCATAGCCGAAATAGTGCATGTCGGGCCGGGGAGCAGCCTCAAGTTCCCGGTTGGCTTCGCGGTGGGTGCTGTGCATTACAAGCGCGGCTACCGTGGCGGGATAGTGTACCGACATGGGTTCTAACTTGTTTTAACAACCAAAAACGCCTGTTAACAACCCAGGGCGCCTGTTAACACTCCAGTCAGTATAGCCTGATACGCCTTGCAATTAAGGCGGCTCCCGCATTATACTGTAAAAATGAACAGTTTTAAAATTCGACGCAAAACCAACTATCCGCCGCTGAAAGCCACGCGCCTGCTCGACCAGGTGCGTGAGCGTATTCGCTATAAGCATTTCAGCCTTAGCACCGAGCGCATCTATGTTCACTGGATCAGGGCGTTTGTCCATTTTCACAATCTACGCCACCCGCGCGAAATGGGCAAACCTGAGCTCGAGGCGTTTCTGACGTGGTTGGCTGCCGAGCGCCAGGTGTCGGCTTCGACGCACCGGCAGGCATTGTCGGCCCTGTTGTTCCTCTATGGCGAAGTGCTGGGCGTTGCATTGCCGTGGCTCGATGAAATTGGCCGCCCTCGGCAGGTCAAGCGCCTGCCGGTGGTGCTCTCGGCTGATGAAGTCAAGCGCATCTTGCGGTTTCTGGAAGGCGAACATTTGCTGCTCGCCAAGCTTCTGTATGGAACAGGCCTGCGCATCATGGAGGCCATGCGTTTGCGCGTGAAAGATATCGACTTCACACGCAACACGATTATTGTGCGTGAAGCGAAAGGCAACAAGGATCGCGCAGTGATGCTGCCTGCCACGCTCGTTGAGCCATTGCGTGCGCAGCTTGCGCGCGCTAATGTGTTATGGGCGCAGGACCGTGCCGCCAATCGTCCCGGCGTGTATTTGCCGCATGCGCTCGAGCGCAAGTATCCCCGCGCAGGGCAGTCCTGGGCGTGGCATTGGGTGTTTCCACAGGAATCGGTGTCAACTGATCCGCGCAGCGGTGTCGAGCGCCGGCATCATGCGCACGAGACGGCGTTTCAGCGTGCGTTCAAGTGCGCTTTGCACATGGCGCAAGTGCATCAACCCGCCACGCCGCATACGCTGCGCCATTCGTTCGCAACGCAGGTACTGCAGTCGGGCTATGACATACGCACGGTGCAAGAGCTGTTGGGGCATGCCGACGTAAAAACCACCATGATTTACACGCATGTGCTCAAGGTCGGCGGCGCGGGCGTGCGCAGCAAGTTGGATGCCCTGGCATCATACTATCGTAAGTATTTGATTTTATTGATTTTTTTATTTTTTATCCTGGCAAGAAACTAAACGCGGCAGTCACGGTCTTCTGCTAGACTTCGCTCGCTCCTGGTTTAACAACAACAATTCATGCCCCGCACACGCGCACTGTTGGTTTTGCTGCTCGCGCTGATCCTGCCGATTCAGGGTCTGGCGGCGGCGTTTGCGCCGTTGCACCGCGCGCTGAACGCGGACAACACGCACGGCGCGCACGCAATGGCGGCCATGCCGTGTCATGAACACAAGGCGCCGCCCGGCGCGCAGCACGCGCCCACGCATGATGAAGCAGCTGGTGGCCATGCGCCTGAGGGCGAAACACCCGTTGCCGATATCATGGCGCACGCGTGTTGCCATCAGGTTTTCAACACCGCGCCGTCGATGTATCTGGCGCCCGCCGCCCGCAAGTTCAGCGACGTGCCGCGCTTTGTGTTGCCGCTGGCAACGCTTTACATCCCCGATTCGCCCGACCGCCCTCCCCGCGGCTGATCCTCGCGTAGTTTGATTCGGCTCGCATGCGCGTTTTGCGCATGCGAAATCGGTGCACACGCGTCACGCGCGCGCACGTCCAATCACGAGGATCTTCATGCGTTATCCATCAATCATCGCGCTGTGTGCCGCGGCGTGGGCCGCCCCCATGGCGCACGCCGCGCAACCGGCGCCAGCAGCACCCGCCACCGCGCCCACCGAGGCCGGCGCGCGCGTGCCGCCAATCCACTACGACTCCGCGTTTAGCGGCTATCAATCGCACCGCGAGCAAAAGTTAGCGCCGTGGCGCGAGGCAAACGACGAGGTGCACCGAGCCGGTGGCCATATTGGAATATTCGGCGGCGCGGCGGGCAAACCCGCGGCGCAACATCCACCGGGGCACAAAAAATGAAAACACTGATTGCACTGCTGGCCGCCGCGGCACTCGCCGGCTGCACCACGTTTACGCCCGACGGCGGCATCGGCAAGGTCAGCGAGTTCACGCAAAGCCGCATTCAGCAAAACGCGACGTGGCTCAAAACCGAGCAGGACCAATCGGCGGCGCGCAAAGTCACGCGCGAACTCATCGCCAAGCCGCTCGGCCCGGATGATGCCGTCAAAGTCGCGCTGCTCAACAACCGCGGGTTGCAGGCCGCCTACGCCGATCTGGGTATCGCCGAGGCCGACGTGGTGCAAGCGGGCCGCTTGCGCAACCCGGGCTTTTCGTTCGCGCGCATGCGGCGCGCGGATGAAGTCGAATACGAGCGCATGTTTATGTTCGACGTGCTGGGCCTGATCACCATGCCGATTCGCACCGAGTTGGAACAACGCCGCTTCGCGTTAACCCAAGGCCGCGTCGCCGGCGAGGTGCTGCAAGTCGCCGCCGACACGCGCCGCGCCTGGTACTCGGCGGTCGCCGCGCAGGAAGCCGCCGTTTATGCCGGGCAAGTGCGGGAAGCCGCCGAAGCCAGCGCCGAGCTCGCGCGGCGCATGGCGGCGGTGGGCAATTTCAGCAAGCTCGACCACGCGCGCGAGCAAGTGTTTTACGCCGAGGCCGCGGCGCAACTGGCGCGCGCGCGGCAAACCGCGCTGGCCGAGCGCGAGAAGCTCACGCGCCTGATGGGCTTGTGGGGCGACGATGCGCAATTCAAGCTGCCCGCGCGCCTGCCGGCGTTGCCCAAGACTACACGAGAAGCGCGCGACCTCGAAGCGCAGGCGATCAAAATGCGCCTGGATGTGCAAGGCGCGATGCAAGAGGCGGAAAGCCTCGCGGCGTCGATGGGCTTGACCCGCGCCACCGGTTTTATCAACGTGCTCGAAGTCGGCTACGCGCACAACAGCGAAACCGGGCATCCGCGCCAAACCGGTTACGAAATCGAATTGCGGCTGCCGATTTTCGACTGGGGCGGCGCCAAGGTGGCGCGCGCGCAACACACCTACATGCAAGCAGTGAACCGCGCCGCCGACACCGCCGTGCGTGCGCGCTCGGAAGTGCGCGAGGCTTACGCGGCGTACCGCACCGCCTACGACCTCGCCCGCCACTACCGCGATGAAATCGTGCCGCTGCGTAAGCACATCTCCGAGGAAGTGCTGTTGCGATACAACGGCATGCTGATGAGCGTGTTCGAATTGCTGGCCGATGCGCGCCAGCAGATCGCCGCGGTGTCGGCGTATATCGATGCGCAGCGCGATTTCTGGATTGCGCAGACCAATCTTGATATGGCACTCACCGGCAAATCGCCGGGGGCGATGATGTTAAGCGGCGGCGCGCCGCGCGCGGCGGAGGCACCAGCCGATGCGCATTAAATCTCTTATCACCACCGTGTCGGACACTCGCTCCTCCCCTTGCGAAGCGGGGGGAGGCTGGGAGGGGGGGCGGCGTGCCCTATGCCGCGGTGTTATGGGTTCCCGCCTGCGCGGGAACGACATGCGCGGTTTGTCACGGCATTCGTTCTCTTAAATTCTCGTAGTTCGAACAGGACAATCATGAACACACTAAAATTTCTATCGATAGCGCTCCTCTCCTCTCTAACGACATTCACCCACGCGCAGAACACCCCCTACGCCGGCCAGCAAGCGCGCGACATCAAAGCGCTGTCGCCGCAAGAGGTCAAGCAATACCACGCCGGCGCCGGCATGGGCTACGCACGCGCGGCGGAGTTAAACCGCTACCCCGGCCCGATGCATGTGCTGGAACTTGCCGACCGCCTCGCGTTAACACCCGAACAACGCAGCGCCACGCAAAAACTGATGGACGCCCACAAGGCTGAAGCGCGCGCCATTGGCGCCAAATTAGTGGATGCCGAGCGCGCGTTGGATCAATTGTTCGCCCAGGCCACCGCCGATGAAGCGGCGCTGGCGGAGCAGGTGCGCAAGGTAGCGGCGATCCAGGGCGACTATCGGCTGTCGCACCTGGACACGCACCGCCGCATGCGCACGCTGTTGTCCGAAGCACAAATCGATCGTTATGTACAACTGCGCGGCTACGGCGGCAATGCCGCCGCGCCGAGCGCGTTTCCGCAATAGGTGCCGCGATGAATTCACGACGCAATTTTTTAGGCGCCGGCGCGGCGCTGCTCACCGCCGCCACCGTCAGCAAGGCCGCCATGGGCACGGTGCCCGAAGCGCCGCTGCAGACCAAGCCCGATACCATGCCGCCGCTCACCCCGCCGGATGGCCGCCCCTACAACCCGGTGCTCACGCTCAACGGCTGGACGCTGCCGTGGCGCATGAACAACGGCTGGAAGGAATTTCATCTCATCGCCGAGCCGGTGCGCCGCCAGATGGCGCCCGGCATGACGGCGCACCTGTGGGGCTACAACGGCCAATCGCCGGGGCCGACCATCGAGTGTGTCGAAGGTGACAAGGTGCGCATTTTCGTCACCAACAAATTGCCGGAACACACCACCATCCACTGGCACGGCATTTTGCTGCCCAACGGCATGGACGGCGTGGGCGGCTTGACGCAGCCGCACATTCCCGTGGGCAAGACCTTCGTCTACGAATTCGAAATGAAAAAATCCGGCACCTTCATGTATCACCCGCACGCCGATGAAATGGTGCAAATGGCGATGGGCATGATGGGGTTTTTCGTGGTGCACCCGAAAAACCCGGCGCTGCATCGCGTGGACCGCGACTTTGTATTTTTAATCAACGCGTTCGACATCGAGCCCGGCGCAGCCACGCCCAAGGTCAACACCATGCTCGACTTCAACCTGTGGTGTTGGAACTCGCGCGTGTTCCCCGGCATCTCGCCGTTTGTGGTGCGCAAGGGCGACCGCGTGCGTATCCGCTTCGGTAATCTCACCATGACCAATCACCCGATCCACATGCACGGTTACGATTTCGAAGTCACCTGCACCGACGGCGGCTGGGTGCCGAAATCCGCGCGCTGGCCGGAGGTGTCGATCGATGTCGCGGTGGGGCAGATGCGCGCGTTCGAATTCGTCGCCGATGTGCCAGGCGACTGGGCGATCCACTGCCACAAATCGCATCACGTCATGAACCCGATGGGCCATAACGTGCCGACGATGATCGGCGTCGATCATCGCGGCGTGGCGGAAAAAATCTTAAAGCTCATTCCCGATTACATGGTGATGGGCGAGCGTGGCATGGCCGACATGGGCGAGATGGAAATGGCACTGCCCGATAACACGCTGCCGATGATGACCGGCGGCGGCCCGTTTGGTCCGCTGGAAATGGGCGGCATGTTCACCGTGGTCAAAGTGCGCGAGGGGCTTGCGCGCAACGACTACAACGACCCCGGCTGGTTTAAACATCCGCCGGGCACGGTCGCCTACGAATGGAAGGGTGCGACGCCTGCCGCTCAAGGCCCGCCAGCCACACCCGCGACGCCGGCGGTGCCGGCCACACCCGCCGCCTCCGCAAAACCCGCGAGCGCCAAACCCGCCGCGGTGGAACTGCGCGCGCGCAAACCCATACAGCATAAACACTAATCTCAACTGGAATCAAATGTCATGAAAAAACTCCTTTTAAATCAAATACTTACGATCACTCTGTTATTGCTGGCGCCAGCCCTCGCGTGGGGGCACGGCGAGGCGCACGGCAAAAAAGACCCCAACCGCAAAATCAGCACGGAAGAACATCCGTTCGGGCGCGAAGGCGATCCGAAAAAAGCCACGCGCACCATTAACGTCGACATGAGCGACAAGATGCGTTTCACGCCCGCCGCCATCACCG